>Ga0308398_1000103_pt1 | contig 57021 bp, 57 predicted proteins | sample Hotspr20SampleT9_FD_202360 | JGI IMG/M metagenome (GOLD analysis project Ga0308398, IMG submission 202360) | Hot spring phototrophic mat microbial communities from Mushroom Spring, Yellowstone National Park, Wyoming, United States - 20051001_T9 ...
GCCGCCATAGCTTTCGACAAGCACATGCCCGAGAACGTCAGGCGGATCGTGCTCGTGGACTGGGACAACGACGTGATAGGCACAACCTTCAGAGTTGTGAAGGCCTTCTACGAGTATCACATGAAGAAGCCGTTCAAACTCGGTGAGACGGACCCATCGCCCATAATTGGAGAGGGTAAGGGGAAGATTTGGGGCGTCAGGTTCGATACATCCGGAAACATGAGGGATGTTTCGGTCGTGCCGAGGGACGAATCTTCACTGGGTGTATGCCCCGAATTAGTCTGGCGCGCACGCCAGGAGTTCGACAGGGTGGGCTTGAAAGACTTAAAGATCGTCGTTTCCGGTGGATTCGATGCGAAGAAGATAGAGCTTTTTGAGCTACTCAACGTTCCTGCAGATGTTTACACAGTCGGTTCGAAACTGTTGAGGCAAAAGGTGGACATCACGGCGGACGTGGTGGAAGTCAACGGTAAACCTTGTGCGAAGGCCGGTAGGTTCAAACGGGATCTATCTCGTCTTGAACCGGTACCGAAACGTTATTGGGAGGAGGTGCGAACATAACAGAGAAGGGTACGTGGCTTGTGAAAAAGGGTTTCGCTGAAATGTTCAAGGGTGGCGTGATCATGGACGTCACCAATGCAGAGCAGGCGAAGATAGCCGAAGAAGCCGGTGCGGTCGCGGTCATGGCATTGGAGCGCGTTCCTGCCGATATAAGGAAGGCTGGCGGAGTCGCAAGAATGGCAAGCATAGCGAAGATAAAGGAGATCATGGATGCTGTGAGCATACCCGTCATGGCGAAGGTGAGAATCGGGCACATCGCGGAGGCGAGGATCCTCGAAGCACTCGGCGTGGATTTCATCGATGAATCGGAGGTTCTCACACCCGCTGATGATAGGTTCCACATCAACAAACACGAGTTCAAGGTTCCATTCGTTTGCGGTGCCAGAGACCTCGGAGAAGCTCTGAGAAGGATTGCGGAAGGCGCTGCCATGATCAGGACGAAAGGTGAGGCAGGCACTGGGAACGTAGTTGAAGCTGTGAAACACATGAGAAGAGTGATGGACGAGATCAGGCGTGTTCAAACCATGGCGGACGAAGAGCTCGTCAGCTATGCTAAGGAAATAGGAGCACCCGTGGAACTGGTCAGGGAAGTAAAAAGGCTTGGACGTCTGCCTGTGGTGAACTTTGCAGCCGGTGGTGTCGCAACGCCAGCCGACGCAGCACTCATGATGATGCTCGGTGCAGACGGTGTCTTTGTTGGTTCTGGCATATTCAAATCCAAGGAACCCCCAAAGATGGCGCGAGCGATGGTCCTTGCTGTGACGTATTGGAACGATCCAGAGATGTTGTTGAAGATCTCAGAAGACATACGTGAACCCATGCCGGGTTTGGAGATAGGAACTCTCGAAGTACACATGCAGGAGAGAGGGTGGTAAAGGTTGCTCATTGGCGTGCTCGCACTGCAAGGAGATTTCAGAGAACACATTTGGGCGTTACAGAGGCTCGGTGTTGAGGCATTCGCTGTAAAAACTGTCTCCGACCTGGAGAAGGTCGATGGTCTGATCATACCGGGTGGTGAATCCACAAGCATCGGCAGGATCGCACAAGTGACTGGTGTTGGAGAAAAGATAGTTCAGCTCGCGAAGGAAGGTCTTCCCATATATGGAACCTGTGCCGGTATGATCATGTTGGCGAAGAGGATCGTGGATCATCCTGAGCAGTACAGTTTCAGATTGATGGATATCGTTGTTCAACGGAATGCATACGGAAGACAGATAGAAAGTTTTGAAGTGTACCTCGATGTTGCGAGACTCGGTAAGGTAAAAGCTGTCTTCATCAGGTCTCCGAAGATAGTGGAACTGGGCAAAGGTGTTGAAGTTTTGGCAAGTTACGAGAACACACCCGTCTTTGTCCAGCAAGGCAAGCTGCTCGCGAGTTCCTTCCATCCGGAGCTCACGGACGATCTGAGGATACACGAATACTTCGTCAAGATGGTAGCTGATCGTCATGAGAGTGTACGTTGAGCTTTCGGACAAAGACACCTTTGAAAAGCTTTGTTCGGCGATCTCTTTGAGCGGTGGAGTGGTCGTTGCACGCCAGATCGACGCAGATTTGTTCGTTGGTGAAAAGATTCATCCTTTCCTCGACACCGTGCTCGTCTCGAACGAGGTACCAGAGGATCTCAACGGCTTGGTAGATGTCTTGCTGCCATCACGGTCGCTCGAATACTATTTGCTCAAGTTCCGAATGATCTTCTACAGCTTGGCTTACGGAGTGAGTTTGGAAAACTTTCTGAACGAGGAGATCTACAAATCTCACAGGTACAACTTTTCCCTGAGTGTCCTCATGGCTCGGTTGATGAATTTCGATGTTCAGTTTTTGCAAATAGTCTACAACGTGTTCAAGGTTCAAGCACGCGAATCAGATGAGCTTTTTCTTCACAACAACTCGATAATTACAGTCCTTCCTTACACGACCTTGGATGGTGCGAGAATCTTTGCCAAGAGAATACTGAGAAGATCCAAGTCCATAAACTGTGGCGGCAAGACTCCAGAGATCGTCATTTCCATCGCTCAAGCTTCGGGCGAAGACGAAGCGGTCGATTTGCTCTACAAGCTCGAGTACACCATCGAAAGAGCGATCCAATATGGACAAAGAATCGTAGTTGCTTGAGAAGAAGGGGGCGTGTGCCCCCTTCATATTTTCAATTCCTCAAAGAGCTTTTGTAGTAATTCCTTCGCCACCCTCGATTGTGCTTCGATCGTTGATGCACCGATGTGCGGTGTCGCGACCACGTTGGGAAGCTGTAACAGTTTTTTCCTCAGCTCGTCGTTAGGTGGTTCAACTTCAAAGACGTCCAGTGCGGCTGCGTAAACCTTTCGAGCGACGAGTGCTTCGTAGAGTGCCGCTTCGTCTATGACCCCACCACGTGATGCGTTCACTATGATGACGCCATCCTTCATCTTCGCTATCGCGTCGGCTTTTATCAAATGCTTGGTCTCCTTCGTCAGAGGAACGTGTAGAGTGATGAAATCAGAAACGGCGTAGAGTTCATCCAAATTGGTAAGTTTGACTCCTTCGAAGTGTTTCACGTACGGATCATAAGCCACGACATTCATTCCAAAAGCGATGGCCCGCTTCGCGACTTCTTTACCAATCGTTCCAAGCCCTATGATACCCAGCGTCTTGTTGAACAGCTCGACTCCCTCAAGTTCTTTCTTCTTCCACAGACCGTTCTTCAGATCCACCGTTCCCCTAGCGATGTGCCTTGCGGCCGAGAGCATCAAACCGAACGTGAGTTCGGCCACCGATATCGCGCTCGCGCCGGGTGTGTTCAGTACTTTTATTCCTTTCCTCTGCGCGTCTTCGACGTCTATGTTGTCTAAGCCCACACCCGCTCTGCAGATCAGCCTGAGCTTGGTGCCTCTCTCTATCAACTCGGAGGTTACCTTTGTTGCACTTCTGACTATGAGAACTTCGATCTCTGGCATGACGGCGAGGAGTTTGTCCTTGTCGAAATGTTCGCACGTGACCTCGAGCTGTGGTTTCGATTTGAGAACCTCCATAGCTTCCTTTTCCAGAGGATCGTTCACGTGTACCCTTATCATCCAGCAACACCCTCTTTATGGAACGTTTCCATGGCGGCCTTGACTCCTTCACCGAACCTCACCGGATAAACCAGCTCGTGCAGAGTGAACTCCAGAGCGCTGATGGCCGCTATCGTATCGAACAGAGACACATAGCCAAGGTGCGCAATCCTGAAGATGGTGTTCGAAATCTTGCCTTGACCACCCGCTATGGTCACACCGTACTTGTCCCTCATGATCTTGGTGATCTTTTTACCGTCCAGGCCTGCTGGGACTTTGACAGCGGTACACACGTTCCCGGGCCTTTTCGAGAACAGTTCCAAACCGAGCGCTTTCACAGCGTTTCGCGTTGCTTCACCCAAGATCCTGTGCCTTTCCCAAATGTTTTCTATTGCCTCTTCTTTGAGCATCTTTATGCTCTGATTCAACATGTAGATCATGTTGACTGCCGGTGTCCAAGGGTTGTCCGGATAGTTCTCCTCGTAGTATCTCAAGTCGAAGTAATACCTTGGACACTTGTTGTTCTTAACGATTTCCCAAGCTTTCTTGCTGAGCGTGATGAATGCCAGACCCGGTGGCATCATGATCCCTTTCTGTGAACCGGCTACCACAACGTCGACGCCCCATTCGTCCATCTTCAAAGGCTCGGCCAGCAAGCCACTGACCTCGTCGGTCACGAGTACTCTGTCTGTATTTTTCGTAATCTGTGCTATGGCTTGTAGGTCGATCACCGTTCCAGTGGAGGTCTCACTGTGTGTCGTGAATATCACCCTCGCGTCTGGATGTTCTTTCATAGCCTTCTCGATGTGTTCAGGTGTCACAGCTTCTCCCCATTCGATGGCTATTTCGACGACGTTGATTCCATAGGCTTCGCAGATCTCCTTCCAGCGTTCCCCAAACTTTCCTGACACGACGACTATGGCCTTTTCACCGGGATTGACCAAGTTCGTCACAGCAGCCTCCATCGCGCCCGTTCCCGAGGAAACGAACGCGTAGACACGGTTGGACGTTTGGAACAAGTAGCGCGCCTCGTCCAGCGTTTTTTCCATGATCTCGAGGAATTGAGGAATTCTGTGATGTATGGTTTCCTTTGCTCCTGCGAGCAACACATCCACTGGCACCGGTGTCGGACCGGGTGCCATTATGTAGTGTTTCTTCAGTTTGAACATGCGCACCCCCCCAGCTCAGAGTTCTCAGACACAATTAGTGTACCATCCCTTGTGATAATCTCTTTGGTTTTTCTTTAGCAAGAAATTGCGTGCAACAGTTTGCATTACGCAGAATATTGCAAGAACCGTTTTTCCGCTTGCGATCGAGCAAAAGTTTACCGAGATCGCGTGGCACGGATTTGATATCATCTTTTGGGGTGAAGAGAGTGGAGTTTCGCTTTTCCATGACCGCGCAGAGACTGAAGTCATCAATGATCAGGGAACTGCTCAAGTATGCGAACGTGCTCGGTGCGGTTTCATTCGGGGGTGGTACTCCGGACCCTGAAACTTTCCCAAGACACGAGCTCGCAGAACTTGCCAGGGAAGTGATCGAGAAAGAGTACAAATATACCCTTCAGTATGCCACCACCGAGGGTGATCCCGAGCTGATAAAACAGATCCTGATTCTGTTGAAGAGAGTCTACAACCTTGAGGGACTCTTGCCCGAAAACGTGCTCATAACCGTTGGTTCGCAGCAGGCCCTCGAGTTGGTGGGTAAAGTCTTGCTCGATCCCGGAGATTACGTGATCGTGGGTGATCCGGAGTATCTCGGTGCGCTGAGCGCTTTCAGAATGAGAGATGCGAGATTCTTGGTTGTCAAGTTTGAAAAGGATGGTCCAGATCTGAACCAAGTGGAGGATCATCTGAAACGTGCGCAGAGAGAAAGCGAACTGTCGAGGGTGAAATTCATCTACGTCGTTTCGAACTTTCAAAATCCATCTGGAATAACAACTTCTCTTGAGAAGAGGAAGGGTTTGGTTGAGCTTGCAGAAAGGTACAACGTTTTGATCGTTGAAGATGACCCCTACGGTGTTCTGAGGTTCCGAGGAGAACAACTGCCATCGATCATGAATTTCGGAGGCACCGACAGAGTTGTTCTGCTCAACACCTTCAGCAAGATACTCTGCCCAGGTTTAAGGATAGGCGTAGTGGTGGCAGACAGGCAGATTGTCAGAAAGATGGTTTTAGCGAAACAGGGGACCGATCTCTGCAGTCCCTCTTTGACCATGAGACTCACCGCGCGTTACTTGGAGCGGTACGACGTGCTGGAACAGATAAAACCTGCGATAGAACTCTACAGAAAGAAGAAAGAGACCATGATAGAGGCACTCAAAGAAGAGTTTTCCGAAGTGACGGACGCTCAATGGACCGATCCGGACGGAGGTCTCTTCGTTTGGACCACGCTGCCTGACGTTGACACGATGGAGATGTTCAAATACGCTGAACAGAGGAAGGTCTTCTACATTCCAGGTGAAGCCTTCAGGCCCTACGAGGAACCTTCGAGTTCGATGCGCATGTCCTTCTGTCTGCCAAGCTTCGAGCAAATAAAGGAAGGTGTTCACAGCTTGAAACGGGCCTATCTGGATTACGTTGAGGCCAGGGGGTTGAAGTGTAAATGAAGATCTTGGTCATAAATCCAGGTTCAACGTCTACGAAAGTGGCTATCTACGAGGACGAACGGTGTATTCTCTCGGAGAAGTTCGACCACAGTCCTGAAGAGCTCGCGAAGTGTGAAACGTTGATGGACCAGGAACCCTTGAGAAGAAAATGCATTCTATCCGCTCTGGAAAGGGCAGGTTTCAAGATCGAGGACTTCGATGCGATCGCCGCGAGGGGCGGTATTCTCCCCCCTCTCGAGAGTGGAACCTACGTCGTTGATGAGCACATGGTGAACTACTTGAAGCACGAATCACCCGTGAAGCACGTTTCAAACCTTGCTTGTGTGATTGCGCACGAACTGGCTAACGGGAAAATTCCTGTCTACACCACCGATCCTGTTTCAGTCGACGAAATGGTGCCTGAAGCGAGGTTTTCTGGCATTCCCGAGATAGAAAGGAAGAGCCTGTCACACGCACTGAACATAAGAATCGTGTGCAGAAAAGTGGCAGCAGAAATCGGCAAGACCTTCGAGGAACTGAACGCCGTTGTGGCACATTTGGGCGGTGGGATATCCGTTGCCGCAGTGCGGAACGGAAAAATCATAGATGTCAACAACGCCAACGACGAAGGACCGTTCAGTCCCGAACGAACCGGAGAACTTCCCGTGGGTGATGTTGTTCGCATGTGCTTCAGTGGAAAGTACACGAAGGATGAGCTGAAGAAGAAATTCGTCGGTCGTGGAGGACTCGTTGCGTATCTCGGTACGAACGATCTGAGAAAGGCACTCGAGATGGCGAAAAGAGATCATTATGCTTCGCTCGTTGTCAAAGCCATGGCCTACCAGATTGCGAAGGAAATAGGAGGCATGTGTGCGGTGCTGAAAGGAAGAGTGGATGCGATCATTCTCACCGGCGGCATGGCACACAGCAACGAGTTCGTGGAGATGATAAAAGAACACGTCTACAAATTTGCGCCCATTTTCGTTTTGCCTGGCGAGTTTGAGATGGAAGCGCTGGCTTTGGGAGCTCTCAGGGTTCTGAGGGGGGAAGAGAAGGCGAAGTTCTGGGGTGGTCCGAATGGATAGACTCAGGTTTCTCGTGGAAAGAACGCGCGGTCTGAGAAAGAAGATAGTTGTCGCCGGTTCTGACGACGACGTGGTGCTGAGTGCTCTGAGGATGGCAATGGAACACGACATCGTCGAGCCAGTCTTCGTTGGTCCTGAGGGCGAGACGAGAGAACTCGCTGCGAAAGTTGGTTTGGATTTGGATCGCTGTGAATTGATGAATTGCCAAAAGGACCAGAGTGCAAGATTGGCCGTCGAGATAGTATCGAAGCGTGGAGAACTCTTGATGAAAGGCTCCGTCAAGACAGGCGATCTGATGAAGGTTGTGCTCGAAGATCAGTACAACCTAAAGACTGGTTCGACCATCACGATGGTGAGTGTCTTCGATGTTCCGACGTACCACAAGTTGTTGGCGATCAGCGATGCTGGCATGATCATCGCACCAACTCTGGAACAGAAGATCGACATGATCAGCGCCTCGGTCAAGCTCATGAGAAAGCTCGGCGTCGAAAGACCAAAGGTTGCCATCGTGGGTGCCATAGAGGTGCCAAACACGAAGATGCCCGCCACTTTGGACGCGGCAGTCTTGAGCAAGATGAACGATCGTGGGCAGATAAAGGACTGCATCGTGGATGGGCCGTTCGCTCTGGACAACGCGATCTCGAAAGAAGCGGCCAAGCATAAGAAGATCGAGAGTGTCGTGGCAGGGGATGCTGACATACTCATCATGCCAGACATTGAAGCTGGCAACGTTCTTTACAAGGCTTTGGTGTTCTTTGCGAACGCAACCGTCGCATCCGTGATCTTGGGAGCGAAGATCCCGATCATTCTGACATCAAGGGCAGATTCGGACAAAACCAAGCTCTACTCCATAGCGCTCGCTGCGAGTCTTTCTTGAAGAGGTGTGAGAGATGTTCAGAATCTTGGTGATCAATCCCGGTTCGACTTCGACGAAGCTTGCGATATTCGAGGATGAGGAATGCAAAGTTTCTCAAACGATCTACCACGAAGCCAGTGAGCTTTCAAAGTATGCTCATCTGTTCGATCAGTACGACTTTCGCAAGAAGGCGCTTTTGGAGTTCCTCGAAAAGTCTGGCTACAAGCCGAACGATTTCTCGGCTGTGGCTGGTCGCGGAGGATTGATCAGGCCCATTCCTTCGGGTACGTACGAAGTGGATGAAACGATGCTCGAAGAACTCAGACAGGCCAAGTACGGTGAACACGCTTCGAACCTTGGAGCTGTGTTGGCACACGAAATAGCGAAACTGGCTGGTGTGAAGGCCTACATCGTTGATCCTGTGGTGGTCGACGAGATGTGGGACGTCGCAAGACTGTCGGGTCATCCTGAACTCGAGAGGAAATCGATCTTCCACGCGCTTAATCAGAAGGCTATGGCTCGCCGTGCCGCGGCTGAACTTGGAAAAAGATACGAGGATGTCAACTTGATCGTCGTTCACATGGGTGGTGGCATATCCATCGGGGCACACATGAAAGGCAGAGTGGTCGACGTGAACAACGCATTGGACGGAGATGGTCCTTTCACGCCAGAGCGCAGTGGGACGTTGCCTCTCACCCAACTCATAGACCTCTGTTTCAGTGGCAAATACACTAAAGAGTGGGTTTTGAAACGCATAAAAGGTAACGGTGGACTCATGGCGTACCTTGGAACGAACAGTGCCGTGGCGGTCCAAGAGAGGATCAGCAAGGGTGATCGAGAAGCCGAACTGGTTTACAGGGCGAAGGCCTTCAAGATTGCCAAGTGGATAGGCAAGATGGCTGCAGTACTCAATGGAGATGTCGATGCCATCGTGCTGACTGGTGGCATCGCCTACGATCAACTGTACATGGTTCCGTGGTTGAAAGAGTATGTTTCTTTCATAGCACCTGTTTTGGTGTATCCCGGTGGTGACGAAGAGAGGGCGTTGGCTTTGGGTGTTTTGAGAGTGCTCAAGGGTGAAGAGAGAAGCAAGAACTACAAGGAAGAGGCAGAAAAATGGCAAAGAACAAAGTCTTCGTAGGTCTTTATGGATCTGGAAAAACCGAGATCGCGATGAACTTCGCCATAAAAAGTAATGTCAACGGCATGCAGGTTACCATCGCCGACGTCGATGTGACCGCGAGTTATTTCAGAGTTCGAGAATTCAAGGACATGCTCGAGAAGAAAGGGATCCGAGTCTTGACTCCCGCTGAACAGTTTATGAGGGCTGATCTTCCGTTGATCGACGCGAGCGTGATGGGTTATCTTCAAAATCCAAATTATTTGGTGGTGCTCGATGTCGGTGGTGATGAGAAAGGTAGCATCGTACTTGGATCTTTGAGGGAATATCTATCGGATGCTGACGTCTACTTCGTCGTGAACGTGCGAAGACCTTTCTGCGAGACACCAGAAAAGATCTGTGGTCACATCGAGAGGATCCAGCGTGCCGCATCGATCAAGGTGAACTATCTGATAAACAACAGCAACCTCGGGAGTCAAACCACGGTTGATGTGGTCAGAGAAGGTGAGGAGATTGTCAAAGAGGTTTCGAGGATGATGTCTATTCCTGTTGCGTTCAATGTTGTTGCGGAGCCTTTGGATTACAGAGGTGAGTTCAAGACGTTCAAAATAGAGAGGTACTTGATCGGAAAGGAGGGACCGTTTTGAAGAAGGCGTACATCGAGATAGACGAAGAAAGGTGTAAAGGCTGCGGATTGTGTATCAGTGTTTGTCCGCAGAAGATCATAAGATTTTCCGAGCGTTTCAACAGCAAAGGTTATCATCCCGCTGAACAGAACGATCCAGAAGGCAAGTGCAACGGTTGTGGTTTCTGCTATATGATGTGTCCAGATGTATGCATAACTGTCTACAGGTTAACACCCGTGAGAGGTGAAACGCGGTGAAGAAGATCATGATGAAAGGTACAGAAGCGATAGGTGAAGCGGCCATCATGGCAGGTTGCAGGAATTTTTTCGGCTATCCCATCACTCCCCAGAACGAACTGACCGAATACATGGCCAGGCGTTTACCTGAGGTTGGAGGTTGTTTCCTGCAGGCTGAGAGCGAGGTCGCAGCAGTAAACATGATCTACGGTGCGGCGAGCGTCGGAAAACGCGCGATGACTTCGACTTCTTCTCCCGGTTTCAGTCTCATGCAAGAAGGTATCTCCTACATAGCGTGTGCACAGCTCCCGGCAGTGTTTGTAAATATCGTGCGCGGCGGGCCAGGCCTTGGAGACATTCAGCCCTCTCAAGGAGACTACTTTCAGGCGACGAAAGGTGGGGGACATGGTGATTACAGATTGATCGTCTTGGCACCTTCCACGGTTCAAGAGGCAGTGACCCTCACCGAACTCGCGTTTGAGCTGGCAGACAAGTACAGAAACCCCGCACTCGTACTCGCAGATGGCTTGCTTGGTCAAATGATGGAACCGGTGGAGATCGAAGAGAAACAAGTCAGTTACGACAACAGCAGTTGGGCGCTCACAGGTGCGAAAGATAGACCACCGAGAAAGGTGGCGTCCTTCAACATAGACCCATACGAACTCGAAAAGATGAATTTGAAACTTCAGGAGAAATACAGAAAGATGGAACAAGAAGAGCCAAGGTGGGAGGAGTTCCAGACCGAGGATGCGGAGGTGCTACTCGTTGCATATGGAACTGTGGGAAGAATTTGCAAGAGTGTGGTGAGAATGGCGCGAGAAGCTGGATTGAAGGTTGGTTTGTTCAGGCCCATAACTTTGTACCCGTATCCTTACAAGCCTCTCGAGGAACTTGCGAAGCACGTCTCTCTGATCCTCACCGTTGAAATGAGTTCGGGTCAGATGCTCGAAGATGTGAAACTCGCGGCGTTACGATTGACACGCATAGAGTTCTACGGTCGCATGGCCGGTGTTGTTCCAACACCCGGAGAGATCTTCGACCACTTGATGTATCTCATTGGGAGGCGCTGACGATGGAATACAAAGTTGCTTACAGAATGCCCGAGTCGTTGAGTAAGAAGCAATTTTCCTATTGTCCAGGTTGTCATCACGGCATCGTGCACAGGCTCATTGCAGAGGTTATTGACGAGTTCGGAATAAGGAAGAAGACTATAATCGTTGCTCCGGTTGGTTGCTCTGTCTTCGCTTACGAATTTTTTGAATTGGACGGTACGGTGGCGGCTCATGGAAGGGCGCTCGCCGTGGCGACGGGCATGAAGAGGGCAAGGCCCGATCTGGTGGTCTTCACCTATCAAGGTGATGGAGACCTCGCGGCTATAGGTACGGCCGAAACGATCCATGCGGCGAACCGTGGAGAGAGAGTGACGACGATCTTCATCAACAACGCCATATACGGTATGACGGGAGGCCAGATGGCGCCGACGACCCTCCTGGGCATGAAGACGACGACGTCTCCTTACGGTCGAGCTCCCGAGCGCGAGGGTTATCCCATACACGTGTGCGAAGTCTTGAAAGAACTGAGGGGTGTTGCTTACCTGGCACGAACGAAGGTGAACACTCCGAAAGATGTGATCAACACGAAGAAACACATCAAGAAAGCATTTCTTGCGCAATTGAAAGACATCGGTTTCGGTTTGGTCGAGGTGCTCTCCACGTGTCCGACGAACTGGGGTATGGATCCGCTCAAAGCGGGTCGATGGATCGATGAATACATGGTGAAGGAGTATCCCTTGGGAGTGTTCGTCGACAAGGTCGGTGAAGAGAAATGACGTTGAGCTTCGTACTCGCTGGCTTTGGTGGACAAGGTGTGATGTTGATGGGACAAATCTTGGCTCAGGCCGGAGTGCAGGAAGGTAAGAACGTTACCTGGTTTCCTTCCTATGGTCCAGAGATGCGCGGTGGCACGGCGAACTGCACGGTGGTCATAAGCGATGAACCTGTGGCGTCACCGATCGTCGACACTCCAGACGTCGTCGTTGCCATGAACATACCATCGCTTTTGAAGTTTGAACCTAAGCTCAAGAAGGACGGTTTTCTCTTTCTGAACTCTTCTGTGATCGATCGAAAGCCAAGCCGAAACAACATCAGAATAATCGAGTTACCAGCGAACGAGATCGCAGATAAGATTGGCAATCTCAAAGTTGCAAACATGGTGATGCTCGGCGCGATCATCGCTGCAACCAAATGTGTGAGGAAAGAATCCGTTGTATCCGCTCTGGAATACAAACTCGGTGAGAAAGGTTCCTCCCTTTTGAAACTCAACATCGAGGCCATAGAGGCAGGCATCAGACACGTAGGCGGATGAGATAGACCCACCCATTGGCCGGAGCGAAAGCTCCGGCGTTTTTTGCTTCGCAGTCCTCAATTGAGAAAACTGTGGTGTCCACAAAAATCGCATAGTTGTCACGAGAAAAGAGCACCATGTTTCATCAACTCATTCTCATTGAACGAAAGGCCGGACGCACGCCCGGCCCCTCATCTTCTCTGCAGTTCCATGTTAAGGAACGGAGATGCTATCGCAACTCTCGACGTTTGCATCTGAATCGTAGATCCAGCCATCTTTCACCACTTCCGTTACACAGAAAGTGAACATCGTAGCGGAAGATGGACTCCGCACGCGAGCTGAAGTGAAACTCACTTTCCCGTCGTTATCCGTGTCCACGTGCATTGCATAGGCTCTGGTTCTGGCGAACCTTCCGTGTCGACAGCGAGATCCGCATGTACCAGTCTGTATCCGTCCCATCTCCATCTATGTGATACTCGTCGAAGATGGTGACCCACTTGATATGACAGCCCACAGCCACCAGGGAGGGATGACGAAACGTGTTCTTCAGACTCTCACTTGAGGAACTTGAAACTGTAGAATCCCAAAAAGTTGTGGTTGTTTTCCGTGGGCCTCCATGTGGGATCGTAATCCATCAATTCTTTGAGCCTAACCAATCTCAGTTCTCCAGGACCATCCCCGATGGGACCGGTGTGGTAAACGAGCCAAGCTTCGTCCTTCGTCAGAATCTCACCGACGTAGATCATGAGATGATAAGGGAACTCGAAATCTTGTGGATGAAAGAACACCAAGATGTCCCCAGCTCGAGCCTTTCTCACATCTTTCGTGACGAACCTAAAGCTGCATTCGACTAAAATCCTCGCCGTGACGAAGTACGAAAAATCCTTTTCGCTTTCGAACTTACCCTTGTTGATCCTGAACATTCTCTCTCCAACCAACGGTAAGTTCGGATAGTTGTACTTCTGCACGTCTTCAAAAATGGGTCCGGAATACTTTGTGGTTCTCAGCCACCACCCATCGTGTTTTCTGAGCGCTTCTCGCGCACAGTAGCGAACAAACCCCGCGCAGTCTCTCTCTTTGGTGCTCCAAAGGATTGGGTCGTTCACGAGAGTGGAGAGGGCGATCCAAACGAACCAGTTTCTGAACCTTTGGCTGTCCTCCCTGTCCAGTTCGAGGCTGTCTGGATAACCGTCTTCATCGCTGTCAAACGTGCTTGGTTCAGCTACGATGCACTCAACCGACCTCTTTTTGAAGATGCCGTAGTTTTCGAAGATCAACTCGACTTTGTCGCCCGGCTTGACGTTCCTGACCAAGATGCCACCAGCGACTCTTTCAACGTATTTGTTGCTCTTGATCTTTGCGAACTTCACATTCGTTTCGACGAACAAATCTTGCACTGATGCCAGGACGAAATTCTTGGGTTGGATTTCGACGTGGAAAGACAAAAGATCAACGAGGTTCAACGTTAAGATGACGCCTGTAACGATCAACAACGAGAGGAATTTCTTCATAACTCACCTCCTTCATGAAACGCAAAAGGTATTCTCTATGCCGTCCAGAAAGCTTCTGTGGCCTCGCACCAGTCAGATACAGGATCACACCTTCCTGCATCCAGTTGGGAAGATCGAAGTTGAGAGAGACGACGTGATGCAGAAGTTCGTGCAACAGAACATCTTCCAACACACCTTTCGATCTCAGCACTTCGAACGGCTGGCTCACGATGATCCCTTTCGAATAGACCGCACCTATCACGTAGGCTCGTCCGGTGAGCTGGTGGAATTCGTTGAGCGTTTCACATTCGACGATCAGAACGTTGAAGTCAAGCTCCACTTCAAGAAGGTTGCAGATTCTGATGAGTTCTTCGAACCTGGTTCTTAGAAAACCACGGACGAACAGTTCATCTGCCCGCCAGATCCTCACCGTCCAAGCCAACGTGGAGCACAGAAGGATCAGAATGAGCGTAAAGGCCCTGTCTGTACATCGAATACACCCGCGCTGGCAACAACTGATAGATTCCATCCGCGGTAACCCTCCAAACATAACTGAACGTGTCGTCCTGACAGTACGTGGCGAAGAACGCTATCCTGTCTTCGTGGAGCTCTCTCGCGGAATACCAGAAGTCCCAAGGTCTGTACCAACCGTACTCAAACTTGTCGTAAGATCTCAAGTTCTTCTCACGATAGTTGGTGAGCACCTGGGCACAGGATGCGAAGAAATCTTCGACCACGAAGTACTGACCATCGCACTTGTCTATTTTCAAAACCGTCTTCGCGACGTCGCCGGATTGGAGTTTCACAAATTCGGGTTTGAAAGTGACTCGGAACGTTGCATCTTGGATCACCGAGTCGTTTCCAGAGAATTTGATCCCGCTCGCCACGAGGTTTTCTCCGTCCCATTGGTAGACATTCCTTGCGGTGAAAGGAAGTACGCTGAATCTTCCATCCTTCAACCAGTAGGTTATGTCGCGTGCCTTAAGAAGGATCTCACGATCTGTACACGTTATCTCTTCGACGTCGTTCGGAACTGTTGTGAGCGGAATTTCGTTCAGCCAGAGCGTGTTTTCTTTCAAGATCAGAACCTTCGAACCGAAGAGCGCGATGTCCTTCACACCTTGGTGAACGACGATCTTTTTGCTTTTGGTCTCGCAAACCAGAGCGGCATCGTTTTCAAGTTTTGCGACGATCAATCCTGAACCCGCCACGATTTTTTCAAAACCGTAGTTCGCGTTGAACAGCGTGAGTCGGTTGCCAAGGACCGAGAATTTCACCCCACCATGCTCGAAGTCCTTCGCCCCATCGTACTGGTGAGCATAGATGCGAAGCATCTTGTCGTCCGGCTCTGAGCGCTCGATGCTGATTGGGATCAAGCTCGTCCCGACGGGTATAAACGCATCGATGACTTGTTTGTCCTCTTCCAGATACAGCTCGTAGCGCTTGTAGATCTGCCTCTCTATCTTCACGCCTTCGCTCACTGACGCAACGGGTCGCTCCGAGTAAACCACATGAACTTCGATGAGGCCCTCGCCTTCGATTTCGAGTAGCCCTTTTTCCAGTGAAAACTCCCCTTCGGCGTCGAGGAAGAAATCTTTGTCGTTGTTTCTGATCGAAACGTGTGGTCTGTCGTAAGTGGGCAGAGCCTCGAGGAGTGCGAGCACGCAGAAGGATGTGTCCTTCGTCGAGTACCAGAAATAGCCATCTTTCTCGCTCAGCAGATAGTTGATCAGTTTCGGAACGAGGTAAGAATCCTTCTGCCACCTCAGCATCGCCCTCAGTAGGACGGCGGAAAGTTGAACTTCGCTCACGAAGTGATCTTCAGGTTTGATCTTCACACGTGCAAACCTTTCTTTCTCTTCGACCAACTCGAGCGCGTTCTGTAAATACTCAGCGGACACCATCGCACTGAAGATGAGATCCATATCGTTCTTGGGTTCAAAACTTTCGACGTTGAGTCCGTACAGCGACAGCACGTAAACTCCATAACCAGACAGGTTCTTTGAGAGGTACTCGATGCCCCTTTGAACCACGGGGTTAGGTACGTGATAGCCCGCCTGGATCGCATGGTAAAGTCCTTTTATCACGTAGGCACTCATCAATGGGTGACTTTCGTCCGTCTTCCACCATCCCCAGCCTCCATCTGAGTGCTGATGATCGTACAGTTTGAACAAGCCTTTTTGAACGATGTCGTCGAGGTTGGTGATCTGTAGTCCCATCTTCGCTGCGACAACCGCCGGCAGAAAACTGCTCATCGTCTGCTCAGTGCACCCGTAAGGATAGTGAATGAGCCTTTGGATGCTCTGACTGAGAATGGGCGTGACACTCCTCAAGATCCTCAACTTCGCCTGTAAGTACTCTCCTTCGGGTAGTGTGAAGTTTCTCTTTCCATCAATTTTTTCGAGGAAGTAGAACTCCCTTTCGAAAGCGAAAGGTTTGACGGGTACGTTGATGGCGATCGCGTCCGTCAGCTGCGACACCGCATAGAAAGTGAGTGTTGAAGGATCCAGAGGTCGAACCGCCTGAACGAGATAAGATTGTGTGAACGAAGAGTTCGGCTGAACGATCGTTTCACCTGCCACACTTCGCAAGGCCTTCACCGAATCAGGCAGCTCAACCCAGTAGTTGGTTTTCAGAGGTTCTTCAGTCTGATTGAAGATTGTTGTCGTGATACGCACCACGTCGCCTTCTCTGAAGAAACTGGGCAGATGTGGTCGAACGTAGAAAGGTTTGGTCACTGTCATGGAACCAGAGCCTTGAGAAAAGAGCGAGCGAGAGAATCCGTAAGCCGTGGCTCGAAACGTGGTGATGCTGTCTGGAACTTTGAAACGGATCGTTGCGACGCCTCCTTCGAGCGACAAAGATGGTATCCAGAGCGCCGTGTCTGGGAAGTAATCTCTCACGTTGATCTTCTCGATCACCGCGCTCTTCTTGAAATCTTCGAAGCTGGTTTCCTTCGACTTCAGCTCTGCAAGCATCACTCGCAGTGCTGAGTAGAGTCTCCAAGTGTAAGCGAAATCGTAGCTGACGGTCGGATAGTCGTTTTCAGGATACAAGAAATCTTCCAAGCTCGGTGGATCTCGCCTCATCATCGCGTATATGGCTTCGTCGACGAGCATGAGACAGACGTTGTTCGCGTCGGCCTCGATTTTCATAACTGCGGTATCACCAGGTTCATATTTTTCCTTGTCGAACCCTATCTTCAAGGTGGAAAGGTTCAGTTCTCGTTCGACTGAAACTGTCAGTTCTTTTTGCACCCGTCTTCCGCCCTCGAGTCCCAAGAAGACGAGGAACAGGTTTCTTTCGGAAACTTTCTCAGGAATTTTCAATTTCACAGAGCTCTGTTCCGGTGCGTCTATGGCCACAACTTCATAGATCCTGTCAGCCAAGAGCGTCAACAATCCAGTGATGCGATGGGAAGAAGCCAGATCCACTTGGATCGTTTGATTGGGTCGTACCTTCTTCTGATCGACCATCAACATCAATTCACTCGGTTTGTAGCCTTTAGCGAAGGCATGGACGTAGATCCGTTTTTTAGCTTTCTTGAAGCTGAACTCGATTCGGTAAGTCTTCGCTTTTTCCGGAACGAAAACGAACTCAGCCTTTCCGTTCACAACCAAGACATCTTTCGTCACTCCGTCCACGTTCACAGTCAACGTTCCATCGAGTGGTTCGCCATCCACGTTCGTGATGGTCAAAGGTATTTTGATTTTTTGACCTGGACTGGTCCAAACGTACTCATCTTCCAGCTGGATGTTCACGTCGTCTGCCCAGATGCGAACGGACTTTGTTTCTTCGACCTGACGTTGGCTCTCGTCCGTCGCTATGATTTCTATCGTGTAATGACCGTCGAAGCCTTCGTCGATTTTGACTTCAACCGAGAGACTACCAGTCTCATCGGTCACTTTGAGTCCCCTGTAGACTAAGAAGGGTTCTCCATCGTAAGGACTTGCGTGGACGTAGTAAGCCAGCCGAGCGTGTTGGACAGGTTGGTTGTTGAAATAAGTGACGTGGATGTTGAACTTCAACGTTTGGCCGGAAAAGATCGGTCCTTGAGGAGTCTCGATCGAGATCTTGTACTCGGGCTTTCTGTACTCTTCCACTATGAAAGAATTATAGTACATTCTTTCACCGTGTAAAACGTTGATCTCGTACACACCGACGGCCGCACTCTCCGGTAATTTGAACTCGTCGAAGAATCCACCGAATTCATCCGTGATGAGATCTTTCGTGTACACGTCGTTTTCCTTTGGATCTTTGACGATCACCTTCACCGAGCTCGCACCGAGCGCTTCATAGACGTTGTCGCGTTTAGTGAACAACTGGCCTCGAAACTTGACCACATCGTTCGGTTTGTATATGGGACGATCGCTGATCAAAAACAACTTTTCGTCGGCATAGTCTTCTTTGTACGGGAAGTAGATCTCACCGAAGACGGATGTGTTTTCTTTCTTGACGTAGAAAAAATCGCATGCATTTTCGCAGATCGCCATTCCGTTGTTATCGGTCTTCGTCTTCAAGACGAGCTTCGAATCTTTGTAGAAGTTCACTTCCGCGTTACTGACAAATCCACCGTCTTTGTTCATAACGCACAGGATCGTTCTCTCACCATCGTTGAAGTGGATGGCCTCCATGTCCGTGACGATCAGGAATGCTTCGTCGAACACGGTTTCACGGCCACGCTCGTCGCGTCCCGTCAGAGTTGCATAGTACGTTCCCAACCTGTCGAACTTCAGTGAGAACGTCTCCCAGTCCTTCACGGGTGTGTAGGTTCTTTTCAGAACGACCTTACCCAGCTCAGGCTGAACAGCCATCTGTTCTTCGAACAACTTTGAAAGCAAGGCTCTCTCATTCTTGACTTCCCAGATCGTGAGCACCACGCTCTTGAAGTCTCGTCCATAGACGATGAACCGCAGATCCTGACCCTTCACCAACAAGCCCGCTTGGCTGAAGTATGCATTGTTGGCCACGCTGAGTGCAGAGAAAAGGACCAAAAGGCTCACAAAGAACATCCTCTTCACGTTTCATCCCGCCTTTCCAATCTTTTGAAATTCATACTGTGATCGTAACGAAACTTCACAAGGCTCATCGGACTGAACCTGGTCCTTGCCCATTCTTCAGCGATTCTTTTGATCAACTCCATCCTTCCAAACACTTCCCAGCCACCTTTCCAACGTGCAAAACCTTCATCTTCGACAAAGTAAATCCAGCCACTTTTCTCACACAGTGACCAACTGGCCAGGTGAAACACTCCAACAGCTTCATAGTAACTGGTGGGCAGGTTTAAGAACTCGAATGGAGTTGAGAATCTCTTCTCGATTTTCGACAGTCTCTCGAGATTGGTTTCGTTGAGGTTTCCAAGTAGTCCTCCAGCCCTTATGAACTTGGTATCCACAAGGTGCTTCGCCACGACACCATCGATCGTTTTCTCGAACACCAACGCAGGCTGTCTGTCGACAGTGTAAAGGTCGATGGGACCGACGATCCTTCCACCCATTTTCAGCTGATCTATCCAATGCTGTGAGACCTTGTCCACGGCCACGGTGATCACTATCGCATCGTACGGTGCAAGTTTTTCATAGCCATAGAATCCGTCGTCGTTCACGAAGACGACATTCTCGATTCCCAACTTCGAAGCTGCCTCGACGCTCTTTTTGAAGAATTTTCGGTTGAACTCGATCCCGACGACCAAACCTTCTTTCCCGACGACATGCGCCATCACACAGGCGTTGTAGCCAGTGCCCGAACCGATCTCCAAAACCTTCATGCCTTGTCTCAAGCCGACCGCGCTCATGAACAGCGCCATGAGCGAGGGTTGGCTCGAAGTGGAATAAATGTTTCCATCCTTTGCTGTGACGATCACGTTGTCGCTGTAAACGACGTCCAGATCGTAGTGAAACTCGCTGAAGACTTCTCTCGGCACTCGCAGGAACGCTTCGAGTATCTCCTTGTCGAAATCACCAGCGAACGACATTTGCCTGACCAACCACTCCTGCCAGGATCGAGTCATGTTTTGCCCTCTTTGGATGAAGTTTCTGTTAAATACATTTTACCACCGAACAGGACGCACGTTTCATCGGATCGAGAGATTCCCTTTCCTGAGAATCCTCCGCGCGACTTGAACGACACCCAGGAATATGATATAATTCACTTAGACCTTCTGAGGTGGAGGAACGAATCTGACACCGAGGAAGGAAGGTGAAGCAGCGTTCAATTTGCCCCCTTCCTCGGCGCGAGGAAGGGGGTTTTCATTTTGGAAAGGTTCTACATCGTGAACATCATCGTGGAGGACAGACAGAACGCGTACAGACAGGTCAACGAACTTTTGCACGATTTTGCGGACGTGATAAGACTCAGGGTCGGCTATCCTGTGCCGGACGAAAACATGGCGATCATACTCCTGATCGTGAAAACCACCAACGATGTGATCGGCAGTATGAGTGGGAAACTCGGCCAGGTGAAGGGCGTCAAGGTGAAGACGGTGCCCTTGAAGTGAGGTGAAAGCATGTTGACGTTATTGAAGAAGATCGAAAACATCGAGGACCGAGAGAGTTTCATCCCGCACGGTGAGATAGAACAACTTTTGAATGAGACGAGGAATCCCGACACGAAGTTGATCCAAGAGATCGTTCAGAAGTCTTTGGAAAAAGAACGACTCACACCCAAAGAAACAGCCACACTCTTGAACGCGGAAAAACCGGAGCAGATCGAACTCATATTTCAGGCGGCGAGAAAGTTGAAGGAGGAGGTCTACGGCAACAGGATCGTTCTCTTCGCACCGCTTTATATTGGAAACTACTGCATCAACAACTGTTCGTACTGCGGTTTCAGGACCGAGAACACGCAGGTGATCAGAAAAACACTGAGTGAAGAAGAGCTCGAAGCAGAACTCCACGCGCTCACCTCGAAAGGCCACAAGAGACTGATCGTTGTCTTCGGAGAACATCCCATGTATCCACCGGCCTTCATAGCCAAGACGATCGAAAAGATATACAGCTACAAGAACGGACACGGCGAGATAAGGCGTGTGAATGTGAACGCTGCGCCTCAAACGATCGAAGGCTATAGGATCATAAAACAGGTGGGCATAGGCACTTTCCAGATCTTCCAAGAAACTTACCATCTGCCCACTTACAAGAAGTACCATTTGAAAGGTTCGAAGGCTTCCTATCTGTACAGGCTCTTCGGTTTGGACAGAGCGATGCTCGCCGGTATAGACGATGTTGGTATAGGTGCTTTGTTCGGACTCTACGATTGGAAATTCGAAGTGATGGGTCTCATGTACCACACGAAACATTTAGAAGAAAGGTTCGGCGTTGGACCACACACCATATCCTTCCCGAGGATCGAGCCCGCAGTCAACACACCTCTCGCTCAAAGGCCACCCAAACCTGTGAGCGATGAAGAATTCAAGCGTTTGATCGCGATCATAAGGTTATCCGTCCCCTATACCGGCATGATTCTGACCGCCAGGGAGAGCCCTGACATAAGGCGGGAAGGTCTCAGGCTTGGGGTATCTCAGATAGACGCAGGTTCAAGCATAGGTGTTGGTTCCTATTCGAATCAGGATCCAGAAGCGATCAAGAAGAGCCAGTTCATCTTGGGCGACACCAGGTCATTGGACGAGGTGATGAGTGAACTCGCTCAGAACGGTTACATACCGTCCTTCTGCACGGCCTGCTACAGGGCTGGTAGAACGGGTCAACATTTCATGGAGTTCGCGATACCCGGTTTTGTGAAGGAGTTCTGCACACCGAACGCCCTGCTGACGTTCAAAGAGTATCTGATCGATTACGCTTCAAAGGAGACGAGGAAGATAGGAGAAGAGCTCATTGAAAGAGAACTTGAAAGAATGCCACAGGAGAGGAGAAGAATTGTAGAAAAGCTTTTGCAAAAACTGGAGGCGGGAGAAAGGGATGTCAGACTGTGAAAAACTTCTGGAGAAGATCGCGGAACTTTTCGGGTGCAAGATTTGGGTGTGTGAAAAGATTGGAAAAAGGATCTCTCACATTCCGGGCTTGAAAGCGGGAGAAGAAAGGTTCGTTCCACCGATGGTGGGGTTTGAAGATGAAAAGTACGTCGTGTTCGTTCAGGCAGACGAAATGAGCCATCAGCTCAAAGACATGTGTGAGAAGGTGATCGAGTGTGTACGGAGTGATCGAAAAGATCGTACACCATCCAGAAAGTGTGACACTTGAAGAGATCGCTTGGATATTGGCGAACGAAGAGCTGAACGAGCAACTTTTCGCAGCTGCCGACGAAGTCAGACGGAAATATTTGGGCAAAGAGGTATATCTTCGTGGCATCATAGAGTTTTCCAACTATTGCAGAAACGATTGTTTGTACTGTGGTATCAGATCGTCCAACAAGAAGGTCAAGCGCTACAGAATGAGTGTTGAAGAGGTCGTTGAGCGTGCGAGGCTTATCGCACAGATGGGTATAAGAACCGTGGTGCTGCAGTCCGGGGAGGATCCTTACTACACAAAAGAAATGATCGGTGAAATGGTAACGAGAATCAAGAAATTCGACGTCGCGATAACGCTTTCCATTGGTGAGAGAGAGTTCGATGAGTATGCGTATTGGAAAGAACTCGGTGCGGATCGATACTTGATGCGCCATGAGACGGCGGACGAAGAGCTCTACAGAAAATTACATCCGAACGATTCTTTCCAAACGCGCAAAGCACACTTGTTGAAGCTCAAACAGCTCGGCTACGAAACCGGTGCAGGTTCCATGGTGGGACTTCCCGGTCAGGACGATTTCTCCTTAGCGAAAGACGTTCTGTTCGCCTACCAGCTCGATGCAGACATGGTGGGGATCGGTCCGTTCATACCTCATCCTGATACACCTTTGGCCGAATGTAAAGCGGGCGAACTGACGAAAACGCTCAAACTTATAGCTCTCACGAGACTGTTTTTGCCAGACTCAAACATCCCCGCAACCACCGCACTTGGAACAATACATCCTTTTGGAAGACAGCTCGCATTGAAGTGTGGTGCGAACGTGATCATGCCGAACTTTACTCCCTCACCTTACCGAGCACAGTATGCACTGTATCCCAACAAGATATGCATTTTTGAGAACGACACTGCGTGCGGTGAATGCACGAAGAAATTGGTCAGGTCGGTCGGTTACGAGGTAAGCGAAAATCTTGGATACAGGAGGAAGGCTCATGAACGTACCCCATGCAGGCTTTAGGAAATACATAGCGATCGTTGGTAGGAGGAACGTTGGAAAATCGTCTTTGATCAACGCGATCGTTGGTCAAGATGTGGCGATCGTCAGCGATGTTCCCGGAACGACCACGGATCCTGTTTACAAAACCCTCGAGTAGCACCCTTTGGGCCCGGTGACGATCATCGACACACCAGGTTTGGACGACGAAGGTTTTCTTGGTGAAAAGAGAGTTGAAAGAGCCAAGCGGGCCCTGTACAGTGCGGACGCGGCGATTCTTGTCGTGGACGATGTACCAACTGAACACTAACGTTTCGCCGTAAATCTGCTGTAACAACTCGAGATACCCTTCATCATCGCCATCAACAAATCGGATCTGAAGAACAATTTGAGGGACGCATACATCGATTTTGGTGTGCCAATCGTCGAGGTGTCCGCGAAAACGAAGACGAACATAGAAACGCTCGTGCAGTTGGTCAGCAGTGTTATGCCAGAAGAGGAGTCCAAAACCATGCTCGCTCACCTCGTCGGCGAGTACAGAACGGTTGTGCTCGTTGTTCCCATAGACACCGCTGCACCGAAAGGAAGGCTCATCATGCCACAGGTTGAAGCGATAAGAGAAGCGATCGATCATGCTGCAGCAGCTGTAGTAACGAGGGACACGGAACTCGCCCAAACTTGGAAAAGGTCAACTTCAAAGTTGATCTGGTGGTGACAGATTCTCAGGCGATCATGAGGGTTGAAAAGATCGTGCCAAAGCAAATTCCGCTGACCACATTTTCAATCCTCGAATCGGCGAGCAAGGGTGATGTGAAGCAGTTTTTGGAAGGCATCGACGCCCTCAAAAATCTGAAAGACGGTGACACGGTGGCCGTCGTTGAAGCATGCTCACACGTTCCAACGTGTGACGACATAGGTCGGGTAAAGATTCCCCGCTGGATCTCTGAAAAGATGAACCTTCAGCTCAACTACAAGTTCTTCGCTGGCAAGGAGTTTCCAGAATTGCAGGAACTATCGAACTGAAAGCTGATGATCCACTGCGGAGGATGCGTGTTCAACAGAACAGCGTTCATGAGACGCATGAAATTGGCGAAGCGACTGGATATTCCCGTCGTGAACTACGGTATGCTCATATCACACCTTCACGGCGTACTGGACAGGGTTTTAGAGCCTATCCTCAAGAGGCAAGGATAGTTTCGATCTGTCTCATCACATCTTCACTGAGTTTCTCTTTCACCTCGACAGCCTTGATGTTCTCCTCGAACTGCTCCAGTTTCGAAACACCAAGTATGACGCTCGAAACGTTCTTGTTTTTCAAGATCCATGCGATCGAAAGCTGTGCGAGCGTGCAATCCAACTCTTTGGCGAGGTCTCTGAGTTTCAGTAGTTTTGAGAAAGTCTTCTCGCTGAGTAACCCTGTCTCTTCGAACCTCTTCCTCAAGAAATCGTACCGTGCGAGTCGTGAATCGCTCGGTATGCCCTCCAGATACTTGCCACTCAGGAGTCCAGACGCGAGTGGGCTGAAGGTCGTGAGTCCCATACCGTATTTTTCGTACAAAGATGCGTACTCCTTCTCCACTCTTTCCCTCACGAGCAGGTTGTACTGGGGTTGCTCCACGATCGGGGGAATGCAGTTCAACTTCTTCGCAGTCTCATGTGCCTCCTCTATCTGTTGTGCACTCCATTCGGATGTTCCCCAGTACAACGCCAGTCCGCTTCTCAGTATCTGATCCATCGTCCAGACGATCTCTTCCATGGGCACCTCTGGATCCGGTCTGTGGCAGTAGAGTATATCGACGTAGTCCATCTGCAATCTCTTGAGTGAGGCCCACGTGCCCTCCAAGAGATGCTTCCTGGAAAGTCCTCGATCGTTCGGTCCGTTCCCACCCCAGAAGATCTTCGTGGACACCACGAGGTCAGATCTTCTGAAGGCTTTCAATATTTCGCCGAGCATGGCCTCCGCGACTCCACCAGCGTAGGCTTCCGCCGTGTCGAAGAAGTTGATACCAACGTCGAAGGCTTTCTTCACCAGCATCTTCGCAGATTCCAGATCGAGCTGATTTCCAAAGGTGATCCAGCTTCCCAGAGAGAGCTCGCTGATCTTGATGCCCCATTTTCCAACCTTTCTGTATTCCATGGGAAAACCTCCTTCAACTCACAATCGGTTCAAAAGAATTATACAATTCTAATTGTAAAATCTGAAAGTGCTGGAGGTGGAGATTTGTTCGACATCGTGTATTGGTTGGTTGTTCTATCTACGATCGGCACGGTTACATTCGCGTGGGGAGTTTTCCTCAGCCAAGCGTTGCACAAACGAACGAAACTGGACGAAGAGTACGAGAAGTTCGAAGAACGAATACTCGAGTTGATGGGACAATTTCGGCACATGTCTGCTGTGAGGCTACAAATGCTCGATCGGAAAATAGAAGAACTGAGAAAACTCATCAAACAGGCCAATTCTCTGTATGGTCAGCTGTGCGTGCGTGAAACAGAGCTGATCAACTCTTTCAACAAGAGTGAGGAGCAAGTCGAGAGTGTGACCGAATCAGAGCAGGAGAAAGTCGAACCTGTGGAAGGGGTCAAACGTGTCGAAAGGAACCAGGAAGACTCTGACCTCTCCATCGAGCGAAGAATCTTGCTCATGTATCAGGAAGGCAAGGATGAACATCAGATCGCCAAGGAACTGAACATGGGGGTAGGGGAAGTCAATCTCGTTCTTTCGCTTTTCCGTTTCCGGAGTGATTCACACCAATGACTTTGAGAAAGGCATCGACCACTCTTGGGTCGAGCACAGTTCCGCTCATCTGTTTGATCATTTCGAGGGCTTCTTCTTTGCTGTAAGCCTTTCGGTAAGGCCTGTCACTGGTGAGAGCTTCGTAAATGTCGGCTATCGCGATGATCCTCGATGGAAGGGGGATCTGTTCTTTTGCCAGACGATCCGGATAGCCGAGCCCATCCCATCGTTCGTGATGATGCCGAACCCACTTAGCCTCTTCGCGCAAGCCTTTGACGCTCTTGAGCAACTGTTCCGATTTCGTTGGGTGAGTTTTGATGATTTCGAACTCCGAATCGGAAAGTTTTTCGGGTTTTCCGAGGATGTAATCGGGTATGCCTATCTTGCCCACATCGTGCAGTGTGCAAGCCATCTTTATCCTTTCGCAGAGCTTCTCGCTCAAACCCAAGGTTTTGGCTATCCTGTAAGCCAGTTCGGCAGCTCGCTCGCTGTGACCGCTCGTGTAGGAATCCCTCATCTCGAGACTTTTTACCATGAGTTTGAGCTTGTCCAGCTTGGACTGCTCGTACTCGTTTCTGAACATGTTTCCAACCTGTATTGCGGTGAGTATTGCAAAGACCAGAGGAATCGCTGAGATACCGACCAGTTCGTACAACAAATAAGAGATGGCTGCAAGGGGGAGCATGAGTGAAGCGCTCAAAAGCGGACTTTTCGCAGCGAGTTTCAAACTGTTCGAGATACCGACGTTCCCACTGAAGTACACGCCAAAGGTAAACTGAACAACGTTGAGGAGCATGTAAACTACTCCGGTCAGCAGCACCAGCCACATGTTCGTTATCATGTTTTCGGTCTTAAGAATTTCGTAAATCACCAGCGCGAGGAAAGTACTCAAACCTATCTGAGAAACGTTGAAGAGATAACTCGTCAGCCGTTTGCTCTTCACAAAAAACAGTCCTGCGAAGAGCACCGAGGCCGAGGCTATCAGCATGGCTGAAGCATCTTGAAGAACGACCGCTGCCAACACGTTGATCAACATGCCACCGGTGATCCTCACCTGGGGTTTGATGTTGCTGTTTATCCAAAAACCGATCGCTTCCGACGCAAGCCCAAAACCGAGGAACAGCAAGAAGGTCCAACCGAACTGCGCGGGGCGTTTTTCATAGAGGGTTATTAACGAGAAGATGTAGAGCACGAACAACGATGCTGAATAGTACAGAAAAGCCCTCTTCACGCGATCAACTCCGCTGGTTCCTGCCGGGGAGCCTCTCAAATCCTCACCAGAGCTCGATGTTACCAACTGCAGAGATCAGCATCGCCAAGAAGCTTCCTGCGATGATCAGTATCTTCCACAGCTTCTTCATGGCCATCCCCCCTCACCCAGTCTTTTTGACTGGCTCCGCTTTTTCTCCGCTCAGGGGACAGCCCCGGCAGGAGGTTTCATTCCAAAGCCTTTGCCAATCTTTCGACGATCTCTCTAACCCCTCTTCTTGTCAACGCAGAATAAGGAATCACTTCGCTGCCGAACTCGTCTGAAAAGTATTGTACCACTTTTTTCAATTGAGCTTCACTCAACTTATCTGTCTTACTCAGAACGATGAGCAGCTTCAAACCGTAGTACTCACAATACTCTACGAAAATCCTATCACTTTCCTGAGCCGTGAGTCTACTGTCAACGAGCAGAACGCTGAGCTTGATCTCATCTTTCCTGAGCGAGAAGTAATCCTCGATGAGCTTCTTCCATTGCCGTCTTTCCGCCTTCGAAACGGCGGCATAACCGTATCCGGGCAGGTCCACAAAGTAATGTCGCTCGTTGACCAGATAGAAATTGATCGTCCTGGTCTTGCCAGGAGTCTTACTCACCTTGGCGAGCTTTTGGTTGAACAGGATGTTCAAAAGTGTGGATTTTCCAACGTTCGATCTTCCGGCGAAACACACATCACCTTCGAACGGCTGGGGAAACTGTTCAACAGTGCGAGCGGCCACAAAGAATCGCACTGACCTCACAAGCACGATTCCCTCACCGCCTGTTCAACGTTGTCTATGAGTACTATCTCGAGGTTCCTCAGAACTTCCTTCGGAAGTCTGACCAAATCCTTGTCGTTCGATCTTGGAAGCAACACTCTCTTGATGTTGTGCCTGTGCGCTGCCAAGACCTTCTCCTTCACACCCCCGACCGCCAAGACTTTGCCGCGTAGCGTGATCTCTCCCGTCATCGCGGTGTCGTTTCTCACCTTTTTCTTGAGCACACTCGAAATGATCGCGACACTCATCGTCACACCGGCCGAAGGACCGTCTTTTGGTACTGCACCCTCGGGAACGTTTATGTGAACATCGCTGTTTTCGAAGACATCTTTCGCATCTTGGCCACAGAAGGCTCTTGCAACGCTCAACGCAATTCTGGCGGATTCTCTCATGGTTTCTCCGAGCCTTCCTGTGAGTATCAGACTCCCCTTCCCTGGCATCAAAGTGCACTCGACCAGCACGAGCGTGCCTCCGTACTCGGTCCAAGCGAGACCTTGGACTGCGCCCACCTCTGGTTCTGAGAGAGAGTAAAGATCCGTGTTCCTCTCTGGACCAAGTATCTTGCTCAGTCTGTGCACGTTCACGATGAATTTATCATGACCCTGTTCAAGGTTCAGCACAGCGGTCCTGACAACTTTCTCCAAGCTTCTCGTGAGTTGTCTCACACCAGCTTCCCTCGTGTAGGAACGAATGATCTTCATTATTGCTGCATCGCTCATTCTGAAAGTTTTCCCATCGACGTTGTGCTCGGAAAGGATCTTCGGAAGGATGTAATTCTTTCCTATCACGAACTTCTCATGCTCGGTGTAGCTCTCGATCTCTATGATCTCCATTCTGTCCAGGAGTGCTGGCGGTATGGTGTGCGTGACGTTCGCCGTGGTGACGAAGAGAACCTGTGACAGGTCGAAGGGCAACTCGATGTAGTGATCAACGAATTCCTTGTTCTGCTCTGGGTCGAGGACTTCCAAGAGTGCAGCTGCGGGATCACCCTGAAAGCTCACCGCAAGTTTGTCTATCTCGTCGAGTAGCATCACAGGATTTTTGCATTGCGCCGATCTGATGAGCTGTAGGATTCGACCCGGCATCGCACCAACGTAAGTGCGCCTGTGGCCCTTGATCTCGGCCTCGTCCCTCAAACCTCCGAGTGACATCCTCACGAACTTTCTGTTCAAAGCCTGTGCCACAGCACGGCCTAAGGAAGTCTTACCGACACCGGGTGGGCCGACCAGACACAGTATGGGCGCTTTCGCATTCTTGCTCCTCTTTCTGACTGCGAGGAACTCGAGGATCCTTTGCTTGGCCTCACTCAACCCAAAGTGACTTTCCTCGAGGACCTGTTGAGCGTAATGAAGATCATCGTTCTCTTGAAGTACAGTTTGCCAAGGGAGGCTCAGAATCCAATCGAGATAGGATCTGACGACCGTTGCCTCCGCAGAATAGGGTGACATCCTCTCCAACCTTTGGATCTCCAACAGCGCTTTCTGATGAACGTAATCTGGAAGCTTGAGAGAAGCGAGTTTCTGTCTCAGTTGCGCTGTCTCGCTGTCTTTTTCGCCGAGTTCTTCGCTGATCGCCCTGAGCTTTTCTCTCAGGAAGAATTCCCTCTGTGTTTCCTCTATCCGCCTTCTGACTTTGCTGTCAAGTTCGTGTTCTATTTCGAGCAGTTCGTTCTCCCTTATCAGGATCTCCAGAATCTTTTCCAATCTCTTCGCGGCCCGATCTTCATCCAGCAAGCTTTGCTTCTCTTCGTTGGGGATGGTTAGTAGGGAAGAAACGAGGTCTGAGAGTTTGTCTGCGTCGTCCACACGGAGTATGCCCTCGATCATTTCAGACGAATATCTCTGGGTATAGTGAGCGTACTTCAAGAAGTTGTCGCGGACGCTCCTGATCAACGCTTCAATCTTTTTGTTCTTCCTGCATTTGCTCCTCCGCAGTTCTATCTCCACCAAGAGTGGCCCTTCCTGAGCAATGTTCTTTGCGTATGCGCGCACCTTCCCCTCGAGCAAGACCCTGAAACTTCCATCTGGCAGATGCACGGCCTGAAGCACAGTGCACACGGTGGCCGTTTTAGACAAAACGTCCTTAACTTCCATCGAAGCGTCCTTCTGGTAAACGACGAGGATGTATCTGTTGTAAGATTCGATCGAGATCTCGAGAGCGTTCAACATCTCCTCGGAAGTCACGTGTACAGGTACAACGGTCTGTGGAAAGACCACGGGCCCACCAACGAGCCTGCGGAACGGCAAAACCTTCGGTATGGAATTCTCGCCTGTGGTTTCCTTGGCTAATTTCTCCAGTTTCTCAAACTTGCGCAACTTCTGACCACCTCTTCGAGAGTTCTGACAAGAACCTTTCGTCCTGTGATTCTACCGATACGACCCTTCCATTCTCACAGAAATCGAAAGCGATCTTTATCTCCTCACCACTCCAAAACGTATCGATCTTGTCTGCCCATTCGACGAAAACAACCCCGTCTCCGCGCTCCAAGATCTCTTCCAGCTCCATCAGCACTTCGACATCCTTGTCTATCCTGTACAGATCGATGTGATAGACCTTCACCTTTCCCTCATAAACGTTCACGAGGGAAAACGTAGGGCTACGCACTTGCGCCGGGTTTAACCCCAACTTCGATGAACAGTGCTTAACGAAGCTCGTCTTACCAGAACCGAGGTCCCCGACGAGCAAGACGACCATACCAAGTTTAACCAAGCTGGCGAAAACCTCTGCAAACTTGGCGAAAGTTTTCTCTTCGAAACAACCGAAAATCCTCTTCATCTAAGTTTTCTCGACCTTTTTGATTATTTCAAGCACTTCCGAATGAACCTTGCCGTTGCTGAACAAATACTCCCCACTCGACAGATGCGCGGGTCTACCTTGGAGATCGCTGACGCATCCATTGGCCTCCGGAACGATCAACAACACGGGTGCTACATCCCAGGGGTTGGCTCGCTTTGCGACGAAGAAATCAAACCTTCCGCACGCCACGTAAGATGCCGCAAGGACGGCGCTTCCAACCATGCGCATCCTGCGCACGTGTTTCTCAATGGCGTTTATGAAGTGTCCTGTGAAACCAACGTAGAAGCCAACGTTTCCTATCGATTCTTTCAACATTGTGTTCGATGAAACGTTGATCCTCTCTCCATTCTTGTACGCACCTTCACCCGCCACAGCGTAGAAGGTTTCGTTCAAAACAGGATCGTGAACGACGCCGACCAAAACGTTACCGCCCTCCGAGTACGCTATGCCTATCGCAAAAGAAGGCAGTCCGTGCACGAAGTTCATCGTTCCGTCTATTGGATCCACTATCCAAAGTCTCTGTCCCGTCTCGAAGCGGTCTTCTTCGGCGAGTATAGCCTCTTTTGGAAAATGTTTTTCAATCTCGCTCACGATCATCTGCTGCGCGTGTTTATCGCAGTCGCTCACGATATCCTGAAAGGAGGACTTTTCCTTCACGTTCAACGCGTTGCCCCAATGCTGCAACAGATAGAACCCCACTCTTCGTGCAAGTTTTATCGCGAAATCGAGCCTGTCCAAACAGATCGCCTCCCACGAAAGAATAAGGGGTCCTGACGGACCCCGTTGGTGGGTGCGGCAGGGATTGAACCTACGACCTCTTCCTCGTCAAGGAAGCGCTCTCCCACTGAGCTACGCACCCACGCACTTAAATATTACCACAGCGAGGTTCAACATGCAAGTCCCTTTTTGGACAAGATTGTTCTTGTACAACGACTTAACCATCGTGAAATCAACCTCGGCGGCAAGACGATGCTATAATCTTGTACGGAAAAAAACTAATGGGAAGATCATTGGGAGGTGTTTGCATGAAATCCATTAGAGGAAGAATTTTATTCTGGTTCCTAACAACAACTCTGGTGCTTCTGGCAATTTTAGGTTTGTTTATTTATTTTCAAACGAAGAACACCGTGCTCCCGCTCACTCAGGAATTGGCCTTGCAGGTCGTGGATGGGAACGCCCGTATGGTTTCTGAATGGTTGAGCGGTCGTTCCTTCGAACTCAAATCCATCGCCATGGGACTGGAAAGCATGGTGGCGATAAAGATATTGCAACAGAAGGACGTTGTCTCTGGAACCCTTTACTCGATAGCTCTGCAGCTGTCGAGCAAGCTCAAGGAAAGAAAAGAAGTGTTCGACACTTACTTCGTAGCGGACTATAAAGAAGGCTTGCTCTACGAAACGGATGGAAATAACGTGGTTTCTTCGAGCGCTAAGGAGAGGGAGTTCTACAAGAAGATCATCCAAGAAAAACAAGATTCCTTCATTGGCGAGCTGCACGTGTCCGAGCTGACCAAGCGACACGTCATAGTCGTCGCACACAAGGTCGTCGATTCTTTCGGTGACGTCGTGGGTGTCTTCGGTGCGACGATACCGTTGGAGAGTTTGTCCAAGATGGTCTCGCGCATCGCGATGGGTGAGGTAGGTTACGGCTGGATCGTTGATGGTACAGGCTTGGTGTTGGCACACCCTGAGCGATCCATGGTGGGTCAGTTCAACGTGTTGAAAAGCTCTCAGGCTGGGTACAAAGGATTGGAAGAACTCGCGTCCAAGATGGTGAAGGGTCAACAGGGCTTTGGAACCATCCTTACGCCTGACGGCAAAAGGTTGTTCTTAGCTTTCACACCCATTCCCGGCACACCCAACTGGACGTTGGGATTGGCGATAGCGGAATCGGAATTGTTCGCGAGGGCGAACAAGATGATCTTCATGGTCCTGATAGTTCTGTTGATCATCGTCGGTATGATCGTTCTGGTGTCTTTCATCGTTGGCCAGAGCATATCCAAACCGATCAAATCTTTGGCGCAATCCGTTCAGAAGTTCGGTTCCGGCGATCTGGCAGTCGAATTCCATGTTAAGGCGAGGGACGAGACTCTGCAGATGGCTTCGGCACTCAAGGATATGGCTCAGTCTCTGAGAAATTCTCTCAGCCTCACCAAGAGCTCCGCATTAGAACTGGACAAGCTTTCGAGTGAGCTCGAGAGCGTTGCTAAAGAAAGTGAAAGACTTGCGACCATGTTGAGCGAGCAGGCGGATCAACTCAACAAGAACGTTCAAAACGTATCCGCTTCCATGCAACAGGTGGGCTCGGGTGTTGAAGAAGTCGCGGCGAGCGCACAGAACGTTTCGAAATCGGCACAACAGCTGAGTGAAAGATCACAGAGAGTTTCCAGAGCTGCGAAAGAGGGCGAGAAAGCCGTTGAGAAAATAGTTCAGATAGTGAATTCGGCTAAGGAGATGGCCGACTCCACCGTGCAAACTGTTGGCAGGCTCGCCGAAGATGCGCAGAACGTCGCGATGGTTGTCGAGACCATAAACGCGATCGCCGAACAGACGAACTTGCTGGCGCTGAACGCGGCGATCGAAGCCGCCAGAGCCGGTGAGGCAGGAAGAGGTTTTGCGGTGGTCGCCGACGAGATAAGGAAACTTGCAGAACAGAGTAAGCAGGCAACGGGTAACATAGCCAACATACTCAAGAAGATCCAGCAGGGTGCGAAGGAAGCGGACGAGAAGACAAGTGAAACGGCAAAAGTTGTGGAGGAAGCCGCAAACCAAGCGGCAGCAGTCGGTGGGAAGTTGAAGGACATACTGTCGGAGGTCGAATCGATGGCCAGCATGGTGGAATCGACCGCTGCGAGTGCACAGGAACAGAGTGCAGCCGCACAAGAGATGGCCAGCGCTGTCGACGGTGCAACGAAGGCGATCGCCGATATAGCAGCAAGGCTCGAAGAGATGGTGAAAGGTGTCAAGCGGCAGGCAGAGTTAATCGTGCAGAATCGCCAAATAGGCGACGAACTCAAGCAGATATCGCACAAACTTCTGGAGTCGCTCGAGAAGTTCAAGCTCTGATGATGGGAATCTTCTACGAAGCGCCGCAGTCGCGGCGCTTTTTCATTTTATCTTAGCATTGGATACGAGTTCTTGTGCGGCGACTATAGTATAATTCGCGTGTGAGAAAAGTTGGGAAATGGGGACTGGCTGAATGAGGCAGATCTTCATCAGTGACATACACATAGGTGACGGTTCGGCCAAAGATGATTTTGAGTTCGACGATGAACTCATCGATCTACTTGAACATTTCTCAACGCAACCAGACGTCGAGTTGATAATCGTTGGAGACGGGTTGGAACTGCTCGAGAGCCGTGCGGTCAAGGACTTCGGCTTGACATCTTTCGATGTTCTGGTCTCTTCGCTGGATGGAACGGCCCTGTCAGGCATAGAGAGCAGGCATCCAAGGCTCTTTGAAAGTTTCAGGAAGTTTTCAAAACACCACAGGATCATCTACATCGTGGGAAACCACGACTACTATTTGTTCGCGAATCAGAGGTTGAAAGACGAGCTACGGAACATGCTTGGGTGTGAGGTGGTACCGTACCATTACAACGAAGACGCTGGGCTTCTCGCAATGCATGGAAACCAGTTCGATCTCATCAACAAGTTTACGAGGGACGGCGACGGAACCATCGTTCCCCCGCTCGGTGACTACATGGCCAGGTACATGATGTTCCACTTCGACGAGTACCTAGAGTCCTTGGTCCCATCCGAGATCCTGTCAGATTACGACAACGTCAGGCCCAGCCTCGACGTGTTCCAGTGGTTCGAGAGGGTCTTGGAAGTTTACGATCTGGGAGTGGATGTCCTCGAGCTGTGGATAAGCACCTTCCTCAAGATGATGCAGACCGTTGAAGCACGCACATGGATGAAGAAGAATTTCCCACGCTTGAGCTGCCTTTCCAAGGTCTTTTTGAACAAGTGGGGCGGAATAACGTTAGGTTCTCTTTTGGTTCGAGCCGTCATGAAAATCAGGGGGTTGCGTCGCAGCGATTATCTGTTCAGGAGAGCCAAGAAATTGTTCAGGGAAGGAGAGTTGAAAGCTGACGAGTTGGTCGGCTATGTTGATGGCGAACTTCGCTTTCCAAAACTGAACGTTGTGGTCTTTGGTCACATACACCACCATGCCTTCCGTGTGGTTCCAGTGAGAGGGCAGAACAAGTTTTACATAAACTGTGGCACGTGGAGGCCCGTCGTGGAGAAGGTCAACGGTAGGAAGAAATACGGCTTTCAGAAAAAGGCGGAACTCTTCTACGCGGTCGTTTCGGTTCCGAAGAACGGAGATTTGGATATCACAACGAACGTGAAGAACAAAACCAGTAAGAGCAAATTCTTGTGAGGTGATGTTCTTGCTCAGAAGACTAGTTCATGATCTGGTGGAGAAAGTGCTCAGCGAGTTCGGTCTTTCGTACCAGTTCGAAGTTGAAGTCCCACCCGAAGGCTTTGGCGATTTTTCGACAAACGCGGCTTTGATTGGTGCTAAGCACGCGAAGCGTAATCCTATGGAACTCGCAGAAAAAATAGCTGAAAAGTTGAAGGGTGAGGATGTTTTTGACTCGGTGGAGGTTGCGAGACCTGGGTTCATCAACTTTAGACTGAGCAGGAAAGCCTACGTTGACGTTTTGAGACAAATAATAAGCAACGAAGCTTATCCCATACGTAAGTCCGAACCGATGAAAATCCAGTTCGAGTACGGTAGTGCCAACCCGACGGGCCCATTCACGGTGGGGCACGGCAGGCAACTCGTCATCGGAGATGTACTTTCGAACGTTTTCAAAGAACTCGGTCACGATGTCACCCGAGAGATGTACATCAACGACGCAGGAAGACAGATAAATCTACTCGCCAAGTCTCTGTGGGTGAGGTACAACCAGTTGCTCGGTTCACAAGATTTGGAGATACCCGAAGACGGTTACAGGGGAGAATACCTGATAGACATCGCCAAGAAACTCTTGAAAGAAGTTGGAGATGTTTACAAAGACCGATGGGACTCTGAGACGGAACGGTTCTTCAAGCGTTACGCCGTGGAAAACATACTGGCTAACATGAAAGAAGATCTCAACTCTCTCGAGTGCGAGTTCGACGTGTACTTTTCCGAGACGAGCCTTATTGAAGACGGGACTGTGCAGAAGGTACTCGAGTTTCTCAGAAAGAAGGGATTCATCTACGAAAAAGATGGTGCGGTCTGGCTGAAAGTTTCGCACTTCGTTGAAGAGGAAGACAAAGTGCTCATCAAGAGCGATGGAAGCTACACGTATTTCCTGACCGACATCGCGTATCATTTCAACAAGTACCAAAGGGGTTTTCACAAGGTTTACGACATATGGGGAAGCGATCATCATGGGCACATACCGAGGATGATCGCCGCCATGAAAGCTTTGGACATCGAAGATGGGTTTTTCAACGTGATACTCCACCAGTTCGTGACGCTCAAGCGTGGCGAGGAGATCGTGCGCATGTCGACGCGCGCGGGCGAATTCGTCACGCTGCGACAACTGGTCGAAGAAGTCGGCAAGGATGCGACACGTTACTTCTTTGCCATGATAGACACAAGCACACACATGGTCTTCGATTTGGAACTTGCAAAGGCGAGAAGTATGGACAATCCTGTTTACTACGTTCAGTACGCTCACGCGAGGATCTGCAGTCTCTTCGAGCAGGCGAAGAACAAGTCCATAAACTTCAACAAGAACTCAGACCTCGAGTTGCTGGATGATCCAGCCGAATTCGCCGTGGTGAGGAGACTCGACTTGTTTGAGGACACCCTGCACGAAGTTGAAAAAACCCTTTCACCCAACAAACTGACCCAGTACCTTGAAGCTCTCGCCTACGACTTCCACAGCTTCTACACCAAGTGTCTTGTCCTCGATCCAAACAATCCACGCTTGTCCAACGCCAGATTGAACCTCGCGTACGCGACGTTACTTGTGCTCAAGAAAGGTTTATCTCTGTTGAGGGTCAGTGCACCGGAAAGGATGTGAACCGTGTGGTCGAAAGGTACGCACTGTCACCGATGAAAGAACTCTGGAGTGTTCAAGCCAACCTTCGCAGGTGGCTCGCGGTAGAGCTTGCTGTCATGGAAGCTTACGAGCAGCTGGGTCTGATCCCTCCTGGTGTGAGTGAAAAGGCGAAGAGGAATGCACTGATCGATCTTTCATTGTTCGAGAGTTACGAACGTGAAACGGACCATGAAGTCATCGCGTTCATCAAGATGGCGACGAAGAACATGCAGGATGAGGCGAGGTATTTCCACTACGGGCTGACGTCCTCGGATGTCATAGACACGGCGTTGTCCCTTGCGCTCGTTGAGAGCAGCGACATCTTACTGGAGGCGCTGTCGAAGCTCTTGAAGTCTCTCTGGGTTCTCGCCAACAAACATAGGCACACCGTCACGATCGGAAGGACACATGGAGTACACGCCGAGCCGACGAGCTTTGGTCTCAAGGTGTTGAACTGGTATGCGGAGATGAAAAGAAACCAAGAAAGGTTGAGGATTGCTCGGGAACAAGTGAAGGTTGGCAAGATCAGCGGTGCGGTTGGAAACTACGCGAACGTTCCACCCGAGGTTGAGGAACTCGCGCTGACCAAGCTGGGCCTGAAGCCAACACCGATTTCGAGTCAAATCGTTGGCAGAGATCATCATGCGTTCTTCGTCATGGTCTTGGCGTTGACGGCGAGTGGTGTGGAGAGGATCGCAACCGAGGTGAGGCACCTTCAAAGAACGGAAGTTCTGGAGGTGCAAGAACCTTTCAAAGAAGGTCAGAAAGGCTCCAGTGCCATGCCGCACAAACAGAACCCGATCCTGTGCGAGAGGCTCTGCGGTCTTGCGAGGATCGTGCGTTCTTTCGTGAATTCATCTTTGGAGAACAACAATCTTTGGCACGAGAGGGATATATCACACTCCTCTGCAGAACGTTACATATTCCCAGATGCCACGCAGACGCTCTACTACATGCTCGTCAAGGCGAACCATCTGATAGAGAATCTCACCGTGTACGAGGACAGGATGTTGAAGAACTTGAATCTGACCCGTGGGCTCGTTTATTCGGAGAAAGTGATGCTCAGACTCGTTGAGAAGGGTATGAGCCGAAGTGAAGCTTACGATCTTGTGCAGTCTCTCGCGCTCAGATGTTGGAAGACGCAAGAAGATTTCAAAACCCTCGTGGCTCAGAATGTGCCGTTTTTGACTTCAAAAGACTTGGAAGAGATTTTCGATCCGAATCATTTCCTGAAGAACGTTGATCGCATCTTCTCGAGGTTCGAAGGAGAGTGAATTCAGTTGAACTCTGTTGTGGTTGGTCTTCAATGGGGAGACGAAGGAAAAGGAAAGGTAGTGACGTACCTTTCAAGGAAGTACGATTGTGTCGTTCGTTACAGCGGCGGAAGTAACGCAGGTCACACCGTGGACTACGGTCAGTTCAAGCTCGTGCATCATTTGGTTCCTTCTGCCGATCTGAGGCTTCGCAAGGGTATGTACATAGCCACGGGTGTAGCGGTGGACTTGAACGTGCTTTCGCAAGAGATCGAACAGCTGGAGCAATTCTTTCCAGGCAGCGGTGAGTCGCTCCAGGTGTCCAAACAAGCGCACGTTGTCGTACCTTTCTATAGAGAGCTCGACGGAAAGATCGATGCGGCACGCAGTGAACCCGTTGGCACCACTCGAAGAGGTATAGGCCTTTGTTATGCCAATCGAGCGTTGCGTTTCGGAGTGAGACTTGAAGATTTTGAAGATGAAGTGTTGCTCGAGAGAAAACTCGCAGAGCTTGTGAGAGTGTGGAATCTCGACATCGATGCGAACTCGATTCTGAAGCAGATGCTTGAAATTTACCACAGACTCTCTCATCATTTGATCGACAGTGTTGAGGCCTTCGAAAGACTGAAAGGCAAAGATCTCTTGTTTGAGGCCACCCAGGGTGTTCTGCTCGATGTCGATGTGGGAACGTATCCCTACGTCACCTCGACCAACTGTTCGAGCAGTGGCGTTCAGGCGGGCTTCGGTTTTCCCATCAAGCTGGACAGGGTGATCGGTGTGACGAAGGCCTACACCACCAGAGTGGGTGAAGGCCCATTCCCAACGGAATTGAAGAACGAACTGGGAGAGAAGATCAGAAAGCTCGGCGGTGAGTACGGTGCTACAACGGGTAGGCCCAGAAGGTGTGGCTGGCTCGACTTCGTGCTGCTCAGGTACGCTGTGAGAGTGAGCGGGTGTGACGAATTGATCCTCACCAAAGCGGACGTGCTGAACGGCTTTGAGAGGCTGGCCGTGTGCGTCGCTTACAACGTTGATGGGGTGAAAGTCCGAGACGTGAAGAATCTCAGAAACATCCACAAAGCCGAGCCGATGTACGAAGAAATCGAAGGATGGAAAGATTTGAACTCGCCTCCCTTTGAAAAGTTTCTGAGGAGAGTCGAGCAGGAAACCGGCGTGAAAATCTCCCATGTTTCCACAGGCTCCAAGGTGGAAGACATCGTCGTGCTGTAGGGGGGATATCGAGTGGAACTGTTAGAAGCTATAAGAACCAGAAGGAGCATTCGAAAGTACGACACGAACAAGGAAGTTGCAAAGGAAACGATCGAAAAAATCCTCGAACTCGCCCTCAACGCACCCAGCGCTGGAAACAGACAGCCATGGCGACTGCATGTTGTGAGGAATCCATCTTTGAAGAAGGCGCTCCGTGAGGCTGCGTTCGGACAGACCTACATCGAGGAAGCGCCATGGGTCATCTGTGTCGTTGCTGTACCCGAAGAGAGCGGCTCACGTTACGGTGACAGGGGAAGAAACCTTTACTGCATTCAAGACACGGCTGCGCTGATCACCTACATCATGTTGATCGCACGAGAGTTCAATTTGGACACCTGTTGGATTGGCGCCTTCGACGAAGAGAAGGTGAACAGGATCTTGGGTCTGCCGGCGGGTCAGAGATGTGTTGCGATGTTGCCGATCGGTCATGCGGCTGAACCGAGAAGAGATCGACCGAGAAAACCTTTGAGAGAGATTCTCACATATCACGAGTAGGGAGGTTTGAAAAATGGCGGTGAACCTTACAGGAAGATCGCTCTTGACGCTCTTGGAGTACACACCCGAAGAAATAAGCTATCTGCTCGATCTCTCGTTCCAGGTGAAGCGCGAGAGCAGAGCGAAGGTCGTTCACAGAAGGTTCGTTGGAAAAACCTTGGCCATGATATTCGAGAAGAGGTCCACGAGGACAAGGCTCGCGTTCGAAACAGCCTTCGCGGAAGAGGGTGGCCATCCCATCTTCCTTTCGATCCAGGACATTCAACTCGGAGCGAAGGAATCTGTAGAGGATACCGCGAGAGTGCTCGGCAGGATGGTCGATGCGATCATGTTCAGGGGTTTCAAGCAGGAGACCGTGGAGGTTTTGGCGAAGTATTCGGGAGTTCCTGTCTACAACGGCTTGACTGACGTTTTCCACCCGACGCAGGTGCTAGCGGACCTCATGACCGTGCAGGAAGTCTTTGGAAGATTGAAAGGTATCAAGCTCGTGTTCATGGGCGATGGAAGAAACAACATGGCTAACTCACTCATGATAGGATGCGCGAAGATGGGCATGCATTATGTTGTGTGCTCTCCGAAAGAGCTCAGGCCGGATGAAAAACTGCTCAAGATTTGTCTTGAAGTCGCCAAAGAAACTGGTGCCACGATCCAGATTGAGGAGAACCCAGAAAAGGCCGTCGATGGAGCCGACGTGATTTACACGGACGTGTGGGCCTCGATGGGTGAGGAAGACAAACAAGCGGAGCGCGAAAGACTCTTGAGGCCGTACCAAGTGAACGAACAGCTCATGAAGAAAACGGGCAAAAGCGAAACGATCTTTCTGCATTGTCTGCCCGCCGTCAAAGGACAAGAAGTCACCTTCGAGGTCATCGAAGGAAAGCAGAGTAAAGTCTGGGACGAAGCCGAGAACAGAAAACACACGATAAAGGCGCTCATGATCGCGACGCTGCTATAAAAAAGCGGAGCCTTTCGGCTCCGCCTTCTCTTCAGCTCGACTCTCAGTTTATGGGAGTCACATTGACGGCTTGAGGTCCTTTGCTGCCCTGCTGGATTTCGAACTGGACTTTCTGGCCTTCCCTGAGCGTCTTGAATCCGTCGACCTTGATCGCGGAAAAGTGCACGAAGACGTCCTCTCCGTTGTCTCTGGTGATGAAACCGTAGCCTTTCTTAGAGTCGAACCATTTCACTGTACCGTTGTACATGCTTCTAACCTCCTAATGCTTGGTGCTTTCCGCACCGTGATGATTTAATATAACACGTGTTGCGAAAGAAAGTGCCGAAGAGCGAGAAAAACATCTCAGCGGAATGAAATCGTTACATTCGTCGTGTTAGGGTCAGTCCCCAACAGAGTGAGCTATAATCAAAAGCGTGATTTTTGATCTCGTAGAACGTGTTGCTGGAACGAAAAGTCGAATTGTGGGACGTTCATAGAGGGAGGTAAGAGCATGGGTGGATGGAAGAGATGTCCGCAATGTGGAGAGAAGTGCAAGAACAACGTGAGAAAGTGCCCTTCTTGTGGCTATGTCTTTGAGAAAAAAGAATGTCCAGACTGTGGTGCAGTTATCGACGACGACATCGACGAATGCCCCATCTGTGGTTGGCTCTTCTCAGAGGAATTTTCCGACGAGTACGATGAAGATTACGACTACGAAGATCTCGAGGACTTTCACGATCTATCGGATTATGAAGACGAAGATTGAGGTGTTGCTATGATACTCTTGAAGAACGCTACAGTCTACTCGCCAGAGCCTCTCGGCGTCAGAGACATCCTCCTTGCCGTTGACAGAATCGTTGCGATCGAGGAACAACTGACGGTGTGCCTGCCGAATCTCTCAGTCATCGATTGCTCGAAGAAGATTGCCGTTCCTGGATTCATCGACAGTCACGTCCACATCTTGGGTGGTGGTGGCGAGGGAGGCTTCAGGACACGTACCTACGAACTTTCCTTTTCAGACCTCGTACGCGCTGGTATCACCACAGTGGTGGGTTGTTTGGGAACCGACGGGGTGACGAGGAGCTTGGAGTCGTTGTACGCGAAGGCCAAAGCGCTCGAAGAGGAGGGCGCTTCGAGCTACATCTACGTTGGTTCCTACCGTGTACCGCCCGTGACGTTGACTGGAAGCATCATCAAAGACATCGTTCTGATCGACAAAGTCATCGGGGTCGGAGAGGTAGCGATCAGCGATCACAGATCTTCGCAACCGACTCTGGACGAGTTGAAGAGGCTCGCAGCCGATGCACGCATCGGAGGCATGCTGAGCGGTAAGGCTGGGGTGGTCAACGTTCATGTGGGTGACGGACCAACGATGCTGGAACCACTCGTGAAGGTAGTGAAGACGAGCGAGATACCGATCACGCAGTTCTTACCCACACACATCAACAGGAATTCAAATTTGCTGAACTCGTCGATCGAGTGGCTATCGATGGGGGGATTCATCGATCTCACGACGAGCATCGGTGAGCTTCTGGAGGATGAGTTGTTGCCTTGGCGTGTGTTCAAGGAATTGTCTGAGCATGGATTCGAATCACAGATCACGTTCAGTTCCGACGGACAAGGAAGTTTACCGCGCTTCGACGAAAAGGGCAACTTTGTGGGACTGGACGTCGGCAAGGTCTCGACCTTGTACGAACAGGCGAGGTTGGCTGCCATGCACGCAACACCACTCGAAAAGGCCCTGTTACCCATCACGAAGAACGTGGCGAAGATCTTGAAACTCACAGATAAGGGCACTCTTTCCGTTGGGATGGATGCGGATATCGTACTCTTGGATCAAGATCTGAACATAGACACCGTGATAGCGAAAGGCAAAATTCTCATGTTGAACAAAGAACAGATCGCAAAGGGCACGTTCGAGGCGAGGAATTGAGCTATAATACCCTTGAGAAAAATCGCACTTGGAGGGGTTGCGTTGGAGAAGGTCCCAAGGCCTGTCATAAGGAGACTTGCAGTCTATTTACGCTGTCTTTCTAACTTGGAAGAAAAGGGGATAAAGGTTATCTCCTCCAAACAACTCGCTTCGATGCTGCAGATAAAGGACTCGCAGGTTCGAAAGGACCTGTCTTATTTTGGTAACCTCGGTCAGAGGGGTTTGGGTTACGATGTGAAAAACTTGTCACAGAAGATCCGTGAGGTGCTCGGTCTCTACAAAACGTGGTCGGTGATAATACTGGGTGCGGGCAACATAGGCAAGGCACTCGCGAACCACAAACGTCTGGAGCAGAACAACTTCAAGATCGTTGCTGTCTTCGACTCGGACGAACGCAAGATCAACAAGCAGATCGCTCCGGGCTTGAAAGTCAGGGACGTGTCCGAGCTGGAAAGGTTCGTGAAGGAACATGGAGTGGACATAGCGGTGCTCGCCGTACCCGCTTCCGCGGCAAACGATTTGGCTTGTGTACTCGAGAAAGCAGGGGTGAAGGGCATCGTTTGTTTTGCACCAACGACTTTGACCTGTAAGATCCCCGTGGAGTACGTCGACATAACTGTGTTCTTCAAGACTCTGGCGCACAGCATCGTGAACAGTTCATACAACATATAGTATACTATTGCACAAGGGCACAATAAGTAGTATAATCACCCCCGGAAAGGGGGTTTTTTCATGCACGAGCTCGTGAAGAGATGGCAGAACGTACCTCCATCCCAGAACGCTGAGAAAATCCTGAGGGAGAGGTACTACCTGAAAAACCGAGAAGGGGAATATTTGGAGAGCAGTTGGAATGAACTTTCAAGAAGGGTGGCGCGCGTGATCGCTGCCGCAGAATTGCTGAACAATCCTCGCTTGCAACAGTTGACTGCGGGAGAACGTCTGGATCACATCAAGAGTTGGGAAGAAGCCTTCTATGAATTGCTCTCGAGTCGCATCTTCATTCCGAACAGTCCCACACTGTTCAACGCTGGCATGGGTGTGGATTTTGAACTGCTGTACAAACCTTTGGAGAACATGAAGCTTGAAGATTACGAGAAGATCATCCAGCAGAGGAACCACCTTCACATGCTTTCGGCCTGCTTCGTCGTACCCGTCGAGGACAGCATAGACGGGATCTTCACGGCCGTGAAGGAGTACGCGATGATAACCAAGGTCGGCGGTGGTATAGGTAGCAACTTCAGCACGCTCAGACCGAACGGAAGCTTCGTCGCTGGTACACACGGTAAAGCATCCGGTCCCATAAGCTTCATGCACGTTTTCAACTCCGCAGTTTCGGTGGTCGAACAAGGGTACAGGAGACGCGGTGCACTGATGGGCATTCTGAACATCGATCATCCAGACATCGTTGACTTCATCCAGGCTAAGCGTGGTAACGACGGTGAGCGCGTGCTCAGGTTCTTCAACATCTCCGTCGGCATCCCCATGCAGCGTGAGGAAATCTTGACGTTGTACGAGCAGGATGGTCAGATCGAATTGCACCATCCGAAGTGGGCCGGCAAGAAACAAGTCAAGGTCAGAGAAATATTCGAGTTGATGGCGCAGAACGCTTGGGAGACGGGCGATCCAGGCATGGTGTTCCTTGGAGAGATGAACAAGTACTACGCACTTTATCCGACGAGACAGATCATCTCGACGAACCCCTGTGGTGAGATCGGGCTTGGACCTTACGAGGCATGCAACCTCGGTTCGATAGATGTGGCAAAGCTCTATGAAGATGGAAAATTCGCGTGGGACGCACTCGAAAAGATCGTGCGGATCGCGACCAGGTTCTTGGACAACGTCATCGACGTGAACGTGTTTCCCATAGACAAGATCGAGAGAGCCGTGAAAGAATCCAGAAGGCTTGGTCTGGGTATCATGGGCTTTGCGGACCTGCTGTACCAGATGGAGATGCCATACGACAGCGAAGAGGCACGTCGTTTTGCCAAGAACCTCATGGCGTTCATTTCCTTGCATTCACACGAGGTATCCTCGGATCTTGGTGAGGAAAAAGGAAACTTCCCGCTCTTCTCGCAGAGCAGGTACGTGAGAGAGGAAAACTTCGTGCCGTTCTCAATGGACGTGAGCGATTACGATGACGAAATCAAGCAGCATTTCAGAACGCGGGCCAAGAAACACAAGAGAAACGTTGCGGTTCTCGCCATAGCGCCGACCGGTTCCATTTCGAACATCGCCGACACTTCTTCAGGTCTGGAACCAAACTTTCTCTTGGCTTACGTCAGGTACGTGAACAAGCAGAGCAGCGGTGAACGGGAGCCACTTCTGTACGTGAACGAAGTTCTCAGGAAGAAGATGCCAGCCGAGGATCTGAAGAGGATCGAGAACGAGTTGATAGAGAAGGGAAGCTTGAAAAGTCTCGACGTGGACGAGAGATGGAAACGTATTTTCGTGGTCGCCCTCGATATAAGCCCCATGGACCATCTCTTGATGCAGGAGGCTTTCCAGTGTTATGTTGACAACAACATTTCCAAGACGATCAACATGCCGAACTCGGCGAGCGTCGATGACGTTCTGGAGATCTACGTGGAGGCTTTGAAACACAAGATCCGGGGCTTGACCGTTTATCGCGACGGCTCGTTGAGAACGCAGGTCCTCACCACAGCAAAGTCTGCACAGAAGAAGGAAGGAAAGTTGCAGTTCTTCATCGTTGATGAAAAGCACAAGCTGAGACCCAGGCCGAGAAAAGAAACGCTCAGGAGTGTGACGAGGAAGTACAGGACCTCTGACGGCACGACCTACATAACGGTTTCTTTCGACGACAACGGCGAGGCGATCGAGATCTTTCTCTCCAACGGGACGGAGACGGCAGAAGCCATAGGGAGACTCTGCTCCATCGCCTTGCGCGCGGGTGTTTCACCAGACGAGATCATCGAACAGCTGACGAAGGTGAAGGGAGAATATGTCAGAAACGTCGGACTGGAGATCAAGAAGGCGATCGAAGATTTCTCCTCGCTCTGGCCTTCACCCCGTCAGAACGATTCGTGGGACGGAACCACGAAGAGTGCTGAAGAAATCGAAAGGTTTGTCCAAGCCAACAAGCTCGAATGGCAGGAAGGTTACTACGTCGACTCGAACGGGAACGTGTACTGTCCATCGTGTTTGAGCAAGAATTCTCTCTTCAAGCAGGAAGGATGTATCGCGTGTAGAAACTGCGGTTGGTCGAAGTGTAGTTAAAGACGAAGCCGGCCTTTCGGCCGGCTTTGTCCATCTCTCTGAGTATCATTCGTGCTGGTGGTCTTCGGGCTCAACGAGTTTCCTCAACTCTTCATCCTTTTCCAAGAGTTCTTCCCATGCCTTGGATACCCGTTCGAACTCCTCTTCAGATTGGACCGAATCTATGTAGAGTCCTCCATCTTCCGCTTCCTTAACTTCGAACGGGTAAATGTCACCGAACTGCTCGATCTGTCCTTCCTCGTTCATCATGATCTCTTCGCAGATCCAATACTTCTTCATCCCATCTTCGATCTCCGCGAGGACGACAAAGTGATGCTCGTGACCTTCTTCGTCCGTCAACACAAAGACGTCGAGATCATCTTGACCCATGATACCAACTCCCTTCGAACTGAATGGTGAATAGATCATACCACACTTTTGGCGAAAAGTCTCAGGACAAAATAAGATGAAGTTTGAGTTAAGGGAGGACGCACAACGGACTGAAGATCGCAGGGAGTGGTAAAATGGTTTCGAAAAATCTGAAATGATTTCGGTATAACCCTCTCCCCATCCATTATACCAGTGGGAGGTGGAATCGTGAGGAAGTTAGTACTCTTGTTGGTGTTTGTGGCGAGCATGCTTCATGCTTACTCCATCGCACTGCTCATCACGGGTGAAGTGGCTGGCAACGCAATCTACGAGATGATGGTGGCCGGTGCGCGCAGAGCCTCACAAGATTTCGGGTTCGATGTCAAGATCATCGAAGGCGGTTACAATCCTGCGCGCTGGGTAACCCTTCTCACGAGCCTCGCAGCTTCCAAGAGCTACGATTTGATCGTCACCTTCACCGAAGGTATGCCGAAGAACGTTGAAAACACCGCCAAAGCCTTCCCAAACCAAAAGTTCATTCTCATGGACGCATTGGCACCAGTTCTGCCTAACGTTTATTCACTCGCCTTCAAGGATGAAGAGATGGCTTATCTGGCGGGTTACTTCGCCGCACTCGTCACGAAGAGCGACATGCCACGAGCAAACGAACAGCTGAAGATCGGTATGATTGCAGGTGACGTTTATCCTGCCATGATGGAGAAGATGAAACCGGCATACGAAAAAGGTGCAAAGGATGTCGATCCGAACGTTCAAGTGTTCTTCTCCGTCGTCGGAAGCTGGGCTGATCCGAGCAAAGGTGCCGAGCTGGCCCAAGTTCAGTACGAACAGGGAGTGGACATCATCTTTCTGGTCGCCGGTGGTTCTGGTATGGGCGCGGTCAGAAAGGCACGGGAGATGGGAAGGTACGTGATAGGAGTCGACTCAAACTACATCGACAAAGATCCCGAAGTCATCCTCGCCTGCGCTTTGAAACATGCGGATAAAGCCATCTACGAGGTCCTCTCGAGGGCCGTTAAGAACCAGCTGAAGTTCGGAACGAGAGAGGTGTGGGGTGTCAGGGAAGGAATGATCGGTTTCACCTTCGATGATCCGAACTACATCAAGAACGTACCAGAAGAGATCAAAAGCGAGATGCTCAGAGTTTATGAAAAGCTGAAGGAAGGTTCTATCCAGCCTCTGCCATGAGAAGCGAAGTGATCGTGCAACTTCTGAACGTTCAAAAAACGTTCCATCCCTCCGGTGTGAAAGCGCTGAGGGGGGCAAACTTGTCTCTCGAGGTTGGGAGCATACACGCGCTCCTCGGCGCGAACGGAGCCGGAAAGACCACGTTAGTACGGATCCTCGCCGGCGAGCTACAACCCGACGTTGGGAAAATCCTCGTGGATGGGAAAGTTATGGATTTCAGAACACCGAAGGACGCGATGCGTCATGGTATAGTGTTGGTGCATCAAAATCTTTCCCTTGTGGACGAATTGACGGTCTTCGAAAACTTGTTCCTCGGAAGGGAACCTCGTAGACTCTTCTTTCTGGACAAGAAGAAAGCCGAAGACGAGATCGAGAAACTCTGCGAAAAACTCTCTTTGGTCGCGCTCGACAAGAGAGTTGGCGATCTGAGCATGGCAGAAAAACAGAAGATCGAGATAGCACGTGCTTTGATCTTCGGTGCGCGCGTGTTGTTGCTCGATGAACCCACGGCGTATCTCGGTGGAAGTGAAGAGGAAAGACTGTTCGAGTTACTCGTGTCACTCAAGCGCACGGGATGTGCCATCTTGTTCATAACACACGATTTGGATCAAGCTTTGAAGATTGCAGACAGAGTGACGGTATTGAGGGAGGGAGAAACGGTTCTGAGCGAGGAGACTTCAAAGCTGAACGTTCAACGAGTGATTGAGCCGATGGGCTTTCGCTCTTCAGAACCTTCGAGCGTGTGTGCCCAGGTCGGCGAGGAATTGTTGAGAATCTCGGACCTCACACTCAAGACTGGGAAGAGGCTCGTTCTCGATCGTGTATCTCTCTCGGTGAGACAAGGCGAAACGGTTGGTCTCTTTGGTCTGGGGAACGATGGTCAGTTCGACTTGCTCGAGGTGCTCATTGGTTTGAGGAATCCTTCGTCTGGGCGAATCTTCTTCCAGACGTGTGACATAACGCAACTTTCGATCCGTGAAAGGAGAAGGCTCGGCATAGCTTACGTACCGAAGGATCGCTTGAAGGAAGCTTTGAATTTGGAAGGTTCGATCTTGGAGAATGCCATAGTGAATGTGTACCGAGAAAAACCTTACGCAAAATTCGGACTCTTGAATTGGGACCTTCTGAAGCGTTACACTCTCGACATGTTGAAAGATTTCGAGGTGAAGACTGTCTCGGTCGCACAACCCGTTAGAACACTCTCCGGTGGGAATTTGCAACGGTTGATCTTGGCCAGAGAACTCTTCCAGAGGCCGAATTTGCTTCTAGCGTGTAGACCCACGTCTGGTTTAGACGTTCGAGTGCAAGATTACATAGCTCAGAGACTGCAGAAGTTGAAATCTTACGGTTGCGCATTGATAGCCACGAACGATGCTGAGGAAGCCTTTGGTCTCTGCGACAGGATACTGATCTTTTCCAAGGGCAAGTTGAAGAGAGTGTTGCACAGAGAAGGGCTGGCTGAACCTGCCGTACTCTTTTCCTCGGTTGGAGGTGAAGCGTGACACATCGCAAGGTTCTCTCTCCGATTTTCACTGTTGTCGTGGCCTTCGTCATGTGTGCCGTGATCCTCGGTGCGACCTCTCGTCAACCGCGCGAAACTCTGCGTTGGTTCTTCCTCGGTCCTTTCTCCAACCTCTACTATTTTGGCAACATGTTGGCTGTGTCGATACCTCTCATTTTCACAGGACTCGCTGCCTGCATCGCCTTTTCGGCCGGCGTGTTCAATCTGGGACTCGAGGGTCAGTACTATTTCGGTGCGATAGTTGGGACCATCATCGCCCTCAGCGTTCCCACATCGAGGCTGTCTTCGACGCTTCTTGTCCTTGTGGTTTCCTTCTCCGTGGGCGGGTTACTGTCTTTGGCTTCGGCCTTGCTCAAGCTGGAGTTTGGTTTCAGCGAACTCATCAGTTCTTTCATGATCGGACAGATCTTCATCTACGTTGGAGATTTCATGCTCAACGGTCCCTTCAGAGATCCCGAGGCGGCCTTGGCTGCCACAAGGTATTTGGACGAGGGGATCGGACTGACAAAGATTTTGCCACCTTCGAACCTTCACGTCGGTTACGTGATCGGCCTAACGCTGTGCTTGGTGTTTCACTTCGTACGCAAGCACTCTGTGATGGGATACGAGTTCAAGACGGTGAAAGAGAACCCACGCTTTGCAAAAATTCATGGTATAAAGGTTGAGAAGATCTGGTTGATTGCAATGCTTTTGAGCGGTGGTGTTGCCGCCGTCGGTGGCATGGTTGAGATTCTCGGTGTTTATGGTCGGGTGGTGAGAGGCTTTTCACACGGTAATGGGTTCAACGGCATAGCAGTTTCTTTGTTGGTCAGAAATGATCCTGCGCTGATCTTTCTTTCGGCATTGTTCTTCGCGTATCTGGAGAGCGGTGCCGAGATCGCTTCTTTGATGGTCCAAACTCCGCCGGAGATCGTCAGATTGGTTCAGGGCATCGTCTTTTGCTTGGTAACCGCGGAGTTCCTCTTTCGTCGGAGTGAGCGAGATGCTGACTCAGTTGCTTAGATCATCCATTTCTTCAGCCTTACCGATACTCGTGGCAGCCTTGGGCGCGAGCTTCACCCAAACGGTCGGAAAGCTGAACATAGCGATCGAGGGAACGATGCTAACCTCGTGCTTTGTTTCGGTTTACGTGGCCGCTCGATCGAACAGTTGGCTCTTGGGTGTCACGATCGCTATGATCTTGTCTTGTCTTATGTCACTGTTTGTGTGGTTCCTTCACAGGTATTTGAGAGCGGACATCTTCGTCGTTGGGCTCGGTGTGAACGTTGCCGCTTCGGGTTTGGTCGTTCTCTTGTCTTCAATTCTTTTGGGTTCGAAGGGTACCATCTTCTTCGAAGAGATACCGAAAATCCCAGTGCTTAGGTTTGAGGCTCTCCAGCGCAATGAGACACTCCGCACGTTGCTGTCCGATTACAGCGTTCTGGAGCTGGTCGCGATGTTTGTTGTGTTCCTTTCTTGGCTCATCACGAAAACTCCGTTGGGATTGAGAATGAGAGCGGTTGGTAAGAACGAATCCGTGGCGAGACAGCTCGGCTTGAACGTCGATGGGATCAGGATTTCATCCTTCGTGTTCTGCGGTCTTCTCTGTGGTCTGGCTGGTTCGATGCTTTCACTGCCCCTCGGTTTGTTCGTTGCAGGAATGACGAACAACAGAGGATTGCTCGCGTTGGTGGCTGCAGTTCTTGGAGGTGAAAATCCTCTGGGTGTTCTCGGTGTATCACTGACGCTTGGTTTCTCAGTGGCCCTGTCTCATAGATTGCAGCTTTTCACGGCTTTGCCAGCCGAAATCGTGCTCGCCGTTCCCTTGATCTTGACACTCTGTGTGGTTTTGATCTACAATGTGTTGAAAATTGGAGAAAAGGGTGGTTCACCGTGAAGAGGAGTGTCTATCACAGACTCAAAGACCTGCTTCCCCAGTTGAGGGGTGTGCACGGTGAGATCGCCCGACACGTGATAGAGGATCCGAACTCCGTTTTGGAGATGAAGATAACCGATTTCGCTAAGAAAATAAACACGTCCCCATCTTCCCTCGTCGATTTCTGCAAAAAGCTGGGTTTCAGCGGTTTCAAGGAGTTCCGCCTCGCGCTCGCACAAGAGATAAGCTTGCTCGAATCCATGAAGCCCGACGTCGAGAAGATATCCGTAGTGTCTCGCGATTACGTCAATTTCATCATCGAAGAGGTCAAAGAATCGTTGAAGCTCGTCGGCGATGACGATCTCACGGAAGCTGCAAGCGCGCTCATGAAAAGCAGTGTGGTGGAAATAGCGGCGTACGGTTTCGACACCGTTGCCGCGCGAGACCTTTTCTTGAAGTTGAAGCAGTTCGGATTTCAAGCGAACTTCTTCGAGAATCCATTCTTGCAGAGTATTTCTGCCTCGTTTCTGAACGAGAATTCTTGTCTGGTTGCGATCTCGAGCAGTCATTCCTCGCGTGATCTGCTCGATGCAGTCAGTTACGCCAAGAAAGCCAATGCAACCGTGATAGCGATAGCTCCGCCGAGCAGCGCGCTGTCTGATTTGGCAGACGTATTCTTGACCGTGTACGTGAAGACGGAGGTGTTTCCTGAGGGTGGTTTTCTGACACGGTTCGTGCAGCTGTTTGTACTCGACATGTTGCTCTTGAAGCTGTTTGATCTGGACAAAGAGAGATTCAAGAGCTTGTACACGCACTTCGAAGAAGTGTTGAGGTACAAGAGAAGGGAAGATCGAGGTGTCTTCTGATTTGATCATGGCGGTTGACATCGGGACCACCAACGTCAAGTTGGCGTTGTTCGATACAGAGGGAAGAAAGCTTTTTCACTTCGAAAGGCAGTGCAAAGAAGATGTTTCCAATGGGAAGCACGAAATAGATCCGAAGAAATGGTGGACAGCCTTCGTCCGTGGTGTGCATGCAACGGATGTAAAGCTCAGAAAAAACGTGCGCGCCATCTGTGCCAGCAGTCAGGGACCGACCATCGTGCTGGTCGATACAGAAGGCAGACTGGTTGGCAAAGCGATAGGTTGGCTCGACGCCAGGGGTCAACGACATGTGCAATTCTTGAGGGCACAGGGCATAGACGAACAAACGGCCTCGGCGACGGCCAAGCTGATCGAGCTCAAAAAGGTTTTGAACGAGAAGGTTTATCTGCTTCAACCTGCCGATTATTTGATCTTGAAGCTGACCAATCGATTCGTGAACGCGACTTTCCGACAGTACGGTTATTCACCCTGGTACGGACAAATTCTTGACAGGTTCGATCTTTCTGAAACCTTCATCATCCCAGAACTCGTGGAACCTTCAAGGATGATCGGCAAGCTGCTCGAGGACGTGGCTCGAAGGCTCGGATTGCCAGAAGATGTGATCGTCGTGGCTGGTGCTCCCGACTTTGCGGCTGCGCTCTTGGGGACGAACACGCTCAAACCAACCGTTGCATGCGATCGCGCCGGAACATCTGAGGGTATCACGTTGTGCAGTGACGTTGAAGTTCGCGCACCTGGTTTGATAACCACGCCCTTCTTCATAGAGCCATTGTGGAAGATAAGTGGTTTGTTGACAACTTCAGGGAAGGCCATCGAATGGATGGCGCACCGTGTGGCTCGGTTCAGAAGCGTGAAGGGTCTTTCACTCTCGAACGTCAAGAGGCCCACCGGGGTGATCTTCCTGCCACATTTGGTGGGCGAAAGAAGTCCGTACTGGAACCCAAAGCTGAGAGGAATTCTCTTTGGTCTGAACTTGGAGAGCAATGCCAAGAGTTTGATCGTGTCCGCAGCGGAAGGTGTTGCCTTCGCCGTGAGGCATATCGTTGACGAGATGAGAAGGGCTGGGGCGAGGATCGAAACTATCAGGACTACGGGAGGGCAAGCAACCAACGATCTGTGGAATCAGATAAAGGCTGACGTGCTCGGAATGACTGTGGAACTCGTAAGGCCTGACGCGGAGTTGTTCGGCTGTGCCATACTGGCGATATCTTGTTTGAATGAAGAACCCTTCGTGCAAGTCGCCGAAAGACTCACTCGGGTGAAAAAACGCTTTGTGCCTGATCTCGAAAAGCACGAACTCTACAACGAGCTGTACAAGATCTATCTCGAGTTGCACGACAGGAACATGGACCTGTTCGAAAGGCTCAGGGGTTGATCACGCCAGCGCCGAGAAAAACTTCACAACGGCTGACGCGTTCGCCTGCGGATTGTATCCACCTTCTTGCACGACCAGCGTGGGAATCTTGAGCTTGCTTATGGCTTTCCCCATGCGCGCATAATCGTCCTCTCTGAGGGAAAATCCCCCGAGGGGATCTTCCGCGTGTGTGTCGAAACCCAACGACACGATGAGCACGTCGGGATAGTAGTTCTTGATTTCCCGAAGAGCTTGTTCGAGCGCTTCCGAATACTTTCTCCAGTCAGCCTTCGCAGGCAGAGGTAAGTTGACGTTGAAACCTTCGCCGGGTCCTTCACCGATCTCGCTCTCTCTACCACTGATCCATGGATAGAAAGTGTCTGGGTCACCGTGTATCGAAACGTACAAAACCTCGTCCGTCTCGTAGAATATCTCTTGAGTACCGTTACCGTGGTGGAAGTCGAGATCCAGTATCGCCACACCGTCGGCACTTTCCTTAGTGAGAAAGTACATCGCAGCGATCGCTGCGTTGTTGAAATAGCAGTAGCCCCCACAAGCACCTCGGGTTGCGTGATGTCCAGGCGGCCTAACGAGCGCGTAGACCAAATTCGTTTTTCCGCTCAACAAACTCGCCGCCGTCAAAGTGACATCGACGGCACGCTTCGCTGCTTCGAAGGTCTGGTTGCTGATGGGAGTTCCGGTATCGAAACACAGATCGTACCCGAACAGCTCAGTTATGTACTCTTCTTCAGGTTCGAGCAACGCACATTTGTTCTTCAACCACTTGACGTACCGTTCGTCGTGAACCGAGTACACGTAACTCAGAGGAAAATTGTTCGGAGAATGTATGTTGTCGAAACCGTTCATGATCAACGCGTCTTTTATCGCTTCGATACGCTCTGGTTTTTCGGGGTTCTCTATGAACTTTCCCCTGTCGATCTCCTTCGCCGGCTTGTGAAGGACATGCCTTGGATCGTAGACGATCTTCAATCCTCCATCATCCTTTCTATTTTCTCGATCCTGCGACAGTGTCTGCCACCTTCGAACTTGGATGAAAGGAAAGCGTCCACGATCCACTGGGCGAGTTCCACCCCAAGAAACCGCCCCGGAAGAACGAGGACGTTGGCGTCGTTGTGTGCCCTCGCCAGCTTCGCCATTTCTGGGAACATGCACAGCGCCGCTCTTATACCCTTCACCCTGTTGGCCGATATGCTCATGCCTATGCCCGTGCCGCAGATCAGTATGCCGAAGTCGGCGCGGTTCTCTTTGATATCGTGGACGACTTTCTTGGCGAGGTCCGGATAATCCACCGCATCTTCCGAGTACGTTCCTTCGTCGATGACTTTGAACTCCTTCGATGCCAAGTAAGCTTTGATAGCTTCCTTCAATCGAAAGCCTGCGTGATCACAACCGATTGCGATTCTCATTCAACTACCCTCCAAAAAGAACTTCAAAGCTTCCTCGACCGTTGGATAGATCTTGAAGACACCTTCCAGAGAGGTTATCTTCAAAATCCTCGCGAGGTTCTCGTGGAGACCACACAGCACGAGGGACCCGCCGTTCAACCTCGCGGCGCGCTGCAGCCCAAGCAACACACCGAGAGCTGAACTGTCCATGTACTCCACTTCAGACAGATCCAAGATCACGTTGCTCTTTCCCGCGTTTATGTACGTGTCTTTGACGAAACTTTTGAACTGGAAGGAATTGTTCATGTCCAATTCGCCGTGTGGCTTGACAACGACAACGTTCTTCAGTTCGATTGCCATCCAATTCTGTTCACTCATAGATGCGGATCACCCCAACAACCTTGCCCGTTATTTTGACGCGGAACGGCTCAAGCTCGATGGGTTTCAGAGAAGGATTCGCGGGTTTCAAGACGATTTTTCCCGCTTCGAAGTATATCTTCTTGAGCGTGGTCTCTCCGTTGTCGACGAGCACTGAGACTATGTCACCGTTTTCTGCGACATCTTGCTTCCTCAGCACGATGTAGTCGTTCTCGACGATGTGCTCGTTCACCATGCTGTCGCCTCTCACTTTGAGTACGTAGTGCTCGAAGCCGCTCTTTAACATCTGTTTCGGTACCTCGATCGTCTCGACGACGCGTTCTATGGCCTCGATCGTGTTTCCAGCAGCTATAACTCCAACCACGGGTAGCTTGACGGCCTCAGCCATGTTCAAGAGTTTTATACTCCTCGCTTTCTTCGAGCGGGAGATGTAACCTTTCTTCTCGAGGGCAACCAAATGCATCATGGCCCCACGAGGTGTTATGCGAAAGGATCTGGCTATGTCCCTGATGCTCGGAGAATAACCGTGGCTCTCCATGTAAGAGATTATGAATTCCAAAACCTTTTTTTGCCTCTCCGTCAGTTGCCTCACGTGTCAAACACCACCTTCAGAACGATTTTGTCCGACCTCTCAACGACCAAACCGTGGTATGTGAGAGCCTTGAGCTCCGTGCCTTGGATCTCTTCGAATTCTTTGAAACGGCAGACCAACCTGCCATTCTCGACGTGACAGTCACACGGAAAGAGCCTTCTCGATTCGATCAGATAGATCCAGTCGTTCACGATATCGAAGACAGCGTCCTCGAGGCTCTTCGACAGATCGTACTCGAGCTTCGTTTCCCGTTCCTTCAACTTCACCGAGTAGTGATCTTTGAAGATCCTGACGAGCTCTTTGAAGATCTCCTCTTCATTGTTGCAAACTATCTCGTAACGTACGTCCGCCGTGTGGTTCAGCTGTCTGTACACGTTTCCACCACCGCAAAGTGTGAAACTTCGTCACCCTCGTTCAGTTCCAGTATCTTGACTCCTTTTGCCGTCCGTCCCACGATGCTCACGCTGGAAACTTTGAAACGTATCGAGTGTCCATTTTTCGTGAGCACGATGACGTCGGATTCTGGATTCTTGATGAGTTCAGCACCGCATAGAAAACCCACTTTTTCAACGCTCGGCATCGTCTTCACACCGACTCCGCCACGGCTTTGGACCCTATACTCGCTCAGTGGTGTGCGTTTGCCGAAACCTTTGGTGGTGATCGTCAAGATGTCCCCTTCGTTGTCAGACAGCACCACCATTCCGACGACCTCGTCGCCTTCTCTGAGGAGAATTGCGGTGACACCCATCGCAGAACGCCCCATCTGCCGTACCTCGTCGATGGGAAACCTTATCGACATGCCGTTCCTCGTGATGATCAAGATCTCCTTGTCCTTCTCGTTGCAGACGTTCGCTTCGACGACGGAATCGCCGTTATCGAAGTTTATGGCTCTGATTCCCCTCGCAGTTGCGCTTTCGAACTCGGACAGAGGCGTTCTCTTGACCTTACCCTTTTTTGTGACCAAGACGAGGTCTCCATGCCATTCGCTGAAGGGAATCATGGCTAAGATGGACTCTTCCTCTTCGAGATTCAGATAAGCCCTTGTGGGCTTACCCTTGCTGTCCCTGTTACTCAGCTCGATTTCGTGGTTCTTCAGGACGAACGCCCTACCGTGGGAACTGACGAAGATGGTTCTGGAGTGCACACGGCTTGCGCATACCAGGGCGATCTCATCGTCCTCGGCGATCCTCGCACCTATCACGCCTTTCCCACCACGCCTCTGACTCCTATAATCGTTCAGGCTCGTCGCCTTCACGTAGCCTTTTTCTGTGAGCACGATGACGATGTCCTCATCCGGTATGAGATCTTCGGGCGTGTAATCGAGGTCTTCTTCGATGTTGACGATCTGAGTTCTTCTCTCATCTCCGTACCTGCTCTTCAGATCTTCGAGTTCATCGTACATAACCTCATAGACTCTCGAATCGTTCGAAATGATCTCCTTAACAAACTCGATCTTCTTGATCAGGTCCGAATACTCCGTCTTCAACTTTTCGATCTCCAGACTCGTGAGTCTGCCCAACCGCATGTCGAGGATCGCTTTCGCTTGCTCTTCTGTAACATTGAGAAGGTTCATCAGGTTTTTCACGGCATCCTCGTTGCTCTTGCTACTCCGTACGATGTCCACGACACTTCCTATGACCCTTGCGGCCTTCATGA
>Ga0308398_1000107_pt1 | contig 55737 bp, 57 predicted proteins | sample Hotspr20SampleT9_FD_202360 | JGI IMG/M metagenome (GOLD analysis project Ga0308398, IMG submission 202360) | Hot spring phototrophic mat microbial communities from Mushroom Spring, Yellowstone National Park, Wyoming, United States - 20051001_T9 ...
AGTTGTCAGCACGGTCAGTCTGGAACGGTCACCGTGATGTTGTCTATCAGCCGCGCTACCCCCACGCGCGCCGCCAGAGAGATGACAACCTCGCCGCGCAGGTCGGTCAGAGGTTCCAGGGTTTCCGCATCCGCCACATCCACGTACTCGGTTTTGACCAGAGGTTCGGTGGCGATGACCTGCTCCACCAGCGCCTGCACCTTCTTTGCATCGCGTTCGCCGGCTAGGATAGCGTCGCGTCCTGCACACAGGGCGCGGCACAGTACGGTTGCCGCCTGGCGCTCGTCGGGCTTCAGGTAGACGTTGCGTGAGGACATTGCCAGTCCATCGGGTTCACGCACGGTCTCGCAGGGCACAATCTCTGTGGGAATATTCAGGTCTCTGACCATGCGCTGAATCACCTTCAGCTGCTGATAGTCCTTCTTGCCAAAGTAGGCGCGGTCTGCCTGCACGATGTGGAACAGCTTCGTACAGACGGTTGCCACTCCGCGAAAATGCCCGGGGCGTGCTGCGCCTTCTAGGCGGCGGGTGACCTCTGTAACCTCCACGTAAGTCTGGTAGCCTTCGGGATACATCTCCTCCACTTCAGGGGCGAAGAGGAGGTCAACACCCACGCTTTCCGCCATTGCCGCGTCACGGGCAAAGTCACGCGGATAGCGCTGAAAGTCTTCCGAGGGACCAAACTGTGTGGGGTTGACGAACAGGCTCACCACGCACAGGTCGCATTCTGCCTTCGCGCGGCGCATCAGGCTCAAATGCCCCTCATGAAAGTAACCCATTGTGGGCACGAAACCGATGGTCTTTCCCTCTGCGCGAGCGAGTTTCGTCCACGCGCGCACTTCACGAACCGTCTTCGCTACCTGCATCAGAACACATGCTCCTCCGTCGGAAATTGTCCCGACCGTACCTCCTCTGCGTACTGCCGAAGCGCCCGACTGATGTCCTCACCGACGTGGGCATAACGCTTCGTATGCTTGAAAGGTTCTCCTGGCGCCAACCCGATGAGGTCGTGCAGCACCTGTATCTGCCCATCGCAATATGGCCCAGCTCCAATGCCGATGGTGGGTATGTGCAGCTGTTCGGTAATCTCCTTTGCCAGAGCCGCCGGAATCAGTTCGAGGACGACAGCAAATGCGCCAGCCTGCTCCACAATGTGGGCGTCTTCGATGAGGCGTTTCGCGGCCTCATCGGTGCGCCCCTGCACGCGGTGTCCGCCAAAGGCATGCACCGATTGGGGGGTCATTCCCAGATGTGCCAGCACCGGTATACCGATACTCACCAGCCGGTGAATGGTTTCTGCTACCGGCTCGCCGCCCTCCAGTTTGACCGCCTCTACACCGCCTTCCTGAATGAATCGCCCTGCATTGCGTACCGCGTCTTCCACCGTTACCTGATAGCTCAGGTAGGGCATGTCCGCTACCAGCAGGGCACGTGGCTTCGCGCGGGCACACGCCTTCGTGTGATGCAGCATCTCTTCCATAGTTACCGGCAGCGTGGTGGGGTAGCCCAGCAGCACCATCCCCAACGAGTCGCCAACCAGAATCAGGTCGACGCCTGCGGCATCGGCATAAATGGTGGTGGGATAGTCGTAGGCGGTAACCGCCACGATTTTGTCTCCACCCTTCCTCTGCCGAATGGCGGGTGCGGTTATTTTCCTCTCCTTCCCCGGCATTATCACCACTCCTTTTCCTAATGAGATTGTACACTCAAAAGGGCGACAGCGCAAACTGCGTCAGGGGAGGAAGGCAATCCAGTAGCATTTGGCGAATAATAATGGTAAATCGCGTATGGGAGAAAAAAGTGTTATGTCTCGTCATGTTCTTGTACCTGCCCATTACTACCAGCAGTTCGATGCGGACTACACACTGGATGTACCCGCCGAGGGCTACGGTGGCTGGAAAACAGCCGAGATAGAGATAGACCTCGCGCGCACCGCCGTGGTGGTGATGCACGCCTGGCATCCCCGCACGTATGACGAGTTTCCCGGCTGGTACCGTTCAGTGGAGTATCTGCCTCGTTCCGCGCAGATTTGTCGGGAGGTGTTTCCGCGATTGCTGGAAGGCGTTCGGGAAGCGGGAATGAAAGTGTTTCACGTCGTTGGCGGCGGTAAGTACTATCAGCATCTGCCCGGATACCTGCGCGCTCGCGAGCTGGCTGGGGATTCGCCACCGCCGCCGGAGAGAATACAGCCCGACCCCACCACCGAGAAGCTCTGGCGGTTCCGGGAAAAGCACGTCTTTGTCGGGGAACACAATCAAGAGGATTCGCGACGCGCCTTCGAGGTGTTGGACTTCGCGCCCGAAGCAGTGCCCCACGCAGGCGAAGAGATTGCCGAAGACGGACATCAGCTGTTCGCACTGTGCAAACACTACGGCATTAGCCACTTAATTTACATGGGCTTCGCAATTAACTGGTGCCTGCTTCTGTCGCCGGGGGGCATGGCGGACATGTCGCAGCGAGGTCTAATGTGTTCCGTATTTCGGCAGGCGGTGACGGCGGTAGAGAACAAAGAGACCGCCCGACAGGAGTTGTGCAAACAGATAGCCCTTTGGAGGGTCGCGCTGGCTTTCGGCTTTGTGTTCGATGTGGATGATTTCTTGAGGTGCCTTCGAAGTTTCTCAACCGCTGACAGGGGACATGGCAACCCTTGGCTGCGGGGAGCGGAGTGATGACGAGTGAATCACATCAAACGGTGTCCTCCTCGCGCCTGCGCATTCTCACCGTGGACGACGATGAGGCAGTAAGCGCAGCCATCATGCACCTGCTGCAGGCGGACGGACATCAGGTTACTGCCGTATCCGATGCCATAAGCGCACTGACTCAGTTCCAGCTGGGACGCTACGATGTGGCGATTCTCGACCTGCGGATGCCTCATCTGGATGGGCTGAGCCTCGCACGCCAGCTGAAGGAGATGTCTCCATCTTTACTGATTATCCTGCTCACCGGTTGGGGAGACCAGCTGCGCGAGGACAAGCCGCCAGAGGTGGATATGGTGCTGGCAAAACCGGTACGCCGTGCGACCTTGCGTGCGGCGCTGTTACAACTCGCGAAGCGGTAGAGGCATCCATGGGCAACTTCTGGCAAGCAGAGGTGTCTGAATCCATCGGGGTGGCTGAAAAACGATGGGATGCCGGACTGCTTGCCCTGTGTTTGGGCGTCATGGCGATGCTGTACGCTTACAACCACCAGCCTTCTGCTTTTATGGGCTGGATAGACCCCTCGCTGCCCCGAGTCTACCGGTCTCACGAGGAGTATCTGCTGGTCAACTGTCTGGCTCTCCTGTTGCCCGTGATGATTCTGATGTCGGCAGGGGGGAAGCTGAGCCTGTACCACATGGGTGCGGGCAACCGGTGGGGATGGGCGGCGGCCGGGGCGTGCTACCTGTTGATGTTGCCCTTGGTGTGGTGGGCATCGGCGCAACCCGATTTCCAGCAGACCTATCCCTTGTATCGTCCCGCGCGTTCTGCGCTGTCCGCTCTGCTTTACCACGAGCTGACCTACACGTTCTACCTGTGGTGCTGGGAACTGTTCTTTCGCGGTGTACTGACCAGCATCGGCTGGCGGTGGTTGGGGTGGTGGGGGATTGCCCTGCAGTCGCTGGCGTTTGCAGTGTCACACATCGGCAAGCCATTGCCAGAGGTTGCGGGCTCGTTTGTCGCCGGCGTGGTGCTGGGGGCCATTGCGGTGCGGACACACTCGTTCGTGCCGGGCTTTGTCTGCCATGCACTGGTATCGGCAACGATGGATATCTTCGTGCTGATGCGTGGGTAACCTGCTTTCAAATGACGGAGGTGTCTCTGTGTTCGGCGTCATTATCGGGGTTCTGGTAGCGGTGCTGTTTCTGCTATTAAGTCTCAAAGTGGATACCAGCGCAGAACGTCCCCGCACCGTGTTGCGTAACCCCGGGCTGTTGATACTGGGTATCGGGGTGACCGTTTTTGCCGCCGCGTTTGCCAATCGCTGTTTCCTGACCGTGCCCGCTGCCTACGTGGCGACGGTGTACGACCCGCTGCGCGGAGGCGTTCAGCCGACCGAATTGCCGGAGGGGTTTCACTTCGTGTTGCCCTGGTGGAAGACGGAGTTGTGGCGGGTGCAAACGCAGGAGTACACCATGAGCGCGATACGTTCCGAAGGGGCGGTCATCGGCGACGACTCCATCCACTGCCAGACGAACGAGGGTCTGGGGTTGAATCTGGACGTGACCGTGCTTTTCCACATCGACCCGAAAGATGCACACGCCCTGTGGCAGAAGGTGGGCGAGGATTACCAGCGCGTGCTGGTGCGTCCCTATGCCCGTAACGTCATCCGCATGGTGGTGGCGAAATACTCGGTGGTGGACGTGTATGGGGCGAAGCGCCAGCAGATAGAGCAGGAGATTACCGAGGCGATGCGCCAGGCGTTTGCGGAGAAAGGCATCGCGCTGGAGAGCGTGTTGTTGCGCAACGTCGCCTACGAGTCGCCGGACTTCGAGCGGGCAATCGTCGCCAAGCAGGTGGCGCAGCAGGCGGTCATCACCCAGCAGTACAAATTGCGCATCGCGGAGATTCAGGCGCAGGCACAGGTGGAGCGTGCCAAGGGAACGGCGGAAGCCATCCGCCTGCGTGGGCAGGCGTTGCGCCAGAACAGTGCGGTGGTGGGGCTGGAGTTTGTGCAGAAACTGCCGCAGGATGTGGAAGTGCGCATTCTGCCGGGCGGCACAGTGATGATCATGCCAGCGCCCGCGGGAGCACTGCCTTCCAGCACAGGTGCGATAGGTCTTCCCCAGCAGGAAGAGCGCGAGCGCACGCCGAGAAGGAGGGAAAGCGGACAGTAGGGAGGAGGGTTCGATGAGATACATCCACTGCGCATACGGTGCATGGTCTTTTCTGGTGGAAGAAGAAACGGGCTTCGTGCGCGAGGTGCGATACGGCAGCGAACGGCTTGCGGTCGCCATCTACAGCGCGGTGCGCGCGCCAGACTGGGGCACATACCCCGTTGCAATCTCCGACCTGCGGTGGGGCGAGGCATGGTGTTCGTGGGTGTCTCAAGCAGAGGGCGCGCCGTTCCGCTGGAAGACGGAAGTGGAGGTCGGCGGCGATGGCTTCCGCATGAGCATTGATGGCACGCCGTCAGAAACCTTCCAGACCTGCCGCACCGGACTGTGTTTGCTTCACCCCCTGTCGGTGTGTGGAACCGAAGTGGTGGTACGGCATGTGGACGGCAGCGAGGAGCGTTCCGTTTTTCCCACACTGGTTGCCCCACATCAGCCTTTCATGGAGATGGCGGGATTACGATACACTGCTCCTTCCGGCGTCACGGTGGACATCGCGCTGGATGGCGAGGTATTCGAAACAGAGGATCAGCGCAACTGGTCGGATGCATCGTTCAAAACCTACTGTCACCGTTTGGGCGACGGCAGACCCTACACGCTCCAGGCAGGTCAGCGGGTGAGGCAGGAGGTACGCATCCGCTGTGAAGGCGAGCCGTCGCCAACGGCTGCCGCGGGCGAAGTGGAGGCGACCATGCCAGCGCTGTTGGTCTGGTTAGACACCCCCACAGTGGATGCCCTGCTCGCTCTCAGAGAAGCGGAGGTCTCCAGAGTAGCGACCGACGCCCCAGATGTGCTGTCACTGGCTGCAGAGGTGGGTGTGGCTGCAGACCTGCGCCTTCCGACTGATGTGTGGGCGCAATTGAAACCTTTTGCACCGCCAGCTGGTGGGTCTGTGTTGTGGCTGGTGTCGGATCGATGGTCAGAACAAGCAGAGGCGGTGGTTCAGCAGCTTCGGCAAGAGTGGCAACTGCTGGGATGGGAATTGGGCTATGGCTCATCAGCGAACTTTGCAGAGTTGAACCGCTCGCGACCACCGATGAACACGTTCCAATGGCTGGCTACCGCCGCCAGCCCGCAGGTGCACACCTTTGACGCCTGGTCTATCCTGCAGAATGCGGAAAGCTTTGCCGACATCGGTGCGACGATGCGCTCGTTTGCGGGCGAAGCGGGGCTTTGCCTCGGTCCGCTCAGCTTCGAATCGCGCTTTACGGGGAAGGACGCTCGTGCCGACAGTCCTCTGGCGGCGGCATATCTGCTGCTCGCTATCGCGTCCATCGCCAGTGGGGGCTTTCATCGTGTTATCGCGGGCAGGGCGTCGCAAGTGCTGAACGAGGGTTCGCCAGTGGGCGCGTTGCTGCGCGACTGGTTGCGGGTTTCGCCACGGACCGTGCGTTACGCCGTGAAAGGCGACTTGCGTGTGGTGCAGTTTATCGGGGCAAGGGGAAATCGGGTGTATGTGGTGAACCCCTCTGCGCAGGAGGTGGAGAGGATACCACCGTTTACCTTTCGAGAGGAGGCTTGACAATGGCACAGATTGCGCTGTTTGGTGCGGGCGGCAAGATGGGCTGCCGCATCACCGATAACCTTCGCAAGACCGAGCATACCGTGTACTACGTCGAAACCGGCGAACGTGGGTTGGCAAACCTGCGACAGCGAGGTATCCAGCCGACCGCGGCGGACGACGCGCTGGCGCAAGCGGAAGTGGTGGTTCTGGCGATCCCCGATATGCTGCTGGAAAGCGTTTCGGCGGAACTGGTACCGAGGATGCGTGCGGGCACACTGATGATAGTTCTGGACCCTGCAGCCGCATACGCCGGTGTGTTGACCACACGCCCCGATGTGCCGTTGTTCGTGACGCATCCCTGCCATCCGCCGCTGTGGAACGATGACCCTGACCCCGAAGCGCGGCGCGACTTCTTCGGTGGTATCAAAGCGAAGCAACCCATCGTGTGTGCGCTGTCTCATGGTACGGAGCAGGACTACCAGCTGGGAGAGCAGATTGCCCGTGCGATGTTCGCGCCAGTTTCACGAGCACACCGCATCACCGTTGAGCAAATGGCGATACTGGAGCCTGCGATGGCGGAAACGGTAACTGCCTGTTGCTGCACGATTATCCGCGAGGCGCTGGACGAAGCCATCCGACGCGGGGTACCCGAAGAGGCTGCGCGCGATTTCATGATGGGGCATGTGAATATCCCTCTGGCTATCGTGTTCGGCATGGTGGATGCGCAGTTCAGTGACGGAGCAAAGCGCATCATCGAATACGGACGCCAGCGGCTGATTCGGTCCGACTGGAAACGGCTTTTTGACCCCGATAGCGTGATGGAACAGGTATTGTATATCGTGCGAGGGGAGGGGAGATGAAAGTCGGTATCGGCAGCTACGCTGTTCCCTGGCACATCGGCATTGGGGAGTGGACGCCGGAACAGCCGTTACAGCACGAAGGTCTACTGGTGTTGGCGCACGAGCTGGGCGTGGAGGTCTTGCAGTACTGCGACAACCTGCCTTTGGACACATTGCCCGAGGCGAGGCTACAGAGGCTGCACGCACAGGCGCAAGAGTGGGGGATTACTCTGGAAATCGGCACGCGCGGGCTGGAGCGGCAACGACTGCAACGTTGTGCGCAGCTGGCGGTTCGGTTCGGCAGCCCTTTCGTGCGGGTGGTGGTCGATACCCCCGACTACCATCCGTCGCCAGAGCAGCTGGTGGATGACCTGTGCCGGCTAAAGCCCGTATTTACCGATGCCAGCGTCAAGATAGCGATAGAAAACCACGACCGCTTTCCCGTGCAGGTGTTGAGGAAAGTTATCGAGGAGGCAGGCACTGATTGGGCAGGCATCTGCTTCGACACGGCTAACTCTCTGGGCACGCTGCAGGGAGCAAACGAGGCAATGGACGCGCTGTGCCCTTACGTGTTGAATCTACATGTGAAAGACGTGCGTGCACGTCGGGAAAGCCACATGCTGGGTTTCCGTGTGGAGGGCACGCCTGTCGGCGAGGGGAGTGTGGACGTGCGTGAGGTTATCCGTCGTGTGTGTGAGGCAAATCCTGAAGCGAACGCCATTATCGAGCTGTGGACTCCTCCTCAAGAAAGCCTTCAGGCAACGATGGCTCTGGAACGCCGCTGGCTAGAGCAGAGTGTACGGTACCTGCGTGCTTTGTTGCAAGGGAACTACCAGGCTAACAGGACACAAAGCAGTCCTTAGTGTTCTTCGTGCCCTTCGTGTCCGGGTGGTTCCTGTCAATCAAAACACCTTACTCGCTGCGCAGCATGAGCAGACCATATTCGATGCTGTCCACCAGCGCGTGCCACGAGGCTTCGATGATGTTGGTAGAAACGCCAGTCGTACTCCACGTCTGCCCACCATCCTCTGATTCCACAATGACGCGCACTTTGGCGGCGGTGCCCTCACGCACGTTCACCACACGCACCTTGTAGTCGGTGAGGCGAATGTGCGCCAGCTCGGGATAGAACTCCAGCAACGCCTTGCGCAGCGCACCGTCCAGCGCGTGGACGGGTCCGTTGCCCTCGGCAACGGTGAGCATCTCCCGTCCATCTACCGCCACTTTGACGGTCGCTTCGGTAACGACTTCGCCCTGATCGCCCCGCTTCTCGACGATGACGCGGAAGCCCCTCAAATCGAACAGCTTGCGGTATCTCCCCGTCTGCTGCAACAGCATCAGCTCAAAGGAAGCCTCTGCTGCCTCGAACGAGTAGCCCTCGTTCTCCATCTGCGCGACTTTGTGCAGCACCCTGCGCACCTCAGGCGTGCTTTTGTCCAGTTGCAAGCCCAGCCGCTGTGCGTGGTGGGCAACCGTTGCCCCTCCCGCCAGCTCCGAGACCAGAATGCGTCTTTCGTTACCGACAGCTGCTGGCGGGATGTGTTCGTACGTGCGCTCATGCTTCAGCACCGCATCGACATGTACACCCCCCTTGTGGGCAAACGCACTGCGTCCCACGTAAGGCATTCGATGGTTGTGCGGCATGTTCGCCACTTCATCAATGTATCCTGATAGCGCCGTGAGGTGACGCAGAGAATCGGGTTTCAGGCACTCGTAGCCCATCTTCAGCACCAGTGCAGGGATAATCGAGCACAGGTTGGCGTTGCCAGTGCGCTCGCCATAGCCGTTAATAGTGCCCTGCACGTGCACCGCGCCGTGCAGCACCGCCATCAGGCTGTTCGCGACACCGCATTCGCTGTCGTTGTGCGCATGGATGCCCAGCGGCGCGTGCACATGTGGTTTCACCTCATCCATGATTTGCGCGACTTCGTGCGGCAGGGTTCCGCCGTTGGTGTCGCACAGCACCAGCATATCGGCTCCTGCCTCTTGTGCCGCCTGAAGCGTTTTGATGGCGTACTCGGGGTTGTGTTTGTAGCCGTCGAAGAAGTGCTCCGCGTCGTAGATGACCTGCGGAACACGCTCCTTCAGGAAATTCACCGAGTCGTAAATCATCTCCAGATTCGCCTGCAAAGACACCTTCAGCGCGTGAGTCACGTGCATATCCCAGCTCTTGCCGAAAATGGTGACGACAGGCGTCTCACAGGCGACAAGCGCCTGCAGGTTCTCGTCCTCTTCCGCTTTGAGTTTGGCGCGGCGGGTGCTGCCGAACGCTGTCAGCTTCGCGTGTGAGAACTTTAACTTCCGCGCTCGCTGGAAAAACTCGGTGTCTTTCGGGTTGGAGGCGGGCCAGCCTCCCTCGATGTAGTCCATGCCGAACTCGTCCAGCCTTTGCGCGATTTTGAGTTTGTCCTCCACAGTGAAGTTGACCCCTTCGCCCTGCGATCCATCGCGCAGGGTGGTGTCGTAGATTTCAATGCGCTGTTTTTCCATCCACTAGACCTCCCCATGAAACACACCTGTGACAATGGTCAATGGTCGCCTCTTAGAATCGCTGTCACTACCGCGCCCCGCGCGGTGAGACAGTCGGCGTGGCTTGCCTCCTTGCAATAGGCGTTCACAGCGCGGACTCACCGCGCTCACCCGTGCGGATACGGATGACCTCCTCCACCTCCGAGACAAAAATCTTGCCATCGCCGATTTCCCCTGTGCGCGCGGCTTCGGCAATCACCTGCACGACCTCTTCCGCGCGGTCATCCGGCACGACCACCTCCAGCTTCAGCTTGGGCAGAAAGTTAATGGTATACGTATTGCCCCGATACTTTTCCGTGCGACCTCGCTGGCGTCCATAGCCGCGCACGTCAGTCACCGTCAGTCCGGTGATGCCGATTTCCTCTAAAGCCTCTTTGACTTCGTCGATCTTGATGGGTCGGATGATGCACTCCACTTTTTTCATCGCCTGTCGCCTCACAGGTGTTGTAGCACCGCATCGGTCATCTCCATTGTACCCACTTTGCGACACCCCTCCTGCCAGATGTCGGGGGTGCGGTAGCCTTCGCGCAGGGCAGCGTCCACTGCCTTCTCAATATCGGTAGCTGCTGCGTCCATGCCCAGGCTGTATCTCAGCATCATCGCTGCGGAGAGGATGGTCGCCAGCGGGTTGGCAATGCCCTGTCCGGCAATGTCTGGGGCGGAGCCGTGTACTGGCTCGTACAGCCCAAAGGTGCCCTCGCCGAGGCTGGCGGAGGGTAACATTCCCAGACTGCCCGTGAGCATCGCCGCCTCGTCGCTCAGGATATCGCCAAACATGTTCTCGGTAAGTATCACGTCGAACTGGCGCGGGTTGCGTATCAGCTGCATGGCGGCGTTGTCCACCAGCACGTGTTGCAGTTCCACATCGGGATACTGCCCCGCAACGCGCGAGACCACCTCGCGCCACAGACGCGAAGTCTCCAGCACGTTCGCCTTGTCCACCGACGCCACTTTTTTGCATCGCCCCTGTGCCGCGCGAAAGGCAACATGCGCAATGCGTTCCACCTCCGCTTCGGTGTAGATACAGGTGTCTACGGCGGTGCGCCCCCCATCGCGCCGCTCCTTCGGTTGACCGAAGTAGATGCCTCCGGTCAGTTCGCGCACCACCAGAATATCCAGCCCGTCGCCCAGTACTTCCGGCTTGAGCGGGGACGCACCGGCGAGCGGGGAAAATAGCAGGGCAGGGCGCAGATTCGCAAACAGCCCAAGCTCTTTGCGCAACGGGAGCAACGCGCCTGCTTCCGGGCGCAGGGCAGGGGGCAGGTTATCCCACTTGGGCCCGCCTACTGCACCGAACAGTACCGCGTCGGATTGCCTGCACAGCTCCAATGTCTCCGCAGGCAGGGGATGTCCGGTGGCGTCGTAGGCTGCGCCTCCCACAAGGGCTTGGTGGTATTCCAGATGCATGTTGTAACGCTCGGCGATGCGGTTCAGCACGCGTATCGCCTGCGAAATGATTTCGGGACCGATGCCGTCGCCAGGCAGAACTGCTATCTTCTTGCGCACTGGGCAAACCTCCTGACGTTCTTATGTTGCGGAAGTGGTGTGGAAAGAGATAGATTCGGTCGGCGTTCTGCCTCGTGGTGACGCGGTAACAGCGCGGCAGAAACCTCGCCCTCCAGCGAGATGTCATGGCGAAGCATGGAATAGGTGAGCCTTCTCTGACACAGGGGTGGAATTATGGCAAGATACATCTCCTGCCAGCGGCACGGGGTATCCAATATCAACCTCCGTGTCGGCTTCCTCGGCGGAGAGCCAGTTGCAGGGCAAGAGGAGACGCGGTCGCGTGCGCGGTATTCTCACCGGCACCAAACCGCATCTCAGACTCTGGTTTGCCCGTTCTGGCAGTTGGTTTGGTGTCTCCAAATCCCTCATAACTGAATGTGCAGTTCTACAGCCTCCAGAATGTTTTTACGAGCCTCGTCGATGGTATCCGCAAAAGTATGGCAGCCGGGCAGGGCGGGCACATACGCATGGTAGCCCATCTCATCTGGTTCGATCACTACTGTGAAATGGTAGTCTGCCATTCCGCTCACCTGCTCCATACGGGTTCCGGTTACTACGTTTCCTCTGGCACGTATTCGCGCGTGATGGATACCTCGTCATACTCCGGCATCCTGTCGGTGCGTGCGATATGCGGAGCCATCTCGCGCAGGTCGAAGTAGTTGCGCCCGACCACGTTGCGCAGTTCGCGCGCGGTCATATCGGGATGAGCCACCACCGCTATCCGTTTGCCCTTACAGCGCAACAGTTCCAGCGCGCGCTCGAAATCGCCGTCTCCGCTCATCAGCACGCACATGTCAAACAGGTTGACGGTGTTGAACATGTCAATAACCAGCTCGACGTCCAGATTAGCCTTCTCTACAATCTCACCGGTTGCGTCGTCGATCACCTGTTTAATGTTTTTGGTGCGCACAATGTAGCCGGAATACATCAGATACTCATGGAACCGAATATCCCGCGCCAAGGTCGCGCTGTCCGCACCGGTATAATAGTATGCCTCACTAATCACGTTGTTTTGTGCTGGACCGAAAAAGTGCAGCACCTTTCGAAAATCGATGAACCAGCCCAACCGTTTCTGGGCGTAATACATATTCGCCCCATCCACAAAGATGCTCACGCGAAGGGGCGGCTGACGTATCAGAATGCCCCGTTCGTACCTCCACGTGTCGCGTGAGTACATAGCGCCTCCTTTCAATGTGCGTTTTAGATTGTTTTTCCTTTATACGTCACCTCCTCGTGTTCCTGCTTGGAGAGACACACTTCGGGAAAGGAGGTTCTTTTTTTCGTTTTGCTGCTGCTCTAGGCTTTGCTGGATGGACTCGCGCGCGCGTTGCAGGCGTTCAAGGGTGCGTCTGCGCTGTTCCTCGCGGTCAGGGAACGCGAGCCCCCTCGCCATCCCAATAGTCAGCGACAACAGGGCGTAGACAAGCCAGAGATTCCCGTAGAACAGGGAACCCTCCACCCACAGCGGCAAGGGGATGAGCAGGCTGAACAGGTAGAGCGTGGTCATCCAGCGCGTCCATTCGGCACGCAGGGAGACCCCCAGCCGATTGGAGATGCCGTGCCCCAGCAAGCCGCCGACAAAAAACAGCCCTATCGACGGCAGGTACACCTGAAGCATTCCCAAAGCTGTTTGCCAGTGGTTCATGTCACACGTGTTCCAGCTCTTCGGCGATGGCGGTGCGTCGCCCGCCCGACCGCTTGTCCAGCAGCTTATTCAGTGCCTGTACGTACGCCTTCGCGCTGGCAACCACGATATCGGTGGCGGAGCCTCTGCCGGTAAACACATCGCCTTCCTGCCCCCGAACGCGCACCGTTACCTCTGCCATGGCATCGATGCCTTCTGTGACAGCCTGCATGGTGAATTCGAGCAGCTCGTTGGGTGCCTGCACGATATTATTAATCGCGCTGTAGGCAGCGTCAACGGGCCCCGTGCCAGTGGCGGTTGCGGTACGCTCTTCGCCGTTGGCGTGACGCAGCTTCACCGTAGCGGTGGGCACTATCTTGTCGCCTGCCAGTGCCTGCACGTGCACCAGCTCATAGGTTTGCACCACCGTAGAAGCGGCGTCGGCAACCAGAGCCTCCAAATCCTCGTCGTACACCTGCTTTTTCTTGTCTGCCAGTTCGAGGAACTTTTCGTAGATGCGCTCGAATTGCTCGTTTTCCAGACGGTAGCCGAGCTCTTCCAGCCGGTGGCGTACACCATGCCTTCCGCTTCGTGCGGTGAGGATAATCTTGCTTTCGGTAATGCCAACCGTGCGCGGATCGATAATCTCGTAGGTGGTACGCTCCTTCAGCACGCCGTCCTGATGGATGCCTGACGAGTGCGCAAAGGCGTTCGCGCCCACGATGGCTTTGTTCGGCGGCACCAGAATGCCCGTCAGGGTGCTGACCAGGCGGCTGGTCTTATAGATTTCGGTGGTGTTGATGCCCGTGTACATGTCTTTGAACACGTCCTTGCGGGTGTGTATCGCCATGACCACCTCTTCCAACGAGGTATTGCCCGCGCGCTCGCCGATGCCGTTGATGGTGACTTCTACCTGTCGCGCACCGTTCAGCACTCCAGCCAGCGTATTGGCGGTCGCCATGCCCAAATCGTCGTGGCAGTGTACCGAGACGATGGCTTTGTCGATGTTGGGCACGTTGTTCATAATGCCGCGAATGAGCGCACCGAACTCCTCGGGCACGGTATAGCCTGTGGTGTCGGGCACGTTGATCACGGTAGCTCCCGCTTCGATAACGGCTTCAATCACTCGGTAGATGTACTCCGGGTCAGCACGCCCGGCGTCCTCGAGGAAGTATTCCACCTCGTCCACGAAGCGGCGGGCGAACTTGACCGCGTCCACGCCGCGCTCCAGCGCTTCCTCACGCGACATGCGCAGCTTGTACTGAAGGTGGATATCGGATACGCCCAGACCCGTGTGAATGCGCGGGCGTTTGGCGGGCTTCAGCGCTTCAGCAGCGACTTCAATGTCCTTATGCACGGCGCGGGTAAGCCCACACACCGCTGCGTTCTGCACGATTTTGCTGACCTCGTTGACCGCGCGAAAGTCGCCGGGTGAGGAGATGGGGAACCCGGCTTCGATCACGTCCACGCCAAGACGTTCCAGCTGACGGGCTATTTCGATTTTCTCCTCCACGTTCAGCGATGCGCCCGGAGATTGTTCTCCATCGCGCAGGGTGGTGTCAAAGACGTAGATACGTACCCCATCACTGCTCATGATTCATCACCTGTCCTTTTGGGGCTTACAGGCTTATGCTGCACCCCGTTTGTCCGGTTACTTTTGCAAATCTTCCGGTTTTACCGCCGGTTTCTTCAACCATGGCATCATCGCACGCAGCTGCCGTCCCACCTGCTCGATGGGATGGTTCTCATCAGCGGCGGCGAGGGCACGGAAAACCGGGCGGTTTGCCCTGTTTTCCAGAATCCATTCCTTTGCAAATTGTCCTGTCTGAATCTCCTTTAGGATACGCCGCATCTCCTCGCGCACCTGTTCGTTGATGATGCGTGGACCGCGCGTCATGTCGCCGTACTGGGCGGTGTCGGAGATGGAGTAGCGCATTCCCGTGATGCCGGATTCGTACATCAGGTCCACAATGAGCTTCAGCTCATGAAGGCACTCAAAATAGGCCACCTCGGGCTGATAGCCAGCCGCCACAAGGGTCTCAAAAGCCGCCTTCACCAGTGCAGTGGTTCCACCGCACAACACCACCTGCTCGCCAAACAGGTCGGTTTCGGTCTCTTCCTTGAAAGTGGTCTCGATGACGCCCGCACGGGTACCACCCAGAGCCTTTGCGTATGCCAGTGCGAGGTCGCGGGCTTTGCCTGTCGCATCCTGATGCACAGCAATCAGGCACGGGGTTCCGACGCCTTCCGTGTACATTCGGCGCACCAGATGTCCTGGTCCCTTAGGGGCGACCATAAACACATCCACTGTCTTCGGCGGGATAATCTGGTGGAAATGGATGTTGAAACCGTGTGCGAAAGCAAGCGCGCTGCCCTCTTTCAGGTTCGGGGCGATTTTGCTCTCGTACAGCGCGGCTTGAAACTCGTCATTGACCAGTATCATGATAATATCGGCGCGGCGGGTGGCTTCGTCCACCTCGCACACATCAAAACCGTCCTCTTTCGCGCGGTTCCACGACTTACCCAGGCGCAACCCCACAATAACTCTCACACCACTGTCGCGCAGGTTCTGCGCGTGTGCATGACCCTGACTTCCGTATCCCACAACCGCAATCGTTTTGTCCTGCAATATGCTCAGGTCTGCATCTGCATCATAATACACCCGTGCCATCTTGCGCCTCCTCACATGTCTCTTCCTAAACTTTTTGGTACCTGTTTGCCGAAGTCAGCTGGCGCAGAGCCAGCATCGCTACTCCGACGCCTACAGGCAGCCACCAGCGACGTTTGAGCATCCGGAATACCTTCGTTCCTATCCACAGCACCGTCGCACCCGCCAGTAGACTACCTGTCGGAGTGGTCTCCAGATGGATGTCCAACTCCGAGGTGCCGTCAGTGTTGCGGCGTTTGACCACTACCCGCACCAGCTCCATAGGATACCTCCCTTCGTTTTGCGCGCAAAGCCGCTAGAAAACCTGCGATGGCACCCAGCACCACAAACAACGCTAGGTTCACCAGCAGGTTGCGCACTGTATCCAGTCCCAGCCGGTCGGTAATGGCGTTGTAGATTCGCCAGAGTATCCAGTTGGCGGTGAGGAGCAATCCCCATAGAAAACCGGCAGTAGTGCGCCTGCTCCTTGCCCATCCGATGCCTGCCCCAAGCAAGGGACCGGCTATCGCCAGCGCAAGGAACAGCGTATCCACCTGCTTCGCGGTGATTATCTCCTGCACCGCCAGGCCTCCTTCATGCGGTCTTGGTGCCCCGTGCCATCGCAATGACGCCGGTGCGAGCCATTTCCCGAATACCATACGGTGCCATCAAGCGGGCGAAGGCGTCGATCTTGTCAGGTCCGCCTGTCAGCTCGATGAGGAATGTCCTCTCGCCGACGTCGATAACGCGACCCCGAAACACCTCCGCCAGCTGCAAGATTTCCGAACGGTCCTTCGGCTCAGCGTTGACCTTGATGAGCGCGAGCTCGCGCTCCACTGCCGTGTGCTCCACATAATCCACCACTCGGATGACCTCTATCAGCTTGTTGAGCTGCTTGGTAATCTGCTCGAGCACACGGTCGTCGCCTCGCGCCACGATGGTCATGCGCGAGATTTCGGGATTCTCGGTCACCGACACTGCCAGCGATTCGATGTTGAACCCGCGTCGTGCGAACAATCCTGCCACCCTCGCCAACACACCTGGGTGGTTCTGCACCAGAGCGGTTATCGTATGCTGGTGTTCTCTGCCGTTATCCGTTATCCCTGCCATTGCGTTTGCACCTCTTATTGCCTTGTCGGCTGTTCTACAAACCGTTTCAGGATTTCCTCCTGGTCTGCAAACGACCATTGTTCGCCGTCGGTATCCACTGTGACCCGCAGCTGCTCGAGGTCTTTACGCAGCATCATCTGCTCGATGCTCTGCCCCGATGGGATCATCGGATAGACGTTTTCTTCGGTTGGCACGACGAAGTCGATGACCACAGGCTTCTTTGTCTGGCTGAGTGCCTCGCGAAGAGCCGGTTCCACATCCTCGGCACGGGTGACCCGCATCCCAATCGCACCGTAAGCGTCTGCCAGCTTCACGAAATCAGGCGAAGCTTGCAGATCGACTTCGCAGTAACGCTCGCTCCAGAACAGTTCCTGCCACTGTCGCACCATGCCCAGCGACCGGTTATTGATGATGGCAACGACAATCGGCAGCTCGTAGACCACTGCCACCATGAGCTCCTGGACGGTCATCTGGAAGCCACCATCGCCTTCGATGCAGATGACCTTCTCGTTAGGGAACGCCAGTTGCGCGCCGATGGCAGCAGGCAGTCCATAGCCCATCGTGCCCAGTCCACCGGAGGTCAGGAACTGACGTGGACGCTTCACTTTATAGTATTGGGCTGCCCACATCTGGTGCTGTCCCACACCGGTCGTCACGATGGCATTGCCTTCGGTCACCCGCCAGATTTCGTCGATAACGAACTCGGCGTGCATCTGCCCGTCTTTGGGATAGATGAGCGGGAACAGACGCTTCCACTCCATAATCTGGCGGTTCCACTCGGTGGCGGGGCGCGGTTCGACGTATTTGAGTAGTTCACGCAACACGGTTTTCACGTCGCCCACGATGGGGATGTCGCAGTGTACCACCTTGCCGATTTCCGCCGGGTCGATGTCGATGTGGATGACCTTCGCGTACTTGGCGAACTGGTCCAGCTTGCCCGTAACCCGGTCGTCGAAGCGCGCTCCCACCGCAATCAGCAGGTCGCAGTTATGCACCGCGTGGTTGGCGTAGGCAGTACCATGCATCCCCAGCATCCCGAGGCTGTTGGGGTGGGTTTCGTCGATGGCGCCCTTGCCCATTAGGGTCGTGGTGACGAGGATGTTGGTGCGCTCGGAGAGCTCGGTGACCTCTTCCTGCGCACCCGATGCCACGGCGCCGCCTCCCACATACAGCACGGGGCGTTTTGCCTCTTTAATGGCTTGCGCGGCTTTGCGAATCTGCATCTCGTGTCCCTTATAGGTAGGGCGATACGAGGGGATGTCCACGTCGCGGCGGTATTGCGATGGGTCCCAGTCTATTTTGCCAAGGCTGACGTCCAGAGGGATGTCTACCAGCACTGGACCTGGGCGCCCAGAACGGGCGATGTAGAACGCCTCCGCAATCACGCGAGGGATATCCTCGGTGCGCCGCAGGAGGTAGTTGTGCTTGGTGATTGGCATGGAGATGCCAATAGCGTCGGTCTCCTGAAATGCATCCTTACCGATGTTGGTCGTGCGTACTTGGCCCGTCAGCGCCACGATGGGGATGGAGTCCATTTGTGCGGTGGCGATACCGGTAATCAAATTGGTGGCTCCGGGGCCGCTGGTGGCAAGGCACACGCCCACCTGTCCTGTGGCACGGGCGTACCCATCCGCCGCGTGTGCCGCTCCCTGTTCGTGGCGCACCAGAATGTGTTTGATCTCTGGGTGGTCATAGAGCGCATCGTAGATGGGCAAGACCGCTCCACCCGGATAGCCGAAGATGTACCTCACCCCTTCCTGCCGCAGACATTCCAGCAGGATTTGTGCTCCAGACATTTTTGCCATTTTGAATAGGACCTCCCTCTGTCTAGCCTTGATATTACAAAAGCCTCTCATCCTCAAGGGACGAGAGGCTTGACGACCTCACGCGGTACCACCCTTGTTGCTCGCGCGTGGATGCAGATGCCATCCCCTTTTGTCAGACGCGCGAGCCGCTCTTGCGCGATATCGGGCGCACCCGGAGAGACCTACTCGCAGGCTGTCTCCTCTTTCAGCCTCTCTGCTCCAAGGCGAGTTTCGGCAGGGACGTCTACTGCCTCGCACCGACCGGCAGCTCTCTGTAAGTCCGCCGTCTGCCTACTACTCCTCTTCATCGCGTTCCCCATATGAACTTGTCGACATTATGGCTCAAATCGGTGCATAGTTTATACCATACATCGTGCAAGATTGTCAAGGATTGCTGCCGCGCGAACAGGAACAGAAGTGAATCACTGCGTTAGCATTTCGTTAAGCGTTTATCTCAGGATATGGGCTCTGGAGGAACCGCATACCGATACCTGTTTACCATAGAAGGCAGTGGCAGGTCTCTCATCAAACACAGCAGCCCGTCGTCGGACGGGCTGCTGGAGACGGAGGTTTTGCGCTGGCGGGACTAGCTGGTGCGACGCCGCCGCACCGAGTAACCCAACAGCCCTGCGATACCTGTGCCCAAAGCCAGCAATCCACCCGGCTCGGGTACAGGCACCAAGCTGATCGTGAGCAGATACTCGATATCCTGCACATGCGAGCCGTTAAACGGAATACCATCGTCGCCAAGAAACGTGGAACCGACATCGGGAAAACCGCTGACCGCCACCCGCCAGTTGCCGTTGCTGTTCACCACCCCTGCAAGCACATTGGGAGTGTACAGGTCATATGCAACTAGGCTTCCTGCGGGGTCGAACAGACCCAGTGCGCTTGCACCACTGAGCGAATTGGGCAGAGTTACCAGGTTCACAGCCAAAAAGTCCCCGGTCAGCAAGGGAATCTGGAAGTAGTCCACATCACCTGACTTCACCTTCCCCCGAATGCTCACCGAGCCAGTGGGATTGAATACCCCGCGGGCAATCAGCTGGGCAGTGCCGAACGCATCATTGGGCTCGACCTCAGGTATGGGTGTCCCTGCGAGCACTGGCAGTGTGAGTGCCACACCTACTGCTATCAGAACAGCCTTGACCTTACGCATACTCCAACCTCCTTTCTTAAGCATATCCGTTTTTACTATAGTGCAAGAATCGTGCCAAAACAAGGGGTAAGCCCGCCTTTTTTCGAAAAAGCCGTATATAATACCTGATCTGTATGTTAAATTGCTAGTCATCACTCACGGGCAAAGCGTCGATTGCAAACACGGATTGTCGTATCGTTTGCATAGCTTCTTTCACCAACCACAGCGCCAGCAGCAAAATCACGCCGGCGATACTCAGAAGCAGCCAGTTGCCCTGATTCCAGAAGTTCCACATGCTCCAGAGCAGTGCGCTAATGGTAACCACCAGCATGAATGCCATCGGTACGGCTGTATAGGCGGAGGCGCGTCCAAGTGCACGCAAGTAAAGCGATACCACCAGCAACGACAGCCCCGCCAGCAACTGATTGGATGTGCCGAATAGCTGCCAGAGAATAGAACCCAGCGGCTTCAGTTGACCGGTAATGGGGTCGGGCGAGCGCATCAGTGCAAACCCTCCAATGCAACCGACGGCAATGGCGGTCGCCACCAGCGGACGTTGCAGCAGAGAAAGTCTCCACGCGCCACCCAATTCCTGAATGTTGTAGCGGATAAGGCGCGTGCCGCTATCCAGCGTTGTTAGCGCGAAGCCCACTGCCACCGTGGCGATGAACACTTTTGCCAGGTCTAAAGGCAAGCCGCAGGACGAGACAATGACTCCTGCACCGTGAACGAAGTTGGAGAGGGCGTGAGTACCTGCGGATTTCCAGTCAGCGTATCGGCTGGACCATTCACCGAAGGAGCCAAAGCCCGCCGATACGCTCACCAGCGCCAGCGTCGCCAGCAAGCCTTCGGTGAGCATACCCCCATAAGCCACGGGCTGTACATGGCTCTCCTTTGACAGCTGCTTGGAAGTGGTACCTGATGCTACCAGCGCGTGGAAACCCGATACTGCTCCGCAGGCTACGGTGATGAAAAGCATGGGGAACAGCGGCTGTAGCCCCTGTGCCGAAGTATTGACCGCAGGCGCAACCATCTGCGGACTACCCACCACTGCTCCAACGAACAGCAGCGCCATGCCCAGATAGAGCTGGAAAGAGTTCACGTAGTCCCGCGGTTGCAGCAAAAGCCATACAGGCAGGATGGAAGCCACGAAGGCATATAGCATCAGCGCATACGTCCATCGTTCCGGATTCAGGCTGAAGCCTGCCACACCGGTTACCGGAAGCCTCACACCTATCCAGATGAAAAGCAGGCTTAGGGCAAACGCCCCAACGGTCAGAGGAGCCAGCGGTAAGCGCACGCGGTAATGCAGAACACCGACCACCAGTGCAATCACAATGAGCATCGCGCTGGGCAGAACGGCTTGAGGAACGTGTCCTCCTTCGGCGGCACCTGCGCCCGGCGCAAACAGGGTCGAGATATTGACGACAAACACTCCCATCGCCAGCGAGAGGGCGAAAATGGCGAACAGCAAAAACAACGTGCGGGCACGATGCCCCATGACATCGGCGGTAACGTCGGCGATGGAACGCGCCCGGTTTCGTATGGAGGCGACCAGACAGCCAGCATCATGCACTGCGCCGATGAAGATGCTTCCTATCACAATCCAGATGAGCGCAGGGAGCCATCCCCAAACCACAGCAATAGCCGGTCCCAGAAGAGGCCCCAGCCCGGCGATAGAAGCGAAATGGTGTCCGAACAGCACCGGCGCGGGCGCGGGCACGTAGTCCACATCGTCTCTCAGGGTGTGGGCTGGGGTGGGAGAAGCGTCGTCAACTCCGAAAACCCGTTTGACCAGGAAAGTACCGTACCATCGATACGCGACAAGCAACACCACCGCCACGAAGGCTATTACCCAAACCGCCGGCAATGCGAGTTCTCCCCCCTTCTACAAGTATTTCACAAAGCGATTGCTGTCGTCCACGAGGATGATGCGTGGAGTGATGGGCTCGTCGGTGAGGGCGAACGCGGCGATAATCACTTTGTGCCCTGCCGACACTTTAAGCGCAGCAGCACCGTTGACGCAAATGACCCCGCTGCCCGGCTCGCCAGCGATAGCGTAAGTTTCGAACCGCTCGCCATTCGTCAGGTCCCAGACGTGTACGAGCTCGCCGGGCAGCAGGCCTACTCGCTCCATCAGGTCGGAGTCGATGGTAATACTGCCGATATAGTCCACGTTCGCTTCGGTGATGGTAGCACGGTGGATTTTGCTTTTCAGCATCTGCCGAAGCACCATGCGCTAATGTCCTCCTGTGACACCTGGAGCGGGTCTGGTGCGGGCTTTAGGCTGTTTACCCACCTCAACCGGTGCTGCGACAGGTTGCTTTTGCTCCTGATGCAGCTCGGCGAACCGCCGGCGCATGGCTAATCCCCCTCCCAGCATCATCAGTATCGTGCCCAGCCAGACGAGGTTGATGAGCGGTTTCATCTTCACCTCCACTGGCACGAGCACATGGTCGGGCATGGTGGTCTGCCCAGGCATCCCTGCGAAGCGCAGGACAACCATGCGTTCGTTGGCGTTAATCTCGTCGGGAAACAGCACGACCTGTCCGCCCCCTGGAAGATTGGCAGGCTTGGAACCCTTGCCTAACACCGCCTCGGGCACCAGCTCCGTCTTCTTTCCCTTATATTCTACATCAAGCACTGCGCCGATGCTCATCTCTGATTCGCCCATGTGCCCGACTATCCGAAACTCTCTGAACCGAATGGTGTATTCGCCCATCTTCTTGGTCTCGCCTCGACGGATAGGCAGGCTTTTGCCGCGGTCTTCCACTCGTTCGATGACCCCTGCCCCATCACTTCCGATAGCGATGTACAGGTCGTACAGGGGATGCTTGTGGACGTGTGGTTCCGCCACGCGGCGCGGCTGCATGGGGTTGTGGGTGTCGAAATAATAGACAGGGCGTGCTTCGAAGCCCTTGCCTCCGTTCAGGGGTTCAAACTTCAGGCGCACCGCGTTGTCCTTGCCCATTTCCCCATCGGGATGAGTCATGCCCGCATAGCTCACCCTGTATCCGAGCATCTGAGCGGTTATGCCGTTGGTGATGACAGCCTGTCCCTTCTGCTCGTAAAACGCGCTGGCAGCCGAGCCCACCAGCACCAGCCCCACACCCACATGGGTCAGGTAGCCCCCGATGCTCATCGGGCTTTGCTTTGCCAGCCGCCACACCAGTAACGCATTCGACAGGATGGTGAACGTCGCCAGCAGCATCAGGAAGAACACTCCGAGTGCCACAGGCAACCGCATAAAGTACGACAACAACGCGACTACCAGCCCGATAACCAGCGTGGCGTACCAAGGTGCCGAAATGCGCTGCAGAAACGCATCGGTGTTGTCGACCTTTCGCCAGCTCAGGAACGGTACCAGCCCCAGCAGTAACAGCATCAGGTAGGCAAACGGTGCATTGGCGATGTGGTAGTATCGGATTTCCACAGTGCTACTCTGTTTCGCAATGAGCAACGAAATGATGGGCATCGATGCGCCGATAAGCGTCAGTCCCGCAATGAGCACGAGCGAAATGATGCCCAGCGAGAACGCCATATCGCGCGACAGGAAGCCCTCCGCGGTCTGCTTTGTCGGAATGCTGCGCAGACGGAACAGCCACACTCCAAGTCCGCCCACCGTGTAGGTGAGTAGCATGGCAATTACCAGCCCGAGTGCCCCCTTCGCCAGTGCGTCAAAGGCGTGCACCGACGATTCCGCAAGCGCGCCGCTGCGTGTCATGTAGGTTCCATAAAAGAACAGGGGCGCACCCAGCAGAGCCATCAGCAGGTTCGAGCGGTGCAGCCCACCGCGATGACGCTGTACCATCAGCCCGTGAATCAGCCCGGTTATCACCAGCCATGGCACCAGCGCGGAGTTTTCCACCGGGTCCCATGCCCAGAAGCCGCCCCATCCGAGCGTCACATAAGCCCAGTAGCCGCCCAGTATCAACCCTGCGCCCAGCATCACCCAGCACAGGATGACGTATGGCATGGCGATTTGCGCCCAGCCATCCCAGTCCTTGCGCAACAGTGCCGCCACAGCAATGGAGAAAGGGATGGCAAGCGCGGCGAAGCCGATGAAGATAACCGGCGGGTGTATGGCCATCCAGTAGTTCTGCAAGAGCGGGTTCAGCCCCATGCCCTCGGGCGGTATCTCGCTGGGCGGGTACTGCAGAAATGGCGATTGCTTGGTCAGTATCGCCATGAGGAAGGCGAGGATACTGCTGTACACCGACATGGTGAGCGGTTCATAGCGTTGCAGTCGGCGTATGAGCAGCAGTCCCAGCAGGGCTGTCCAGAACGCCCACAGCAGGAAGCTGCCCTCCTGCCCCGCCCAGGCGGAAGAGAGTTTGTAGTACCAGGGCAGGTCGCTGGAGCTGAAGTTGGCGACGTACACCACGCTGAAATCGCTGCGCATACAAAGCAGGATCAGGATACCAAATGCGGTCACGGCACTTAAAACCGCAAGGGCATACGCCCGCCGTGCCCAAACGAGCCACCCCTCCTGCCTGGCAGCGAGCGCGAAAAGCACAGTTGCTGCCAACGCGCCTGCCGCGCCGAGATAGATAACAAGCCGTCCCCATTCCGCGGTGTTCATTGTGAGCTCTCCTGATATTCCTGCATCTCCTTGCCCTGATACTTCGATGGGCACTTGTACAGGATTTTTTCCGCGACGAATACGTCGCCCTTCATCTGCCCGATGGCTACCACCTCTGTGGCATCCTGGATGTTGCCTTGAGCCAGTTTGGGATGCACCACAGGCAGGAGGTCACCTTTGGCATCCTGTATGGTGAACCGAGTCTGGAGTCGGGTATGGTCTATCTGTACGGACCCCTGTACGAGCTGTCCTTTCACCTGCACCTTTCGGGTGCTTTCTCGCGCCTCGGCGACCGACACATAAGGCACTATGGTCTCCATCATCGCGCGTCCTGCCATGAACAGCCCCAGCGCGATGAAACCGATGGCGAAAAGGTACGCCTTTTTCACCGATGTCCCTCCTCTTCGAATCGTTTTTCCAGTGCCCGCAGGCGCATGTCCAGCCAGAACAGGTAGCTGAATATACCTGCCCATACCACCAACGGGATGATCATGTATGTCAGTAGTGGGTTCATCGTATTTCTCCAGCCAGTTGGGATTCAGGTTGCGTCACGCGCTGGCTTTGCTGGCGCAGGCGAGCCTCCGCCAGTTCCACCCGCAGTCTCAGCCGAAACATCCATACGAAAATCGCCATCAGCCCCGCGAAGAAACTCCACAGGGTAATCCGATACTCCGTGTCCAGCCCCGAGCGAGAGAACAGCGTGTTGGTCGGGTGCAACGATTCCACGACGCGAGGCAAGATCCAGATGAGAAAGACCATTGCCGGGAAAGCCAGTAAGGCGTATGCTGCCGAGAGGCGTGCCCGTTTGCTCTTCTCTTCCACCGCGCCACGTAACACGAAATACGCTGCATATACCAGCATCAGCATCACAATGGAGGTCTCGCGCGGGTCCCAGTTCCACGCGCTACCCCACTGTTCCATCGCGAACAGCGAGCCGGTTACCGTTGCCAGCACCGCGAACAGCATCCCCAGCTCCGCCGCTGCGTTGGCTTTACTATCGGTGAGCGGGTCGCGCGAGCGCAGATATTTCCACGAGTACACCGCGTTGACGAGAAAGGCCACAAAGGTCAGCAAGGCACAGGGTACGTGGAAAACCACAATGCGCGCTGTCTCGGGGCTGCGAAACCCCTCCGCGGGCGGGAGCCACAGGAAGGCCGCGACCGTCACTCCAGCGACCCAAATGCCTGTGATTATCTGAACCGTTCTGTTCATCGGCTTACTCGCTCCAGATATGTTCAAACACCAGCACGGACGCGGGCACAATCACCAGCATGAATCCTGCCAGCACCTGCAGGTCGCCTGCTGCCACTCGCCACGCACTGTCGCTGAGCCACGCCGCCTTGGTGGCGTGGATGGCTACCAGCAAGGGCGGTAAGGCTACTGGAAACGCGAGAACGCCAAATAAGGCTCCACGCATCGTGGCTTTAGCCACTATGGCGCCCACCGCTGTCGTCGCACATGCCAGCGCAGTGCTTCCCAGCACAACGACCACCACCAGAAGGCTCACATTGCGTAACGGCACTTCTAACAGCAGGAGATACAGCGGCACCGTTATCGCACACAACATCCACATCAGCACCGTGTTGAACGCCAGCTTGCCCGCAAAGACCCCAGCCGGGGACACCGCCAACCTCAGGGCGTCTGCCGTACGAGTCTCCTCTTCCACAACGAACACACGCGACAGACCCGCCACCGCCGCGAAGAAGACAACCACCCACAGCAGAGCCGCTTTGACCTCGGCGGGCACACCCGATGGTGGCGCCAGCGCGAAGCCCGACGCCACGACCGATGTGACCGCAAACAGCACCACTGCACCCAGCGCCACGCGCGTGCGCAGCTCCAGCAGCCAGTCCTTGGCAAAGACCGCTACCGCTTCATGCGCCCAGCTGGATGAGCGGTTCACCGTAGCCCAGCTCTCGGGTGTCGTTGGTAGCGATAACCACGATGCCATGTTGCGCGTGCTCTTGAACCGTTTGATAGATGAACCTGGCGCCTGCTTCGTCCAGATTGCTGCTCGGCTCGTCCAGCAACAGCACGGGCGGACGGTGCAGCAACGCGGTAATCACCTTCAGACGCTGCACCATGCCGGTGGAGAAGGTAGCCACCGGGTCATGCGCCCGTGAGCGCAGCTGCACCCTCTCCAGCCACTCTAGCAGGTCGCTGTCCCGTAAGGGCAGTCCGCGCGCCCGCGCGAAAAACCGCAGGTTCTCCAGAGCGGTCAGAGGGCGGTAAAGCGCCATGTCTGGCGCAACCACGCCAACTGCTTGCCTCTGCTGACGTGCTGTGAGCCGTTCTCCATTGTAAAGGTACTGTACCGCGCCTTCGGTGGGCGTCAGTAATCCCGCGATGATGCGAAGCAAGGTGCTCTTACCGCTGCCGTTCGGTCCTGATATCACCCATGCTCCGGGGGCGGTCATAGTCGCCGATATGTCGCGCAGCACCGTGCGCTCGTCGAAAACCTTACCGACCCTTCGAAGCACAATCTGCCATGTCATCACTTTTTCATGCACAGTATACCCGATATGTAGCCCCAGAAAAAAGTCCACGCCTATCGGACGATATCCACCTTCGCAGGCGTAGCAAACGCCTCATAGAGTGCGTTCCCTCTTTCCGCAGGCATCGCCTCCCTCGCAAAGATGGTGCGGTAGCGAAACGTTATCTGTCCACCTGCAGGCACGGTGATACTACCGTCGACGTTCGGATTGTTCTGGAAGTCGCGCCAGCCGAAGGGGTTGGCGGCAAACAGTCCATAATCGCGCACGTGCCAGTAGGTGGGATGATGCGGGTTGCCCGGGTGGTCAAACACCGAGATGCTGTATATCTCGCCTCCGATGTCGCCGCTGTAGGTGCACCAGACGGCACGTGTGCCCCATGCCTCCTTGTCGCGCTTGCCTTGCGCAGTGAGTATCGCCCCTTTGCCACGACGCAGTTCCATGCTGGTGGGGATGCGGATACCGAACGTGCCCTCCTTGGTGTCGCCGAAGCGTACCGGCTGGTCGCCTGCGCGAATGGTTACGGTGAAGTCGATGACGCGCGCATTGTCCATGTCATACACGCACACCTCGCGCGTATCGGTGCAGAGCACCTGTCCCTGTGGGCTACGCCACTCGTTGCGTGTGGTGATGAACGTGCCAACGCGCCCCCCGGAGATGTCGGCGAACTCACGATGTACGATGCGTCCCTTGCCTTCGCCCTCTCCCCAGAAGTCCACGCCGTTCACATCGCCGTGCGTGAACCAGAAAGATTTCTGGTGCGGGTGGTCGGTGGATTCGCCCTCGCGCTGTTCCATCGGGTAGGCGCGAGTCATCGGCACACCGGTTGGTGAATGGATAGGATAGAGGTAGGGTTTGGCAGCACCGGAGAAGACGTATCGGGTTACCAGCTTGCCGTCACGAGTGATTTCAAGCGTATCGTTTTTCAGCTGGGCTTGCCAGAGCGTGGGGCAGGACGGCTTTTTCGCCTCCACCACATAATCGCGCTTACCTCCCGGATGCATCCACACCAGCTGGCGCACGCCTTTTTCCGCGAGCCGAACGTCACAGGGTACTTCCGTGCGCTGGGGCAGCAGGAGCAGGCGTACCTCGTTCGTTTTCATTGCGGAAGGCAGATTCGTAATGACAAGGGTAGGGGCGTTTCCCCGTGTCTGCACACTCAGGCGCATTTCGGTACCCGCCCCCCACACCGCGGTCGAGGCGATGCAGAACAGCATACAACCCGCGAACACTGCGAGACGCATGGCATCTCCTCCATGATGCAGGACTAGAACTCCATGGTGTAGCCCGCGCTGAAGAACAACTGGTTGCGCAGGATGCCTGCTTGCAAGCGCAGATACTCATCGTGGCTGTAGTGCAAGCCTCCGTTGACGTTATCTCCATCGTACTCCAGTATCACGCGCCACTTTCGATTGAGAACGCCCTCTGCACCACCGATAATCTTCTCTCGAAACAAGCCCGTACCGTAACCGGCATGCAGTATGATTTGCGATATCGTGTCTTCCACCTCCAGGGGAACCTTTGCGCGGGTGGTCAGCATAAGGTAACCCGTTCGCTCCACCGATTTGGCGATGTCTATCACTCCCACGCCGATTTTGAGGTTCTCAAAGCCGGTGGGAATGAACTGTGCCTTCGCACTGGCAATAGTGCGGTTGTCCGCATCATCACGGTCGAGAAAGGCAGCACCCACCTCCACGAAGTTCGCGATACCCGCATTTACCGCCACGGTGCTCAAATCGCGTCCAAAGTGCGTACCTATTTGAAACTTTCGGGCGGTCAACACATCGGCGGTTGGCACGCTGAACAAGCCTGTGGGACCAAAGATGGTGCCGCTGCGCGAAGGCAGGATGGTGCTTTGCGCCAGAACAGGCAGCGCACACACCGCACAGGTGGCAATGGCCACCACTCTCTTCATCATAACAATCCTCCTCTCGGAATGTGTTTGGGTCTGTAGTATCTTCGTCATGGAGGTTCTCAACCCCTTCTACCCTTGCTGTTTCGCCCCTTCAGAGGTATCATAATAGCCGGAATGGACAGAGGAAACGGGCAACGCGCGAATCCGGCAGGGTCTGTGCAGCCTGCGCAGCGGCCAGCGGGCATACTCAAACGCATGAGTGGCTTCGCCGGGCGGATGGCTCTGCTGGGGTTGCACTGTATGGCGAAGCGAACGCCGCTCCCCGTGCTGTACCGGATAGGTGAACGGCTGGGGCGACTGGCGTATCGGCTGTCGCGCCGCTATCGCACGGTCGCTGAACACAATCTGCAGATGGCGTATGGCGAGTCGTTGTCCGATGGGGAACGACGTCGGCTGGTAGAACAGGTGTTTATCCATTTTGCCAAGTCGCTCATGGAGTTTCTGGTGGCGGATGGTTTGTCGCCAAACGATTTGTGCCGCATGGTGACCCTGAAGGGCGAAGAGCATTTGCAGTGGTGTGTGCAGCAGGGTAAGGGGACGCTCATTATCACCGCTCACTACGGCAACTGGGAAATCGCCGCGCGGTATCTGACCCAGTGCAAAGGTTATGTGCTGAACGTGGTTGCGCGTGATGCCGACGATTCGGCGACCACCCTGCTGGTCAATCGCATCCGCGAGCAGGGCGGATACCGTGTGTTCCCCAGAGGACAGGCGGTGCGTGCCGTTTTGCAGGCGTTAAAACGCAACGAGCTGGTAGCCATGCTTCCCGACCAGAACGCGGGCGACGTGTTTGTGCCCTTTTTCGGCAGGCTGGCGGGCACGGTAGCGGGTCCTGCGTTGCTTGCCCTGCGCAGTGGCGCGCCGATTCTGCCAGTGTTTTGCACCCGCCAGCCGGATAACACCTATCTTTTTGAGATGCTGCCGCCCTTTGTGGTTCAGCCTTCTGGTGACAAGGAACGCGACGTGACCGAGACGATGGCTCACATTACCGCGCTTATCGAGCAACAGGTGCGAAAACACCCATCGCAATGGCTGTGGCTGCACAATCGCTGGAAAACACGCCCACCGGAGGAGGTTTATGCGACAAGCACCACAAGTTGATTTGCACCGTATCGAGCGGGTAGCGATTGTGAAGCTGAGCTCCATCGGCGATGTGGTGCACGCTTTGCCCGTGTCCGCAGCCCTCAAACGCAGTTTTCCCCATTTGCAAATCAGCTGGATTGTGCAAGAGCGATGTGCTGAGATGGTGACGGGCAACCCCTACCTGCACGAAGTGCTCACCATTCCGGGCATAGCATGGCGGCATGGTGCGTGGCATCCACGCACGTGGCAGGAGGTGCGTCGGGTGATAGGTGAGTTGCGCTCCCGGCGCTTCCAGCTGACGATAGACCTGCAGGGCTTGTTAAAGAGCGCGGTGGTGGTGTGGCTCACGGGAGCACCTGTTCGTATCGGCTATCACTGGCAACGCGAGGGAGCGTGGCTGTTGAACTGCGTGGTGCCGAAAGAGCCGACCAGCAAACACGCGGTGCAGGAGTATCTGGACGTGGCACGCTATCTGGGCGCAAAAACGGAGCCTGTGGAGTTTCCGCTGTTTATCCCGCCGGAGGCGGAGGAAAGGGTTTGCCATCTCCTGAAGGAAGCGGGCATCTCTCCGCCGGAAGGTTTCATCTCCATCAACCCGTCTGCACGTCAGCCGTTCAAACGCTGGCGCACCGAGCGGTGGGCAGACCTTATCACCGCGATAGACCGTCAATATCGTTTGCCTGTGGTGCTGGTGGGTAGCAAAGCAGACCGCCCGCTGGCGGAGGACATTCGTTCCCGAACCTCCGTATCCTTTGCCGATATAGTGGGCAGGACAAACCTGAAAGAGCTCGCTGCCATCTTGCGCAGGAGTATGGTGCATCTCTGCGCAGACACCGGCTCCGCGCATATCTCTGTCGCACTGGGTAGACCGGTTATCGGGTTGTACGGTCCCACCGACCCCGTGCGCACCGCGCCGTATGGGCAAGAGCACCGGCTGATTACACACAAGCGCGAGTGTCCGGTGTGCAATGGTGACAAGCCTCGCCGTAAACACTCCGACTGTATGGACATGATAACGGTCTCGGAAGTGATGCGAATGCTGGAACGCACTCTGCTGGAGGTAACGACCCATGTCTGATGTCCGACGCATTTTGATGGTCACCAAGTCCCGCTATCTGGGTGATACCATTGTGGCGGTTCCTGCGATGCGCGCTCTGGCACTACGCTATCCGCAGGCGCACATCGCGCTGTTGTCGAATCCGGCGGCGGGAGAGCTGCTGCGCGGCTGTCCGTATGTGCATGAGTATCTGGCGCGTCCGGTTGCGGCGCGTCGCAGGACAGACCTGGAGATGTGGCGTGTACTACGCCGGAAGAAGTACGACATGGCAGTGCTGTTCAACCGTTCGCTCAGCAGCGCAGTGCTAGCGTTTATGGCAAGAATACCCGAACGGGTGGGCTTCGACACCGAACGCAGAGGCTTCCTGCTGACACGGCGAGTGCCTTACGAGCCTCCCAAGCACGAAATCCTGCACCTGCTGGACGTGGCGGAGGCGTGCGGTGCGCCTGCGCAGGGTACGCACCTGGAACTGTGGGTAACGCCAGAGGAACGCGAGGCGATACGTGAGCGGCTGACTAAGGAAGGGATAGACCTCAGCGCGCCGATACTATTAGTGCAGCCCGGAGCAAACGATGCATACGTCAGACGCTGGCGTACCGAAGGGTTCATCTGGGTGGCACAGCAGCTGCAGAGGGAGTACGGTTTTCAGGTTATCCTGCTGGGAGCGAATAACGAGCAGGACGTGGCGGAACAGGTAGCGGCGTCGTTCAAAGACGGCGCATTGAACATGGTGGGGCGTACCAGCCTGCGCGAGGCGCTGTCACTGCTGGCAGAGGTAGACCTGCTTATCGGCAACGACACGGGCATGATGCATGCGGCGGTGGCTTTGGGCACTCCCACAGTGGCGATATTCGCACCCCACAAGTTCCCGCGGTGGGCGCACAACCACGACTGCCACCGTGCGCTAACCGTGCCCTTGCCAGAGGGAGTACGCCCAACGCAGGAACTGATACATCAGCACCTGTATGCCGTGAAAGAGGAAGATGTGCTACAGGCGGCGCACGAGGTGCTGGGTGTGAAACCGCCCCGCTCGGGAAGTGGATAAAGGAATGGTAAACACTGACATCGAAACAGGAGGCACACATATTGAACGTCTCTATCAAATTCGGTACCGACGGCTGGCGCGCCGTCATGGCGCGCGAGTTTACTTTTGACAATGTGGCTGTGGTGGCGCAAGCCATCGCCAACTATGTCAAGTCGCGCAGCGGCTGGGAGCGCGGCGTGGTCATCGGCTACGATGCCCGTTTGCTTTCCGACCTGTTTGCCGACCTGATTGCGGATGTGCTTACCGCTAACGGCATTCCTGCCCTCGTCACCGAGCGCGACACGCCCACGCCGGTTACTGTGTATACCATCCGAGCGAAGGGGCTTGCGGGTGCGGTGATGCTGACCGCCTCACACAATCCGCCCCAGTATAACGGTATCAAGTTTATCCCAGAGACATGCCATCCTGCCTTGCCGGAAACGACCGACGCCATCGAGGAGCAAATCGCCTATTGCCTGCAGAACCCCGCGTCCGTGAAGCGCGATGGAGCCCCCTCGCTGAAGCAGACGGTAGACCCTCGCCCCGACTACTTCGCGCACCTGCATCAACTGCTGGACACCCGTGCTCTGGCAGGGTTGAAGGTGGTCTACGACCCGCTGTATGCCACCGGGCGAGGATATGTCGACGGCTTCCTTCGCGAGGTGGGCGCGCAGGTGGAAACCATTAAAGGCGAGCGGAACCCCGCGTTCGGCGGCTCGCTGCCCGACCCCAACCCTCAAAACCTGCGGTTGCTCGGCGAGCGTGTGCGGGCAACCGGGGCGCATCTGGGATTGTCCACCGACGGTGATGCCGACCGCTTCGGCGTGGTGGACGCGGATGGCGAGATGATTACTGCCAATCAGGTGATTGTGTTGACGCTGTGGTATCTGCTGCACAAATTAAAGCCCGGCGAGGGGCACGCGGTGCGCACCGTAGCCACCACGCACCAGATTGATGCCCTGGCTCGCAGCTACGGCAATATCACCGTGCATGAGACGCCCGTCGGCTTCAAGTGGGTCGGCAGTACGATGGCGCGCACAGGCGCGCTGGTCGGCGGTGAGGAGAGTGGGGGACTAAGCATCATCGGGCACATCCCCGAGAAGGACGGCATCCTCGCCGACCTGCTCATGGCGGAGATGGTGGCGAAAGAGGGCGTCACGCTGAAGCAGGCGCTGGCGCAGGTGGCGCAGCAGACCGGAGAGTACCGCACACAGCGCATCGACCTGCATGTGGATGAAGCGCGCAAAAGCGAATTGATGCGTCGTTTTCGCGAGGAGCCTCCTGCCAGCCTGAACGGATTGCGTGTGGTCAGTACGAACTCGATAGACGGCGTGAAGCTGCTGCTGGAGGAAGAGGCATGGGTGTTGGTGCGCCCATCGGGTACCGAGCCGTTGATACGGTGCTACATCGAGGCGCACGATGAAGAGGTGCTGAACGGGTTGAAAGAGGCGATGCAAAAGCTGGTCGGATAGCGAGGCACAGGCAGCGGGGAATGTGTTGAAGTAAGCCAGTTATCCGCGTGCATCACGCAGCGGCAGCGCCATGACAGGGCTGCTTGTGCGCGGCGAAGGGCAGAGCCTGGCGCAGATAGCAGATATGCTGGTTACCGCTGTAGCAACGGCGCGACATCTCGAAAGCCCACCAGGTGCTTGCGCTCCTCGTCGTACAGGTGCAGGTCTGCCACCGCCACCCGTAGGGCGTCCTTCAGCGTGAGGGTAGGTGCGTTTTGCAGGGCAGGTATCTCGCGATAGGCTTTCTCCAAAAGATAGTTGGGGATGCGCGGCGCGAGGTGATGCACGTGGTGGAAGCCGATGTTGCCCGACAGCCACTGCAGCACTCGGGGCAGGCGCAGGTAGGATGCCCCCTCCAGCCCCGCTTTAAGGAACTCCCAGCGCGGGTCACGTTCCCAGTAGCTGTCTTGGAACTGGTGCTGCACGTAGAACAGGAAGATGCCAACGGCTCCCGCGACGAACTGGATGGGCAAATACACGACCCACAGCGTCTTCCAGCCGAACAGCGCGACGATGGCGGCGATGTATGCCGCGATTCCGAGGTTGGTATACAGGATGCTTCGCAGCAGCGCGGGCTTGCGCCGCGAAACGCCCATGGGGATACGGTAGCCTATCATGAACAGGGCGAAGGGTCCCAGCAGATACAGCGTCAGTGGATGCCGAAAAAGACGATATCGCCACCGCTGCCACGGAGTGGCGTGCAGGTACTCCTGCACGGTCATGGTGTAGACATCTCCCGTGCCGCGTTTGTCCAGGTTACCGCTGGTGGAGTGATGTACCGCGTGGGTGTATTGCCATGCGGCATACGGCACCATCGTAAGGATGCTGGAGAAGAAGCCCAGCGCAGTGTTCGCAGCGCGTTTGGGAAAGAACGAGCCGTGTCCGGCATCGTGCTGCAGGATGAAGACGCGCACCAGAAACAGCCCAGCAAGTAGATTGAGAGGAATGGTCAGCGCCCAGTGTGTTTCCAGTACCCGACTGGAAAGGTAAAACAGCAGGAAGAAGGGAGGAAAGGTGTTCAGTATCTGTAAAGTGCTACGCCACGTAATGGGTTTGGTATAGGGCTTCAACTGCGCCCCCAACTGCCTCAGGTCGTTTGAACTTGTTTGCATTCGCTCCGCCTATGATTTTTTTGTGCTCAAAGGCTGTTTATTGTGGCACATTCTGTGGGCGGAATGCAAGGGGTAAACGTGACGACGAGTCGGGTATAATCCTGAACATGCGCAGTTGGTTTCGTGCTTTCACCTTGATAGAAGTTCTGGTCGTGGTGGCGATTGTCGCCTTACTGGCGGCAATCTTACTGCCCGTCTTCGCGCAGGCGCGGGAAAGCGCACGCCAGAGTGTTTGCATACAGCACATGCGACAGGTGGGGCAGGCGTTCTGGATGTACCTGCAGGACTACGACGAACACCTACCCGACCGGCGCGACCTGAAGCGGGCGCTGGGCTACCGTCCGTGGACGACCTGGCCGCCGTCCGACCCGCGCTGTGGCTGGGCAGCAGTGGTGCTGGAGCCGTATGTGCGTCACGTGGCGGTTTGGAGCTGCCCCAGCGTGACAGGGAGCGTGATGGGCGAAGTGGTGCAGGTGAAGCAGGTGTTCGCGCCCGACCAGTTCACCCGATACTGGATGTGGCGGTTCGACCGTGTCGACGTGCCGACGCCGGTGGACAACTTCTGGGGGAAGACGCCGGAACAGGCTCTCGCTGACCTGCGGGCAAATCCCAGCCCCTTCTACGGTCGTCCCGAGAGCTTAGCGGAGGTGGAGCTGATGGTCGACCCCTACTTTCCGCGCACCATCGCCACTGTTTCGCCCGAGCTGCGAGGCAAATCGGTGCATCGCGGAGGACGTAATCGGCTTTTTCTGGACGGGCACGTGAAGTGGCTGCGCGATATTCGGACGGAGTAGGACGCTATTCCCCAAAAGAGGGAAACTGGCTTGGGCGGGGTCGGGGAGTGCGCCAGAGCCAGTCCACGCGCAGGCGAAAGCCGGGTAGGCAACTGCTTTCGTAGATACCTTCAGCATCTGGCAGAGCTAGCGCAAACCTGCCCTCTGGCTGGAGCTGGTAAAACTCAGCCAGCTGGTTGTCGGGGTCTATTATCCAGTATTCACCGATGCCCGCCGCTTCGTATTCCGCGAACTTTTCGCTCCGGTCGCGAGCGCGGCTTTCCTCACTGGTCACCTCTATCACCAGGTCGATCGGGCTTTCGGCAAAGGTTTCCTGCAATTGTGCGGCGTTCTGTTTGCTGACGAAGAGAATGTCTGGTTCACGCACCCGTATGTCGCCGTCGGGGAGGTGCAGTTTGAGAGGGAACGGTGCAAAAAGCACAGTGCCACCATCGGTTCTTTGCGCCCATTCGTCCAGTAGGTTAGCCAGAAAGTGTACCAGTTGCTGGTGTGAACGCGACGCCGGACTCAATACAATAACCTCCCCGCCTTTCCACTCTGCCCACGTGTCTTCATCCAACCACTGCAGGAACTCCTCCACAGACATTTTCCTAGTGATATGCGCTGCCGTTTCAGCGTTCGCCAACGCCCTCAGCCTCCTTCGCAGGTGAGACAATCTCATTATACCATGTCGTCAGCATGGGAACATGGTGAGACAATCCGCCTGCGTTTGTGGTATCCTTTATCTACCCTAATAATGAGCGAGGTGAACCGTATGCGCAGTGACACGATTAAGAAGGGTTTCGACCGCGCCCCGCATCGCGCCCTGCTGAAGGCGACCGGCGTGCGCGACGAGGACATGGACAAGCCCTTTATCGCCGTGTGCAACTCCTTCGTGGAGATTGTGCCGGGGCATGTGCATCTGAATAAAGTGGGCGAAATCGTGAAGCAGGCGGTTCGCGAAGCAGGCGGAGTGCCCTTTGAGTTCAACACCATCGGCGTGGACGACGGCATCGCCATGGGACACTTAGGCATGAAGTATTCGCTGCCCAGCCGCGAGCTTATCGCCGACTCGGTGGAGACGATGATACGGGCGCACTGCTTCGACGGCATGATTTGCATCCCCAACTGCGACAAGATTGTGCCCGGGATGCTGATGGCAGCGATGCGCTTGAACATTCCAACTGTGTTCGTCTCGGGCGGACCGATGGCGGCGGGAAAGACCCCTGACGGCAAGGTGGTAGACCTAATCTCTGTGTTCGAAGGGGTCGGTGCGTACAAAGCGGGCAAGATTACCGAACGTGACCTCAAGATTCTGGAAGACTTCGGTTGCCCGACGTGCGGCTCCTGTTCGGGTATGTTCACGGCGAACTCGATGAACTGTTTGTGCGAGGCGCTGGGCATGGCGTTACCTGGCAACGGCACTATTCTCGCGGGCACACGAGACAACCTTAATCCTGCTCGGGTGGAGCTATTCCGCAGGGCGGCGTTTGCCCTGATGGAGCTCATCCGACGCGACATCAAACCGCGCGACATCGTGACGCGCGAAAGTATCGACAACGCCTTTGTGCTGGATATGGCGATGGGCGGATCGACGAATACCATACTGCACACGCTGGCCATCGCACATGAGGCAGGCATCGACTACGACCTGCACCGCATCAACGAACTGTCCAGACGCACTCCCAACATCTGTAAGGTCGCACCCAGCAGCCATTACCATATCGAGGACGTAGACCGGGCAGGGGGTATCAGTGCCATCCTGAAGGAGCTGACCCGCGTCGAAGGCCTTCTGCACACCGAGTGCCTGACCGTCACTGGCAAAACGCTGGGCGAGAACATCGCCGACGCACGGATTCTGGACCCTGAATGCATCCGTCCCATCGAACGGGCATATTCGCAGACAGGAGGGATCACGGTGCTGTTCGGCAACCTCGCACCCGAAGGAGCAATAGTGAAGACGGCGGGCGTTGACCCGAGGACGCTCGTGTTTGAGGGGCCGGCGGTCATCTTTGAGAGTCAGGAAGAGGCATGCGAGGGCATTCTTGACAGCAAAGTGAAGCCGGGCGACGTGGTGGTGATACGGTACGAGGGACCCAAGGGTGGCCCTGGCATGCAGGAGATGCTTGCCCCGACCAGCTACATCATGGGGAAGGGGCTTGGCGATAAGGTTGCGCTCATCACCGATGGTCGGTTCTCTGGGGGCACGCGCGGGGCGTGTATCGGGCACATCTCGCCAGAGGCGGCTGACGGCGGACCCATCGCGTTTTTGCAGCCAGGCGACATCATCTCCATCAACATCCCAGAGGGTCGGCTGGAGGTGAAGGTCAGCGACGAGGAGCTGGCGCGCCGCCGGCAAAACTGGAAGCCCTTGAGGCGCGACATCCCCGAGGGCTGGTTGCGCCGCTATGCCGCAATGGCGACCAGTGCCAGCACAGGGGCGATTCTGAAGCTGCCCTAAGGAAGAACGGTGATGCGCATCGTTTCTCTGCTACCGTCTGCAACGGAGATCGTGTGTGCTTTGGGAAGGGCGGAGTCGATAGTAGCAGTGTCGCATGAGTGCGACTATCCGCCAGAGCTGGTCTCTCGGTTGCCAGTAGCTACCGCATCAGCCATCCCGCCTGGCCTGACCAGCGCAGAGATCGACGCCGCCGTTACCCAGCTGGTGCGGGAAGGCAAAAGCCTATACACTCTGGACGCTGACTTGATACGCGAACTGGCTCCTGACCTGATCTTGACGCAGCAGGTGTGTAGCGTATGTGCAGTCGATTACAACCAAACCTGCTCAGTGGCAGCGTCGCTGAATTGCCCCGCTCAGGTGGTGAGCCTTTGTGCCGACAGTATAGAAGGCGTTTTTGCCGATATCTTTGCCGTTGCCCAGGCGATTGGGGTGGTAGAGCAAGCCGAAACTCTGGTAGCAAACCTACGGGCGAGGTTAAGGCGCGTGCAGCAGGGCGTTCCACGCTTGCGCCGACCACCGCGGGTGTGTGTCCTCGAATGGTTAGACCCGCCGTTCGTGGCGGGTCACTGGGTGCCTGAGATGATTGCCATCGCCGGTGGACAGGATGTTTTAGGCGTGCCGGGTAAGCCCTCCTTCCGCGTCACGTGGGATTGCATTGTTGCAGCACAGCCTGAGGTCATACTGATGGTTCCGTGTGGCTACACTGCTGAGCAGGCAAGGCAGGAGTGGGAACAACTACCTAAGCCTGCGAAGTGGGCGGAGGTACCTGCAGTGCGCGCTGGACAGGTGTTCTTCTTGGAGGCAAATGCCTATTTCTCCCGCCCCGGACCGCGCCTCGTGGATGGAGTAGAACAGATCGCCCCGTTGCTTGCGGGCGGACGGCAGACGCAGCTGCCTGTGCATCAAGGTGCCTGGTGAAACTGGAGGGCGACGCTCCAGGAGAACTTGCTTGGCTCGCTTCCTGTATAGGTAGAGATAGGTTTTAGCGTTCAGGAGGAGCCTCGCCCTCCAAAAAGAGTATGCTACTTCACTGCCATTGTCGCTTTCATCTGCGCCTGGCGGGCGTAGTCCATCGCTTCGTTCAGTTCCTTCATCACCTCTTCGGGGTTGTGGAAGCCCATGCTGTTCTCCGATACCACGAGGTTCTCCCAGCGCACGTGTGCCAGCTGGTGCAAGCGCACCGCCTCCTGCAATGCGTTCTCATCCACGGTTTTGCCCGCTTCTTTCGCGCTCTTTGCGGCGGCGATGGCGTCAATGCTGTCACTGAGCGCCTGTTGAACCCGCTTTTGAGCCTCGTTGACGTGCCGCTGGACACGCAGCACTTGCTGGCGCAGCTGCTGTGGTGAGACCGTGTGGCATTGTCCACATGGATATGCGCCCAGCTTTTCGCCCTTGATGTATTTGTCAATGTAGCGCAACGGCGAGACTGCCCAGTGCGAGGTGAGCCAGCGTCCGTTCACGTTCACTTTGGGCATGTGGCACGTGACGCAGGAGGCACCAGCCCGTTCATACTTGCTCTCCCAGAAGGTCTCTACCTCGGGATGCTGGCTCTTGATGAGCGGCTCCTTGATAATCTCATGTATCCAGTCCTGCTGGTAGTTGTGCCTCTTTGCATAGTATTCGTCCAGGTCGCGTGCCTTGCGCCAGCTGAAATCGAAGCGTGTCTTCTTGTCGGCTCCAGGTCCGCAAACGTATTCCACATGGCATTGCGCGCACAAGAGAATCTCCTGTTGTTGCCTGTCCGCTTTGGCGAAGCTTTTGACGTTGCGCTCCTTCCAGTAGGGGTTCACACCGTCGCGGGCGATAGCGTTGATAAGCCCCTTGTTGATAATTTGGAGTTGCGCGGAGTGAGGGTTGTGGCAGTGCACACAGGACATGCCGTAATCCTGCATCTCTTGCGGAATGCGTTTGATGGCTTCCTGCCACTTGGCAACCACATCACCATCAGTGGTCAGCTCGACCCCTTTCCACTCCTTGCCCCAGTAGTAGGCGACCTGTGTGGACTTGCAGTTGAGACACGCCAGATTTTTGCCCCGCTTGATATCGATGTGGTCGCGCAGGATGTATCGGTGCGAGCGGTCTTCGTTATACTCTCTGGTGAAGCCATGTCCCGCCACGATTTTGTTGTACAGCGGGAAATCGTTGGTCTTCGGATGTTCTGTGGGGTCTTTGGGCGTGCCGCCGAACTCGCCTGGTGTGCCGGGTTCACTCATCAAGAAAGTTTCGTGCTGAAACTTATGGCATGACCCGCACGTCTCTGTTCGGAAGTCCACGACGGGTAGTACTGCAGTGGGGTCATCCGCATTCTGATGCTCTAAGGCGTTGGGGTGGCACTGCGAGCAGGCAAGCCCCGCGTGGGCGTGCTGTTTCATGATGTCGACTACCTCGCTGTGACAGTCCGCACACTGTTCCTTTGCCTGCACCGAGTTAGCCATTGTGGCTTCAGGCTGCACCCGTGCAGCGACTGTCCAGGCGATAGCGACCATCATCGTCGTGGAGAACAGCATCCATCGTGTCTTTCGCATGGTGATACCTCCCTGTGTGGTCTCCTGATGTAATTTCGGTTCAAAAGACCCAGAACTCCTCTTTTAGTGAAGCTATCTCCCCTTCCGACACCTACAATATAACACATCTATTCACTAAATTCAACCTCAACATCCGATTTTGGACGGATTTCGAGTGGCATGGTATAATACCAATAGTTTGTTTGTATGGGGTGGAACGGCGCTGATGCACCCGATTCTGTGGCAGGTGGGCGGTTTTCAAATCCGCTCTTACGGCATCATGATTGCGCTGGGATTCGCGCTCGCGGTATGGTGGAGTATGCGGGTGGCGCCCCGGTATGGCATCGATGCAGAGCAGATTTTGGACTTCGTGCTGCTGACCGCGCTGGCAGGGGCGGCTGGGGCGCGGCTGGTCTACGTGATGCTGGACTGGGGCAGCTTTGCCCGTCAGCCGCACCATGTGCTGTACTTCTGGGAAGGCGGTTTGTCGTTTCATGGCGGAGTCATCGGGGGCGGCCTGGCGGTAGCGTTCATCGCCCGGCGTAAGGGCATTCCGTTTCTGCGGGTCGCCGACGTGCTGGCTCCGGGCGTCGCGCTGGCGTATGCGGTGGGGCGCATCGGTTGTTTTCTGGGGGGCTGTTGCTACGGCGTGCCCACCGACCTGCCGTGGGCGTGTTCCTTTCAGGACCCTTTCAACCCGCACGTGCATACGCCACCTAGCCACCCCACGCAGTTGTATGCCTCGGCGAGTAACCTGCTGATTTTCTTGCTGCTGGCGCGGATGCAGAAACCTCCCCATCCCATCGGCAAAGTGTTGTGGGCGTATGTGACCCTGTATGGGCTGTACCGCTTTGTGGTGGAGTTCTGGCGCGTCGGGGCGACCTCCACCGTCTGGCTGCTGGGGCTATCCGAAGCGCAGTGGATGAGCATCGGCATGGTGCTGGTCGGCGGCTGGATGTGGTGGAGAAACCGTTCGCGGAGCGGAACTTCGTGATATAATGCAGTTGGGATGGAGGCATCGTCCAATTCACTGTTGTATCACGCCACTTCTACTGAGGAAGGCGTTCGGCTGGACGTGTTTCTGGCGCAACGCCTGCCCGATGTTTCACGCGCACAGATACAGCGCTGGATCGAAGCGGGCTACGTGGAGCTGAACGGCAAGATTGCGAGGCCCAATATGCGCCTGAAGGCAGGGGATGAAGTGTATCTGGAGCCTCCCACGCCTCCGCCGGTAGAGCCGCAACCCGAAGCCATCCCCCTGCAGGTGCTTTACGAGGACGAGCATCTCGCGGTGGTGAACAAGCCGCGGGGTATGGTGACACATCCCGCGCCCGGTGCAGAGAACGGGACGCTGGTGAATGCCGCTCTGGCGCGTTTCGGGAGCCTGTCTACGATTGGCGCACCGGAGCGACCCGGTATCGTGCACCGGCTGGACAAAGATACCACTGGCTTAATCCTGATTGCCCGCACCGACCTTGCCCATCGTGCGCTTGCCGAGCAGATTCAGCAGAGACTGGTCGAGCGTCGCTATCTTGCGCTGGTGTGGGGTGTGCCGCGATTCCAGCGCGCGCTGGTAGATGCTCCCATCGGACGCGGTGAGAGCGACCGCACCCGCATGAGCGTGAAGGCACCACTGCATGACCCCAGTGCCCGTCCCGCCGTGACGGAGTTCGCACTCCTCGAAAGTCTGGGAGTATGCGCCCTGCTGGAGGCGCGATTACATACCGGCAGAACCCATCAGGTGCGCGTGCACGCGGCGTATGCGGGGCATCCGGTGGTGGGAGACCCCGTTTATGGAGCGGGGCGTTCCGCCACACAGTACGGTTGGAGAAAGGTAGATGCCCGTTCGCTGGAGGAACGGATCGGGCGGATGGGTGGGCAGGCACTGCACGCTTACCGCCTGACCTTTGCCCATCCGGTGACGCGGCAGGAGATGACCTTCACTTGTGAACCACCCGAAGATATGCAGGCGATTATCGGATGGCTGAGAGGGAAAAAGGAGGATGCACGTGAGTAATCTACATGTGGTGAACCATCCGCTGGCACAGCATCTGTTGACCCAACTGCGTAATAGGCACACTCCTCCCGAAGTCTTCCGTTCCCTCACCCGCAAGCTGACCACCATACTCGTCATCGAGGCCACCCGCGATCTTCCCACCGAAAGCGTCACGGTGGAAACGCCACTGGAGGAAGCGCAGGGCACGGTGCTGGCGGCGAAGCTGGTGGTCGTGCCCATCCTGCGCGCCGGACTGGGGATGTTGGAGGCGGTCACCGAGCTCTTTCCCGACGTATCGGTGGGCTACATCGGCATGGAGCGCGACCACGCCACCGCCATTGCCAACTCCTACTACCTGAAACTGCCGCCAGTGGAGGGTCGCACAGTCTTGCTCATCGACCCCATGCTGGCGACAGGCGGTTCGGTGGACCAGGCGCTGGCGGCGATACGCAGTCGCGGCGCGGGCAGGATGGTTTTGATATGCATTGTGGCGGCGCCAGAGGGGGTCGAACGCATCTACCGCAACCATCCGGACGTGCCCATCTATACCGCTGCGCTGGACCGGGAACTCAACGCTGCCAAATACATCTTGCCCGGCATCGGCGACTTCGGAGACAGGCTTTACGGGACGTGACTTTGCGCAGTCTAAAGGCTGCGGCGAAATGATTTTTTTCAACACCCCCGCTCGAAAGCTTGACAAAATAACGCGCGGTCTCCTATAGTTATTTAGGAGTACGAAATATGTCGGCGTTTAATCCAAGACATCGAGACACCCTTGCGGGGCAGATTAGTATAGCACTGTATCGCATTAGCCAGGCGATGGGTTTTCTGCTCCGCGAGCGAGGGCTGCAGCTGGACCTGACGCCCGCGCAGATACAGGCGTTGCTCTTTCTGAAATACGCGCGTCCTGGGGTGCGAACAATAGGCGGTCTGAGCGAGCGGTTGAAGGTCGCCTATGCAACGTCCAGCGGTGTTGCGGACGCTCTCGAACGCAAAGGCTTGCTAAAGCGCAGTGTTGTGCCGGAGGACCTGCGGGTGGTTAAGCTGGCGTTGACCCCCGCAGGTGAGGAACTGGTAGCACAGGTTGAGGGCGTGCTGGATGTGATTGAGGCAGCAGTGAACCACCTGCCAGAGGAGGAGCAATCATCTTTGGCACACGCACTGAAGATAATCGTCCGTGAGTTGCACGGCGCTGGTTATGTTCGTGTGTACGAAATGTGTCGGGGATGCCAGTTCTTCCGGAAGGATGCTCATCCCGAGAATCCGCAGGAGCCCCATCACTGCGCGTTCATGGATGCACCCCTGCGCGAGGCGGACACCTATCTGGAATGTCCGGAGTTTGCACCAGCAAACGGGTAAAGCGCGTGTGCGCTTGACGACATAACATCACAAGGAGGGAGGATGAATGAACCACATTCCTGGTTACACGTATGGGACGTCGCAGGTCGCGCCGTCTCCCCTGACGCTGGAAGACCTGGACAACCTGAAGAAGGCGGTGCTCTTCACCGAAGAGGACGAGCATTATCTGCGCATGGCAGGTGAAGTACTGGCTGACCAGGTCGAGGACATTCTGGACGTGTGGTACGGGTTTGTCGGCTCGCACCCGCATCTGGTGTATTACTTCACGGATGGCAAAGGCAACGCCAACGCGGAGTATCTGGCAGCCGTGCGCAAGCGGTTTGGGCAGTGGATACTGGACACCTGCAACCGCCCGTACGACAGGAACTGGCTCGACTACGCACACGAGATCGGCTTGCGCCACCACCGCACTAAGAAAGACAAGACCGACGGTGTGAACTCCGTGCCGGTGGTCAGCTACCGTTACATGGTGGCTTTTATTTATCCCATCACCGCAACCATCAAGCCTTTCCTTGCCAAAAAGGGGCACTCTGCGGAGGAAGTAGAGAAGATGCATCAGGCTTGGTTCAAGTCGGTGGTGCTACAGGTGGCGCTGTGGAGCGCCCCGTATGTCAGAGGTGAGGACTTCTAAACGGAACGAAACGTTGTAATCACCATGCTTGCCAGGTTCACCGCAGGTGAGCCTGGCTTTTTGTGTTAGTGGTTACGTGGCTGAGGCAGTAACATAGACGAACAGTTCTACATGACTCAGAAAAACCTGCCAACCTGCAGCAGCCAGCGGTCAGTGTGGTCGTCGCGGGTGGTGTCCTGCTGCCAGCTGATGCCTAGTGAATACCCTTCGTGCAGTAGCCAGTGTAGATGAGCCTTCCACGTTTTGCCAACAGGCACTTCAGGGCTCGCATTGGCACGGCGGGTGTTGACATGTTCAAGTGCCAGGTAGGTGCGGCTGGCGATGGGCAGGTCCAGTCTCAGCCACAGCATATCACGGTTTGTACCCACCGGATGTCCCAGCACGGCATCGCGGTATACCCAGCGGTTTGCGGGACTCTTGAAGCTATACACCCCGCCTCCCGGATCTCCGTCGGTGTGTGCCAGTTCCACAGCGAACTGCCCGTTGTTAGGAAGTGGCACGTGACAGCCGACAAGGACGCCTGATTTGCGCGGCGTCGTGTAGCGGAAGCGGGTGAGCCAGCGCGGCGCCTGAATGTCATCCAGCAGTAGATGGAAATAGAACTTCTGGTCGTTGGAGCGATATTGCACCTGTAGTTCCGCCATGTAATTGAACCAGTCATCGTTGCGGTTGTAGAGTTGCCAAGTGTAGATGTGTTGATAAAGGTAAAAGGGCAGGATGAAGGCAGTCGCACTGTATGGCAGCTTGCTGGCTTTGAAGGCTTCCGCCAGCGAGATTTCCCATTGGGGCGAGAGTTGGCGACGCAATCGCCGCGCCATCAGATACCTGCGCTCCCCGTTTTCGGTAAAGATAGCAGCCAATTGTTCAAAACGCCATGTCCGCAGCAGCTGTCCGAGATGCCACGTGGCACGGTAATCGACGTGAAAAAGGGGCGGCGGATTATCGGAGAGCAACAAGGCGCCGGAATAGCCACCCCCCCAGCGAATCGGCGACTGCCCAATGCGCCACTCGCCTAGCGGGGTGTACAGCCTCAGCTGAGCCGTATGCGCCCAGGGCATGTGCGGGCGCTCCTCGACGAGAGAACGTGTGGTATCGGCAACGTATACGAAGTCGGCATCTCTGCCCAGACTGTAAATCCCTGACAGGCGCCAGGCGAGGCGCGGTTTGCTCTCGGCGGTTAGCACAGCAAGTGCGGAGAGGGAATGTGCCTTTGGGGCTTGTTGCCCGAGCAGGAGCCTGCGAATGGCGGTTGCCGGTGCGTTATCGCTTTGCGCGGACAGGCGCAGCAGGTCGTCTTCGCTCCACACGCGCTGCGTCAGCGGAGCGAGTCGGACGGACCCACTTAGCGCGGAGGCAATCAGGTCGTTCTCCGGCGCGTGGAGTGGGGCGATATCTTGTGCCAACACGAAGGGCAACGTCCAAAACGCGATGAAACAGCAGCTTATTAGCGTGCGCATATCAGAATCTTTCTCCCAGTTTGTCCACAATCCTCTCCGCGATGGCGAGCGACGCGGTTGCTGCGGGGGAGGGCGCGTTCACCACGTGAACCACACGAGCGGTATCCACCCACAGGAAGTCATCCACGAGACGCCCAAAGCGGTCTACCGCCTGAGCGCGCACGCCCGCGGGCGCGGGTTGCAGGTGTTCCGCTCGCACTTCCGGTACAAGCCGCTGCAGCGCACGGACAAACGCTCTCTTGTTCAATGACCTCCACATTTCGCCCAGTCCCGTGCGCCAGTAACGCCATGCAAGACGCAAAAAACCCGGGTACGTCAGCGTCTGCCACAGTTCGCGCAGGTTGATGTTCGTTTTCCTATAGCCTTCCCGAGCGAACGCAAGCACCGCATTGGGTCCGCATTCCACTTCGCCGGTGATGGTACGCGTGAAATGCACGCCCAGGAAAGGAAAACGCGGGTCGGGCGCGGGGTAGATGAGGTTGCGGCACAGAAAGCGGGCTTCCTCTGTTAACAAGAAGTACTCTCCGCGGAAAGGCACGATTCGGGCTGGGGGAACGACGCCACTAGCCCTCGCGAGGTAGTCGGAATACAGACCGGCGCAGTTTACCAGATAGCGCGCGGTGAAGTCGCCGTGCGTGGTATGAACAATCACCTCTGCCGACGCTTCGCGGATATTAAGCACGCGTACTCCCGTTAGCACTTCGGCGTGTCCTTCGCGAATACGTTGAGCCAGCCGTTCGCATACTGCGCGGAAGTCGACGATGCCTGCTTCCGGCACATAAATCGCACGGATGCCCGCTGCATGGGGTTCCAGTTCGCGAAGGCGTTCTGCGCTAATTATTTCGCACTGCACGCCGTTTGCCTGTCCCCTTTCCAGCAGCATGTGCAGAGTGGGGATTTCTCGCTCGTGCGTGGCGACGATGACCTTCCCGCAGATTTCATAGGGGATCGATTCGCGCTCACACAACGCCTGCATCAGCGCTTTGCCGCGACGACAGGTCTGCGCCTTGACGCTGCCGGGCTTGTAGTAAATGCCGGAATGCAGCACTCCAGAGTTACGCCCCGACTGGTGCATGGCAAGGCGTAACTCTTTTTCCAACACGATTACGTGCTTTTGTGGATAACGGAGGCTGAGCTGGAAGGCGGTTGCCAGCCCAACGATACCACCGCCCACGACGAGCACATCACTCGACTTCATGGGACACGAGCACACGGCTGCTGGACACGTCGTTGACCAGTGCGTATGCCCAGCCGTTCTGAGGGCGGAGCCCGCGCAGGGCCTGCTCCTCCCTCAAGAACTTCACGTTGCTGTATCGGGCGTCGCGGTAGTCGGCTATCACGCCGCTCTGCAAGGCATCAATGACCTGTTGGATACCTTCTTCGATAGTCCACTTTGGTTTGAAACCGAGGGTGTGTCGGATTTTGCCAAAGCTCACGCGGTAGTTGCGCCGATCGCCGTCGGATCCCATGTGTATAATCTCCGCGGTCGGTACCAGCCGCTGGATGGTCTCTCCCACCTGCTGGAGAGTATAGTTCTGCTCGTCTGAGCCAACGTTGAACACCTGATTGCGCACCTGTGAGACAGGTGCTTCCAGTACCTTGACAATCGCTGCGGCGGCATCGTCCACGTGCAGGAACGGTCGCCACTGGTCCGCACCATAAAGGGTGATTTTGCCCTCCGTCACCGCTTTGGCGGTCAGCAAGTTCACCACCAGATCGAAGCGGATGCGTCCAGACAAGCCGTAGATGGTGCCGAAGCGCAGGATCACAGGGGCGAACTGCGACGATGCCAGACTGAGCAATACCCGCTCCGAGGCGATTTTGCTGCGCGCATACAGGGACACCGGATTGAGGGCAGAACGCTCATCCAGTACTTCCTCGCTCGCCCCGTAAACCGAGCAGGTGCTGGCGAAGATGAACCGGCTGACGCCAAACCCCTTGGCGATTTCGGCGATAAAGCGGGTAGCTATCAGATTGACCTCAATAGTCAGTTCCTCATCGATAGCGCATGCAGGATCGCCGACGATAGCGCCGAGATGCACTACGGCGTCCATATCCCGCATACTCTCCACCACTTTGTCGATCTGCCGAAAATCCGCCTTCACAATCTCCAATCGCGGATGGCGGGCGAAAGACCGTATCGGTTCTTCGCCGTACAGGAAAAGGTCCAGCAGGCGCACAAAGTATCCCTTTTCCAGCAGCTTGGGTATCAGGGCGGAGCCGATGTAACCTGCTCCTCCAATGACCAGCACGTTGCGGATGGGGCGGTCTGGCGGAGGCGTGCCGAGATACCGCTTTTCGACAGCGGAGAGCAGCCTCCACAAGCGAGGACCCAGCCGGACGTAAAGCAACAGGGCGAGCGTCAGTCCCCACGACATCAGGTAGACCGAACGATACAGGGATGACAGGGAAGGTACCAAATAGTGGGCAAGAAGCATCAGCAGGTAAGCCACAGACACTGCCTGACCAATCACAACCGCCTTGTATCGCCCCTGATACAGCCGACTATGGGTGTAGAAGCCACTCAGTGCGAATACGAACAGGGAAAGGGGCGTCAACAGACTGGTGGAATGCAGGTAAATCTTTACATGCTCTAACAGTGCTGCGGGGGCATCGCTGACCTCCGCTTTGATGCCAACCACCCACAGGTAGTGCAGGAGTAACGTAATTAAAAGTGACAAGTTCACCAACAGCACGTCAGCAGCTACACGCAAGACAATCCCCGTGATAACGCGACCACGCTTTGCCAATGCCGTAACCCTCCTCGCGTACATCTTGGTCGTGCGCACGCACCAAACAGGTAATATTATCGGCTTGCTGTCAACAATACTTTATACACTGCATCCGCGGTTTCCTGCACCTCCTCTTCACTCAGCGTGGGATGCACCAGAAAAGCGAGCGAAGTCTCGCCGAGCTGTTTGGCAACGGGGAGCCGGTGTGCCGGCGACAGCCCTGCGTTCTGGAACGATTTCTCCAGATACACCTCACTGCAACTGCCCACCATGCAAGGGATGCCCATCTGGTTCAGTTCCACCATAATGCGGTCGCGGCTCCAATCGGGTTTGAGCCTGTGCGGACGCACGTACACGTAATATCGGTAGTAGGCGTGCTGAATGTGGGCAGGGGGCACGGTCACCCGCAGCGCGGGCAGTTGCTGGAACCGCTCAGTGAGAATTTGCGCATAACGCCTGCGTGTGGCTACCCACCCGGGTACTTTGCGCAGCACCACCCGTCCGATAGCCGCCTGCATCTCGGTCATGCGCCAGTTGGTGCCGAACGATTCATGCAGCCAGCGGAAGCCCGGAGGGTGTTGCCGGTGATATACCGCTTCGAAGCTCTTGCCATGGTCCTTATACGACCATGCCTTTTCCCAGATGCGCTCGTCATTGGTGGTGAGCATCCCCCCTTCGCCGCCGGTGGTCATGATTTTATCCTGACAGAACGACCATGCGGCGACGTGCCCCAGGCTGCCCACGGGACGCCCCTTGTAGGTCGCGCCCAGTGCTTGCGCGCAGTCCTCGATCACCCACAGGTCGTGTTCTCGTGCCAGCTGCATTAACTCGTCCATTTCGCAGGGCCAACCCCCAAGGTGAACGGCGATAATCGCCTTCGTGCGGGGAGTCAGCACCGCCCGCACCGTTTCGGCAGTGATGTTGCCGCTATCTGGGTCTACATCAGCGAAAATGGGTTTCGCGCCCACAAGCACTACCGAGCTGGCGGAAGCCACAAAGGTGCGACTGGTGACCACCACCTCATCGCCCTCGCCGATTCCTAGAGCGAGCAGCGCTAGCTCCAGCGCTACACTGCCGTTTGCCAGAGCGACTGCGTAGCGACAGCCTGCAAATTGTGCGAACTCCTGTTCGAATAGCCGCCCTTCCTGACCCGTCCAGTAGTTCACCTTGCCGGAACGCAGTACGCGCACCGCCGCTTCGATCTCGTCCTCTGCGAAGTAGGGCCAGGGTGCGAATCTCCCTGTCGTTTTCTGCTCAGCTTGTCGGGTCAAAGTAGTTACCATTTGATTCTCCTTGCAGGTGTCGTTTGATGACTCTGGCAGGTACGCCGACGGCGGTAACGTGGTCGGGAATGCGTTTGGTGACCACAGCTCCTGCCCCGACGGTCGACCACTTTCCGATTCGTAAACACTGGATGACGTTGCAACCCATCCCGATAAACGTGCCTTCCCCAACTTCCACTCTGCCTGCCAAGTGTGCGCCGGGGGCGATGTGCGCGTAGTCTCCCACCACGCACTCATGGTCGATGGTGGCGGCAGTGTTTACAATCACATGGTCTCCGATTCGCGCCTCCGGCTGGATGACCGCTCCCGCAAACACCACTGTGCCCCCACCCAAATGGACGGAGGAATGCACCCACGCGCGGGGATGCACAACCGTCATCCACTCTATTCCCCTTAATTTTACAGACAGCCGGCAACGGGTGGCGTTATCGCCAATTGCGAGAACTGCTCTGAGAATGCCATCCTCTGCGATGCGCTCTACCGGACCCCGAACAGGCACTCCCATCATTTCGGTGCCCCATTTATCGGGTGAGTCATCGTACACGGCGAACACCCCAAACCCCATCGCCTGTAAAGTCGCAAGCACCACTTTGGCGTGTCCGCCTGCACCTATAACAGCTATGGGGCTGTTGTCACGCACTGGTCAGGGATTCTCCTGTGTGGTATTGCCGGTGAAGACGGGCATCGTGGCAGAGCCTTCCGCGCTGATGCCCTCCCGTTTGAGCACCTTCCAGATGGTTAGCAGCAGAATCTTCATGTCCAGCCACAGATTCCAGTGATCCACATACCAGACATCCATCCGGAACTTTTCTTCCCATGTCAGCGCATTGCGTCCGTTGACCTGCGCCCAGCCGGTGATGCCCGGCTTGACTTCGTGGCGGCGCGCCTGCTCGGGCGAGTAGCGGGGTAGATACTCCATGAGCAGCGGACGCGGACCCACCAAGCTCATCTCTCCCTTCAACACGTTGAACAGCTCCGGTAGTTCGTCCAGGCTCGTACTGCGCAACCACTTTCCGAATGTGGTCAGGCGCAGATCATCAGGCAGGAGTTCACCCGAAGCGGTGCGAGCGTCACGCATCGTACGAAACTTGTATAGGGTGAAAGGCTTACCGCGCAGCCCGGGGCGTTGTTGTCGGAACAGCACGGGTCTACCCATCGTCAGCAGCACAAGCAACGAGACCACCAGCAACACTGGCGCAACCAGAATAATCCCCACGCTCGCCCCAGCGATATCGACGACCCGTTTGATTGCCTGCGACCTCACTGGGCATTCTCCTCCGCTGGCGTAATGCCCCGCTGACGTAGCAAAGCCATGTACTCATTATACAACGCCTCCCAGACGACCTCCTGCCGAAAAAGTCGCAGCACCCTCTCCCGCCCCGCTTTGCCGTGCTGTTGGCGCAACTCGGGACAATCCAGATAGCGACGGATAGCCTGTTCCAGTGCTTCAGCATCCCTTGGCGGTACCAGCAGACCGGTTACCTCATCTTCTACCGCGTCCACAGTGCCCGGAATACGGGTAGCCACCACGGGCAGCTCCATCGCGGCGGCTTCGAGTGGGGTGTTGGGAAACCCTTCGCGATACGATGGTAATACCAGCACTTGCATGAGGGCATAGTAAGGTGCGGCATCTGAAACCCAGCCGGTAGTGTGAACACGCGGGTCAGTAGCAAAGGTTTGCTCTACCCATGCGGGCACCGGGTCCTGCTCCTCGTACTCGCCAACGAGGAGCAGATGCAGGTGGGGGTAGTCCTCACGCAGGTGCTGCCACGCGTGCGCCAGCTCCTGCATACCCTTGTCGCGCACTATTCGCCCTACGAAACCGATGACCGTCGCGTCGGGAGGTATCTGCAGCCCCGCACGCAACCGCTCACGCTCCGCCTCAGTGAACCGCCCAGGATGAAAGCGACGTTCGGCGTCTACCCCCTGCCCGCCGCCATGTACCAGCACCTTTATCTTGTCGGGAGGACACAGCCTTTCTTCCACCGCGATGTGCCGCATCGACTCGCCCACACACAGTACCTGGTGCGCCAGCCGGCACGCTACCTTTTCGCTCCAGCGTAGGAGCAGGCGTTTAGCACCAGAAGCGGTGAGGTACGGTAGCCCGTGGATATGGTAGATGCGTACAGGGACTCTGCACATCCATGCCGCTGTCGTTCCCAGCAAGCCCCCCTTGGGCGTATGGGCGTGCACGATATGGGGACGAAGACGGCGCAGCAGGATGACCAGCCGGTAAAGCGCGACAACATCGCGCAGGGGGGTGATGCGACGCGGCATCTCCACCCCAAATCCCGCCACTCCCGTTTCCCGCACGAAGCGGTCGAGTAGTTCGCCTGGCGAGCAGACGACGGACGGCTCGAACCCGCGCTCGCGCAGGTCTAACAGCAACCCGCGCAGGAAGTTCAGAAAGAGGGGAGAGGTGGAGATATGTACCACGCGCACCTTCATCGCCTGTTTTTTGTTTGCAACAGCTCGTGGTAAAGGTTCTCCCATTGAGTAACCACACTTTCCAGGCTAAACTGCTGTTCCACTCGTTGGCGCGCCAGCCTGCCCATCTGTTGACGCATCTCCACAGGCAGAGCCATCAGGCGCAGCATCGCCTCCGCGAGTGCTTCAGGATTCTGCGGCGGCACGATGAAGCCCGTTTCTTCTTTTACGACAATCTCAGCGTTTCCTCCCACATCGGTCACCACAGCCGGTAGCCCGCACGCTTGTGCCTCTATCAACGCAAGCGGAAGTCCCTCCCAACTCGAGGACATGACAAAAGCGTCCGAGGCGTTCATCAGACTCGGTATATCGGAGCGTACACCCCAGAAACGCACTCGGTGCTGCAGGTTCAAATCGCGCATCAGATGGTGCAGTTCTTCACGTAGTGGACCTTCCCCTACTATCCAGAGCAGTGTGCGGTCGCGCACACGACAGAGACGAGAGAAAGCACGCAGTAGGGTCGGATAGTCCTTTTGTTTATCAAGGCGTCCTACGGCTAACCACACGAACTGCGTGCCAACGTTGGCGTCATGCCGAATAGACTGTCGCATTTGCCCGTCTGGGCGAAACCGTTCAATATCCACACCATTGTAAATCACGCGCATCTTATGAGGGGGCACCATGCGCTCGCGGACGTAGCGCTGCGCCCCTGCCTCGCAAACGTGGGTAGTTAAGTCGCAGAGGGGGTCAGTGAGTCGGTATAGCCAATCGCGTAGGCGTCCTCCCTCCTGGATGTTATGTGCTGTGCCAATGACTACCTTTGCGGATGCAATCGGTCGCACGAACCGCGCCAAAAGGTTTGCATGCACCATGTGGCTGTGTACGATATCTGGCTTCCATTCGCGAAGCACCCGCGCGAGTCGCCAGATGGGACGCAAGGCAGGGCGCTTGTCGCGAATTCCCAACGTGGCTACAGGGATACCTGCCTGCTCCAGTACGTCCACGTAGGCGCGCGGGGGTATGAGCGTGACCACCCGCACGTCCCAGCCGCGCTGCTTGAGTCGTGTGGCGACGCGCACCAGCTGCGTCTCCGCCCCGCCGACCGCTAAGCCGGTGATGACAAAAAGCAATAACTTAGATGACATATCGTATTCGCTTCCCATTGTGCCTGAGTCCAGACACATTGCACAAACCGGGGTGTACGCCCGCGATGCACAAATAGACCCAATACAAGGTGTGGAAGCCCCAACGTGTCCAAGAACCCTCCACCATCTGGTGGGCAAATATCCCCAATAGTACGGCTACTAGCGTTCTAAGATGCATGACACCTGTTATGCTCGTCGCTTCCTTGCTGTATCGCTGCACCACGAGCAGGTTGACAAGAGGTAACATCCATACCGCAAACAATACCATATATCCAACTATCCCGATTTCGCTCAATACGATAAGATGCCCATTATGTCCAGACAGCTCAAGTCCCTGTACTTGCAAGATTTCCTCCTGCGATACACCAAAGCCCACTCCTGTCCATACACGCTCCGTGAAGGATTGCCACAGATGTGCCCAAAGAATATCTCTGATGTTGAGACCTGCCTCAATGCGAACAGATTGCTGCAGGATACTATTCTCGCTAAGCCGCTGGACACCGATGATGGTCAAAGCTGACAACAGGATGAATAAAACGACCAGTTGTCTCCACTTTGAGTGTAGCAGTAAATACAGGATGAGCCACATTAGAGATGCCGCCATACCCCCTCGTGAAAAAGTTAGGAGTAAAGCTCCCGTTAACAGAAGAGAAGAGGTCACGAAAACCAGCTTTCCTATGCGTCTTGTATCGTGGAGATACATACCCAAAACGATTGCATGTCCGCACCACAAGGCAAGGGCATTTGCATTACCAGCCAAGGAGCTAATTCGGAAAAACGGCGGAAACCCGACTAATTCCTGAGAAATAGTAATTGGACCGATTGTTAACGATTGAATCAACATACCGTCTTTCCGAGAGGTTGCACCAAAGGTATACAACGCCAGCCCTATCGCAGCAAGCAGCAAACCGAACACCCAAATACCAAACGAAAGCCGGACGAAAGTTTCGCCGGGTTTAGTATCCGACCAGGACAAAAGTGCGATCAACAGTGCGGGAACCCATATCATCAAGGACCTTTGTGCAACCAGCCTCGAAGAATCACTCCAAAAGCCAGACAGTAGCGAAAAGATGAACACGCATATCAGAAGGATAACAGCGACCACGATTGGCAGGAAGGGTCTCCCCAAATGCAGTCTGATTGGCCATGCGACCAGAGGCACAAATACTTGTAAAGCAAGCGCCATGTAGGGAGCTCCAGGAATAAGCACGGTCATATTCGGTCCCTCGACCTGTAATATCGCGGTAGCCATTAATATAAAAAGAATGGCAAAGCCAGCTGACAACTGCAATGCTAATTACCTCCTCTACCTTACAGTCCGATGGTCTCCATATATTGGGCGATGATGTGGTCGATATGGAACTTTTCCTTAGGAAAATCCGCCACTCTGTCAGATGAAAGTTTATGACATACCGCCGCTGCCATAGATTCATAGTCCCCCACTGGGACGAGTGCCCCCCATTTGCCGTCTTCAAGGATTTCACGTGGGCCAGTACGGCAGTCGGTAGATACCACCGGTGTACCGCACGCTAGAGCCTCTCCTAACACAAGAGCAAATCCTTCCCACTGTGAGGATAGCACGAAGACCGCTGCTCGCTTCATGTAAGGGTATGGGTTCTGTACGAATCCGGGCAGAGCGAAATCTTCAGCAATCCCCAGCTGCTCCGCAAGCCGTTCTAGCTCGGCTCGCAGCTCACCTTCTCCGAGTATCATTAGACGCGCCGGTCGTTGGGCGCGTACCAACGCGAAAGCACGGAGCAGGGTCGGGAAATCCTTGGCGGTAGTTAACCGTCCCACGCCCAGCACAACTGGTGGCTGTCCCGACTGGAACCAAGGGTGGTGTAATGGCTCCTCTGCTTTGCGGAGCATGTCAGGGGTGACAATAGGGTTATAAATGACCCTGACCTTGTCGGCAGGCACGCCTACCCACTGTACCAAGTCGTCCGCAACCCCCTTCGAGACTGCCACTACCGCGTGCGCCCATGGATAGAACGGCTTCATCCAGTAGCGCATCAGACGGGCACGAAGGGTCCGGGCATGTGCGCTGGCTTGACTGGGGGTGCTGTGTACGGTGACGACCACACGCATCGGCACTCGCGCCAGTTTTTGCGCCCACAGCGCCACCACATTGGCGTGGTCCAGCGCGGAGAGCAGCGCAAGTGGCTGGACCTTTCGCAGGTAGCGCACGAGAGCAGGTAGGCTCCGCAGCACCCTTGGGGCACGCAGGTCTACTATTTTCAGACTGTCGGGCACGCTTGGCAGGTAGGGACCCTCCGCGCGCGCTAGCACCAGATGTACCTCTGCACCACGCTCGGCAAAGCCTTTTGCCAAATGCAAAAACACCTTTTCCGCGCCTCCCCCACGTAATGATGGCAGAAACATCGCTATTTTAGGGCGAACAGTCACCGTGCTATCTCCTGCAGCCTATGCAACCCTCTCTTCCTTCGTACTGAGCTGGCAGTGGAGCATGGCATGAATACGGTAGGAGTTACGCAGTTGACCGCGAACCCCTATCGACAATACAATGATAACATGAAAACGGAAGCCAGTCAATGGGAGCGATGCAGAAAATGAACCCGCCCAAATGCGATGATTTAGACTATATCCACTTCCTCATTGCCGCCCAGAAGGTCTTCACCTGCACCGAAGCAGCCAGATGCCAACCCGAAGGGCAACACTCT
>Ga0308398_1000111_pt1 | contig 54527 bp, 45 predicted proteins | sample Hotspr20SampleT9_FD_202360 | JGI IMG/M metagenome (GOLD analysis project Ga0308398, IMG submission 202360) | Hot spring phototrophic mat microbial communities from Mushroom Spring, Yellowstone National Park, Wyoming, United States - 20051001_T9 ...
CGCCAAACACAATGCCAACGAAGACCGAGAAGCCGGTGGCCAAAGCCACCGCATCAGCGGTGACGACAGCAGTGAATTGACCCTGAGAGAGCAAGGCGACCATGTTGGCCAGGACAATACCCAGCACGATCCCCACCAGGCCACCGAGCACGGAGAGCACAACAGACTCGATCAGAAACTGACTGAGGATGACCCGCCGACGTGCGCCGATCGCCTTACGCAGCCCAATCTCGCGGGTGCGCTCGGTCACGCTTACCAACATGATATTCATGATGCCGATGCCGCCAACGAACAGGGAGATGCCGGCGATGGCCGCCAGGAAGACAGTGATCGCGCCGGTCACCGCACCGATCGTGTTCAGCAGGTCGCGCTGGCTGGAGATCGAGAAGTCGTCCTCGCCTTGGAACGCAATGCCGTGGCGCTCACGAAGCAAGTCAGTCGCTTGCTGAATCACAGCATCAATGCGCGATTGATCAACCGCTTGGAGGATGATGATGCCGACGAGCGTTTCGCCTTTCGCGTTGCGCTGTGGGAAGAGGCGCTCGCGGAACGTCGTGATGGGCATGACGATCACATCATCGTCACTGCCCTCTGTGCCACCAGTGCGCTGCGCCAGAACCCCTGCTACCCGAAAGGGCAGGTTGTTGATGCGGATCTCCTGGCCCGTGGGATCGCCTCCCTCTGGGAAGAGCTTTCGATAGGGCACGTCACCCAGCACAACGACGCGCGCGCCGCTGTTGGTTTCCTCGGTGGTGAAATAGCTGCCGTAGCGCAGCTTTGCGTCGTTCAGTTCTCGGTACTCTGGCACGGTGCCGCGGATGCGCGTCTGATACTTGCGATCGCCGGCGACCACCTGGCCAGTGCTGCTCGCCAGCGGCGCGACGATCTTAGCGTCCGGCACGCGCAACTTGTCGCGTAGCGCTTCGGCGTCGCCCTGGGTGAGCGAGAGCGCAGTGCCGGCGCGCGCGCCTGGTGCAAAGGCCAGAAAGCCCGCGCGGTTTGCGCCGCGGCCGGCCTCCACGCGCGCCGGGAAGACAAACACCAGATTTGACCCCTGAGCCTCGAATTGGCGATTGATGAACGCCTGCACCCCGTTGCCCAGCGAGAGCAGCGCGATCACCGAGGTGACGCCGATGATGATGCCCAGCGTCGTCAGCGCGCTGCGCAACTTGTTGGCCGCCAGCGCGCGCAGCGCCACTTTCAGGTTCTCAACGAACATGGTTCAAACCTTCCCTGGTTATTCAAAGCGCAAGGCCTCGATGGGGTTCAACTTGCTGGCTCGGCGAGCGGGATAGAGGCCGAAGAACAGGCCAACCGCCGCAGAGAATCCCACTGCCAGGACGATCGCCTGCGGTTGGATAATGGCGTTGAAGTCCACGAAGCGCGTCACACCCAGCGCCAGGCCGATGCCGAGCAGGATGCCCAGCAGGCCGCCGATGATGGACAGCGTGATGGCCTCGATCAGGAACTGGCCCTGGATCGCGGCCGGCGTCGCGCCGATCGCCTTGCGCAGCCCGATCTCACGGGTGCGTTCGGTCACACTGACCAGCATGATGTTCATGATGCCGATGCCGCCGACGAGTAGGGAGATCGCCGCGATTGCGCCCAGAAAGAGGGTGAGCACGCTGGTCACGGCGCCGAACGTCTCCAACAGTTCGGTCTGGCTGATGATCGAGAAATCGTCCTCGTCGTCGGGCGCCAGGCGATGCCGCTCGCGCAGGATCTCCCTGGCCGCCGCTTCGACCTGGGGCCGGACGCTACTGCTGGTCATTTGTAGGTATATCGTGGACACGATGCGGTCGCCGGTTTGGGCCTGCGCCACCTGCGGGAACAGGCGCTCCTGAGCCGTGCTCAAAGGGATGAAGGCGATCGCATCCTGGTCGCCGAGGAATGAGGCACCTTTCGCTTCCATCGCGCCGATCACGCGGAAGGGCAATCCGTTGATCTTCACTTGCTTGCCGATGGGATCTTCGTCGGGGAACAGGTCTTTGAGCACGGTCTGCCCCAGGACCACGACGCGGGAGCGACTGGCATTGTCCGACTCCTCGATGAAGCGGCCCAGGCTCGGGCGCCAGTTGCGCACCCGCGAGAAGCTAGGGGTAACGCCGCTCACTTGAACCTGAGAGGTGCGCGATTCGTAAGCGAAGTTGCCCACCGACGTGAAGTCCGCTGCGTGTGCTTCGATGTTGGGCACATTGGCGGCCACAGCGCGGTAATCACCTAACGTTAAGAAGGCCGAGCTCCCGAAGCTCCCTGGTCCACCCCCAGGCCCGCGTTGGATACGGCCTGGCACGATCCCCAACAGGTTTGTCCCTGCGCTGGCAAATTGACCGTTGATGTAGTCCTGCACGCCTGTGCCGATCGCAAGCAGCGCGATCACCGCGCTGATGCCGATGCTGATGCCGATGAGCGTGAGAAAGGCGCGCAGGCGATTCGCACCAATGGCGCGCAGCGCCAGCCCAACTGCTTCAGCGATCCCGATGTTCATAGCCATTAGCGTTTGAAGTCCGGCAGCGGCTGATCTGGACAGGCCATGATCGGATCAGTGACTGGCTCGTCGCCGACAATCAGCCCATCCGCAATGCGGATGATGCGCCGGGTGTGCGCTGCGATGCGCGGGTCGTGGGTGACGAAGATCACCGTGTCGCCCCGCTCCATGTTTAGCCGCTGGAATATGCACATGATCTCCGCGCCGCTCTTCGAGTCGAGGTTGCCGGTCGGCTCATCTGCCAGAATGATGGCCGGATTGTTCACCAAGGCACGGGCAATCGCCACGCGCTGCTGCTGACCACCTGATAGCTCGCTGGGATGATGATCCAAGCGATTGCCCAAGCCGACAGCTTCCAGCGCTGCGCGCGCGCGTGCGCGCCGTTCTTTGGCCTTCACGTTGGCGTAGATCAGGGGCTGCTCGACGTTCTCAATAGCCGAGGTGCGCCGCAGCAGGTTGAACGACTGGAAGACGAAACCGATCTTGCGGTTGCGAATCTCAGCCAGCTTGCTGTCGTTCAGCTTGCTGACATCAAGCCCGTCAAGCAGATAAGTCCCGCTCGTGGGTTGATCCAGGCAGCCCAGGATGTTCATCAGGGTGGACTTGCCTGAACCGGATGGCCCCATGATGGCGACCAGCTCGCCGGGGTATATCGTCAAGCTGACGCCGCGGAGGGCATGCACCTCGATATCGCCCATTTTGTAGATTTTGGTCACGTCGCGGACGTCAATGACCGGCGCCAACTGGGCTTTGCCGTTCTGTTCGCGTGCAACGCGACTATCTATCATGTTCACAGCCTCTACCATGATTTTGACCTCCAAAGCTGTCTAGCGCCCGAGCACGCTCGGGGCCGCAGGAGCGACGACGATGTCGCCCGCCTGCGCGCCGGAGAGGATCTCACTGAACGTGTCGTTGCGCAGGCCGGTCTTCACCTCTACCTCTGTTAATTGGTCGCCAGCTTGCAAAGTGAGGAAAGCCTTGCCCGTGCTGCGGTCACGGCGGATAGCCCAATTGGGCGCCAACAGCACGTCTGAGCGGCGCTCCAGTACGATGGAAGCATTGGCGGTCATGCCGCTGCGCAGCTCGGCTGTGGTGGGGTTGATGTCCACGCGCACGTCGTAGGACACCACGCCGTTCACCAGCTTGGAGATCGGCGAGATGCGCGACACCTTGCCGGACACTTCCACGCCCGGCAGCGAGTCGAGGGTAATGTTGACCTCCTGGCCTAGTTTCACTTTGGCGATGTCGATCTCGTCCACAGTAATGTTGATGTGATAGCGGGAGATGTCAACGACTACCGCCGCAGGCGGCCCGCCGACGCCGACTAACTCGCCAACCTTGACGTTGATCGCAGCGATCACGCCGTCTATCGGCGACTTGAGCACAGCCTGATCCAGCCGGCGCTGGGCCTGCCGGACCTGTATTTCCGCGAGACGCACCTGGTTCTCGGCGTTGGCAACTTGAACTTCGGCGTTCTTCACCTGAAGGCGCGCCTGCTGGAGTTGGGCCTCGGCCTGCTCAATATCAAAGCGGCGAGCAGGGTTGAGCAGTTTGTCGAGGTTGGCCTTGGCATTCATCACCTGTTGCTCGGCCGACTTGATCTGCGCGTCGTCTGCGCCTTTTGTGGCGCGGTCATATTGTGCTTTCGCCGCGTTGTAGTTGTTCGTGGCCTGCTCCAGCTCCAGCGCGGCGGGATGGGCGCCGATGCCGGCTGGATTGCGCGCGTAGGCGGCATCGTAGTTGCTCTGCGCTCGGCGCAAGGCAGCTTCGGCGTTGCGCAAATTTGCCTCCGCAGCAGCGATATCCTCTGGTTCTGGACCGGCTTTCAGCTTGGCCAGGTTAGCCTCGGCAGCGGCAAGCGCAGTGCGCGCAGCGCTGATCTCGCTCTGCCGCACGCCGGATACAGTGCGGCTGTAATTGGCCGTGGCGATGATCTCCTGCGCTCTGGCGTTGTCCACCGCAGTCTGGGCCTGGAGCAGTGCATTCTCGGCTTGTTCCAGCGAAGCCTGAGCCTGTGCCAGCGCCAGCTCCAGGTCCACTGTGTCGAGCTTGGCGATGACATCACCCTTCTTCACTGCCTGGCCGCGCTCGAAGAACACTTCGGCGACAGTACCGGCCTGCTGAAAGCTCAGCCGAATTTCGGCCTCAGGCTCAATATTGCCAGTAGCGTTGACAGTCGCCACTAGTGTGCCTGTCTCTAACCTGGCCGTGCGCTGTGTCGCGGCGTCGCTCGGCGCGCCCGGCCGTGCGCAGGCTGCGAGCAGCAGCCCGCCGGCGACGCTTAGGAGTAGGAATCTCCCGATCGGGTGGTTCTTGTTCGTGCTCATGGCGTGCGAGACTAGGTTTGCGTAATTGGAGTTTCTCTGAAGATGTTAGCGTCAGCAGATTAACCTACTCTGAGCTTTGTTTAGAGAGGCGTTTGAAAAATTGAGAAGACGCTGGAAGATTTGACAAAGCTATGCAGCGCATTTAGAAAGCGGGAAGCGCTGAACCTCTTGCCGCTGGCCGTTTGTCGGTGGACGACCTGCTACGATGTGGTATGCCGATCGGTGCCGGGATCCCTGCTCGTTTTTGCCGCGATTCTGATAGACTTTCGCAGCGGGTTGAGGCGAACAGCACACCCTCCAGCTCTAAGAGCGCTTGCTGGCCAAAGGCCAGTCAAACTTCTAAGTGAGGAGTTCGAGCAGATGACGACACCTTCTCTTGCTAGTAACAGCCTATCCGCATCTAAACCGCCCTTTGTCAAGGGCCTGGATGGCATCGTCGCCGTGCAGACTGAGATCAGCGCGGTGGACGGGCCGAACAGCACGTTGCTCTATCGCGGCATCAACATCCACGAGCTAGCTGAGCAAGCGAGTTACGAAGAGGTGGCTTTTTTGCTCCTCAACGGTCACCTGCCTAACCGCTCGGAGCTTGCTGACTTCAACGCACGGTTGGTAGCGAATCGCTGGCTGCCGGCGCCGCTATACGACTTGTTGCGCGGCTTGCCGCGCGATTCGGTGCCAATGGAAGCGCTGCGCGTCGCAGTCTCGGCCCTTTCGTTCTATGACCCTGAGATTGAAGACATCAGCATCGAGGCCACCCAGCGCAAAGCCGTGCGCCTGATCGCCCAGCTCCCTACGCTGTGCGCCGCCTACCAACGCCTGCGCGAGGGTAAAGAGCCCATTGCGCCCAACCCGCGCCTCAGCCATGCTGCCAATACCCTCTACATGCTGGGGGGAGACCTCGACCCAGACTTCGTGCAAGCCATCAACATGTATTTCATCTTGCTGGCTGATCACGGCATGAACGCCAGCACGTTCACCGCGCGCGTCGTGGCCAGCACCCAGGCCGACCTGCACTCTGCCATCTCGAGCGCGTTTGCCTCGCTCAAAGGCCCGCTGCACGGCGGCGCCAACGAGGCGACGATGCGCATGCTGATAGAGATCGGCGAGCCAGAGCGGGTGGACGCTTACATTGATGCGATGTTCGCGGCCAAGCGCAAGATCATGGGCTTTGGACATCGCATCTACAAGAATGTCGATCCTCGCTCATTGCACCTGAACAAGTGGGCCGAGAAGCTGGGGCACAAGGTCGGACAACCCAAGTACTACGAAATCTCCCAGCGGGTAGTCGCAGCCGTCCAGCGCCATCGTGAGCTATACCCAAACGTAGACTTCTACAGCGCCTCGATGCTCTACTATGCCGGCATCCCGATAGACCTGTTCACGCCCATGTTCGCCTGCGCGCGGATCGCGGGCTGGTCGGCGCACGTGATTGAACAGTATAAAGACAATGTGCTCATTCGCCCGCAATCTGAATACATCGGCCCGCTGAACGTGCACTACGTGCCGATTGACCAGCGCGCTTGAGCGCGATCCGCAGTTACAATCCAACATACCAATGGTCTCAAGGGTTCTGCGCCCGCTATATCTACTACTGGCCACAGCGGTCGTCGGCTTTACGAGCGTCGCCGGGGTGGCCGTGTATCACGAGGTGCGCTATCGCGATCGGGCCTTCCCAGGCGTGCATCTACAGGGCACAGACCTCAGCGGGATGACGCCTGAAGAGATATTCGACATCGCTCAGGTGAAGGCGCAGTACTTTCGCCTGCCGGCCATCACCCTGCGCGCGCTCGACCAGCAGATCACGCTTCGCCCTGCCGACCTTGGCATCGCGCTCGACCCGGCAGCGACAACGCAGGCCGTGCTGAGCGCAGGCCGGCAAGGCGACCTGATCGCTCAAATCCGCCAGCGCGCCCAGATATGGTGGTCTGGCCAAGACCTCTCACCGGTCGTTCGAGTGGACATTGAGGCGCTCTCGCGCGCACTCAGCGACATCGCGGCGCGCACCAACCAGCCAGTCAAAGACGCTCAAGTCGTCTTGGACGGCGCAGTGGCAAAAGAACTCCCCGCTCAGGTCGGCCGCTTGCTTGACCAACAACGGGCCTATCAATTGATCCTTGCGCTTGCTACAGCCAATCGCCCCGTTGAGATCAGCCTGCCCTATCAATCTGTTGCTCCGCAGGTCGCCTCAGTGGCAGAGGCAGTGGCGACCTACAACCGCATCACGAGCGGTGACCTGATCGTAATGGTTCCACGCTGGGATGACGCTGGCCGACCCGCGCCGGCGGTAGAGGCCTTCCGCATTCGCCGCGCCGACTTGAAGGACTTTGTGCTCCTGGATCAAGCTCAGGGGCAGCCGCGGGTGCGCCTGCGGCGCGAGAAGTTCCGCGAGCTGGTAGAGCCGCTGCGCAAGGCAGTAGAGCAAAAAGCCCAGAACGCGCGCTTCAAGTTCGACCCCGTCAGCGGTCAGTTGACGCCTATTGCGCCGGCGCGCGACGCCCGAACGCTCAACGTCGAGGCAACCCTCGACGCAATTGTGGCTGCTGCGCAAAGCGACAACCGATCCGTGACGGTGGTCGTTGACGTGACGCCCGCGCCCATCCCCGCCACTGTCGCTGCGCAGGAATTGGGCATTACTCAACTGATCACCCAGGCCATCACCTTCTTCAAAGGCTCCAGCCCGGCGCGGCTGGCGAACGTGCGCGTGGCTGCTGCGCGGTTTAATGGCTTGGTCATCCCGCCCGGTGGCGTGTTCTCCTTCAACGAACACCTGGGTGAGGTCACAGAGAAGGAAGGATTCCAGGAAGGGCTGATCATCGTGGGCAACCGCACGGTGAAAGGGATTGGCGGTGGCGTGTGTCAAGTCTCCACGACGGCCTATCAGGCTGCGCTGCGGGCTGGCTTTCCCGTCATCGAGCGCTATCCGCATGGGTACCGCGTCAGCTACTACGAGCGCGGCATGGGGCCAGGCTTCGATGCATCCGTGTTCTCGCCGTATGCTGACTTCAAATTCGTCAATAACTCCCCCGGCCATTTGCTTATCGAGACTGTTTACGACCCAGTGCGGGTGACCTTGACGTTCAAGTTTTACGGCACCGATGACGGGCGGCAGGTCATCATCAGCCCGCCGACTGTCACTGACGTTGTGCCGCACGGGCCGGACATCTATGAACCCGACCCAGAGAACGAAGTGCCAGCCGGCAAAGTCAAGCAGGTGGAGTATGCGGTGAACGGCGCAACCGTCAGCTTCACCCGTCAGGTCATCCGCGACGGCGAAGTGCTGCTCAACGAGCGCGTGGTGAGCAAATATGTGCCCTGGCAAGCGGTATATCGCTACGGGCCGGGCTTCGTCCCTCCCGAAGGGGCAATCGTGAAGAACTAGCCTCGCCCACTTTCTGTGCTTTCTCCACAACTCTACCTTGACGTAGAACGCTTGTTCGCTTATGATTTAGAACAAAAGTTCTCATCTCAAGCGCCCGCTTGGGAGGAAGCGTATGGATTACCTGGCACCTGCCCAGTTGACCGAACCGCAGCAGCGGATCCTGGCGTTCATCTCTCGATACATGGCCGAGCACGACGTGCCGCCCACGATCCGCGAGATTCAGAAAGGCGCCGGGATCAGCTCAACGTCCATGGTGAGCTATCACCTGAAGGCGCTGGAGAAAGCGCAGCTCGTCAGTCGCTACGAGCGCCGCTCGCGCGGCGTAGTGCTCGCTCGCTCGGCCAACGCGCATGTGCGGGACGTGGTCAGCGTGCCAATCGTCGGGCGAATCGTGGCCAGCGCGCCGGCGCCCACGCCCGATCCCGACGCACTGGCCGACGCCGAGAACACCATCGAGGTCGCGCGCAGCCTGGTGGGCAGCGGCGACGGCCTGTACGCCTTGGAGGTGAAAGGCGATTCGATGATAGACGCGCTGATCAACGACGGCGACATCGTGATCTTGCGGCGCACAACCGAGGTCAACAATGGCGACCTGGCGGCCATCTTCCTCACTGACCGCAATGAGTCCACGCTCAAGCGGGTGTATAGAGAGAAAGGCGGGCTGCGCCTGAAGCTCAAGCCAGAGAACCCTAACATGAAGCCGTTTTACGTGGACGCCCGCCACGCCCAGATCCAAGGCAAGGTGGTCTGCGTCATCCGCCGGACTTGAATTCCGCTACACTAACGGCCATTATGGGCAGCACCTCTCTGCGCGACAAAGTGGTCTTCATCACGGGCGCGAGCAGCGGGATTGGCCTGGCCTGCGCCAAAGCGTTCGCTGAGCAGGGCGCGAAGCTTGTGCTCTGCGCAAGACGCTATGACCGACTGGAATCCCTAGCTGCTTCCCTCTCCGTCCCCGCTCACCTGATCCAGCTTGACGTCACCGACCGCGTCGCTGTCGAGGCAGCAGTTGCCGGCCTGCCCGAGGGCTTCCGCGAGGTTGATATTCTGATCAACAACGCCGGCTTGAGCCGCGGGCTGAATAAGCTGTACGAGGGCGACGTGGATGACTGGGAGGAGATGATCAATACGAACATCAAGGGCGTGCTCTACGTCACCCGCGCCATCCTGCCGGGGATGATTGCGCGCCAGCGCGGCCATGTCATCAACATCGGCTCAGTCGCCGGCCACTACGCCTATCAGAACGGCGCTGTGTATTGTCTCTCTAAAGCAGCTATCAAGTCGCTCACCGAGAGCCTGAAGCAGGATCTGCTCGGCACGCCCATCCGCGTCTCCTCAGTGGATCCTGGGCTGGTGGAGACCGAGTTCAGCATTGTGCGCTTCCACGGGGATGTTGAGCGGGCTAAGAAGGTATATGAGGGGGTCAAGCCAATGACGCCCGAAGACGTGGCCGAAGCCGTGCTGTTCTGCGCCACGCGACCGCCGCACGTGAACATCAACTTTGTCGTGATGATGGCCGTTGGCCAATCTACGCCAACTACTGTCTATCGCCAGCCCATCCCCGGCATCGCCTGACGAATGTCTGACGTGCAACGCGCGCTCGCGCGGGTGCGCGAGCGCATCGCCGAAGCATGCTTGCGCGTCAACCGCGACCCGTTAGAGGTGACGCTGATCGCCGTCTCAAAGACCATGCCGCTGACTGCAATCGTCGAAGCGGTCGCAGCCGGCCAGCGAGACTTCGGTGAGAACCGCGTAGAAGAGGCGCTGCCCAAGATCGCGCAGGCCGCTCAAATCGCAGCGCCGGCGCTGCGTTGGCATCTCGTTGGTCACCTGCAATCGCGCAAAGCGCGCGACGCTGCTGGCGCATTCGACCTGATTCACTCTGTGGACTCGGTCAAGCTGGCTGAGAAGCTCAGCATCCGCTGCGTCGCCGGCGGGAAAGCACAGCCGATCCTGCTGGAGTGTAACGTGAGCGGCGAAGCCACCAAGAACGGCTTCCCTCTGCACGGCTGGGAACGCGACGCCGAGTGTCTGGATGGCTTCGCCCAACAAGTGGCGCAGATCGCGGCATTGCCTGGCTTGCACATCGTCGGACTAATGACCATGGCGCCGATCGTCGAACATCCCGATCAGGCGCGGCCGGTCTTTGCCAGCCTGCGCGCCCTGCGCGATGCGCTGCGCGCGCGATTCCCGGCGCTGCCGCTGGAACATCTTTCGATGGGCATGACGGACGATTTTGAGGCCGCTATTGCGGAAGGCGCGACCATGGTGCGCATCGGGCGCGCCATCTTCGGCCCGCGCGGATAAATCCCATGAATGCCCTATTCAGGATAGCCCTCGGCAGTGACTTCGAACGGCTGGCGCCTGTGCTCAAGCGCCACTACGACCTGCTCCCAGATCAAGAGGTTGTCGTCGAGGGGGTGATGGAGGCATGGAACCGGTTTCCCTGGGCGCGCGCGTTGGCCCCGTTCATGCCCATCCCTGCGCAGGACATACCGGTGCAAGTGCGCAATCGCGGCGTGATGGATGCCGGTGAGATCTGCTACGAATGGCAGCGCGAGTTCCGCTACCCAGGCCGCACGATCACCAGCTACACGCTCACACGGCCAGACCGCGCCGGCAGGCCAGCACGCGTGCTCGATACCTTCAACCGCCCTGCTAACATCGGTCTCACCCTTGCGCTAACGCTGGGCGATGGCGGCCAGGCCTTAATCCAAACCACCGCCGGCCCGCAGTATGCGATCCGCGGCGCGCGCTACCTGCCGCTGCCGCGCTTCTTACATGTCTATAGCGTCGCCGAAGAGCGCGCTCTGGACGAAGACCGGATTTACACCCAAGTCACGGTCAGTCATCCGCTGTTCGGCCGGCTGTTCGGTTATCAAGGCGAGTTAGTTGTATCTGCTATTAAATAAACCCTTCGCTATACACTCATAGCCCGTGCTCACACCCATCGCCAGGCTGTACCTGATCTGGGTCGCAGTTCACTTCTTTACCTTCGCTTTCCCAACCACGCTCATCAACTTCTATCTCGATGCGATGGGATTCAACCGCGGGTGGATCGGGCTATTCCACGCAGCCAGCCAGGTTGGTGGGTTGGTCCTCGCGCTGCCGGCGATCGGAGTCTTTCAACGGATTGGGCGACGGCGCGCGCTGGTGTTCGGCGCGGTCTTCGCCAGCCTCCTGCGCCTGCCCACCGTGCTCTCGCCTGTGCCAGAAGTGATCCTGGCTGCCGAGGCGCTCAGCGGATTTGGCACGGCCATGTTCGGCCTCGCCAGCGTCTCGCTCCTGGCCGATGCATCGCAGCCAGATCAGCGCGCGGCTGTGTTCGGCGTGAGCGATTTCGTGCGCATGCTGGCAGTGCTGCTCGGCAGCGTTGCTGCAGGGGGGCTGCCGGCGCTGATTGCACCGTTGCTCCAAAGCGAGGCACAGAGCGCGGCGTCATACCGCGCAGTGCTGGCTACCTCGTTCGTGGTTCGTGCGCTGGCGGCCATTCCGCTTGTGCTGATCGCCCGCCGCAAGCCCAGCCTTGATGATCCGACTGCCAGCCTGCCGGAGATACACCCCGCCCGCTACCTCAATCCGCGCGTGCTGCTCAGTCAGCGGCTGCGAATTTATGCGTTGAGCATTCCCTTCGCGCTGTTGCTTTTGACAGAGGCGCTGTTGTTCACTTTCTTCAATCTGATCCTGCGCGATTGGTTCGGCGCGAATGATGCACAGGTCGGGGTGATCGTCGGCTTAAGTGCTCTGGTCGGGTCGCTAGCAGCGTTGCTTGCGCCGCGTATGGTACAGGGACTTGGGTATCGACGCGCGATCGTTAGTGGGATGCTTGTTAGCGCTGGGGCCATTGTGGCCTTTGCGCTCAGCCCAACCCTCTTGTTGGGAACGTTGGCGATCTTCATTCAAGTCGCCTTTGACCAGATCACGCGCGTGCTGTATCGGGTATATGCCGTGAACGCCGTCCTGCGCAGCGAGTATTTCATCCTCGGTGTGGTGATGTCGCTAGCAGCGAACATCGGGCCGACGATCGCCCCGCCCATCGGCGGCTGGTTACAAAGCACATCCGGCTATGTGCCGCTGTTCGCGGCGGCAACTGGGCTGTCGGTCTTGGCCGCAGCCGTCTTTGCCTTGCTCGACCGCTGGCTCAGCACAGGCTGGCTGCTTCCGGCGCTCGCTCTGGCTTTTCGCCGAGGCCAGCAACATTTCCCGCGAACACCTGACGAATGATGTCCTCGACGGGTGGATCTTCAAAGGTCACGTCGTCCACTTTGATCTGGGTGAGCAAGCGAGCGGCAGCTTCCGCGGCGCGGTCGCGCGGCACGTGCAACACGGCCGTCAACCCGTCGCACGCATCCACCTTGCCGAAGGGCGCAAGCTGTTCGCAGCTCATGACCTGCGCGAATTGCAGGCGCAGGATTTTGTAGGGCGCTACGCGCTCGGTCAAGGCGCGAAAGTCGCCGTCGTAAAGCAGCCTGCCTTTGTCAATTACGATGATGCGCTCGCACAACGCGGTCACATCCGCCATGTAGTGGCTGGTCAGCAGGATCGTCGCTCCGTGGCGGCGGTTGTATTCGGCGATGAACTCGCGGATGCGCACCTGCATCGTCACGTCTAGCCCGATCGTCGGCTCATCTAGGAAGAGGACTTTTGGGCGGTGTAACAGCGCAGCCGCCAGCTCGCACTTCATGCGCTCGCCGAGCGATAGCTTGCGCACCTGCTTCTTCATCAGCGGGCCCAGGTCCAACAGTTCGTCCAGCTCTTTTAGCGTGGCCTGATACTCGGCCTTGGGGATTTCGTAGATGGCCTGGTTGACGAGGAAGGTCTCGATCGCCGGCAGGTCCCAGAGCAACTGTTGCTTTTGGCCCATCACTAGGGTGAACTGCTTGAGGTAGGCATGTTCGCGCTTGTGAGGGATGAAGCCCATCACCGTGACGTGCCCACTGGTGGGATAAAGCAGACCAGAGAGCACTTTGAGCGTGGTCGTTTTGCCGGCCCCGTTGGGCCCGAGAAAGCCCACCACTTCGCCGGCTTCGATGTCAAACGATACGTCGTCCACTGCCTTCACGGTGCGGTATTTGCGCGCGAAGAAAGCGCGTAAGCTACCCATCAAGCCAGGCTCTTTCTCGTGCACCTGGTAATACTTGCACAGGTGCGCGACGTGGATTTGCGGCGGCATGGCACAAAAAAGAGATTGAAGATCAGAGCGAGACGCGCCAACCTTCAATCTCTTTCCTAGTGCCCCAAGAGAGACTCGAACTCCCGACCTTTTGCTCCGCAAGCAAACGCTCTATCCAACCTGAGCTATTGGGGCTTACCCCCGTTATTTTAGCAGATTCTCGAATGCGCGAGTTTTCACGGGTGCATTCACAGCCAGGGGCAAAAGCTTGGGTGGGCGACAGCACTGCCGTCGCCCACCCTCTAGATGTGCCTTTGCTGGCAGCATAGCTCGTGGAAGATGCCCCTATCGGTGAACGCACCCGTATTCACAGGGAGTGTTCCAATTCGGAATGAGGAGCTGAGCGCGCCTCTTTCTTATTCCCCGCGAGTGGGGGAAAGCAGCGAAGCATCTGTTCGACCTAATGACCCCACAGCGTTGTGGTTGGGCCCGCTTTTAGGTCCTTCGCTCAGCTCAGGATGACAAATGCGCAGGTTTCGGCAAGCGCATCGCTCACCTCATCACTGCCAATTTGGGTGAGCGTCGCCACGAGAGTGAACGCAAAAAGCACGCACCGCACAAGCGCCGAGAGCGCAGAACATACATGCGCCCTCGGCGTCTTGGCGGTTTAGATCACCCAGCGAGCCAAATCACTCTGTAGTTGAGCACTCTGTATTCACAGGTGCGTTCACAGGCCAGCGGCAAGTCTGATCTCACGCAAAGGCGCGGAGGACGACCGGTGAACGTACCCTGCCGGAGCTACTGCGGGTACACTGTGCATACCATGGCCAAGGAGCACTTATCCCCTGTCTGGGCGCGCGCTTTCGACATTCATATCGAGCGCGGTGAAGGGATATACCTATACGACAAAAACGGCCGGCGCTACATGGATTTCACCTCTGGCATCGGCGTGACGAACACCGGCCATGCCCATCCACGGATCGTGCGTGCTATCCAGGATCAGGCTGCGCGGCTGCTACATGGACAGATAGGAATCGGGATCGCGGACAAGGTGCTGGAGCTTACCGACGAACTGTCCAGCATCTGCCCCCCTGAACTCGACACGTTCTTCTTCAGCAACAGCGGCGCTGAGGCCGTCGAGGCCGCTATCAAGCTGGCCAAACAAGCGACCGGTCGCACTAACGTCATCGCATTCGAGGGCTCGTTCCACGGGCGCACACATCTGACTATGGCCCTGACTATGAGCAAGACGAGCTACCGGTTGAAGTATCAACCGCTGCCGTCGGGAGTGTTTGCAGCACCGTATGCGCACTGCTACCATTGTCCAGTTGCCCAACGGACGATGAGCCATGCCCAGCGTGCGGCCCTCAGCGCCAGTTGCCCAGACGACGGCGACCGCTGCTGCGGCTATGCACCAGACGCCGTGCGCTTCTTGTTAAAAACGCAGACCGCGCCACAGGAGACGGCAGCCATCCTCGTAGAGCCAGTGCTCGGTGAAGGCGGCTACGTCGTGCCGCCGGCTTCCTTTCTACGCGCGTTGCGCCAAATCTGCGACGAGCACGGCATCCTCTTGATCTTCGACGAAGTGCAGACCGGCTTTGGGCGCACCGGCAAATTCTTCGCCCTCGAGCACTTCGGTGTATTACCCGATATCCTGGTGATGGCTAAAGGGCTGGCCTCAGGGATGCCGCTCAGCGGCGTGGCCGCTCGCAGGGAAATCATGCAGAAATGGTCGCCGGGGTCGCACGGAGGCACCTACGGACCCAACGTAGTGTCAGCCGCCGCTGCTGTCGAGACGATCCGTGTGATGAAAGACGAACGGCTGCCGGAGAATAGCCTGGCGCGCGGCCAGCAATTGCTCCGCGGGCTGCGCGCCTTGCAACAGGACTTCCCTATCCTCGGCGACGTGCGCGGCCTGGGATGCATGGTGGCGACTGAGCTGGTTGACGCCAAGACAGGCGAACCGAGCAAACACCTCGCTCAACAGGTCGTTACGCGCTGCGCTGATCGCAATCTGCTGCTGCTCACCTGCGGCTCTTACGAGAACGTCATTCGCTGGATCCCGCCGCTGGTGGTCAGCACAGCCCAAATTGACGAAGCGCTCCAGATCTTTGCTGCTGCGCTTGACCAGCTCGTCTGAGCGAGGATACCGAGATGCTCGCTGAACTGCGCGTGCGCGACTTTGCGATCATTGACGCGCTCGACCTCTCGTTTGCGCCTGGGCTGAACGTGCTCACCGGCGAGACCGGCGCAGGCAAATCGATCATTGTGGATTGCATTTCGCTGCTGCTGGGCGACCGCGCCGATGCCGGCATGGTGCGCGCTGGCGCTTCAGCATCATTGATTGAGGGATTCTTTGACTATTCCGCTAGCGATCCAGCGCTTCGCGCCCAAATTGACGCGCTGCTCGCCCAGCATGGGCTGGAGGGCGATGACCCAGGCCGCCTGACCCTGGCGCGGGAGGTGCGCGTGAACGGTCGCTCGATCGCGCGCGTCAACGGTCGCACAGTGGGCCAGGACGTGCTCCGCGCCTTGGGCGAGCTATTAGTGGACGTGCACGGGCAAAGCGAGCATTTGTCATTGTTGCGGGTGAAGGAACATGTGAATCTGCTCGACCGCTACGCCGGCTGCTGGGACCTGCGACAGCAGATGGCGGCCCAGGTCGGCGCACTGCGCGCGGTGCGCCGGCAGATAGAGGCGATCCAGAGAAGTGAGCGAGAGCGCGCTCGCCGCGTGGACATGCTGAAGTTTCAGCTAGAGGAAATCCGCGCCGCCCGCCTGAAGGCCGACGAAGAAGAAGCACTGTTGGCGGAACATGCGCGCCTGGCGAACGCCGAGGCCCTTGCTGCTCATGCCGATGAAGCCTACGCTCTGCTCTACGAATCATCGCGCGGCTCGCCAGCGGCGCTCGACCAGCTCGCCCAAGCCATGCGTGCCGTCGCCCAACTGGCGCGCTTCGACAAACGCTTCGAGGCATACCACGCTGCGCTGGAAGAAGCCAACGCCATCCTGAGCGAGGTTGCGCGCACCCTGCGCGACTATCGCGACACGATCGAGTTCAATCCGCAGCGCTTACAGAAGGTGGAAGAGCGTCTGGAGCTGATTAAAAAGCTCAAGCGCAAATACGGTGAGACGGTCGAGGCGGTCCTGGCCTTTGCGTCACAGGCCGAGGCCGAGCTAAACCAGATCGAGCACAGTGCTGAACAGTTAGAGTCGCTTCAGCAACAGGAAGCGTCCCTAGCAGAGGTCGTCGGGAAGCTGGCGAGCGCGCTCTCTGAGAAGCGGCGGGCTGCCGCGCACAAGCTAGCCAGAGACATCGAAGCTGAGCTACAGGATCTTCGGATGGGCGGCGCGCGGTTCGAGGTCTGCTTCACCCCTCAAGCGCTGGATACGAGCGGCACCGACCATGTCGAGTTCATGATCGCCCCCAACCTGGGCGAGGGCTTGAAGCCGCTGGCCAAAATCGCCAGCGGCGGCGAGACGGCGCGCCTGATGCTGGCGCTAAAGGCAACGTTGGCCTCTGCCGACAGCACCCCTACCCTGATTTTCGACGAGATTGACCAGGGCATCGGCGGGCGCGTCGGCACAACGGTCGGCCAGAAACTATGGCGACTGGCGCGCACCCATCAGGTGCTGTGCATTACGCACCTGCCCCAGTTGGCTAGCTTCGGCGATGCGCATTTCAAGGTGGAGAAGGTGCAACGTGATGGCCGCACAACAACGATCGTCCGGCCACTGGACCACCAAGCGCGCCTCGAAGAACTCGCTCAGATGCTTGGCACGAGCGGAGACGCGGGCCTGCGCAGCGCACAGCAGTTGCTTTACGAGGCCGAGGCCCACAAAGAACAGGCCTCTTGAGTGAAGAAGCCCCTGCAAGCTTTGCAGGGGCTTCTCTGATTATCGAATTGCCTTCTCGGTCTGCTTGTCGAAGATGTGCATGTTGTCCATGTTGAAGGCCAGCCCCATAGCATTGCCCACGCGCGCTTTGGTGCGCGGGTCTACCCGCGCAAGGAAGGGCTGATTGTCAGCGGTCATCATATAAAGGATGACCTCGTTGCCCATCAGCTCGACCACATCCACTTTCGACTCTACGATTGCCTGGTGAATGCCCGGCGGCGCGTATTCTGGGTCGTGAACGTCCTCTGGGCGGATGCCAAATATCACCTGCCTACCAAGGTGCGCCTTGTATGGCCCGACTTTGTTTTCTGGGATGCGCACGCGGAAGGATCCGGTATCCACGTAGAGATGGTCGCCGCTGCCGGTGATCGTGGCATCGAAGAAGTTCATGGAGGGGCTGCCGATGAAGCCGGCCACGAAGACGTTGTCTGGTCGCTCGTAGAGCACTTGTGGCGTGTCCACTTGCTGGAGCACGCCGTCCTTCATCACCGCGATGCGCGTGCCCATCGTCATGGCCTCAACTTGATCGTGAGTGACATAGATGAAGGTCGTGCCGAGTTGCATGTGCAGTTTGCTGATCTCGGCGCGGGCCTGGACGCGCAGCTTGGCATCCAGGTTGGAGAGCGGCTCGTCCATCAAGAACACTGCTGGGTTGCGGACGATGGCGCGCCCCACGGCCACGCGCTGGCGCTGACCACCGGAGAGTTGCTTGGGCTTGCGATCCAGCAGCGACTCGATGCCCAACCGACGGGCCGCCTCGCGCACACGCCGATCGATCTCATCTTTTGGCACGCGGCGCAGCTTTAGGCCGAATGCCATATTGTCGTATACCGACATGTGCGGATACAGCGCATACGACTGAAAGACCATTGCGATGTCGCGGTCCTTGGGCGGCACGTCATTCACGATGCGGTCGCCAATGTAAATGTTGCCCTCGGTCACTTCCTCCAGGCCGGCCAACATCCGCAACGAAGTCGTCTTGCCACAACCCGATGGCCCGACGAATACGAGGAACTCGCGATCAGCGATCGAGATATTGAGGTCGTTCACCGCGACGACATCGCCAAACCGTTTGGTCACATGTTCATAGGTCACACTCGCCATGGGGTCACGCTCCGGGGTTTTGATTAACTAAGCAGCGTGATTGTACAAACAGGCGCAGCGATCGTCAAATCATAATCTCAGCACCGCGCGGAGTCACGTTCAGCATCCAATAACGCGCGCTTAATCCGCCGGCCGAAGCAAACGCCGATTGCATCGCCTGGCCGATGGCCTCATGATTATCTTTGGCGAAGGCCAAGAGGCCAGGGCCTGCGCCGCTCAGGCTCACTGCGTATGCGCCCTGCGCGAGCGCAGCGCGCTTGGCCTCGATGGCACCTGGGATGGCCGGCAGGCGGTATGGCTCGTGCAACCGATCGTCCATCGCCTTGGCGAGGAGTTGCGCATCGGCTGTGCGCAACGCCTCAGCAACGAGGATCGCCCGCCCGATGTTGAACACGGCATCACTGCGCGCGTAGCGCGTCGGTAATACGGAGCGCGCATGCGCGGTCATGAAGTGAAAGCGCGGCACACAGGCCACCACGCGCAGCGGCGGCAAGTCGATCTTGTGCGCGACCACCTCACCGTTGTGGCTCGCCACGACCACCAAGCCGCCCAGCAGGGCCGGCGCGACGTTATCCCCGTGTCCCTCAATCTCAAAGGCGCGCCGCAGAACCTGGGCCAAGCCGGCTGGCGTGCGCAAGACCAGCGAATCCAGCAGCGCATGGGCAAAGATCAGGCCGGCCAGCACCGCAGTGGAGCTAGACCCCAACCCGCTGGCGCAGGGCACATGATTGTGACAGACGATGCGATACGCCTGGTTGCGCACGTCAAACGGCGCGTGCAGGTTCAGCTCTTCGAGCATGGTATGGGCCACTAAGTGGCTGGCGTCGCTGGGGAGTACATCCTGGCCCTCGCCGTGCGATGCCACGCTGATCCCGCTCCCTTCACCTCGGTATAGCTCGAAGGTGTTCCACAAATCCAGAGCCAGGCCCATGCAGTCAAAGCCCGGGCCGAGGTTGGCGCTGGTGGCAGGAATGCGAACGGTGAGCAGCTTCTCCATCTCTCCGACCACGCGCCAATCTATGAAAGGTTCATGGCGTCCAGGAGCGCTTCGATGCGCGGCGGGATGCTGATCGGCGGCGCGCTGTCGCGGATGGCCGTGTCGGGGTCTTTCAGGCCATGGCCGGTGAGCACGCACACCACGCGCTGGCCGCGCAGGTCGAGCCATCCCTCGCGCAGCCCCTTGGCCAACGCGGCCAGCCCAGCCGCTGATGAGGGTTCGCAGAACACCCCTTCGCTGCGCGCCACTTGCCGGTAGGCGTCCAGGATCTCTTCGTCGCTCACGGCAGTGATCCGCCCATCGGACTCGTCGAGCGCGGCGACGGCTTCTCGCCAGCGCGCCGGGTTGCCGATGCGAATGGCGGTGGCGATGGTCTCCGGGTGTTCTACAGCGCGACCGGTGACAATCGGCGCAGCGCCGGCGGCCTGTGCGCCTAGCAAGCGCGGCCTGCGGGTGATCAGCCCATCGGCGAAGTACTCGCTGAAGCCCAGCCAGTAGGCGGTGATGTTGCCAGCGTTGCCCACCGGCAAGCACAACCAGTCCGGCGCGTCGCCCAGGACATCGCAGATCTCAAAAGCAGCCGTCTTCTGCCCTTGCAGGCGGGCGGGGTTGATCGAGTTCACCAGGGCAATCGGCGCGCGCTCGGCTGCCTGACGCACCATGCGCAGGCCATCATCAAAGTTGCCGTCAATAGCGATCACCTGTGCGCCGTAGCTCAGCGCGCCGGCCAACTTGCCGGCTGCGATCTTGCCCTCCGGCACCAGCACCACGCATTTGAGGCCTGCGCGCGCGGCGTAAGCCGCAGCCGAGGCAGCCGTGTTGCCGGTGCTGGCGCAGATGACGGCGCGCGCGCCTTCGGCGGCTGCCTGGGTGATCGCAGCGGTCATGCCGCGATCCTTGAACGAGCCGGTGGGATTGGCGGCCTCATATTTCAAGAACAGTTCAAATTGGCCGCCGAGCTTCGCTGCCAGGCGTGGAGCCGGGATCAGCGGCGTGTTGCCCTCGAGCAGCGTCACAGGGGGGATGTGCGCGGTGATCTGCAGGCGCGGGCGGTAATGCGTGATGACGCCCGGCCAGCCAATCATCGTGCGTAGGCCGGGCGAGGGTGGTGTGGATAACACGCTGGAGATTTTAGCCGAGCGTCAGGCTCTAAGGCGCGTGCGGGCCAGGAAGCCAATTGGCAGCTTCCTCTAGAGCGAACGCTGCAACTGCTAAATCTAGAGACAGGCGCGCAGGTGTAGATTTCAGTAACGAAGCCCTAGAGCGCCAGCGAGTGGCCTGTGCTTGACCTATGCTGGGCAGATTGGACAACGCGAGACACGGTCCGCTCGATCTCGTCTGTGATTTGCTCCAACGTCTGGTTAGCAAATAATGCCTCGCGCTCTTGGGTGTAGTCACCTAACCCAGGCGTAAACTGCTTTAAGAAGCGAACCGTGTCAGCGACGCCCAACTCTCTAAGGAGCAAGGACATTGCCTGTTGATTGATCTCCACCAGGGGCTTCACTTCCGCGCTCATGGCTCTATCATCTCCTTGACCAACTCAAGAGGCGAAACAACCTTTATCGCCAAATTCTGAATACGCTTTGCTTGCTTTAGCAGCCGATCATCGCACGTGCAGAGATAGTCTACCTCTCCTGCTTCCGCCAGCGCTAGATGCAAAGCGTCCAAGGGCTTTACACCATAGCTCAAGAACTGACCTGCTCTTGCCTTCACCTCCCAAAGTCATACTGATCATGGTCTTGGCCTGGGCCAATACACTATACCCAAGTTTTTGGCGAATCGGCAGGGGATTTCGCTCATTCTCATAGACCAACGCCTCTGAAGTCACCAAATCTATGTTCCCTGTTTTGCAAAGAGACACGATGATTGATACGGCCGTAGCCTCTAGCTGAATGCGCACTTGGCTTGGTGTATCTAGCAGTCTCTGGATTGCGCACATGTCTAGGTAGACCTTCATCTCCCCTCTACACAGTGCTGCACGCCGTTGGGCATCCTGGAAGACAATATCCTCGTCGCTTCCTATGCACCGCCCAAATCACGCCTCGTGCTTGCGGTAATTTGTGTACCCCTCTATACCCTAGGTGTTAAGCAAGACTTCACAGCGCTATGCCACGACGGGCAGATCCGCCTGGGCGCGCTCGATCTCCTGCTGCGGCAGCTCGTAATCCTCGAGCTGGCCGGCCAGGTAGCGCTCATAGGCCGAGAGGTCGAAATGCCCATGCCCGCATAGGTTGAACGCGATCGTGCGGCTCACGCCTTCTTCGCGGCAGCGAATCGCTTCTTCGATCACGCCCCGAATCGCGTGCGCCGCTTCGGGGGCGGGCAGGATGCCCTCGGCCCGAGCGAAGAGCACGCCAGCCTCGAAGGTGGCGCGCTGCTGCACCGCGCGCGCCTCGATGATGCCATGGCGATACAGCTCGCACACAGAAGAAGCCATGCCGTGATAGCGCAGCCCGCCGGCGTGGATGGGTGCGGGGATGAACTTGTGGCCAAGCGTGTACATCTTCAGCAGTGGCGTCATTTGGCTGGTGTCGCCGTAGTCGTAGGCATATACGCCGCGGGTGAGCGACGGCGCTGCGGCTGGCTCAATGGCGATCACGCGCAGGTCGGGCGCTTTGCCGCTCAGCTTATCGGCGATAAATGGATAGGTGAAACCAGCGAAGTTGCTGCCCCCGCCGATCGCACCCACCAGCACATCAGGATAGACGCCGGCCATCTCAAGCTGCCGTTTTGCCTCCAGGCCGATGACGCTCTGGTGCATCAGCACGTGGTTGAGCACCGACCCCAGCGCATACTTCGTCGGTGTGGGATTCGTGACAGCATCCTCCACGGCTTCGCTGATCGCAATACCTAGCGAGCCAGTATTGTGCGGGTCTTTGGCCAAGATAGCGCGCCCAGCGTTGGTGTCGTTGCTGGGAGATGGCACTACCTGCGCACCCCAGGTCTCCATGAGCACGCGGCGATATGGTTTCTGCTCGTAGCTCACCTTGACCATGTATACCTTCAGGTCAATCTCGAACAGCCGGCAGGCCAGCGCCAGCGCGCTGCCCCACTGGCCGGCGCCGGTCTCAGTGGTGATCCGTTTGGTGCCCTCAACCTTGTTGAAGTAGGCTTGCGCAACAGCGGTGTTCGGCTTGTGGCTGCCGGCTGGGCTAACCCCTTCGTATTTGTAGAAGATCTTGGCCGATGTCTGTAGCGCTTTCTCCAGCCGATGCGCGCGATAGAGCGGCGTCGGTCGCCATAGCTTATACACGTCGCGCACTGGTCCGGGAATCTCTATCCAGCGCTCGCGTGAGACCTCTTGCATGATCAACGCCATCGGGAAGAGTGGCGCTAGGTCGTCCGGCCCTACTGGTTGTTTCGTGCCCGGATGGAGGACCGGCGGAAGTTCAAAGGGCAGGTCGGCCTGTATGTTATACCAAGCTTGGGGGATATCCTCCTCAGCGAGGATGAACTTTGTTTGGTCAGCCATGAGCTGAGTTTTAGCAGAGATCGCGACGCGCGCAAGTAAAAAGGGCTGCTCGGCAGACCTTTTGGCTACTTTAGCGCATGTTTAGCTTGCCTTCTCGCTTATGGCGGTCTTAGCCTTCTCGCTCGTCGCGGACTTAGCTGGCTCCTTAGTTTCCCCGTTGGCTTTGGTGGTCTCGTCTGCGTGCTTGGCCCGCTCGCTCTTGCTATCGGTGATATACCAGCCACTGCCCTTGAATGTGACCGCCACTTGATTCACCAAGCGATGGACGCGCCGCTTGCCACACTTCGGGCAGCGCTTAGCAGGCGGGTCGGTAAACTTTTGCTGCTTCTCGAAGGTGTAACCGCAGTCAGGACAGGCGTATTGGTATACCGGCATAGCAGCTAAATTATATGTACTCGATGGACGACGCGCCTCAGGTGCGTTTAAGCGAGACAATGGCCGGCACTGCGTCGAACATCCAGAAGCCCAAAGGAAGACCGATGACGGTCAGACACAGCGCATAGGCCACGATCATCCACAGCGCGCTCAGCCAGAAGCCGATCAGCAGGAAGTACACTATGCGAATAATCGGGTTGATCTGCGGCACGCTTTGCACGCCGATGCCAGGGATAACCTGAACCAGCCGGCGACCACGCAGGGCGATGATCTGCGGCACACGATTGAGCATGGCGATGCCCAGCGGTAGTCCGATAATGCTGACGCACATCAGCCAAGCCAAGGCAACCCACAGCAACCCTAACCACCAGCCGACGAAGACAAACCAGAGGAGTTGCAACAGGCAGCCTGGGCGGACGGATTCATCATAAACGATTGGCCGGCTGTTCATAATCAATTTGGCAAATTCGAGTCAGAGACAGGCGCGCTCTCGGCGAGGTCTTTCTTCTTTTTGCGCCTTTTGCGGGATGGCGAGGCAGGGATCGGCTGTGGCAGCGCAACCAGGGCAGCTTGTAACACTTCGTCCATCGTCGTCACCTGAACCACGTTCAGGTCGCGCAGGACCTTCTTGGGCACTTCCTCCAAGTTCTTGGCATTCTTTTTGGGCATGATAAACGTGCGAATGCCGGCGCGATGCGCTGCCAACAGTTTCTCTTTCAAGCTGCCGATGGGCAGCACACGGCCGCGCAGGGTGATCTCGCCAGTCATCGCCACGTCGCGCCGGACGGGAATCTTGGTCAGGGCAGAGATCAGCGCGGTCGCCATGGCAATGCCGGCACTTGGCCCGTCCTTGGCCACTGCCCCTTCGGGCACGTGGATATGAAGATCGCTCTTCTCCAGCGTGCGCCGGCTGATCCCAAGCTCGCGCGCGCGGGCGCGAGCGTAACTCACGGCCGCTTTCGCGCTCTCTTGCATCACATCGCCAAGCTGGCCGGTCAACGTGAGTTCGCCTTTGCCCTCCATTAACATCACCTCAATCGGCATAAGGTCGCCGCCGGCCTCGTCCCATGCCACGCCATTCGCCACCCCCACCTGATCCTGCTTGTCTACCTGACCGAAATCGAACTGCGGCGGGCCGAGCAACCGCGGCAACATGCCAGCGGTGATGCGACGGATAGGCGGTTTGCCTTCTGCCACCCGCCGCGCGATCTTGCGGCAGATGTTGGCGATCGCCCGGTCGAGGTTGCGCACGCCTGCTTCGTAGGTATATTCGCGGATAATGCGGCGCAGCGCCTCCTGGCTGAAATGCACCGCAGCCGACGACGTGCGCTGACCATTCAGCGAAGGCGATTCCAGGCTGTTCTCCGCGAGCTGCCTGGGGATCAGAAAGCGACGCGCGATCTGGAGCTTCTCCTCTTCGACATAACCAGAGAACTCAACCACCTCCAGCCGATCGCGCAACGCTGGGGGAATATCGTAGAGATAGTTTGCCGTCGTCACCCACATCACCTTGCTCAGGTCGTAGGGCAAATCCAGATAATGATCCTCAAACTCGGCGTTCTGCTCTGGGTCGAGCACCTCTAGCAAGGCTGCACTTGGGTCGCCGCGGAAGTCGCTGCCGATCTTATCCAGCTCATCAATGACAAACAGCGGATTTATCGTGCCGGCCCGTCGCATGGTTTGAAGGATGCGCCCAGGCAACGCCCCGATGTAGGTTCGGCGATGGCCGCGAATCTCGGCCTCGTCATGCACACCACCGACGGACATTCGCACGAAGCGCCGGCCAAGCGAATCGGCGATGCTGCGCGCGAGCGACGTCTTGCCGGTGCCGGGCGGCCCAACAAAGCAGAGAATTGGGCTGCGCGAAAGGCTGCCCTTGAGCTTGCAGACAGCGATGTGCTCGAGGATGCGCTCCTTGGCCTTCGCCAGGCCATAGTGGCGCTCGTCGAGGATGCGCGCAGCCCGCTGAACGTCTAGGTTGTCTGGAGTGGTCTCTGTCCACGGCAACTCCAGCAGCCATTCGATGTAGTCGCGCACCATCCCCACTTCGGGCGAGACGCTGTGGAGTTGCTCGAGCTTGGCGATCTCACGCTCGGCGCGCTCACGCACAGCCGGCGGCATGGTCTTCTTGTTCAGCCGCTCACGCAGCAACTTGACCTCGCTCATGCCGCTGTCGAGCTCGCCCAGTTCGGCTTGGATCGAACGCAACTGCTCACGCAGGTAGTATTCGCGCTGGCTTTTGTCTACCTGGCTCTGGGCGCGCTCGTGGATGCGATCCTCAAGCTCCAGCATGTCCAGCTCACGGGCGAGCCAGATGCTGACTCGCTGCAGCCGAGCCAGTGGGTCGGTGAGCTCCAGGATCTCCTGGCGCACTGTGACGCTGAACGGCACGGTCTGCGCAATGAAGTCGGCCAGCCAGCCAGCCTCTTGAATGTTCATTGCGTAGACCATCGCGTCTTCCGGGATGCGCTCGTTGCGCTCGACAACTTGGTCGAACAGCGATAGCACAGCGCGCATCATGGCCTCAACCTGCGGGGAGGTGGCCAGGGGCTCGCGAATAGTCGCAAAGCGCGCCATCAGGAAAGGGGTAGATTGCAACCACTCCATGACCCGCACCCTGGCCCGGCCCTGAACAATTAGGCTGGCCGACTCATCCGGCAAGTGCAGCACCCGGCCAATGGCTACGGCTGTGCCGACGTTGTAGAGGTCTGAAGGGCGCACGTTCTCCCCTGCGGGCAGTTTCTGGGTGAGCGCGACTGCTAAGCCCAAAGGGCGCGCAGCCTCCAGCGCGCGCAGCGCGCGCTCACGCACGATCGTCAATGGCAACACAGACCGCGGATAGACAACCACGTCGTGCAGCGGCAGCACCGGTGCCTCGAACGTCTCCGGAAGCGCTGTCTCAGCCTCCGCAGGTTGGAGGCCAAACCCTGCGCCGAGCAGCCAACTCTGCATCTGTGGACTCAACGGACTGCTTATCATGGCTATAGAACGTCGAGCGCCGGCAGAATCTCTGCCGCTGTTAGGCGCGCCCAATGCGCGCGGGCTTCGCCCACAAAGGCAACGCTGCCAAAGATGCACACGGGATCTTCCTTATTAACGACGGATTCTAGCGCTTGACCGAGGTTCGCTGCGAGCACTGCGTGAGGAATGTTCAACCGGGACGCAATGTCAAGCAACTGATTGGCAGGCAAACTGCGCGGATTGTCTAATTGTTGCGAGAATATCCAGCGCTTCGCACGCGGGTGAAGCGCCTTGATCATGCCGGCGGCATCTTTATCCTTCAGCGTGCCGAAGAGGAACGTCCAGCGCCGCCCAGGGAAGACCTCGGCAAGGGTGAACGCCAGCTTGTTCGCGCTATCTACATTGTGCGCGCCATCCGCCACTATAGGTGGGTCGGCCCGCAGGATCTCAAAGCGGCCTGGCCAGGTCGTCAGGCGCAGGCCGTCGCGTACAGCGCGCGCCCCAAATTCGCGTGCGCCAGTGGCAAGTAGAGCATCCCGAACGGTATCTATGGCCACTATCGCGGTGACCGCATTCTCGATTTGATGCTTGCCAAGCAGGGGGATCTCATACCAGCCCTCCAGGTCGTTGACAAAGGGACGATCTTTGCTGCGGATGAGCGAGACTTGCTTTATCTCGAACGATTGTTTGGTAAGCGAGAACGGCCCGGCTGTCCAGCGCCAATGTCGGCCGATCGCAGTGAGTGGCGAGCCGCGCTCGTAGGCAATACGCTCAATTACAGCCATCGCTTCTGCTGGCTGGGACTGGCTGACGACAGGCACACCGGGTTTAATGATGCCGGCTTTCTCAGAAGCAATGGCCGCCAGCGTGTCGCCTAACAGATGCTGATGGTCATAGCTGATCGAGGTGATGACGCTCACCTGCGGTGTAATCACGTTCGTAGCGTCCAGCCGGCCGCCCAGTCCTACCTCGATCACCGCCCAATCCACATCCTGATTCGAGAAGTACAAAAAGCCCAGCGCCGTCGCAGCTTCGAATGTCGTGATGTCGGGTAGATCCGCGGCAGCGTCTTTAATTCGCTGGACGAGCGCCACCACTGCTTCCGGTTCGATCATCTGATCGTTGACGCGAATGCGCTCGCGAAAGCTATGCAGATGTGGTGAGGTGTAAAGGCCGACGCGCAGGCCCAACTGGCGCAAACACGACGCAATGAAGGCGCACGTCGAGCCTTTGCCCTTGGTGCCGGCGACGTGGATAGTGCGGTAGCGCTTATGTGGGTTGCCCAGCCGAGCCAGCAGCTCACGAACCCGATCAAGCTTGAGCGTGGCAGCGTAATTTTCAACCGGGACGCGCTCGTAATTAGTGAGCGAGTATAGATACGCGAGGGCTTCGGCGTAAAGCATGCGCGCTTACTTGCGCAGGGCAGGCTCGCTTGGCTGCGCAGGCTGAGATCATACATTGAACTGTTTTGTTCGGACTTCTCAGCCAGCAGGGGTCAATGGTCAACGAGCAGACTAGTCCTCAGCAGCTTCCTCAACGGCCAGGTCATCCCGCTCACCCTGAAAGCGGGTTTCGATCGCCTGCGCTAGGATGCCCCCTTCGTTGAGCCAGCGGGCAAATGCGTTGTTATAGCCGTGGGTCACCCACACGCGCTCAGCGTTAGTCTCGCGGACCACGCGCACCAACGCTGGCCAGTCAGCGTGATCAGAGATGACGAAGCCACGGTCCACAGCGCGACGGCGACGCGCACCCCGAATCTGCATCCAGCCAGAGGCGAACGCTGAGCTGAATTCGCCGAAGCGGCGCATCCAGGCAGTGCCGTTGGCAGAGGGCGGCGCCAGGATCAGCGCGCCTTTGAAGGCGCGCCCATCGTTCACTTCGCCGGCATAGCGCGTCGGTGGCAGATTGCGCTGTGCGCGGCAGGCCTGATTGACGCGCTCCACCGCGCCATGCGCAAAAATCGGCCCAATGCTGGTGTCGAGTCCAGCCAACAGCCGTTGGGCCTTGCCGAGCGCGTAACCAAACAGCACTGAGGCACGTCCCTGGGCGGCGTTCTGCTGCCACCATGCGTTGATCTCGGCGAACACCTCGGCTTGTGGCGGCCAGCGAAAGACCGGCAGGCCAAAGGTGGACTCTGTAACAAAGACGTGACAGCGCACCAATTCGAACGGCGCGCAGGTAGGGTCAGGTTCAGTTTTGTAATCGCCGGACACCACCCATACCTGGCCGCGGTGCTCAATGCGCACCTGGGCCGAGCCGAGGATGTGGCCGGCTGGGTGCAGCGAGACCCGCACTGCGCCAATCATCACCGCCTCCCCGTAAGGCAGGCACTGAATCGCTGCGCTGGTCGCTGCGCCGCGGCCAAGGCGCAAGCGCATGATCGGCTCGCTCTCTGCGCTCACGAGATATGACTGGCATCCCCAGCACAGGTGGTCGGCATGGGCATGGGTGATCACTGCGCGTGAGACGGGCTGCCAGGGATCGATGTAGAAGTCGCCAGCAGGGCAATATAGCCCCTCTGGCAAAAGTTGGAGCAGGTCGTGATTCACTGACGGCCTCGGGGTTGCTCAGCCTGGATCACGGCAGACATGCTACCATTTATTCGCTGTGGTCCAGCGGGTAGCCTACTTCGTGACTTGCATCGCAGATACCGTCTTCCCCGAGATTGGCGAGGCGGGCTTTGAAGTGTTGGCGCGCGCCGGCGTTTCGCCTGAGTTCCCGCTAGGGCAAACGTGCTGCGGCCAGCCGGCCTTCAACGCCGGCTTCAACGACGAAGCGCGCCAGGTAGCCGAACACTTCGTCGAGGTATTTGCCGACTACGAGGCCATCGTCACGCCGTCGGGATCCTGCGCAGCGATGGTCAAGCACTACTATCCCTTGCTGTTTCGCGGTCATCGTCGGCAGGCCAACGCTCAGCGCATCGCCGAGCGCACCTATGAGCTGACTGAATATCTGGTGGACGTGTTGGGGGTGCGCGATCTGAACGCAGCGCTCCCTCGCCCGACGCGGGCAGCAGTCCATGACGCCTGTCACGGCTACCGCGGTCTGGGGATCGCGCGCCAGCCACGCTTGCTGCTGAGCTATGTGCGAAACCTGACGCTCGTCGAGATGATCGGCCACGACCAGTGCTGTGGGTTTGGCGGACTGTTCGCTATCAAGATGAGCGCGCTGAGCGGCGCGATGCTTCGAGATAAACTCGCTGCTATCCAGAGCACAGAGTGCGATCTGATCATCACTGGTGACGCCAGTTGCATGATGCACATCAACGGCGGCCTCTCGCGCGTTGGCTCGCCCAGGCGCGTCGTGCATATCGCTCAGGTGCTGGCCGGCAACGTAAGATATTGACAAGATGGAAGCAGTTCCCTTTGAACGCGCCGTCCACCTCGCTCTGGCTGACGAGCAACTGCAGATTGCGCTCGACCGCGGCACGACCCGTGGGGTGAACGCACGCCTCGCAGCGATGGGCGAGACCACCGACCCCCAAGCGCTGCGCCATCAGGCCCGCCTGGCGCGCGAGCGCGCGCTGAACCGCTTGCCCGAGCTGCTGGAGCAGCTCGAGCGTAACGTCATCGCCAACGGCGGCCATGTGCTCTGGGCGCGCGACGCCGACGAGTTGAACCAACACATCCTGACCATTTGTCGGCAACACAACGTGCGGCACGTGGTGAAAGCCAAGAGCATGGTGACCGAAGAGACCGGACTTAACCATGCCCTGCAGGCGCATGGGATTGACGTTGTGGAGAGCGACTTGGGCGAGTACATCATCCAACTGGCCGGCGAAGCCCCCAGCCACATCGTCTTCCCGATGCTCCATAAGACCAAGGAAGCCACCGCCCAACTGCTGCATGACAAACTGGGGATGCCCCTCACCGACCAGCCAGAGGTGATGACGCGCTTTGTGCGCGGGGTCATGCGACAGAAATACCTCCAGGCAGACCTAGGGATCAGCGGGGTGAACTTTGCGATTGCTGAGACCGGCACGATAGCCACCGTAGAGAACGAGGGCAACAATCGGCTTTCAACCAGCACGCCGCCCATCCACGTGGCAGTGATGGGCCTGGAGAAGGTGATTGCGACCTGGGAAGACTACGCAGTGCTGGTCCAGCTCCTCTCCCGCAGCGCCACCGGCCAGCGTATGACGGTTTACAACAACCTGATCAGCGGGCCGCGCCGGCCCGACGAACCTGACGGGCCGGAAGCGTTTTACTTGATCATCTTGGACAATGGCCGCTCGCGCATCCTGGCCAGCGAATATGCCGAGAGCCTGGCGTGCATCCGCTGCGGCGCTTGCCTAAACGCCTGTCCGGTATATCAGAATATCGGCGGCCATGCCTACGGCTGGGTATATCCCGGCCCAATCGGGGCTATCGTCACGCCTTTGCTGCGCGGGCCACTGACAGCGCCTAGGCTGCCCTACGCCAGCAGCCTGTGCGGCGCATGCCAGACTGCCTGCCCGGTGGAAATTAACATCCCCGACATGTTGTTGAAGCTGCGCCGTGACCTGGTGCAGGCCGGTGACCCAACGTTGGGCTGGCGGATTGGGATGAGGCTATGGGCTATTGCGTTCAGGTCGCCACTGTTCTACCGCCTGGGTGGGCGCATCGCTAGCTGGCTGACCCGTGCTCTGGCGCGGGACAAAGGCTACCTGCGCCGGCTGCCTCCGCCGTTCAACGGCTGGACTGACCATCGCGACTTTCCAGCGTTCGGCGCGCCGAGCTTCCGCGCGCGCTACCTGGCGCGCGCCAACAGTCGCTCAAATGGCAAGCGATGACATCCGCCCGAGACGACATCCTCCGCGCCCTACGCACTGCGCTCAACACTCAAGCGCCCTTCCCGGCCGATGAGACGCCCACTGGGCTGCCGGTCACGCGCCTGGAGCCGAGCGAAGACCTGGTCGCACGCTTCGCAGCCGAGGTGGAGCGCGTCAAAGGGCAGGTTCACCGCGCAGAGAATGCGATAAAAGCCCTGGACTTCGTGCGGGACCTGCTCGTCGCCCATCGCGTGCAGCGCGTCGTGATGTGGGACGAGGCACACCTGCCGCTGCGCGGCCTCCCGGCTCTGCTCAGCGCGCTGGACATTGCGCATGTGCACGGCAGCAGTGCGGCGATCGCAGAGGCCGAAGCCGGCATCACCGGCGCTGATTGGGCGCTGGCTGCCACCGGCACACTTGTGCTGTCTTCCGGACCCGGCCGGCCGCGCATGGCCTCCCTGCTTCCCCCTTTACACATCGCTTTGCTCACCGAGGATCGCATCCTCCCTCGCCTGGAGGATTACCTGGCTGCGCAACGCGCGACGCGCTACAGTGTTTTCCGCTATAGCAGCAACGTCACGCTCATCACGGGTAGCAGCCGCACCAGCGACATCGAGATGCATCCGGTGTTCGGCGTGCATGGCCCGCTTGAGCTGCACATTGTGCTGATAAAGAATCCGGTCTAGCGCGTTCATCGGCACACCGAGCGCGATCCGTCTGCACGACGGGGAGGACGAGAAGTCTGCGCTCTGATTATTTTCAAGGAGGCTAGGGATGGTGGACTACTCGCAGCGTTACTGCATCGTCGGTGCCGGCACATCTGGCCTGGCCGCGGCCAAGAACCTTAAACAAGTGGGCATTCCCTGCGACGTCTTCGAGAAGTTGGACGACGTGGGGGGCAACTGGTATTACGGCAAGCCGGGCAGCAGCGTGTACAAATCCACTCACTTAATCTCGTCGAAGCCGGGCACGGAATACACCGACTTCCCGATGCCCAAAGACTATCCCGACTACCCCAGCCACTGGCAGGCCCACGAGTACATCAAAAGCTACGCCCGTCACTTCGGGCTATACGAGCTGATCACGTTCAACACCAGCGTGGAGCGGATCGTCCCAAGCGATGAGGTCGCCACCAGTCCGCTGTGGGCAGTGACGCTGAGCACAGGCGAGACCCGGCTTTATGGCGGCGTCATCATCGCCAATGGGCACAACTGGGATCCAAAGTGGCCCGAATACCCTGGCAAGTTCGATGGGCTGATCTTGCACTCGTGCCAGTACAAGACGCCCGACGTGCTGCGCGACAAGCGCGTGCTGGTGGTTGGCGCCGGCAACAGCGGCTGCGACATCGCGGTAGAGAGTGCGCAAAATGCAGCCGTGACCTTTCATAGCATTCGCCGCGGCTATTACTTCAGTCCAAAATACACTTTCGGCAAGCCATCGGACCAGGTCAACGAGTTCTTTCTCAAGTTGCGCGTGCCGCTGACACTGCAGCGCTGGGTCTATGCGCTCGTCCTCAAGCTGCTCGTCGGATTGCCGCAGGACTACGGCCTGCCAAAGCCCGACCACAAGTTCTTCGAGACCCATCCGATCGTCAATCAACTCATCCTCTACTATGTAGGCCAAGGCGACATCAAAGTGAAGCCGGATGTGAAAGAGCTGCGCGGCAACCGCGTCTTGTTCAAGGACGACAGCGAAGAGGATATTGATGTGATCATCTACGCCACAGGCTTCAAGATCTCCTTCCCGTTCATAGACACGCGCTACCTGAACTGGAAGGACAGCAAGCCATTGCTGTACTGGCACGTCTTTCACCCATACTACGACAATCTCTTCGTCATTGGCTTGATCCAGCCGGATAGCGGGCAGTGGGGGCTGGTGGATTATCAGTCTCAGGCAGTGGCCCGGTTCATCTGCGCCCAGCGCAACAACCCGCTCAAGGCCGAGCTGATGCGCCGGCTCAAAGCGACCGCAGAGCAACCGCACAATCGCGGCATTAAATACAAAGAGTCCACCCGACACTACGTCGAGGTCGAGCACTTCAGCTACCGCGAGCACCTGAAGCGGCTGATTCGTCAGCTCTCCTAACTGGAGCAATGCACACGCCAGTGAAAGCGCGCCAGGTTGTTTTCTTCTAAAACAGACTCTGGCTGTAACGCAGACCGGTTCATACTGTGATGCACATCACGCCTTCTGGACGGGCAACGTATCAAGTTGCTACCAGGGGAGTGCGCCACTTGAAGGTGCTGTAAGACACGTGCACCGCGGAGACGCCGAGGACGCAGAGATGCTTCAGCTTTTCTCTCCGCGCGCCCTGTGCCTCGGCGGTGTAAGCCAAGTCGCCCCAACATTGAGCATTCCCGCTACTAGACGCGCATGTGCTTATCTGGTAGGGCAGCGAGTCTGCCAGACGTTCGACGTTTGGCACCTCGTCAAGTACCGCTCGGCAAGGACATCCTAGCAGCGATTGACAATACTGATTCACCATAGGATCTGCTTCTGCAGACTTGGCACAAGCGAGCTAATCTCTTTGTTGGACAAAGGAGACTTTAAATATGTGGAAGGAGTTTCGCGCATTCATCGCTCGTGGGAACGTGATCGACTTGGCCGTGGGTGTAGTTATAGGGGCGGCCTTTAACGCGATCGTCAACTCGCTGGTCAACGACATCGTGATGCCGCCGATCGGCCTGCTGCTGGCCGGCGTGAACTTCAGCGACCTGTTCTTCGCCCTGGATGGTAAGGCATATGCCAGCCTACAGGCCGCTCAACAGGCCAGTGCACCGATCTGGGCCTGGGGCAGGTTTATCCAAACCATCATCAACTTTCTCATCGTTGCCACAGCGATGTTCTTCCTCGTCAAAGTCGTCAGTCAGCTCTACCGCAAGCCAGCTTCGCCTGCGCCGCCCGACGAGCCAAGCGCGGAGGTCAAGCTGCTCAGCGAGATTCGCGATCTGCTGAAGGCGCAGCGATAGGCCGGCGCACGCGCGACAGCGCGCGCACCTGAGCGGCGACGTCATCAGCCGTCACGATGGACTCGCCTACCAGCACGGCGTGCGCGCCCATGCTGGCAACGTGCGCCACGTCTTCGGCGGTGAAGATGCCGCTCTCGGACACCAGGGTGCGCGAGTCATCTGTAGGGAGCAGTCGCGCGCAGCGCGCAGTGGTCGCTATGTCCGTAGTGAACGTGCGCAGATCGCGGTTGTTTACCCCGATCACGGGCGCATCAGCGGCCAGGGCGCGCTCGGTCTCCCGCTCATCGTGAACCTCAACCAGCGGCGTCATGGTCAGCGCGCGCGCCAGGGCGATCAAGTCGCGCAAGATCGCGTCGTCGAGCGCTGCCACAATCAGCAGCACAGCATCCGCGCCGGCCAGGCGCGCCTCATACACCTGATAAGGGTCAATGATGAAATCTTTGCGCAGCAGCGGCAGCGCCACGTAAGCCCTTACCTGGCGCAGGTGTTCCAGCGATCCTTTAAAGAACTGTTCATCCGTCAGCACGCTCACCGCTGTTGCACCGTTCTGGGCATAGACGTGGGCCAGCGCCGACGGGTCGAATCGCCCCCGCACCAGCTCCCCTTTAGAGGGCGAGGCGCGCTTCACCTCGGCAATTAAGGCCACCAGGCCATCGGCGCGGCGCAGCGCGCCGGCGAAGTCACGCACCGGCTGAGTCACGGCTTCCGCCTCGCGTCGTAAGGCGTTTAGCGACACCATTTGCTTACGCTTTGGCAGCTCTTGTGTGCGCTTGTAGTCCAGGATAGTGCTGAGTATGGAAGAGGCTGGGGAAGATGTCATCATCAGGGAGGCAATGGTAACATCTTGGCGCTATTCTGTGAGTGATACCAAGCAACACATTGCGGTTGAGTTGCCCGATTGTCGCTGCATCGGCGTGATCTCCGACACGCACGTCCCGCATCGGCTGAAAGCGATACCGAGCAAGGTCTATGCGCTGCTCCGCGGCAGCGATGTGATCTTGCACGCTGGCGACCTAGAGACGGCGGATATCCTGCCGGCGCTCCAGGCCATCGCGCCTACGTATGCCGTGCGCGGCAACTTGCACTGGCAATTCAGCACCGGCGTGCACGACCAGGACTTGCCGTTGTGCATCACGCTGCGCAGTGGCCCACACGTGATCTGGCTGACGCATGGGCACATCAGCCTGGCCCGCTCGATGATGGATAAACTGGCCAGCCTGGGTGCGCAGCGCAGCGCTGCGAGCATCAATCAAAAGCTCATCGCTCGCCTGGCGCGCCTGAAGCCAGAAGACGCTACGGTCGTCGTCTTTGGCCACTCACATCTGAGCTGCGCGGTACAGTTGAATGGCACGCTGTTCTTCAATCCTGGCGCTGTAGCTGTCTCAGCAGCCGAGCGCGCCAGGGAGTCGCCCCGAATTGGTCGGCTCATGCTATATCCTGATGGGCGCGTAGACTACGAATGGTTCACCCTTGATTGAATCGCCATGATCCCGCTTAAGCTGGAGCTGAAGAACTTCATGGCCTATGGCGAACCAGAGCCACTGGACTTCAGCAACCTGCATGTCGTCGCGCTGGTGGGCGAGAATGGGGCCGGCAAGAGCACGCTGCTCGACGCGATCACTTGGGCGCTGTGGGGACAAGCGCGCGCTAAGCGCGACGACGAGCTGATTCGCCAGGGCGCAAGCGAGATGCGCGTCGCCTTCACTTTTCAGGAAGGCCAGCAGATTTACCAAGTCATACGCACGCGCCGCCTAGGCAGAGCGTCGAAAGGCCGGCAAGCTGCTCCGAGCGGAACGCTGGAGTTCTTCGTCAAAACCGCCAGTAACGCTTGGAACCAGCTCACCGAGCCGCGGACAGCCGACACCCAAAAGAAGATCATCCAGACGCTCAACCTGAGTTACGACACGTTCATTAACTCTGCATATCTCAAGCAAGGCCGCGCTGATGAATTCACGCTAAAGCCGCCCGCCCAGCGCAAGGCGGTCCTGAGCGAGATTCTGAACTTGGACATCTGGGCCACTTATGAGGAACAGGCCAAAGCACGCATCGCCGCGCTGGAGGCTGAACAGAGCCGCCTTCAGCTCGAGCTGACGCGCGTGGAAGCAGAAATGGCGCGCCTGCCCGAATATGAGAATCAACTGCGCGAGGCCCAGAGCGCTGCAGAAGAAGCCCTGCGCGTCTTGCAAGCGGCTGAGGCTGAGATGACCGAACTTGAGCGGGTGCGCGAGCGCGCCCGTGCCTTGCGCGCGCAACTGTCCCAGGCGGAAGGCCGGCTGCGCGCAGCGCGGGCCGACCTAGACGCTCTGAAGAACAAGCGTCAGCAGCATCAGATGGCGCTCAACCAGTATCAGCAAGCCCTACAGCAGCGCGCGGAGATCGAGCGCGGTTATGCGGAGCTGGAACAGGCGCGTCAGTTAAACGAAGCCTTCAACGAGAAGCTGGCAAGCCTAAACATCCTCAACGAGCGCAAATTCGCGCTCGAGGCAAAGATCGCTGACGCGCGACGCGCAACGCAAAGCGAATTGGACATCGCGCGCCAGCGCGTGGATGACCTCAATCGCCTGGCGGCGGACCAGGCGCTGCGTCCCAGGTTACAGGAGGTCGCTCACCAAATCGCTCAGCTTGAGCAAGCACAGGCCGCGCGCGATGCACTTCAGCAAGCGCTGAGCGACCTGCGCGAGCAGCACGCCGCGCTGCGCGCGCATAACGACACATTGCACCGCGAGATGTTGGAACTCAAAGCGCGCATCGAGGCGCTGAGCAAAGTCGGTGCAATCTGCCCTGCCTGCGGGCGCGAACTCTCCGAGGCCGACCGTGCGCGCTTGCTGGCCGAATGGCGCGCGCAGGGCACTGAGCGCGGCAATGCTTATCGCGCCAACGAAGCGCAGATCAAGTCGCTCAACGAGCAACGCGAACAGGCCGAAGCCCGCATCGCAGCGATCAACGAGTCGTTGCGTCAACTGCCGGCGCTGCAGCGCGAGCACACCGCGCTCGGCGAACGCATCGCGCGCGCGCAGGAGGCAGCGGCCCAGCTGCCCGCGGCCCAAGCCGCGGTCGACGCGCTGCGCAGCCATCTGGAAAGACGAGACTACGCGCACGAAGCGCAGGCTGCGCTCGCCCAAGTCATGGCAGAGCTGGCTGCGCTGGGATACGACGCAGAGGCCCACCGCCGGCTGCGTGACGACATCCAGACGCGCCTCGCGCCGTTTGCCGAGCGCAAAGCCCAGCTTGAGCGCGCTGCGCTGGCCATTGAAAGCGAGCAGCTCGCCATTCAGGCGCTGGAGAACCAGATGCAAGCCCTGGCGGGACAAATCGACGCAGAAGTCAAGGCTATCGAAGACCTGCGCGCTCAGTTGGCGGCATGCGAGCAGGCGTTGAAGCGCGAGCCAGCGGTGACCCAGGCGCTGGCGCAAGCGCGCGAGGCCCATTTTCGCGCGCAGCGCAGGGTCGGTGAGGCCAATCAGCGCGTCCAGTCGGCCTTGGCCTTGCGGCACACACGCGCCCAACTAGAGGATGAGCTTACGACCACGAAAGCGCGCCAAACCCTCTTCGAGGAATTGCGCACTGCCTTCGGCAAGAACGGCGTGCCGGCCATGATTATTGAAAGCGTCCTGCCAGAACTGGAAGCAGCCGCCAACACCCTGCTCGCTCGAATGACAAATGGCCGCATGTACGTGCGCTTCGAGACCCAACGGCCGACGCAAAAAGGTGAGGTGAGCGAGACGCTGGAGATTCGCATCAGCGACGAACTTGGCGAGCGCCCCTACGAACTCTTCAGCGGCGGCGAGGCGTTTCGGGTGAACTTCGCCATCCGCATCGCGCTCAGCCGGCTGCTGGCGCACCGCGCCAACGCACGCCTGCAAGTGCTGTTCATTGACGAGGGATTCGGCACGCAGGATGCCCAGGGCCGTGAGCGCCTGATTGAGGCGATTAAATCCATCGAGAATGACTTCGAGCGCATCTTCGTCATCACTCACATTGACGAGCTAAGAGATGCGTTCCCCAGCCGCATCGAAGTGCAGAAGACGCCGCGCGGCAGCGTCGCGCGCATAATTTAGCGCAACCCTGCTCAACAGGGCACGGGGGATAGAATCCCCGTTATGGACGCGAGCGCCGCGACCAACGTCTTCATCAGAGAGTTGCCGCGTTACGTCGGCCAAGTTGTCACCTTGCGCGGGTGGCTATACAACCGAACTGCCAAGGGCAAGTTGGTCTTCCTTCAGATGCGCGACGGCACTGGCATTTGCCAGTGCGTGGTGTTTCGATCCACAGTGAGTGAAGACACCTTCGCAACTGCCGACAAGCTCCCCTTGGAGAGCAGCTTTGTAGTCACTGGCGAGGTGCGGGCCGACCCGCGCGCCCCTGGCATACCCGGCGGCTACGAGTTGGACGTGCGAACACTTCAGGTCGTCCAGCGCGCTGAGGACTACCCAATTGGGCCGAAAGAGCACGGGGTCGAGTTCCTGATGGATCACCGCCATCTGTGGATACGGTCGTCGCGGCAATGGGCGATCTTGCGCGTGCGCGCCACAGTCATGCGCGCCATCCGCGCCTGGTTAGATGACCACGGCTTTATCGAGGTCACCACCCCTATCCTTACCCCTAGCGCTGCCGAGGGCACGACGACGCTCTTTGAGGTGGACTACTTCGGCGACAAAGCCTACCTAGCCCAAACCGGACAGCTCTATAACGAAGCCAACATCTTCGCTTTCAACCGAGTGTATTGCTTCGGCCCGACGTTTCGGGCCGAGAAGAGCAAAACCCGCCGCCACCTGACCGAATTCTGGATGGTGGAGCCGGAGATCGCGTTCTGCGACCTCGAGCAACTCCTTGAGATCGAAGAACAATTCGTCAGCTGCATTGTGCAAACCTGTCTGCGCGAGAACGCGGATGAGCTAAAGCTGCTGGGGCGCGACGTGAGCCGGCTACAAAACGTCGTGCCCCCCTTCCCGCGCGTGACCTATGACCAGGCGATCGCCCAGCTCCAGTCGCTCCACGCGCGCCTGAAGAATGGCGAGACGGTGACGGCGTTCGATGGCGCGCCACTACAAGGCATCGAAGACCCTGACCTGTTGCGGATAAGCTGGGGAATGGATTTCGGCAGTCCGCACGAAACCGCCCTTACCCAGCTCTATGACCGACCCGTGTTCGTGGTGGGCTTTCCTTCAGCGATCAAGGCCTTCTACATGGAGCCTTACCCCGACCGACCGGAGATTTGCAAGAGCGCCGACTTGCTCGCCCCTGAAGGCTATGGCGAGATCATCGGCGGCAGCGAGCGCGTCAGCAACATGAGGCTGCTCGAAGCCCGCATCCGCGACCACGGCCTGCCAGCATCCGCTTATCGCTGGTATGTGGAGCTGCGCAAGTATGGCAGCGTGCCGCATAGCGGCTTCGGGCTGGGCGTGGAGCGCACTGTGGCGTGGATCTGCGGCATCGAGCACGTGCGCGAGGCATCCCCCTTCCCCCGTCTGCTCAATCGGCTTTACCCTTGAACCGCACATCACAGGCGCTGAATCCAGGCCATTGCCTTATCCGCTAGGCGGTCCAGGGCGCGCACGCTCATCTCGATGTGCTCGACCTTGGTATCTTCAATTGGGTTGTGCGAGATGCCGCGCAGGCTTTGCACAAACATCATTACCGTGGGCACGCCGGCGCGCGCGACCTCGGCAGCGTCATGTAGTGGTCCGCTGGGCAGCTTGTGGGCCTTGCCAGCTACTTCCACGCAGCTCTCGTAGCACATCTTCACCAATTGTTTGTCGAACAAGATTGGCTCGATCTGCCAGATTCGGCTCCACTGCACTTCGCATTTCTCTTCTTTGGCGAAGCGCTTGCTGGCTTTCACCGCATCTGAATACATGCGTGCCAGCTTGCTGGCGCTCAGATGGCGTTGATCGAGCGTGATGTCGCATTCGCCGACAACCGCGGTGACGATGCCAGGCTTAGTCACGCAACTGCCCACTGTGCATACGCCGCCGTACTTATTAGCAATCGGGCGAATCTCCAGAGCCAGTTTTGCTGCAGCAGCCAGCGCATCGCGCCGCTTGTCCATCGGCGTGCTGCCACTGTGGGCGGCCTGACCGATGAACTTGATGGCGTGTCGCTCGACGCCGAACGTGCCCAACACCGCGCCGAGCGGCAGCTTCATGCTCTCCAGCACCGGCCCTTGTTCGATGTGCAACTCCAGATAGGCAGCCGCGTTCTTCAGCTCCTTGCGGCTCTTTGTCATCTCCTCTATCTCCACGCCGCAACGCCGCAACGCATCTTCCAGCCGGATCCCATCTTTATCCACGCGGTTTCGTTCCTCGTCTGGTTTCAAATTGCCACTACAGGCGCTGCTGCCCAGCAGGCTGCGCCCAAAGCGCGCGCCCTCCTCATCAGCCCAATCCACTAGGCGCACAGTTACTGGCGGTTGGCCGTGGTATTGATCGTTGATGCGGCGCAGCACCTCTAGACCAGCCAGCACGTTCAAGCAGCCATCCAGCCATCCGCCGTTTGGCACAGAATCCATGTGCCCACCGATGAGCAGGGCACGTTTGCTCTTGCCGGGCAGGGTGTACCAGGTATTGCCGGCTTCGTCATTGTGGATTTCCAAAGGCAAGCCAGCCGCCTTCTCGCGCAGCCACGCGCGCGCTTGTAGCCACGTGTCCGTCCACGCCACGCGCATGGCGCCGCCAGTATTCGGGTCGCTTGTCAGACGGCGAAGTTCTTTGAGTTCCTCGACGGTTCGCTTTGCATCTAGCGTGCTCATACAAAGGGATTCTAAGCCTCGCCGGCAGCTTTGCAAGCCCTGGAGCCGCTGCAACTTTTCTATCCTTCAACTCGGTGAGACAATACAGGGCATGGCCAAGCAATACCAATCGCCGCCGGCGATGATGATCGACCCTGCCAAGCGCTACATCGCGCGCCTGAAGACAGGCAAGGGAGACATCGTCGTCGAGTTATTCGCCGATAAAGCCCCCAAGACTGTCAATAACTTCGTCTTCCTCGCGCGCGAGGGCTTCTATGACAACACCACCTTTCACCGCGTGATCGAGAACTTCATGATCCAGGGCGGTGACCCCACCGGTACCGGCCGCGGCGGGCCGGGCTACCGCTTTGAGGACGAATTTCACCCAGACCTGAAACACGATGCGCCTGGCGTGCTCTCGATGGCCAACGCTGGCCCAAACACGAATGGCTCGCAGTTCTTCATCACCCGTGTCCCGACGCCTTGGCTCGACGGCAAGCACAGCGTCTTTGGCCGCGTGATTGAGGGGTTTGATGTGGTGCTCGCAATTCCCGAACGCGACCCCAGCCGCGCTCGTCAGCCTGGGGAGATGCTCTTGCGCGTCGAGATCGAAGAACGTATGCCCTAGTCAGGGCAAGGTCGGCATTGCGCCGTGCTCGGCATCTTCGATTCAGGCGTAGGCGGTCTGTCAATATGGCGCGAGATTGTCGCTGTCCTACCCGAGGCTTCCATCGTTTATCTGGCTGATCAAGCCTTTGTGCCGTATGGCGAACGCGCGCCCGAACAAGTGCAGGAGCGTGCGCTACGCGCCGCCGAATGGCTGCTCGGTCGTGGTTGCAGGCTGATCGTGGTGGCGTGTAACACGGCTTCGGCAGTCGCCCTCGATGCACTGCGAGCGCAATTCCCAAGCGCATCCTTCATCGGCACTGAGCCGGCAGTCAAGCCTGCTGCTCAAGGCTCCCAGACGGGCGTCATTGCCGTGCTGGCCACCCATAACACGCTGCGCAGCCAACGCTATGCTGGTCTCGTCAACCGCTGGGGACAAGGCGTGCGCGTGATCGCGCAGCCCTGCCCTGAGTGGGTGGATGCTGTGGAGCACTTGGCCGTTTATCAGCGCGCCCCACACTTCCTCACTCGGAGGGTAACCCCTTGCATCTGGCCTCTCCTGGAGCAGCGCGCCGACGCGCTGGTCTTGGGCTGCACGCACTTCCCCTTCCTGCGGCCTTGGATAGACCAGGCAATTGCGGCCTGGCGCGCAGCGCATGTTGACGCGCAGGCGGTCGCTGTCTTTGACCCCGCGCCAGCGATTGCCAGGCGCGCCCATCATCTCTGGTCCACGCAGGTTGCAGCGGCTTCGACAAAGTCAGATGGTCCTGTGCCCGCAGAGGCGCAACGCTACGAGTTCTGGACTACGCACGACCCTGTGACCTTTGCGACCACGGCGAGCGCGCTGCTGAACCAATCCGTGGACGCTCGCCAGCTGGCACTTTGACGCGCAGTTCAATACTTCCGCGCAGAAGATATGCTTACCACTATGACTGGTGAATCTTTGGATTGGTTGATGTTCAACGAGCTGTTAGATCAGTCTGGTCAAGCAGCTGGGGAGAACGACGAGGCGCATGGTCAAAAGCCTGCCGAGTCGTCGATGCTCCTACCCATCCTGCCCTTGCGCGGGATGGTGGTGTATCCGCTGGCTGCCCTACCCCTGCGCGCAGCGCAGCCCCGAGCGGTTCGACTGATAGACGACGCAATTCTGCGCAAATCTTCAATAGGGATGGTAGCGAGCAAAGCGCCCCACAAAGAAGACCCTGGCATAGAGGATATTCACACCATCGGCACAATCGCCACAATCGCACGCCAGTTCAAGTCGGCCGATGGCATCGTAAACATGATCGTGCAAGGCACAGAGCGCTTTCGCATCGTCCAGGTCGTTAGCCAAGATCCGTATATCGTCGCGCGCGTCGAGCTACTGCCGGAGCCCTGGGAGAACTCGCTGGAGATAGAAGCCCTGCGCCGCAACCTGAGCGAGGGGTTCGCCAAGATAGCCGAGCTACGACCCGACATGCCCGACGAACTGGCGCAGATGATTCAAAACATCGAGGACCCGCGCCAGCTCACTTATGCCATTGCGACCTACATGCGCATGGACATGGACGACGCGCAACGGCTGCTCGAGATGGACGGACTGCCGGACAAGATGCTCTTCCTGCTCCAGTTGCTCAACAAGGAGCTTGAGGTGCTCCAACTCGGCAAAAAGATTCAAAGCGTGGCCCAGAGCGAGATGGAGAAGATACAGCGCGAATACTTCCTGCGCGAGCAGATCAAAGCGATTCAACGCGAGCTGGGCGAGGCCGATGAACAGCAGATCGAAGTCAACGCCTTTCGCGAGAAGATCGCCGCCAGCGGCATGAACGAGGAAGCGCGCCGCGAAGCTGAACGCGAGCTGGAACGGCTGGCCAAAATGCCTACACAGGCCGCCGAATATAGCGTCATCCGCACCTATCTCGACTGGATGGTCTCGCTGCCGTGGCAGAAGATCACCGCCGATAACTTGGACATCGCGCACGCCCGTCGCGTGCTGGATGAGGACCATTACGGCCTGTCGGACATTAAGGAGCGTATCGTGGAGTTCCTAGCAGTTCGCAAACGCCGCCAAGAACTCAACGCCGGCGAAGCGACGTCCGACAGCGCTGCTCCACCCGACCAAACAGCAGAAGACCCCATCCGTCGCGAGCGCGAGGGCGTCATCCTCTGTTTTGTCGGTCCGCCCGGCGTCGGCAAGACGTCACTCGGCGCCAGCATCGCGCGCGCGATGGGGCGTAAGTTCATCCGCTTGAGCCTGGGTGGAGTGCGTGATGAGGCAGAAATCCGCGGCTTCCGCCGCACCTACGTCGGCAGCATGCCCGGCCGGATCATCCAGAGCATCCGCCGCGTCGAGAGCCGCAACCCCGTCTTCATGCTCGACGAGGTGGACAAGCTGGGCAGCGACTTCCGCGGCGACCCGGCCAGCGCGCTCCTGGAAGTGCTTGACCCTGAACAGAACCGCGAATTCCGCGACCACTATCTAGACGCGCCGTTTGACCTCTCCCAGACGATCTTCATCTGCACGGCTAACACGCTGGAGACGATCCCAGGCCCATTGCGCGACCGCATGGAAGTGCTTCAGTTGAGCGGCTACACCGAACAAGAGAAGCTCAAGATCGCTCATGGGTATCTGGTGCCGCGCCAGTTGAAGGAGAACGGCTTGCGTCCAGGAGAAGTGACTTTCAGCGACGCCGCCATTCTCAAGTTGGTGCGCGAATATACGCGCGAGGCTGGCGTGCGTAACCTCGAACGCGAGATCGGCAGCATCTGTCGTCGGCTCGTTGCGCGTGCAGCAGAGGGCAAAGCTACCTTGCCGTTCCACGTCACTCCCGACATCATCACTGACCTGCGCGGCAAGCCCAGGTTTTACGACGAAGTGATGGAGCGGACAGAGACTCCAGGCGTAGCAACTGGCCTGAGCTGGACGCCCTTCGGCGGCGAGATCATCTTTGTCGAAGCCACCCGCATGCCGGGCGCAAAGGGATTCCTGCTCACTGGTCAGCTCGGCGAAGTGATGAAGGAGAGCGCTCAGGCCGCCCTCTCCTACGTGCGCAGCCATGCTGCGGAACTAAAGATCAACCGCAGAGAGTTCGACAAGTTCGATATTCATGTGCATGTGCCGGCCGGCGCCCAACCAAAGGATGGCCCATCCGCAGGCGTGACGATCGTTACCGCACTGGTGTCGCTACTCACAAACCGCAAAGTCTGCTCCGATGTGGCCATGACCGGCGAGATCACTTTGCGCGGCCTGGTGCTGCCCGTCGGGGGGATAAAAGAGAAGGTTTTGGCTGCCCACCGCGCTGGACTGAAGCGAATCATCTTGCCCCGCCGCAATCAGCCCGATCTGGATGACCTCCCTGCTGAAGTGCGCGACTCACTGGAGTTCATCCTGGTCGATCACGTGGCGCAAGTTTTGTCGGCAGCGCTATCGCCGGTCCCTCGCATATCGCGCGGCCGAGCACGCACACGCTAAATGGTGGTCCCTGCCCTTGACTGGGGCGGCTGGATTCGAACCAACGAATGGCGGATCCAAAGTCCGCTGCCTTACCACTTGGCGACGCCCCAATAGCCTTATTCATTCTACCATTCACCGAGTAGTAAGGGGTGCGTTCACGGTTTGGGGCAATGCCCCCTTCTAATTCCCCCGCACGCGGGGGAAGGTTTCCACATAGAGCGCCGCGCTTCTGGGTTGCCTCTATTGGTGAATGCACCCGTAGTAAGAGGGATGCAGGGGAGTGCGCCACTTGAAGGTGCTGTAAGAAACGTGCACCGCGGAGACGTCGAGGACGCAGAGATGCTTCAGCTTCTCTCTCTCCGCGCGCGCTGCGCCTTGGCGGTGAAAGCCAAGTCCACCTCAAAATTGAGCATTCCTGCGCGAGCGGGGAGTGCGCCACTTGAAGGTGCTGTAAGAAATGTGCACCGCGGAGACGTCGAGGACGCAGAGATGCTTCAGCTTCTCTCTCCGCGCACTCTGCGCCTCGGCGGTGAAAGCCAAGTCACCTCAAAATTAGCATTCCCGGATGCAGGGAGTGCTCCAATGAGCAGTGATGACGTATTTGCGGAATTGCCAAGACCTTTGCCTTTATCATCCTAAGCACAGCGAAGGATTTGAAAGCGCGCCTACCCACAGCGCTTCATCCATCTTCACGGCCTTGGTCAACGAGATGCTTCGCTTGCGCTCAGCCTGGCAGCCTTTCATTCCAAACTGGAACACTCCCTGTCGTTAAGTCATCTCTGCGGTCTCGGCGACTCGCGGTGCATATTTTGTGTCGCCTTATCATCTTCGAGTAGCACACTCCCTAGACTCGTGTCTTGATCGTATGATGGCCATTGATGGCCATCCTGATCGAACACGTTGACGTCCTCGACCCGGCAGCGCCGCGCAGCGCTGCGTGCGATCAGTCCATCCTCATTGAAGGCAACACTATTTGCCGCATCGCGCCGGCGACAGAACTCAACCTCCAATCACTGCGCGCCAGCCCAGAGACGCTCCAAGTGATCAACGGCCGCGGGCTGCTCGCAATCCCTGGCCTGATCAGCGCGCATACTCATTCACCAGAGAACTTCATGCGTGGTGCAACCGAGCGTATGCCCCTCGAGCCCTGGCTGGTTTGGCTATACGGCACTTGTGGCGAATACAGCGCGCGCGATCACTACCTGTGCGCTGCGATGAGCGCCATCGAGATGCTGATCGGCGGGGTAACTGGGACGCTCGACCATCTCTGGCACGGCGGCCCATGGCGACGCGAATACCTAGACGCCGCCATGCAGGCCTATAGCGATAGCGGGATTCGCGCGGCCGTGGCTCCCATGTTCGACGACCATGACTACGTGTTGGACGTTGCCGATCAACTAGGATTTGACCTGCGCGGCAGCGTATACGGGCAATCGCATGGCGGCTATCGGCCAGACAGGGACGACTACCGCCGCGGGGTGTTGCGCGAGAACTTAGCGATGTTCGATGAATGGATGCGCGACTGGCACCGCCGCGATGACGGCCGCTTGCAGACCTTTCTAGGGCCGGCCGCCGGCCAACTGGTCACTACGGAATGTCTACAGCAGTCGCTGGCGCTGGCGCGCAAACATGGCGCTGGCGTGCACATGCACTGCGTCGAGACGCGCGTCCAAGACTACTGCATCCGTCGCGCGCGAGGCAAAACCATCATCCACTGGCTCTACGATGAATGCTTGCTCTCGCCAGAGGTCACGCTCCCCCACAGCGTCTGGATCCGCAGTCCCGAAGACTTAGATCGCCTGGCCGAGCGCGGCGCTATCCCCGTTCATAACCCAGCAGCAAACCTCAAACTCGGCAGTGGGCTGATGCCACTGCGCGAGATGCTAGACCGCCACATCACCGTGGCACTTGGCGTTGATGGCGCGTGCAGCAGCGATAACCAGAACATGTTTGACGCCATCAAGCTCACTGCTTTGATTCACAATGTGAAACATCACGATCCACAGACTTGGATCAGTGCGCGAGAAGCGTTCGAGGCGTGTACGCTCGGCGGGGCAGCAGCGCTGTTGCTGCGCGATCGACTGGGGCATATACGCGCTGGCTACCTTGCCGATATCACGCTGCTCGACACCCGCAACGCCATCCTTGCCCCCATGAACGATGCCTATGGCATGCTCGTCCACTGCGAAACTGGTGGCAGCGTCAAGCACGTTATTGTCAACGGCCGGCTGGTCGTGCGCGATCGTAAGCTGCTGACTATTGACGCTGGCGCGCTGATCGCCGAATTCTGCGAGCGGGCAGAGCGCATGCCGTTCCGCCGGCCGCTCGACGAGAAGACGCGCAAGGACATCGCAGATGCCTGGGCGTTCTGGCGAGAGGTTATGCAGCGCGTAGAACGAGGCGAGTAACAAACACAGTTCATCCTCTTCTAAACTCTCAACGTATCATCGGTTACGTGTTTGCGCTGTTGAGGGGGTATTGGTCGGCCAATCGCACGCCATCATTGCCTGTCGTGGCCGATGAACAGCCGGCTTGCGAAGAACCCTACCGGCACGGCAACTGTCACCTCATCGAGCTGAAGAACGTGGTGAAGGCCTACGAGACCCCAGCCGGCAAGTTCTACGCGCTGCGCGGCATTAACCTGCGCGTTGACACGCATGAGTTCGTGGCGGTCATCGGCAAGAGTGGTAGCGGCAAATCCACGCTTATCAACATGATTACAGGGATTGACCGTCCAACGTCGGGAGAAGTGCTGGTGGGCGATACAGCGGTGCACCGACTGAGCGAGGGGCAAATGTCCACTTGGCGCGGCAGACATATCGGCGTGATCTTTCAATTCTTCCAACTCCTGCCAACGCTTACGCTGGTGGAGAACGTCATGCTGCCAATGGACTTCTGCAATACCTATCCGCCTCATCAGCGCTACGAGCGCGCCATGCGATTGCTTGAGCATGTAGACATGGCGCAACATGCTCATAAGTTGCCTTCCGCCGTGTCCGGCGGTCAGCAACAGCGCGTGGCGATTGCGCGCGCTTTGGCGAACGATCCACCCATCATCGTTGCCGATGAGCCGACTGGCAACCTGGATTCTAAAACGGCCAACCAGGTGTTTGATCTCTTCACGAAACTCGTCGAGGAAGGCAAGACGATCCTGATGGTCACCCACGACCAGGACTTGGCACGGCGCGCAACGCGCGCTGTGCTCGTCGCCGACGGCGAGATCAAAGACGAGATTCGTCGAACGTGATCAACACAAGACAACGCGCTGGCACACTGCTTCCCCCATTTAAAGCGCTCTCCTGCGCTTAACTCTGATTTACAACAAAACCGCAGACAGGCACGCTGAGGTTACCAACCGAAACCTCCTTCCTTCAGTGCGTAAGCGATACGCATGGGAATTCCCTATATCTAAGCTCACTGCCAGTACGCCCTGAGTTATCCTGAGCTTAATCTGATTTGACTTTCTCGGAATTACTTAGTAAAATACAATCGATTAGTAAAGGCGAAGTGAGCACTGACGAAAGCGGTTTACTCCCTAAGAAAAGACCATACGCTTAAATTCAACTTTGCTAATCAGGTTTGTTTCTCTGGCATGGTAGAATGATGATATGTGCTTTGCGGCCAGTTCGCTGGAGCGAACCAAGTGTTTGTGCAGTCAGCGCAAAACCGACTCGGATTCTGAGTACGACGCTCTCTACAGAGATGAGCTAACCCACAGCGATGATTTTGTATGCAAACAAATTCGCCGAGGTCTGAACGCGCAAATACAAGCTGCTCGTTCAGAGCCACAGCGAAGTTGTTAGCCCAATCTCAGGAGGTCAGGCAGAAATGATTTCTAGAGGTGAACTGAAGAAGATGAAAGGAACTCTACTGGTCGTCGGTGCTGGCGAAGCCAGCAACCGCTTGACTACTCTGCTCAACGAGCAGGGATATCGCATTCATGTTGTCTCCAGCATGCGGGACGCTGTGTCTGCCATCGTCAGCAGCCAGGCAGACGCCGTGCTGTTGGACCTGACGAGCGGCCAAGTGATGCTGGACTTGGCTGACACGTTGATGGGGCTGCCATTCCATCCGCCTATCGTCGTGCTTGACAACGAGACTGACTTGAAGCGCGTGGTCGCGGCACTGCGGATCGGAGTCAGCGACTATCTCTTCGTCAGCGATGGCGATCAGGAACTGGTCAGCCGGCTCGTCATGCACATCGAGAAGGGACGCGCCGCTGCCGAACTCGCCCGTCAGCGCGAGGAGGGCGGTATCTTGCGACCCTCGGCCAATGGCGCACGGTCCACAACCGGTCTAGAACTCAACGCTGCCCGCCGCGTCCTGCTGGTCGAGGATGTGCCTATTTTGCTCTCGGCGATAGAGCTGAGCCTGGTGGAGACGCTGATCCAGAACGCTTCGCAACTGGTGACCTACGATGAGCTGATGCAAGCTGCCTTCCCAGCCATCACTGACAAGGAGCACGCTCTGCGCTTGTTGCGGCCTCACATCGCCCGCCTGCGCCGCAAGTTCGAATCGGTGCCAAACGCGCGCTGGCGCATTGCGAACTTCCGCAGCCAGGGATACATCCTTCAGCGCATCGGCGTGCCACTCAGCAGCCCGCCCAAGCCATCGGCAACGCCAGAAGCAACGGCAGAGCCAGAAGCGAGTTAGCCTCTTCACCCTCCTGACCAGAGACACTCCGGGGCAGCCAACGTCATCGCTCTGGAGTGTCTTTTATTTACCCATGGGACGTGCAGAGGTTTGGGTATCTCGCAGTGCACTGCTATCCACCAAGCGTTTAGGAAATCACCGCTGATCAAGCCAGCGTGTTTGAGCAGCACGAACCTCGACCGTTTCTCTATAATCCAGCAGAACCTACCGACTAGAGAAGGGCAAGTGATGATGGAAATCACGCGCGTAGACACAAAGCCAGCCCAGCGCGTTAGCAGCCGCACAACAGCCGTGCAGCCCTCCGCGACAATGGCCGTAGAAGGCAGGGTGAAGCAAATGCGCGCTGCTGGCGAAGCTGTGATCGGCTTCGGCGCTGGCGAGCCAGACTTCCCCACCCCTGAGCCGATCAAACAAGCTGCAATCAAAGCCATTCAAGAGAACTTCACGCGCTATACCGAGACCGGCGGCACAGCAGCGCTCAAGGAGGCCATCGCTGCCCGCGAGCGGCAAAATACCGGCCTGGACTACAAAGCAAGCCAAGTGGCCACCCACGTCGGCGGTAAAGAATCGCTCTACCTGGCTTTTCAGGCGCTGTGTGAGGCCGGCGACGAGGTGCTCATCCCTGCGCCGTTCTGGGTGAGCTACGTAGAACAAGTGCGGCTGGCGGAGGCTACGCCTGTGATCGTGCCGACGACGGTTGACAACAACTTCAAAGTCAACGCTGAGCTACTCGATCGCTATACCACGCCGCGCACGCGCATATTGGTGCTGAACTCACCCTCCAACCCCACTGGCATGGTTTACAGCCAGGCCGAACTGGAGGACATCGCTGCCTGGGCGCGCACCAATCAAGTGATCATCCTGAGCGACGAGCTTTACGACCGGATTGTGTTCAACCCACCTTACGCGCGCTGGCTGCGCGTCGCGCCCGATCTTTACGATCGCACTGTGATTATTAATGGCCTCTCCAAAGCCTACGCCATGACCGGCTGGCGGTTGGGCTATGCGGTCGGCCCGGAATGGATCATCAAGGCCATGCTTAAGATTCAAAGCCACAGCAACTCTCACCCAAGCTCGATCACCCAGGCCGCTGCCCTGGCCGCATACACGTTAGACCTGGAGGCGGAGATCGCGCGCATGGTCGCAGCGTTCAAAGAGCGGCGGGACTGGATCGTTCAAGCCCTGAACAATATCCCCGGCGTGCGCTGTTTGATGCCCGAAGGGGCGTTTTACGTCTTCCCCGACTTTAGCGCCTTGCTGGGCCGACCGCTCAAGTATGGGCAGGGTTGCCACTCCACAGAGGATCTAGCCATGTATCTGCTGGACACTGTGAAGGTAGGGATCGTCCATGGCGAGGCGTTCGGCGCGCCGGGATGCGCACGGCTGAGCTACGCCATGAGCCTGGATCAGATCAAAGAGGGCGTCGCGCGCATTCAGGACGCGCTCACCCTCGTCTAGTGCAGGGCGCAGTTTCTAGTTTTAAAGATAGTCCTTGAGGTAGCGCGCACGGCGCGGGTGACGCAGCCGGCGCAGGGCACGCGCCTCGATCTGTCGAATGCGCTCGCGCGTGAGGCCGAACTTCTGCCCCACCTCTTCCAAGGTATAGCACTTGCCGTTGACCAGCCCAAACCGCAGGCGCAGGATGCGCTGTTCGCGGGGCGTGAGGGTGCTCAGCATCTCTTCGACTTTCTTTTTTAGCAGATCTTCATACACGGTCTGAGCAGGCGAGGGTGCGTTTTCATCCTCTACGAAAGCGCCAAACTCGCTATCCTCTTCCTCGCCGATCGGCTGCTCGAGCGACAACGGACGCCAGGATACCTTGAGCATCCATTCCACCTGCTCACTATCAATGCCCAGCTCGCGGGCCACCTCCTTAGGCGTGGGCTGCCGGCCGAGCATCTGCTCCAGCTCGCGCGTGACCTTGTAGAGCCGGCGGATGCGGTCGTTCATGTGCACAGGCACGCGGATCGTGCGACTCTGATCGGCGATGGCTCGCGTGATCGTCTGACGGATCCACCACGTGGCATAGGTAGAGAAGCGAAAGCCCAGCTTGTAATTGAACTTCTCTACCGACTTCATCAAACCTAAGTTCCCCTCTTGGATCAGATCGAGAAAGGGCACACCCCGACCCATGTATTTCTTGGCGATGCTGACAACCAGGCGCGTATTAGCCTTGATCAAATGTTCGCGCGCTTGGCGGCCTGCCTCAATGGTTTGCTCGTAGCGGCGGCGCTGTTGTGGGGTAAGGCGATGACCGCGCAGCTTCAGCTTCATCTCAGCAGCTCTGCCCCGCTCGATCGCGCGTGCCAGCCGCACTTCTTCTTTGTTTGTCAGCAACGGCACGCGCGTCATCTCGCGCAAATATAGGCCGATGCCATCATCTACGCTGATGTTGGCCAGGTCGTCGTTCTCCGTGGACCAGAATGAATCCTCGTCATCGTCTTCATCTTCATCGCCTTCCTCTAGGCTGCTTAGCTCATCGTCTTCTTCCTCGCGGGCGGAGACATCTTGCACTGTCACGCCGGCTTCGGCCAGGATTTGGACGATGTGCTCTACTAGTTCATAGTTATCTTCAGCCTCTGGGATGAGCTCCGCAATATCATCTAAAACAACGAACCCCTGGGTTTCTGCTTTTATTAGTAAAGAAGCGATTACCTGATCCTCGTCAAACTGTATCATCTGCCTCTCCTTCCAGCGTCTGTCTTGGGTTGCTCAAATGAATGGTGATCCAGTCTCGATCATGTTCATCGAGCGCGCTCAGCAAATCATCCGAGCTCGCCGCGATGTACTTCGGATGAATAGGATTTATCGGGATGGCCATGATGATCTCCTCGCGCAGCGTTTCAGTCAGATCTATCCACCCATCTTCACCAATGCGCCGCCAAGGTTCAATGTCGTTGCGAGGATATTGCGGCAGTCCCAGCAAGATCTCATCCAAGCGGATGCGCAGTTGCAAGCCAAAGGTTTCCAGCGATCGCACGCACTGGACGGGTGTTTCAGTCTCCAGCTCTCCGCGAAGGAGCACGGCGTCGTTTAGACGAGTGAACTCCAGCAGACCCCGTAAGTAAGTGGTGTTTAGGTCGTGAAGTGCGATTGGACCGTAGTCGAACTTTTCAATTTGCGCCCCCCCCACTGGTCCATAAACCAGCTTGCGAAGCCGGTATCGCATAATCGAATGTTAACAGGTATTTGGCCAGTCGTCAATAGTTTTAAGGGGGTTTTCTCGACTCTCTTGGCAGTGGCCCTCCTGCACATCGAGCTTCTGCGCCGGCTTTTTTGAGCACAAAAGAAATCGCCGGACAGCTCGAGATTCAACCGATCTGTCCGGCGAACGCATGCGCAACTTAAGCCAGAGGACTCACTGCCCTGCCAGATTCATTGCTCCTCGCACCTTACCGGCTGGCCACAAGAGCAAGAGCAGAATCGCCAATCCAAAGCCCAGCGTCGTTATCAAGCTCGCCTCTGGACCAAATGTCCCACCAGTCAACCACTCTGGCCCGCTGCTCATCAGGTCAACCAGCATTCCAGTGTCTATCACTTTGCCGCTTACGGACAGCCCGAAGAGATTCCCCTGCGCCCAGTTCCAGGCCGAGTGAAAGGCGCAAATTCCCCATAACGAACCTTCGCGCAAGGCGTAGAGGGCAGCAAAGAGGCTATACAGCGCCAGGTTGGCGATCGCAATCAGGCTCAGGCCGGGATTGAAGGCGTGCATGGCGGTGAAGAACAACGCTGAAAGCAAGATGCCCAGGGGTGGATGATAGCGCGCGCTGATCGCCGGCAATATCCAGCCGCGCGTGGCGATCTCCTCTGATGCTCCCTGAACGAGCCAGCCCGGCAACACCAGGAGCACCCCTAGCCAGGCGGCAGCGCCAGCAGGCGCGGTCGAGCTCGGCTCAAAGGAGATAGCCCCGAAGAGCGCCATCAGGCCAACGACGCCGGCGAAAGCCAGCAGCCCTATCAGCAAGCCACGCCCATATTGCGCCAGCGCCGCAGCACGCTGGAGGCCCAAGCTGGAGAACGGCCGGCGTTCGTAGAAAGACACCCACAAGCCTACTAGGACAATCGTCCCGCCGAAGGCGACAGCCAGCTCAACGCTTTCGACCAGCGCGGCCACCGGAAGCGAGATAGATCGGTAGCTGGCAAGCCATTCATGCAGCGGGAGCAGGCTGGGCAGAAAGGTGAAGCAGGCGCTCAGCACCAACACGCCCGGCCAGGGCGTCAGCCGGCGGGCCAGCTCATACAAGCGGTTCTGCGAGATCCACGCAAAGGCGCTGCGCATCGCTTAAGCAGTCTCGGCGCGCCGAGGAACAGGGGAATGAATCTCCTTGGCCGTTGAGCGCGTCAGCACCACATAGCCAATGACCGCCGCCCCAACAAAAGTGACCAGCGAAAACACTGCATCAAGCTCCCTGGACATGACCAATGCAACGTTGCCCATCGCCGAGTCGGGGTAACTAACCAGGACAGCGGCTGCGATGTTGTTGATCACGTGTGCGCCGATTGCGTAATCCAGGCTGCCGCTGCGCAGTGTGAGCAGCGTAAAGAACACCCCTGAAGCAACCCAATTCAACGCCGCCAGCACAGGCCCGGCTGCGCCAACCTCCGGATTGACCATGTGCTGCAGCGCAAAGAGGCCGCCGTTGATGACAACGAGGACCAGCCAGTTTCGCGTCAGACGGCCGAACGCCTGTAGCAGGTAGCCTCTAAAGAAGACTTCCTCCGCGCTGGCTTGGATCGGGATCAAGAGCAGGTAGATAAGGACAGCAGGCAGGTTGTTCAGAAAGCCAGCGAGGTTTAGCTCGTAGCTCGACAACCCGAACAGAACTACTCCCACAATATGGAAGCGATAAACAGCGCAAGCCAGACAAGCGCTGCACGTCCAATGCGACTCCAATTCAGGCGTTTGGCCGGCCCGATCAACGTCCCGGCTGAACGACCGTGCAGCACGCGCACCACGACCATCGGCATCACAAGCATGGGGAGGAAGCTCAACAGGCTAATGGCGCCTAGGGGCGCAGCGCCTCCGGATACTTCAGGGGAGAAGAGCGTCCCCAAAAGGGCCGAAAGCAGCATCCAACTGAAGATGATAACGATGCTTCCTAGCACATAGCGCCAGAGTCCATTCTTGCCATCATCGGCGACTGAGAGAAAGGATTGATTGTTCATGGTTTTACTCCTTGAGCGATAACTGACTGACCTCTGCGTCGTTCACCAGCGGGTGGGCGACCACAAACCAGCGCCGTTTCACCCTTCCAGGCGCAGGTGGTTGCGTGGCT
>Ga0308398_1000116_pt1 | contig 53334 bp, 44 predicted proteins | sample Hotspr20SampleT9_FD_202360 | JGI IMG/M metagenome (GOLD analysis project Ga0308398, IMG submission 202360) | Hot spring phototrophic mat microbial communities from Mushroom Spring, Yellowstone National Park, Wyoming, United States - 20051001_T9 ...
ACCTGACGGTGTTGGAGAACATCACGCTCGCGCCGATCTGGGTGCGCGGCTGGCCGCGCGCCCAGGCCGAGGAGGTGGCGATGCAACTGCTGCGCCGCGTGGGCATCCCCGAGCAGGCCCGCAAGTACCCCGGCCAGCTCTCCGGCGGCCAACAGCAGCGCGTGGCGATCGCGCGGGCGCTGGCGATGCAGCCCAAGATCATGCTGTTCGACGAGCCGACCAGCGCGCTGGACCCGGAGATGATCAAAGAGGTGCTCGACGTGATGATCGAGCTGGCCGAGAGCGGGATGACCATGATGGTGGTGACGCACGAGATGGGCTTCGCCCGCGCCGTGGCCGACACGATGTACTTCTTCGACCAGGGCCGGATCGTGGAGAGCGGAACGCCAGAGCAGATCTTCGGCGACCCGAAGGAAGCGCGCACCAAGTTGTTCCTCTCGCAGATCCTCTCGCATTGAGCCGGCGGCGTAGTGGGCGCATTCGCAGCGGGGGCAAATCCTACCGGCATCCGTGCCAGCAATGATCAACCACTCGCTATTCGCCATTCGCTATTCGCCATTCGCCATCACACCAACCGATATAATCCCCGCGTCATGCCTGCCCGCGTGGACGCGGCCGGATCGCTTGTCTCTGCGCCGCCCGCTGCGCGCATCCTCTGGCCCGCGTTGCGCCGTCGCCTGCGCTCACTGCTGCTGTTGGTGGTGCTGGGCATTGCTGCTGCGCTGCGCTTCTATGACCTCAACTGGGACCAGAGCCAATACAACCACCCAGATGAGCGGCACGTGACCAACGTGATCACGCTGCTGCGCCTGCCGGCCAGCCTGAGCGAATACCTTGACCCGGCCGCCTCACCGTTGAACCCCTACAACAACCAACAAAGCTGGGTCTATGGCACGCTACCCCTGTTCGCTGGCCGCGTCCTGGCCGAGTTCCTCGACCAGGGCTGTGCGCCCGGCGAAGCCCTCTTGCCGCGCCTGTTGGGTCGGCTGCTCTTCAGCACAGCCGAGGGATGCACCCACGGCTTCTTCACCGGCTACGAGCACATCCGGCTGGTGGGCCGGCTGATCTCGGCGCTGGCTGACACGATCACGGTGCTGGTGGTGTATCTGATCGGCCACCGGCTGTTCGGCTGGCGGGTCGGCCTGCTGGCCGCGACCTTCAACGCCTTCACCGTCCTCCAGATCCAGCACAGCAAGTTCTTCGTGGTGGAGAGCACGCTCACCATGTGGGTGGCCTGGTGCGTGTACTTCTGTGCCTGTCTGGTCGCCCGGCCAGTGCATGCCCGTCGGCAGGCCCTGGCGCTGCTTGGGAACGCTGCCCTAGCCGGCCTTTGTGCCGGCCTGGCGGTTGCCAGCAAGATCAGCGCCTGGCCCACAGCGCTGCTGATCGTGATCGCGGTCATGGTCGCGCTGGTGCGCGACCGTCGCCCGCCGCTGCCAGCTTTGTTGACCGCGGCGGCTGCCGTAGCTATCGCCGGCCTGTGCGCCTTCGCCAGCTTTCGCTTGGCGCAGCCTTATGGCTTTGTAGGCGGCAGCGCAGTGGAGTGGGCCTACACCGTCCGTGATTGCGATGCGCTGGCTGACCCAACGCACTATCAAATCTGTCTGCGCACCCCGCCGCTGCCCGATCCGCTAGGTGAGGTCGTCCAGCGCCTGCCGGCCTTCGCCCGACCGATCCTGGCCCCCTCCGCCCGCTGGGTGGCCGAGCTGCAATCGGCCGCAGCGCAGTCCAACGGCACAGCCGACCCGCCGTGGGGATGGCAGTGGGCGGGACGGCTGCCGGTTGTCTTCCCGCTGGTTAACATCGTCTTCTACGGCCTGGGGCTGCCTCTGGGCGTGACCGCGGTGGCCGGCGCGTTTTACATGCTGGCTCGGCTCTGGCGCGGCCGGCGCTGGTATGCCTACCTTTTGCCCACCGCCTGGATCTTCGGCTTCTTCTTGTACCAAGGCACGCAGTTCGTCAAGTCGCTGCGCTACCAGTTGCCGATTTACCCCCTGTTGTGCGTCGCGGCGGCGGTGGTCTTGATCGCCCTGCTGCGGCGCGCCGGCCTGGCGCGCGCTGTGCGGGGCGCTGATGCGTTGGCGCGCGGCGTGATCTTGCTGGTTCTGGCTGGGACGATGGCCTGGGCGTCGGCCTTCATGCGTATTTACGATGGCGAGCTGACCCGCACCGAGGCCTCGCGCTGGATATACCGGCATGTCCCGACGGCGCTCACCCTCGTTGCTGCGGATGATTATCAGGTCCAGTTGCCCGTCCGCGAGGTGCGCTTGACCGCCGGCGAGTCGCTGGTCGTCCCGCTGCGCCTGCGGGACGAAGATCGCAACGCGCCATCTGCGCTGCGCGCGCCTCGCCTTGCGCTTAACTATCTGGAAGGGCAGGGCACAGTGCGCGCGCGCCTGCTCGATCTGCACACCCAGGCCGAGCTGGCCAGCGCGCAGGGGCGCGTCTCCCCCAGTCAGCCGGTGATCGCGCTGGACGGGATCACGCTGAATGCCGACGCGGAATACTTACTGGCGCTGGCGCTGGTCGAGGGGGAGGGCCTGCGAGCGCGCACCAGCGTGATCGCCAATCAACACTTCGACGAGGGCATCCCCTTCCGGTTGGACGGCAAAGACGGCTTCGGCCAGTATTACCGCGGCCTGAGCAGCGCGCCCTGGGGTGACCTGCCGGTCTATCACGAAGATGACGCCGGCAAGTTTGAGGTCTTTCTGCGCAGCCTAGACGAAGCCGACTACCTGATCCTGAACAGCAACCGGCACTATGCGTCGGTGGCGCGCCTGCCGTGGCGCTTCCCGATGACCAACGCCTACTACCGCGCGCTGATGGCTGGCGAGCTGGGCTTTACACTGGTCGCCGACTTCCACCGCTTCCCGCGTTTGGGTCCTTTCGTCTTCAACGACCAAGAGATGCCGCAGCGCCTGATGCGCCCTCCCGACGTCCAGGGCACGCCGCCGGCGGTCGAAGTGCCCTATCCAAAAGCGGAGGAGGCCTTCTCGGTGTATGACCATCCGCGCGTGTTGATCTTCAAGAAGCACGCGGACTACTCGCCGGCTCTCGTGGCCCGCGCCCTCGGTCCATACGTCGACGTGCGCACCCTGCGCCAGACCGCGCTCAAGGCCAGCGAGACGCCGGGCGGCCTGTTGCTGGACCAGGCGACCCTAGAGGCGCAGCAATCCGGCGGGACGTGGCGCGCGCTCTTCCCGCGTGAATCGCCCTTGAACCGTTCGCCGTTGTTGGCCATCCTGGCCTGGGTCGGGCTGATCGAGGCGCTGGGCGTCGCCGGCTTCGTCCTGCTGGCTGCCGGCCTGCGCCGGCGGGATGGCCAACCAGCGCTTGCCGATGGTGGCTACGCCTTTGGCAAGGCCCTGGGCCTGCTGCTGCCTGCCTTCGCGTCCTGGTGGCTGGCGAGCCTGAAGGTTGCGCCGTTTGCGCCAGCGGTCATCTGGATGGCGATCATCGCCCTCCTGCTCAGCGCGGCTGTTGTGGGCTATCACAACCGCTCTATGCTGCTGGGCCTGCTGCGCGCCCGCTGGCCGCTCTTGCTGGCCGGCGAGGGCCTGTTCCTGCTGGCTTTTATCTTCTTTCTTCTGGTGCGGGTCGGCAACCCAGACCTGTGGCATCCTTACTTCGGCGGCGAGAAGCCGATGGACTTTGCCTATCTCAACGCCGTGTTGCGGGCGACCTACTTCCCACCCCAGGATCCCTGGTTTGCCGGCGGCGCGATCAATTACTACTACTTCGGTTTCGTCCTGGTCGGGACGCCGGTCAAAGCGCTGGGGATCGATCCGGCGGTGGCCTATAACCTGATCATCCCAGCCTTATTTGCCCTGACCGCTAGCGGCGCGTTCGGCCTGGGGGCGTCGTTTTATGTGCTGAGCCGGCGGCGCAGCAGTCTGCCGCTGCGCCGCGCGATCCTGGTCGGCCTATTGAGCGCGCTGTTCGCGGCCTTCATCGGCAACGCCGATCAGATTAACGTGGTCGGCCCGGCCTGGCAGAGGCTCGGCGGGATTGACGAGGGCACCCCAGCGCTGCTGGCCCTGCTGCGCGGCGTTTGGCGCTGGCTGGGCGGGGCAGCGCTACCGATTGCCCCTTGGTGGCCTTATTGGAATCCCACCCGCCCGGCGCCAGAGGTGATGATCGCCGAGTTCCCGCTATTCACCTTCCTGTATGCCGACCTGCACGCCCACATGATCGCAATGCCGCTGGCCTATCTGACGCTGGCGTATGCATTGGCCTACGCAGCAGGCGTCCGGTCGTGGGCAGGTGTGGTGCTCAGCGCGATCGCGACTGGCACGTTGTGGCCCACGAATTCGTGGGACTATCCGACGTATGCGCTGTTGGTCGCAGGTGGGCTGATCCTAGGCGCGCTGACTGGGGGAGAGGGCAGCCTGATTCAACGGATCTTGGGCGCTGTGCCGGCCCTGGCCGGCTGGCTGTTCCTCTCGCGCCTGGCCATGCTGCCGTATCTGGCCCACTACGGCGCGGCCTACAATGCTCTGGAGCCATGGACGGGCGACCGCACGCGCCTGGACACGTATCTGATCATCCACGGCCTGTTCCTGATCCCGATTGGGGCTGCCTTGTTGCGCCACCTTCTCACGCGCGGTCTGGCCGTCTGGCGCGCGCTGGCTTGGGCAGCGCTGCTGGCCGGGGCGGGGATCGGGATAATCGCGAGCGATGTCTCGGTCGCTGTCCTCGCGCTGCCCTTGACCGCGCTCGCTGTGCTGGCTGTGGTTCGGCCTGGGTTGAATGGGCCGGCGCGCTTGCTCTGGCTGGCGACGGCCGGCGCGCTGGCGCTCACATTGTTCGTCGAGCTGTTCACCCTGCGCGGTGACATCGGCCGCATGAATACCCAGTTCAAGTTCTACATCCAGGTGTGGCTGTTGCTGAGCGTCTCGGCTGCGGTGACCCTTCTGTGGATTGCCGAGTCCTTTGCGGTAGCGCTGCGCGTCGGCCCAGTTGCTGCCCATCGCTCGCTATACGCGCTGGGCCGCTGGGCGTTCGGCGGCGCTTTCGCGGTGGCCCTGTTGCTGGGGTTGCTCTATCCTGCGTTTGCCATCCCTGCCAAGGTCAATGACCGTTATGTGCCAACAGCCCCGCGCGGGCTGGATGGGATGGCCTACATGCGCAACGCGGTCCGCAGCGAGGAGTTCGCCGGTCGGCGCGTTGAATTCGCGCTGCGCTACGACTACGACGCCATCCGCTGGATGCAGGACAACATCGTGGGATCGCCCACCATCCTGGAGGAGGGGGCGGCTGCCGGCAACCAGTATCGTTGGAGCGCGCGTTTCTCGATCTACACCGGTCTGCCGACGGTAGTGGGCTGGGAGTGGCATCAACGTCAGCAGCGCGCGGCGCTCGCTGCGCCAGTGGTGGAGGATCGGGTGGCCGACGTGCGCGAGTTCTACAGCACGGCTGACCGTGACCGCGCTAGGCTGCTCCTGCAGCGCTACGGGGTGCGCTACGTGATCCTCGGCGCGATGGAGCGGTTGTATAACGACCCCGCCGGCTTGGACAAGTTCGCCATCATGGTTGAAGCTGGCGACTTGCAAGTGGTCTATCAAAACCCAGGCGTGACGATTTACGAAGTGTTGGCCGACGAATCATTGCTGCTGGGCCAGCGCTGACCACTCTCTGCGATGGCGCAACACAAACAAGGAGAGGATTTCCAAGTCGTCGCCTCGAACCGCCGAGCGAGCTTCGATTACGCGCTGGGCGAGCGCTTCGAGGCAGGCATAGCGCTCACTGGTGGCGAGATCAAATCAGCCCGCGCCGGCAAGCTCGACCTGCGCGATGCCTTCGTCCAGGTCCGCGACGGCGAGGCCTGGCTGGTGAACGCTTACATCCCGGTCTTCGAGCAGGCCACCGGCTTCGCGCGCGCCTCGGCCAGGGGCAACGAGCGCCGCGACCGCAAGTTGCTCTTGCACAAGCGCGAGATCGCCGAGCTGGAGAAGGGCATCGCCCAAAAGGGCTACACCGCCATCCCGACTCGCGCCTATCTCAAGCGCGGCTGGTTGAAGGTGGAAGTGGCCCTAGCCCGCGGGAAGAAGCTGTACGACAAGCGCGCGGCGATCGCCAAGCGCGATGCTCAGCGCGAGGTGCAGCGCGCGTTGAAAGTGCAAGACTAGCGCGGCGTGCCCGCCGGCTGATCCGGGCGGATGAGCATCACCGGCATCTTTGCACCGCGCATCACCCGCTCGGCCACGCTGCCCAACAACCAGCGCTCCATCCCGCTGCGGCCGTGCGTGGACATCACGATCAGGTCGGCGCCCGCTTTCGTCGCGTGGTCCAGCAGCGCGTCGGCCACCGGGCCCTCCAGCACGGTTGTGCTGACCTCGAGGCCGGTTTCACGGTGGATCCGCTCCGCCACGCCCTGCAGGTAGGCCTCGCAGTGGGCGCGGTCGCTGTCGTATAGGCTGGCCAGGGTGGCCGGGTCGCTCACATACACGTAGCTGGAAGGGTGCACGGCGACGCGCACCAGCTCGATACAGCCACTGCCGAAGCCGGCCAGCATCTGGGCATAGGGCAGCGCGCTCTCGGCGAAGCGCGACCCGTCGAGCGGGACGATGATCCGCTTGAAAGGGGATGGGCGTTGCGATGTCATGGTGTCCTCCTCGGCAGAAAGGATACCCCCGGCACGCTGCCTTCGCAACCCCCGCTGGGGCAGTGCGTGACCTGGGCAGGCGGGCAGGGGGTGGGGCACGCGGGCCTTCGCCGACGCTGCGCGACCCCGCTGCCCGCCTGACAATCTCATGGCCGGCGGACGATCGGCGCGTAGGCGTTGTGCCAGACGGTGCTGTTCACCCAGAAGCCGCCCTGCAGGGCATAGTCCCCGCCGGCGTGCGCGCCAGCGTCGGCCTGGCCGGCCGTGCTGCCCAGTGCCTAGCTCCCGCCCGTGCTGAAGGTGACCCCGCCGCTCTCGAAGGTGTTCCAGGTCGGGTTGTAGGGGCCGCCTTCAGGATAAAAGGCTGCCTAGGCTGTTATGCTGAGCGCGCCCCGTTCTTATTCCCTCGCAAGCATGGGAAAGAAAGGGGAGGTGTCATGCTAGAGGATAACCTCTGCGTCCTCGGTGTCTCTGCGGTGCATGTTTCTTTTATCACCTTCAGGCAGCGCACTCCCCGAAGGTGCACCCTCTCACAATGACGATAATATCGGTAATGGGCATCAGATGATGCGGAGGCTAGATGCAAGACCTGAAAATCCTTCGCCAAGGCCGAGAGTGGGCAGAACAGGAAGCGATTCACCTGTTGCGCCGCATGACGATCCAAGAGAGCCTGCGCCAATGGGCGATGTTGCAGGCCGCATTCGAGCCGCACCTGCTGGCGACGCAGGCTTTGTTTGTAGAGGAACGCCGGCAGGCCCTGGCCGAGCTGCAGGCGCGCCTGCGCCGATTGGCAGAATGGCAAGCACGCCATGGAGACGTTCTTCCGTGCGATCCAGACTCTGCAACAGCGGTTGAATGAGGCAGGAATCCCCTCAGTAGTGATCGGCGGCGTCGCCTTGGGCACCTGGGGCAACCCGCGCCTCACACGGGACGTGGACCTGAAAGTCCTCCTAACCCGTGAAGATGCCGATCGCTTGCTAAGCGTGCTCTCTCCAGATTATGTCTCGCTGCTGCCGAATCCTCAGCTCGTTCTTCGGCAACAGGCTCTGCTGTTCGTGACAGATCAGAACGGCGTGCGGTTTGATTTGTTGCTCGCTGAGACAACCTATGACCACGAAGCTGTCTGTCGCGGACGTGAGATCGAAGCGGCGCCGGGCATCACAATCAGGCTCTGTAGCCCAGAAGACCTCATTATCTATAAGATGATCTCAACCCGTGCCCGCGATTATGAAGATGCCATGAGCGTAGTTCATCGTCAAGGCGATGCTCTGGATGATCGCTACGTGATCAAGTGGTTGCGTCAGTTTGAGCTTGCATTGGACGACTCAACGTTGGTCACACAGTATCAGCAATGGCGACACCAGCAAGGGCGATCCGTTCGATAATCCGCAGCGTGCCAGGTAAGGCAGACTAGAGCGCAGGTGTGCATTTGGCGTTTGCCTCAAATGCGCCACTTAATGCTGTTGTGCAGTGTTGCTCCGCGGATGGGGTGCATTCACCAACGGGGGCAACACTCTAGCTGCCCGGCGAAGGCGAATTTGTAGGGGGTGGGCGACGTCATCGCTGTCACCCACTCAGATTTCTGCCCCAGCCGTGAATGCGCTCTGCGGATGCGTCACCAACTGTTAAAGATACAATAGCGCCGGCATGCAGACCTTCCAAGACCTGATCCTCGCCCTGCAGGCATTCTGGGCCGAGCGCGGGTGTCTGATCTGGCAGCCATATAACCAGATCGTCGGCGCGGGCACGATGAACCCCGCGACCTTCCTGCGCGTGCTTGGCCCGGAGCCGTGGAATGTGGCCTACGTCGAGCCATCGGTGCGTCCAGACGACGGCCGCTTCGGCCAGAATCCCAATCGCCTCTATACCCATACTCAGTTCCAGGTGATCCTTAAGCCACCGCCGGAGCGCTCGCAGGAGATCTTCCTGGATAGCCTGCGTGCTTTGGGCATTGACCTGGCGCGCCACGACATACGCTTCGTAGAGGACAACTGGGCGCAGCCGACGATCGGGGCCTGGGGATTGGGCTGGGAGGTGTGGCTAGATGGCCTGGAGATCACGCAATACACCTACTTCCAGCAGGTAGGCGGGCAGACGCTTGACCCGGTCTGTCTGGAGATCACTTATGGGCTAGAGCGCATTGCGATGGCGCTACAGGGCGTGCGCAGTGTATTCGACCTGCGCTGGAACGCCGATCGCACGTATGGCGATGTGCGGTTGACCGACGAACAAGAGCGCAGCGCTTATGCCTTCGAGCAAGCCGATGTGCAAGCCCTCCAGACGCTGTTTGACACATACGAGCGCGAGTGCCAGCGCGCGCTGGCAGCTGGCCTGGTGTTGCCGGCCTACGACTACATCCTCCAGTGTTCGCACGCTTTCAACCTGCTGGACACGCGAGGGGCGATCGGCGTGACTGAGCGCCAGCGCTTCATCGGGCGCATGCGCGACCTGGCTCGCGCCGTGGCCTCGCGCTACGTCGAGCAGCGCGAGGCGTTGGGCTTCCCTTGGCGCACGGCTCACCAGTCTGCGCCGGAAGCACCGCTGCCAGCCTCCGCTGTGGCCGATGACCGACCGCGTGCCCTGCTCGTCGAGTTGGGCACCGAAGAGCTGCCGGCCGACGACGTGCCCGTCTGCCAGGCGCAATTGGCGCGCCATGTGATCGAGGCACTCGACGCAGCGCGCATTGACCACGGCGAGGCGGTGGTGATCGGCACGCCGCGCCGAACCGCTGTTTTGGTCAAGGATGTGGCGGCCCATCAGCGCGACGTGGACGAGCTGGTGAAAGGGCCGCCGGCAAAAGCGGCCTTCGACAGCGCTGGCCGTCCGACGCAAGCCGCGATCGGCTTTGCCAGTCGCTTTCAGCTCGACCCGGCGGCGCTGATCGTCCAGGAGGACGCCGGCGGCGCCTATGTCTATGCCCGCAAGCGCGAAGCTGGTAAACCAAGCATCGGGGTGCTCGCCACTGCGCTGCCGCAGGCGATCGGCAAGATCAGCTTCGAGAAGACCATGCGCTGGAACCTCACCAACGTTGCGTTTGCCCGCCCGATCAACTGGATCGTCGCGCTGCTGGGCGATCAGGTCATCCCATTTACCTTCGCCGGCGTGCCATCGGGACGGGTGAGCTATGGCGCGCGGGGCGAGGGATCGCCGGCATTCACCCTGGCCAGCGCCGAAGACTACCTGGCGCAGCTCGAGGCACACCACATCATCGGCGAGATGCGCGCGCGGCGCGCCGAGATTCAGCGCCAGGTGGAAGCTGCCGCCTCTGCGGTGGGTGGGCGCGTCGCGCCCGATGATGAGCTCCTCGACGAGGTGACCAACCTGGTCGAGCAACCCACGGCGATCCTGTGTGCATTCGACGAGGCGTTCCTGGAGTTGCCGGCGGCCGTGCTGACGGCGGTGATGCGCAAGAAGCAGCGTTACTTCACCGTGACGCGCCCGGACGGCCAGGCGCTATTGCCATATTTCGTCACTGTGCGCAACGGGGGCGCTGCGCATACCGACGAGGTGCGCAAGGGCAATGAAGACGTGGTGCGCGCGCGCTTTGCCGACGCGGCCTATTTCTTCCGCCAGGATCTCAGCAGGCCGCTGGAGGCCTATCTGCCTCGCCTCGCCACAATCACCTTCCAGGCCAAACTTGGTTCAATGCTGGACAAGGCGCAGCGCGTCGAGGCGCTCGTCGCGCCAATCGGCCAGCAGATCGGCGCGACCGACCAGGCGATCGCTGTCGCGCGCAAGGCGGCGCGCCTGTGCAAGGCCGACCTGGCGACGAGCATGGTGGTGGAGATCACCGCGCTGCAGGGCGTGATGGGGCGCGAATACCACCGCCGCACGAGCAGCGACCCCGACCGAGAGGCGGTGGCCGAAGCTATCTTCGAGCACTACCTGCCGCGCTTCGCCGGCGATGCAACGCCGAAGACCGAGGCTGGCCTGATCGTCGCGCTGGCCGATAAGCTCGATAGCATCGCCGGCTTGTTCGCGGTTGGCCTGGCGCCGAAAGGAAGCGCTGATCCCTTTGCCCTGCGCCGCGCTGCTATCGGCATCGTGCAGAACCTGCTGGCCAGCGGTCGGCCGTTCTCGCTGCGCGATGGCCTGACGCGCGCCATCGCTGGCCTGCCCGTCCCTGCTGATGAGCGCGTTGCGCAAGCAGCGCATCAGTTCATCCTGGAGCGCGAGCGACAACACTTCCTGGATGAGGGGCATCGCCACGACGTGGTGAACGCTGTGGTGGACGCAGCCGGCGACGACCCCGCGCGCGCCCTGCGCTATCTGCTCCAGCTCAGCGAGGCCGTCACTGCCGCCGACTGGCCGGCGACGCTGGCAGCGTATGCGCGCTGCGCGCGCCTTGCGCGGTCACAGCCGACCGATGGCGTGTTGCCTGGCGAAGACACCGAGCCGGCCAGCCAGGCACTGGCGCAGGCGGTGGCGGCAGTACCACCGCCGCAGGACGTGCGTAACCTGGTGGCTAATCTGCGCGCGCTTGCGCCTTTGATCACCCGTTTCTTCGACACAGTTCTGGTGATGGCCGATGACCCAGCCCTGCGCGCGGCGCGCTTGGTGCTGTTGCGCCGCATCGTCGCGCAGGCCGACGGCATCGCTGACCTAAGCAAACTTGAAGGCTTCTGAACCCTATGCTTCACTCGACCATCGATCCCGAGCAAGAGCGCCTGAACGCTTGGCTGCGCGAGCGCCACGAGACGCAATTTCGCAATAGCCTGACCCAGGGCACGCAGCTGCTTAGCCAGCGGCGCGCAGATGAGGCGTTGCCCTTCCTGGAGCGCGCCCACAAGCTCAAGCCGGACCACCCAGAGGCTGCGCTTAACCTGGGCGGGGCCTACATCATGACCGGCAGATACGGGTTGGCGGTCAACATACTGGAAATGGCCGTTGCGCGCAACCCCGATTACGCTCAGCTCTGGGTCAACCTGGGCGCAGCGTATCTAGGCGATCCGGTCACCGCGACGGATGACCAACAGCAGCGCGCCCTGGCCGCCTTCCAGCGGGCGCTTGATCTCGACCCTATGGCGCGCAGCGTATCGTACAACATGGGTCTCATCCACCGCGACCGCGGCGAGGTCGAACAGGCGATCGCTGCCTTTCGGCGGGCAGTGCTGACCGATCCGGATGACCGCGATGCTTGGCGCTTGCTGGAGCGGTTGAGCGCGACTCGTTAGCGCTGCTCGGTCTCGACAAAGTATGCGGTCATCCCGCCAAGCGGCTTGCGATAGACGTGGCGCACGCGCGTCCCAGAGGCGTTGGCCGAGGTGGTAATGCGGGCCTGCATCCAGGTGCCAGCCGGCAACGCCAACAGCGTGCCGAGCATCGCACCGAGCATGGCGTTTGGCAGTTGTACGTACCACGGTGCGCGCCGTCCGGAGAGCGCGGCGCTGAGCAGCGCTAGCGCACCGCTTAATGCACCGGTGGCAACGACGTTGGTTCCGCAGCGGGGGTGAATCGCCAGTTCGCGCTGGCCGGCCCGCAGCCGCTCGATGGCCTCCTCGGCCGCGGCCTGCACCGTTGCGCTATCTGGCAGATCGCCATAAAGGTAAAAGCCGCGCGCTGTCGCCCGTCCGCCGGCGCGCAGATTGGGGCGCTGGGATTCCAGCACGCGCAGCGTGGCGTGTTCAAGCGCGTGGTTGCGCCGGATGCGCTCGATGATCTCGCCGAACATGCGAAAGCGAGTATAACAAAGGAGATGAAGCTACAGGGTAAGGTGGCGCTGGTGACGGGCGCAGCCCACCGCGTCGGGAAGGTCATCGCCTTAATGCTGGCCCGCGAAGGGGCAGACGTGGTGGTGCATTACGGCAGCAGCGCTGAGGCCGCCCGGCAGACCGCACAGGAGATCGCAGCGCTGGGCCGGCGCGTGCTGGTGCAACAAGCCGACATGGGGAGCTGGCAACAGGCAGCCGAGCTGGGGGCGCGCGCGCTGGCGCACTTCGGCCACGTGGACATCTTGATCAACAGCGCGTCTAGCTTTGTGCCCAACGACTACTTCTCCACCACCGAAGCAGACTTCGACAGAGCCTTTGACGTGAACGTCAAGGGCCCGTTTGTGCTCAGCCAGGTGATCGCCCGCGCGATGATGGCTAGCGAGGGCGAGGGCGTTTGCGGCAACATCATCAATATTGTGGATGAAGGCGCGTTCTTCCCCTGGCGCCGCTACGTCGCCCACGGCCTCTCGAAAGCCGCGCTGCTGGCGCTCACCCGCGCCCAAGCTTTGAACTTCGGCCCCAAGGTGCGGGTGAACGCGATCTGCCCCGGCCCGATCTTGAAGCCGCCGGATTACACCGACGAGCAATGGGAAGCGTTGCGCCTGACCAACCCACTGCGCGCGTTGGGCAGCGCTGAGCAGGTCGGCGAGACCGTCCTCTTTCTGCTCACCGGCCCCCAGTTCATCAACGGCGACTGCATCATGCTGGACGGTGGGCGCATGTGGCAGCATCAGTGAGCGAGGTTTGATTGACCAATGGACCTGATACAACTGACCAAGCTGGTTCAATTCATTGACGAGGAGCGACGCAAGGATCGCGCGTTGATCGCCCAGTTGCAAGAACAGGTGGCCGGCCTGATGCAAGAGGCCGAGGCGCGCACGCGCTATGCACAGTCTCTCGAGACGGTGCTGAACGAGATGAAATTGCAGGTGCTGCGCGCCCTGGGCTGGACCTCAGCCACCGAGCAACTGCGCCAGGAGTTCGCCCAGGTCATCGAGCGGATTGAGGAGCAACGCGCCAAGGCCGAGCGGGAGCTGATGCGCACCCGCCAGATCGAGGTCGAGTCGCTCACCCGCCAGCTGAGCGAGCTGCGTAAAGAGGCCAAACTCTTCGCTGGTTATGCCGAGCAGCTCGAGGCGCGCAAAGCGGAGGAGGGCCGGCTGGCTGAGCTGATCGGCCGTCTGCAAGTGCAGGTCATGGACCTCGACCGGCGATTTAGCCAGCCCGTGACCCAAATTATGTTCCTCGAAGAACAGCGCCGGCAAGACGCCAAGCGGATCAATGCCCTGGAGCAGGAGATCGCCGATCTGAAGAAGAAGATTGAACAGCTTCAGCCTAAACTGCTGCTGCTGGATGAGGCGGTTCGCCGCAAGCAGAGCGAGGTCGAAGAGGCAGCCAAGCTGCTGGAGGCGCAGAGCCAACTGATTGAGACGCAGCGAGTGGCCGACGTGCGCCGCGAGCGGCAGTTCGCTGAATACGCTGAGATCATCGAGAAGTTGAAGCTGCGCGCCGAGGAAGTGTCCCAGCAGGTGATCGGCTACGTCCAGCTCCGCGAAGAGGTGAAGCGCGAGCTTGCGGCACTGCCCGACTTCAAGGAACGCCTTGAGGTGCGGATCAACGAGCTGTTCGAGCTGCAGCGCGAAGCCGAGGAGCGCGCCAAGCGCGCTGCCGATGCGTTCCGTGAGCAGCTTGAGAAAGAGTGGCGCTTGTTTGCGATCGCGCAGGATGAGAAGTGGTTTGAGCGCGACCGGCGCTACAGCGAGCTAGAGCTGCGCACCGCTGAGCTTGAGGATGAAGTGCCTAGATTTCAGCCGCAACTCAACCTGCTCATCGAGATCCTCGAGGCGTTCGCCAAAGCGTATGCCGAAGCCGGCCGCGAGTGGCTGGCCGAGTCCAACCGCTTGATCGATCAACTCAAAGCGCTGCTGCCCAGCGAGGTGAAACCGTCTCGCCGGCAGCGCAAGAAGCGACAGGCGCAGGCCGAGCCGCCGCCTGAACCCAAAGACGGTGTGGACCTTTCAGCCGACCTGATCACCTGAACGGATGCGCGTTGTCGCTACCGCCGGCCACGTGGACCACGGCAAGTCCACGTTGGTGCGCGCGCTCACCGGCATTAATCCCGACCGCCTGCGCGAGGAGCAGCAGCGCGGCATGACAATTGACCTGGGCTTCGCCTGGCTGACCTTGCCCGATGGCGAGCCGGTGGGGATAGTGGACGTGCCTGGCCATGCTGACTTTATCGAGAACATGCTGGCGGGCGTCGGCGGCGTGGACGCAGCGTTGCTGGTGGTGGCCGCCGATGAAGGATTGATGCCCCAGACCTTGGAGCACCTTGCTATCCTCTCCCTGCTGCGCATCCAAACCGGTTTGGTGGCGCTGACCAAGGCCGACCTGGTGGCCGACGAGGCGTGGATCGCGCTGGTGAGCGACGACGTGCGTCGGGCGCTGGCCAGTACGCCGCTGGCCGAGGCGCCGCTGGTGGCGGTCAGCGCGAAGACCGGTCAGGGGTTGGATGCGCTTACAGCGACGCTTGCGCAAGTGTTGGCGCGCGCGCCGGCGCGGCGCGACCTGGGCCGGCCGCGCCTGCCCGTGGACCGCGTCTTCGTCTTGCCCGGCTTCGGGACGGTGGTCACAGGCACGCTGAGCGACGGCGTCTTCGCTGTGGGAGATGAGGTTGAGGTCCATACGCAACGCGGCGAGCGCCTCACCGCGCGCATCCGAGGCATGCAGATGCACAAGCAGAAGATCGCGCGTGCCCAGCTCGGCAGCCGGCTGGCGATGAACTTAGCGGGCGTTGAGGCCGCCCAGATCGCGCGCGGCAGCGTGGTGGCCAGGCCAGGAGCGTATGCGCTGACGACGCTGGCCGACGTTTACCTGGAGGTTTTGGACGAAGCGCGACAGCGCGGGTTCGGCTTGCAGCGAGTGGTTTCGCTGCGCCATCGGGCCACAGTGAAAGTCTTCAGCGGGGCTGCGCACAGCATGGCGCAAGTGCGCCTACTAGAGGGAGATGTGCTGTTCCCCGGGGCAACGGGGTGGGCGCAGTTACAGTTCGCCTCACCGATGCTCCTGGCAGCCGGTGACCGATTCATCGTGCGTTGGCCGTCGCCTGCGCTGACGGTGGCTGGCGGCTTGGTTGTGGATCCGCATCCGTCGCGGCTGCACCGGAGGCGCCGCGGTCACGCTGACCCGGCTGTGCTGTTGCGCTTGTCGGCGCTTCATGACGGTTCGCCGGCCGATAAGCTGCTCCAGGTGATCAGCGCGCTTGCCGTGGCGACGCTGGATGAGTTGAAGGCCAGGGTGGAACTCGATGATGCCGGTTTGCGCGCTGCCCTGGATGAGCTATCCGCGCGCGGCGCTATCGTCGTCGCACATGATCTCAGAGGAACAGCGTCCGTGGTGTGGGGCGCAGAGGCGCTGGGGAGCGTCCATCAGCGCGCGGTGGCGTTGCTGCGCGCGTTTCACACGACCCATCCGCTGGCCGAGGGCATGCCGCGCGAGGCATTGCGCAGCCAGTTGAAGCTGTCCCCGCTGGCCTTTGAAGCCCTCTTGAAGCGCTATAGCGACCCTGATGCCCTGGATGGCATGGTGGAGTCTGGCGGCCTGGTGCGCCTGGCATCGCATGCGCTGCGCTTCACGCCGCAGCAAGAAGCCGCAATTGAGGACTTTCTCGCGCGCTGCCGTGCGTGTCCCTGGGCCACGCCTTCCGTGAAGGAGGCGCGCGCTGCCCTTGGCGACCAGGTGTATGAGGTCCTCCTCCGCCGCGGCCAGATCATGCAGCTAAACGCAGAGGTGATCCTCCTGCCGGAGACCTACGCGCAAGCCTTGCAGGACATGCGGGTGCTGGTCGCGCGCCGTGGGCAGGTGACCGTTGCTGAGGTGCGCGATCACTTTGCCACGACGCGCAAGTATGCGCTTGCGCTCATGGAATACCTGGACGCCCAGGGGATCACGCAGCGCGTCGGCGATGCGCGCGTGCTCCGAGCGATAGATGGCCAAAACGAAGGAGCCGGCGCTTAGGCCGGCTCCTTCTGCGACACCCCCTCCTGTGCGTTGCTGCGTCCCAGTGCGCGTGCGCGCGGCTCACTTGACGGCGATCTTGATCTGCTTGGGCTTGACGACTTCCGCCTTTGGAATCGTCAGGGTGAGCACGCCGTTCTCGAACTCGGCCTTGGCCTTATCGGCTTCGACCTCGGCTGGCAGTTGGATGCTGCGCTCGAACGAGCTGTAGCGGATCTCCCTACGCAGCCAGCGGCTCTTGTCGTCCTTGTGCTCTTCCTCCTGCTTCCATTCGCCGCGCAGGGTGAGCACACCGTTCTCCACCGTCACATCCACATCCTCGGGCTTCCAGCCCGGCAACGCCGCCTTGACTGTGAAGCCTTCGGGCGTCTCCATGACATCCACTGCCGGCGTGCTCATGCCGTCATCAAACCAGCGCGCCGTGCTGACGAACGCATTCCGCATCAGTTGGTCCATGACCTCGCTTAGCGCCAGCATCTCACCGGCTGGGTTCCACGTTCTGCGAACTAGGTTTGCCATTTCAGATCTCCCTCCTTTCGTTTGGTCTTTTGCTTAAGTTTGCCTACAGCGTAGGTAGGGGATGTTAGAAAAGAGCAGGTGAGGTGTTAAAGAAAGGATAGAACCCGCGCAATGCGAGGTCATTTCAAAGGATAAACTGTGAAGCGGGTCGGCAACAGGATCGAGGCGAAGTGTTCCTCGGCCGGCGGCGAGGCAAAGGCAGGTGCGCGCTGTTGGGTGAGCGGGTCATATAGGCCGACGAAGACCAGGTATTCGCTGGGCTGCGCCTGGGTCGGGATGGCCAGCCGCATGGCGTCCTTGACGATCTGGCCGCGCTGCCAGCAGGTAGTGGGGTACTTCGAGCGCACCGGCATTTCGTCGTGCTGGGCAATGCGCACCTGATCTTGTGGGTCGGCGGCCAGGTGGACGAAGGCTTTGTAGGCGTGGGGGATCGGTCGGTCTGAGACGCGCTCCCAGTAGAGGACAACTTCTCCCTCGCCGCCCGGCGCAGCAGGCCTGAGCTGATAGGCGCGCAGGGCGATCGCGCCATCGGCCATAAAGCGCGCGTCGATCGGCATCGCCTCGGCAGGGATGCTGACCCGCGGGTAGCGCTCCGGCGTGATCCCGTAATCAATCAGCACGCGCAGCACGCCAATCTGCGTGCCTGTCTGAAGCACCATCAATCCCAGCGTGAGCGCTGCACCCCAGCGCGGCAGCGCCGGCAGGATCACGCCTGCCGCGCCGAGGAAGAGGGGCACAAAGTAGAGCCAGACGCGCCCGGTCTCGCTGCGCGCTACGTGCGCCAGGCTGAGCGCGGCGAGGGTGATCCACAGTGCCGCGGTGATCGGCAGCGCCTGTCGCCAGCCGGCGGCCAGCGTCAGGCCCACCAGCGGCAGGCCGGCCATCGTCAGCAAGTCCCAGGGGTGCCAGAAGACGAACGGCCAAAACGGGAACTCGATGCCCAGGTGGCTATCGAACACCACCTGGTAAAGGCGGAAGGGATTCAGGCCGCTCCACAGCCAGGCGATGAGCCACACAGTCGCTGTGCCGACAGCGGCCCAGAGGACGGCTGCAAGCCAGGTGCGCCAGGCCTTCAGCAGCGCTCGGAGCGGCGACTGGCTGAGTAGGCGGAGGACCGTGTAAGTGACCGCGATGAGGGCGATCGGCACTGCGCCGAAGGTGATGAACGTGGCGAGTGAGAAGGCCAGGCCTGCCAGGCCGGCATCGCGCAGCCGGCGCTGTCTGGCGAACCGCTCGCAGCACCAGAGGATCAGTGGCGTGAACAGCGCGACGCCGCGGTCGAACTGCGACACCCACAGGCCAAAGCCCGGTGTGAGCGCATAAAGCCCAATGGCCCACGCTGCGCTGCGCGCGCCGGCCAGCAATCTGAGCCAGCCATACAGCGGCCAGGCGACCAGCATTGCCAGGATCACCTCGGCGGCCATCCCCACCAGCGCGCCGGCGAGCCATGGTGCTGGTGCGTCCTCACCCAGCAGCCCCAGGCAGCTCTGTGGGCGCAGCCATTCGGCGACGATCTGGGTGAGCGACGGCGGGAGCTGTTGGAAGAGGGCCGTGCCCAGCGTGAATATCAGCGGGAGCGCAGGTGGATGGCGGGATTGGTGAACGGGGTAGGTTGTGGCGCGCTCGGCATAATGGCCGACAAAGTCGCGCACGTCTTCGACCGGCGCGCCGACCGTCCAATAACCGCCGGTGGCCCAGGCGAACGTCCGGCGGGCGAGGCCGGCGAACGGGTCGCCCTCGGTCATCGCTGTGGCTAGGAGCTGGATAAGCAGGCCGCCGCCGATGAACAGCGCGACTATCTTGGTGAGAGGCGCTTCACCCTCGGTCGAGCGGCGGAGCAGCAGCCACAGCCCGCCAGCGTAACTGCCCAAAGCCAGGAATAGCGCAGTGATGAGCCAGCCAGGCGCGTTGAAGTCGCGCTCCCAGAGGATAAGCACGTCACGGCTGGGGTAAAAGCGCAGCGCAGCGACGTAGATGAGGGTGAGCGCCGCTGCCGCAACCAGCGCTAGCCGGCCAGCGAACCTCATCGCCACATTTTGTGAGCGGTTTATACGCCGCGCATCCCTCTAGGGCGCATTGGCAAGCGCGCGCTCCAGGTTCTCGCGCAACTGGCGGTAGGTGGCTTCGCTGATTTCGCCATTCGCCAGGCGTATGTCCAGGTTAAGCAGCGCTTGCTCGATCTGCGCCTTCGTGGTGGGCGCAGATGGTTGAGGCTGGGCCGGCTGCTGCATGCCTCCGCGGATCGCGTCGGCCATCGCCTGGCCGATGCCGATGCCTGCGCCCAAACCGGCGCCAATCCCAGCGCCACCGCCGGCTTCGTTACGCGCTGCTTCGCGCATGGCCTGGCCGGCTTGATATTGCGTGTATGTCGCGCCGACGGCGCCCATCGCGCTGCGCGTGGCGATCGCTTTCGCCGTCTCCTCGCTTGGCTGGATACCGACCACATAGACTTTGCGCAGGGCGATCCCTACGGCCTCGAAGTCGTCGGCGGCCCTAGCCTGGATCGCGGCGCCTAAGTCGGCCTGCAGAGCAGCTAGGTCAAGCAGCGAACGGGTCTTCATGGTCGCGCCGAGCACGGACGCGATCTCACTCACCAAGATGCTGCGCAGGTAGTCCTGGATTTGCGCGGTGATGTAGATGCCTTGCACGCCGACGATCTGGTTCACGAAGCGCTGCGGGTCTTTGATCTGCATCGAGTATGTGCCAAAGGCGCGCAGTTGGACCATGCCGAGCACAGCGTCGGGGACGGTGATCTCAGCCGGCGTGCCCCACTTCATGTCCACGAACTCTTTGGTAGTGACGAAATACACCTCTGCAGGGAAGGGGGTGCGATCGTTGGTCGCTAGGCCGATCAAGCTAGAGAGCAACGGCAAGTTCGCCGTAGTTAGCGTGTGGCGACCTTCGGTGAACATGTCGAGCGCTTTGCCGTCGCGGTAGAACACTGCCACCTGCGCCCCGCGCACGATCACCTGCGACCCCAGGCGGATGTCGCCGCTGCCCTGTTCCGGCACGCGCCGGACGATCTCATTTGGCCCCTGATCCGGCCACTCAACAACGTCAATAATCCGAGCCATCAGAATCTCTCCTTCTTGTTTATATGCCGGTGATCACCTTGTTGCGCTGGGCGAACAAGTCAGCGGTCGCCCGAACGACCTGCGTCGCTGCGGAGAGCGCTGCCTGAAGCGAGACGGGGTCGCTGGCGGCCTGCTCCAGCGCGTTAAGCGCTGCTTTGATCTCCTCCAGTTCGCCCACCAGTTGCTGGTCGAACGCCTCAAGCTGATCGAGCTGTTCTTCCTTAACGCGAACTGCGTCAAAGAAGCCGGCGTAGCCCTGGGGAGCGTGGCGAATGCGATCGATCAGCGTCTGCAGCGCGGTCTTCAGCGCCCCCAGCGCGCCCATCCATTCCAGCCCCAGCTTCTCTAAGACGGTGTTCTGCACAGCAGTGACGCGGTCCAGTTGAATGGTGAAATCGCGCACCAACGCCTCGCGCAGGAGGCGGTCGGCCTCGCGGCGCATCTCTTTCTCTTTGTAACCTTTGTAGCCGGGGAGGTTGCCGAAGAAGGCTTCGATCGCCCCGCGCTGTTTGCGGATGTTCTCGTAATTTGCGCTCATGCTCACGCTCCTTTGCCCTGTTGCTAGGACACAGTGAAGACCTCGCTGCCGCAGTATGGGCACTTGATCAACCCCTTGCCGGCCAGGGTCAGCGGCCCACCGCACTTCGGACACGTCCCGCCCTTGAGTTTGGACGCATCGGTCGAATAGAGGACGCCGGCGTCCCAGTCCACGTAGCCGCTGAACAGTTGTTTGCCAATTAAATCATAGATGAGCTGCTTCATCTCGGCCCGCGAGACCCCTAGTTCGACGGCGGCCATCGCAATATCGGCTTTGCCCTGGGTCTGGACCAGGCCAAGCAGCTTCTGCTGGCGCCGGATGTGCACCTCTTCGGCTGCCTCCAGCCGGCCCTTGTTCAGGACATAGACGCCGGCGCCGAGCAGCGGCGCAGCGACGACAAAGACAAAGCCGAGCGCCAGGATGCGCCCACCGGTCGTGCCGATCGAACCGCCGAAGGCCCACAGCGCGCCTAGAAGGAAGATGCCGGCGCCGATCGCGATGAAGATGTAGCCAAGCGTTTTGCCTTGATTCATTGCACATGCTCCCGGGTTTAGCCAAAGCCGCCTCGACCGCCGCCTGACCCTCCACCGCCGAAGCTGCCTCCACCGCTCCAGCCGCGGCCAGAGCGCCCGCCGCCGCTCCAGCCACTGTCTGAGCTGGTCGAGGGTGGCGGTTGGCTGGTGAAAGTGGTCGCCACAGAGTCGAACATCCCAGCCAGGCCGCGCTCAAGCGAGGCGATGCCCTGTCCGAGGCTGCGCTCCAGCCCCTCGATGCCGCCGCCGGCCCGCGCCTGGCCGCTGATGTCGCCGCGCTGCACTGGTTGAGGCGTGGAAGGTGAGCTCGCAGTAGACGGCGCAGCATAGACCGGCTGCTGAGGATGCATCGGTGCATACCAGGGTGGGGCAGGGGCGTTTACCGTTGCGAACTTCCGCATCCAGGAGTGATCCAGACCGAAGGCGATCGCGTAGGGCAAATATTTATCGAACAAGTCCTTAGCTTCCTGGAGCTGGGTGTACTTCTCGATGTCGCTCAGGTAGCGCTTGAAGGCCTCGGCACGCATGCGCATCTCGGCACCTTTGCGCGTGCGCAAGGGCATGTGGCGTGCGACCGCCTGCAGCACGATGCCCGTCACGAAGATCGCTGCGGGCAGGCAGATGCTCCACTCGGTCAGGTCGCTCGCAAATGACACAACCAGGAAGAAAGCAATCACTGCGAAGACGATCACCAGGTTGGCGAGGGCGCGATACGTTTGGCGCGTCTGGTCGGGCGAGCGCGTGTAATAGCCGGCCTCGACGAGGGCTTCGTAAAGCGCTGCTTGTATCTTCGGGATGTGGACGTAGAACTGATTGCGGAAGTCGGACAGCGCGCGCCCGCCTTGCGCAATCCCCAGCGCCGTGATCAGTGCCCGCTCGTGAGGTTGCAAGCTGACCTGGCCATAGTGCTCGCCAGGCTCGATGCGCCAGTCGTTTGTGGTCAGCAGGCCGCCCATGCTCGGGCGTGCATACTCGCTGATCTTGAGCACGCCGCGGCGAGCCAGGTCAACCAGGGTCGCCACGATGTCGCGGATGTCGGCGGTTTCGTCTACCAATGTGCCGGCCAGGCCGGGCGAGAGGTCAGGCGGCGGCTCGGTGAGGTATTGAGCGACCAGGCCGACGTTTGGGTCGCGCCCGCGCGTGTAGTAGAGGGCGAGCACAGCCGCCGGCCCGCCGAAGAAGATCAATAGGCTCGCCAGGAGCGCGATCAGATCGTAGCGCGGCTTCTCGAACGCTTCAAAGCGCCGCCGCTCGTCAAAGGCCCGTTGCCAGGGTGGTGGCTCGCCGCTGACGATCCCGTGAGGGAACTGGACGCGCACCTCCATCTCGCTGCCGCTGGGGATGGGTTCCAGCGCTTCGGCGACCACTGTCCCCTCGCTCAGCCCGCGCAGGCTGGCCCGCACGCCATACACCTCAGCGTTGTCGGCTATTGCACCAGCCGGCAGCCGAACAGTCACGCGCGCGTTTTGCACAGGGAAGCCAGCTCGGTCGGCATACACCGCCACCCAGAAGAGCTGATCGCCATCGGGATAGTAGCGCAGCGCGCCGGAGACCGTGTAGCGCAGCGTGAAGGTGCGCTGTTCATCCCTGGCTGGCCGAGAGAAGTAGTACTTGATGCGCAGCATGCCGTCGTCTGTATCCGCAAGCTCGACCTGGAGCGGCTGGCCTTCCTCAGTGGCCTGGATGTCCCGCACGTCGGTCAGCCGGCGGCGGTCAATATCGCGGAAGCCCCAGCGAAATGTCCCTTGCGTAAAGCGGATCACGTTTGTCTCGCTGATCCGCAGGTCGCCGTTGGGCAGCACATCGATCTCCGTATCCAGGCGCAGCCAGATCAGCGACTTGCTTTCAGCGCGGGCCGGCGAGGCGATGCCGATCAGGACACTCAGGATGATCAGGGCGATGCTCAGTCGTAGGGGCTGCGCCGCGGCAGTCATGCTTTCGTAGTGTAGCCCAATTTTTGTTAAGGCCCGGAGAAGGGAGTGTTCCAATTCGGAATGAAAGGCTGCCAGGCCGAGCGCAAGCGAAGCATCTCGTTGACCAAGACCATGCAGTATGGATGAAGCGCTGTGGTTAGTTAAATCCTTCGCTGCGCTTAGCATGACAGAGGCGAAGGTCTTGGCAATTGGCAAATACGTCATCACTGCTCATTGGAGCACTCCCGGTTACAGGGAATGCTCAACTTTGGGGTGACTTGGCTTACTGATATCTCACTGCCGAGGCACAGCGCGCGCGGAGAGACAAGCTGAAGCCTCTCTGCGCCCTCGGCGTCTCCGCGGTGCACGTTTCTTCAATACTAACCGCCGAGGCACAGCGCGCGCGGGAGACAAGCTGAAGCCTCTCTGCGTCCTCGGCGTCTCCGCGGTGCACGTTTCTTACTTTCACCGCCGAGACGCAGCGCGCGCGGAGAGACAAGCTGAAGCCTCTCTGCGTCCTCGGCGTCTCCGCGGTGCACGTTTCTTACAGCACCTTCAAGTGGCGCACTCCCTGCGTTTGCCCTGCGCCGCATGCGGCCATTTCTGAGTTAGAAGATCGCCATCAGCGCCGCAAGCAGCGGCGGGCCGAGGATCAGCAGCCCGACGAGCACCGCGCACAGCGCCGTGAGGAAGACTGCACCGGCTGCGCAGTCCTTGGCCACCTTGGCCAGCGGGCTGAAGTTGGGCGAGACATGGTCCACAATTGCCTCGAGTGCAGTGTTGAGCAGTTCAGCTTGGAAGACCAAGCCGACCGTCACGGCCAGGACCGCCCAATGCTCCGCCGGCAGGCCGAGCCACAAGCCTAGGGCGATCACCGCCAGGGTGATCCCGAGATGCACCTTGAAGTTGCGCTGGGTGCGAAAGGCGTAGGCGATCCCGGCCAGGGCAAAGCGAAACGAGGCGAGCAGGCTTGGCGCTCTCATCATTCCACTCGGCAGATCAGCCCCTTGAGATACTCGGACTCCGGAAAGGTCAGCAGCACAGGGTGGTCGCTGGCCTGCGTTAGCCGCTCCAGGACGCGCACTTCGCGGCCGGCCTCCAGCGCTGCGCTGAAGACGATCTTCTGGAACAGCAAGGCATCTACCACGCCGCTGCACGAGAAGGTGGCCAACACGCCGCCCGGACTGATCAGCCCCAGGGCGACGCGGTTGAGGTCCTTGTAAGCGCGGGCGGCGCGGTTCACCTGATCGGGGTGGTGGGCGAACTTGGGCGGGTCGAGGATGACCACGTCGAAGCGCTCATCCTGCTGGCGCAGCGCGCGCAGCAGCGCGAACACGTCTGCCTCCAGGCACGCGCAGGCGGAATCGCGCGTGTTGTTCAATGCCAAGTTCTGCTCGGCCAATTGCAGCGCCTCGGCGCTGGAATCAACGTTGAGGACGCGGGATGCCCCGCCGCGCAGCGCGTGCACGCCGAAGCCGCCGGTATAAGCAAACGCATTCAGCACCGCTGCGCCCTGACAATACGCGGCAACCCGCAGCCGGTTCTCGCGCTGATCCAGGTAAAAGCCGGTCTTTTGCCCGCCCGCCGGCTTGACCAAGAAGCGCGCTTCGTGTTCTCGGATCTCCACCAGCGCGTCGGGCGTCGGCGCGCTCAGCGCCTCGTGGACAGCGCGCGGGACCGTCCCGCCGAACTCGTAGCGCAGGCGTTCTTCGTCCATCCGATGGATGACTTTCTGCGGGGATAGCCCCTCGGCCAGCGCTGCCTTAAGGACCGGTAACGCTCGCCACGCCAAGAGCGACGAGACCTCAAGCACCAGGTGGCCGGCGTAATCGTCGGCGATCAGCCCGGGCAGGCCATCGCTCTCGCCGAAGACCCAGCGGATCGCGTTGGTATGGCGCAGGGCGGGATCGTGCCGCCGGCGGGCGACCGCAGCTTGCACGCGCCGCTGCCAGAAGGCGTCGTCAATTGCTTCGTCAGCTCGCCACGTCAGCAGGCGGACCGCGATCTGCGCTTGCTGGTTGATGATCCCGCGCGCCAGCCACTCGCCCTTGTTGTCCAGCACATCCACGACGTCGCCATCACGCGGCCGGCCGTCAATTTGCTTGATCGCGCCGGCAAAGAGGCGTGGATGGCGCTGGCGCACCGACCGATCGCGGCCGGATTTAAGGATGACTGCCCCTGTCGGTTGCATAAAGGGGCGCGGCGCACTCAGATCACGAAGAATGACAAAGCGACCATCACCGCCACCAGCGAAAGGAAGATCAGCGCGGTGAGCTTGAGGTCACTGAGCACATCGCCGTACTCGCGGCGCAGGTCAACGTTGACGGGGGCGTGTCGTGCGGGCATAGCCGGCTCGCCAGTCGGCTCTGTCGCCTGCTCAGGCCTGGCGACCGGCACTTGAAAGGCTTCTGGTGGCAGGTTTGGGGTTCGCTGTCGGCGCGATTTCTTCGACATGGCTATCTCCGGGCTACGGCAAACACCTCGCGCTGGAAGAACCAGGCGAACGGCGGCCAATGAAACGCGATGTGGCGCAAGGCGGCCATTAAGGCGCCTTCCTGGCGCTGCTGCGGCGGCGTATCCAGCCAGACGCGCACGTCTCTGAAGCCGGCGCGCTGAAGGTATCGCCGCAGCCGCAGGATGTCTTGTTCGTTGACGTGGACTGTGGTGTTCACGGCCACGTTTAGGGCGCGTGGGTTCTTTGGGTAATGCTTCCCTTGTCCCATCATCGTGCGGACGGTGCGCACAAGTGGATAGGCGTAGACATCGTACCAGCGGTTGGGCGCAGTGTGAATGACGATCTTCCCATCAGGTTTCAGCACGCGCCGGGATTCCTGGAGGGTGATCTCCAGCTCCCAGGGTTGCAAATGCTCCACTACATCGAACATTAGCACGCGCTCGAATTGTTGATCTGCAAACGGCAGATGGCGCGCGTTGGCGCGGACGATGCTGTAAACCCCTGGTTCGTTGTGCAGGGTGCGCTGGGAAAGGCGCACGGCAGCTTGGGCGTAGTCAATCCCAAAGGCGCGCGCGCCGATGCGCACCACGTGGCGGACGATCTCGCCGCGCCCGCAGCCGACGTCCAGGACTGTCATCCCTGGCTCCACCGCGGCGAAGGCAAACGCCTGGCGCAGCCGGCGCGAGAGGTGTTCTCCTTCCGTCCGCAGGAACTCATCGTATCCCTCGCAAGCAGTGAGGAAGTAGGCCTCATCGTAGAGCTCGGATGGCAGCGGCGCCTGGTCGCCCCGAGGTCGCGCGTCCCTCATGATTCGGACGGCGGGAAGTATAACAAGCGACGACGCTAGCTTGTAAGCGCGCTGAAGAGGTCGGCGGTGCGCGCAGCGATGCTATCCCACTCAAACAGGCGGCTGAGCGCGCGCGCGCCGGCCTGTAATCGCGCGCGCAGGGATGGATCTCCGATCAGGCGGGCGATTGCATCCCCAAGGGCATCTGGGTGATCAGGCGGCACCAGCAACACGTTTATGCCGTCCGCCAGTTCGCTCAGCGCGACGCGCGGCGTGGTGGTGACGATGGCGCAACCGTGCGCCAAAGCAGCCATCAGTGTGCCGCGCCGGAACGACGCGCCGTCGCGGTAGGGCAGCGCCACGCAGGCACAAGCGGCGAATGCCTCGCTCACCTCGCGCTCGTCCAGAAAGCCTGTGGAATAGACGTGCGCGCGCACCCCCAGTTCGTCGGCCAGATGGGCCAGCTGCGCCGCATACGCCTTGTTGGTCGGGTCGCTGTCGCCAGTCTGGCCGCCGATATGGAGCAGGCCGACGTTCAGCCCGCGCGCGCGCAGCAAGCTCAGCGCGCGCAGCAGCGTCTCGGCCCCTTTGCTCTCATTCAGAAACCCGAAGTAACCGATCAGGATCGTGTCGTCGGCGATGCCTCGCGCGCGCATCCAAGCGGCCGGTTCAAACCCGTCGAGCGGCGCCGGGATGATGTTGCTGCCGATGGGGATCAAAAAGACCGAGCGAACGCCTTCGCGGGTGAGGGTGTCGCGATCTTCGACGTTGGTCGCAATGCAGGCCGAAGCGCCTTTGGCCATGGTGATGATCGCCTTCCAGCGCAGGAAGCCGGCCTTGGGGAACAGATAGGGCACGCGCAGGTCGTGGAAGGTCACTACCGTAGGGATGCGCTTGGCCAGCGCGCCCGGCAATAGGTTGATCGCCGGGTGCATCTGGTACGCAGCGGCCTGATACTGTAGGTTCAGCACGTCTGGGCGGAACAGCCGATTGAACCCCTCGATCCGCCGGCGGGTCTCCCAGTTCCAGGCCGTCACCAGGCGATGGACGTGCACGCCGGCGCAGACGGCGTTGGTCGGCTCGCCAGCGACATGGCGCGTGATTACGTGCAGCTCGTGGCCCAGGCCAACCAACGCCTCCGCCAGCCGGCGCGTGTAATCGCCCAGCCCGCCCTGGAGGGGGGGATATTCCCCAGCGATCAGCGCGATGCGCATGCTGGGTGAATGCTAGTCCTCTTCCTCGTCTTCTTCCTCTGCCATCTTGCCCAGCATCTTATCGATCTCATAGAGACCGGTCGCCTGGGTGCCGATGACCTCGATGCGGTCGAGGATGTTGCGGGCCTTGATCTCGGCCTCGCGCTGCTCAGCCACGAAGTCCTGTAGCCAGTTCCAGGTGGCGTGATCTTTCTCGGCGATCGCCAGGTCTACGATGGCGTGGATCTTGCTGGCGACGCGCATCTCCAGCTCCAACACCTGCTTCATGATGTCCGGCAGGGAATTGAACTCATGGGGCGGTTCGGCCACTGCCGGCACGCGCGCAGCGCTATCTTGATCGACGATGTATTGAAGAAACCGCTGCATGTGCTCGCGCTCCTCATCCGCGCTGGCCATCAGGTAGCGCGCAGCCCCTTCGTAGCCCTGGGCGTCGCACCACAGCGCCATGGACAGATAGACGCTCGAGGCAAAGGCTTCTTCGGCGGCCTGCTTATTGAGGGCGACGGTCATCTGTTCAGAGATCATCCTTGATACCTCCTCCGCTGATAACTAAAGTATAGACTGAATTTTACCATGCATGAGAAAGTTTTTAACTAGTGTCAAATCTCTGAGACAGCAAAGTTATCGCGCAGCCCACTTGAGGAGCTTCGCCAGCGGCCAGGTGTTGATCACCGAGGCTGGCGTGACCCAGGCGCGGCGCGCGACCATCACGCCCAGCCGCATGTGGTGTAAGCCGGCTGGCGCGTGGGCGTCGGTGCTGATGCTGAGCTTGCAACCCAGCTCGGCTGCGCGTCGCGCCAACACGTCGTTCAGATCTAGGCGACTGGGGTCACTATTGATCTCCAACGCTACGTCGTGCGTTAAGGCGGCCTGGAACAGCGCTTCCCAGTCGTAGTCCGCGCCCTCGCGTTCGTTGATCAGCCGGCCAGCGGGGTGACCGAGGATGCGGACGAACGGATTTTGCATCGCGCGGATGGCCCGTGCGGTGATCTTCTCGCGCGGCTGGGTCAGCGCAGTGTGCACCGAGGCTTGCACCAGATCGAGCTGGGCCAGGACCTCATCGGGCAGATCGAGCGAGCCGTCGCTGCGCACCTCGACCTCCGCGCCCTGCAGCACGCGGAACTTATGGCCCTCGCGCTTGAGCTGAGCGTTCACCTGGTCTATCTCCTTGCGCTGTTCAAGGATGCGCTTAGGGGTCAATCCGTTTACCACGCCAAGGCCGGCGGTGTGATCGGTGATGAGGATGTATTCGTAGCCCAAGGCGAGCGCAGCGCGGGCCATGCTCATGACGTCGGTTGCGCCATCGCTCCACGCGGTGTGCATTTGCAGATCGCCCTTGATGTCCTTGAGTTCGATCAAGTCGGGCATTACCAGACGGCCAGGACCCAACTCGAGGGCTTTCTCTACCTCGCCGCGGTCTTCGCGCAGTTCCGGCGGGATATAGGCCATGCCAAGGCGGGCATAGACGGCCGCCTCGTTGTCAAACGTCTCGCTCGCGTCTGTGCCGATGCGCGTGATGGCATACTCGTTAAGGGATAGTCCCTTCTTCTGGGCGACCTCGCGCACCTTAATGTTGTGGAGCTGTGAGCCGGTGAAGTACTGAAGCGCTGTCCCCCAGACGCGCGGCTCGATCGCCCGCACGTCCACTTGCAAGCCGCTGCTTAGGCGGACGCTGCTTTTGGTCTCGCCGGCCGCCAGGACCTCAGCGATGTCGGGTAGGGCGAGAAACGCCTGCATGACCGGCTGCGGGTTGCTTGTCGCGACGAGGATGTCCACATCGCCGATCGTTTCCTTGCCGCGTCGCAATGAGCCAGCGTATGTCGCTTTGTGCACGCCTGGCACTGCCATCAGTGCCTCTACGATGCGCTGGGCCAGCGGCAGTGCATCGCCGAGTCGGACGCGCCCGGGGGTGCGCCGCTTGAGCGATTCAAGGCCAGCCAGGATCTTCTGCTCGGCCTTCTCGCCCATCTTGGGCAGCGTCCGCAGGCGGCCAGCGCGCGCAGCGGCTTCGAGCTGTTCGAGGTCGGTGATGCCGAGCTTCTCCCAAAACTCTTTGGCCCGTTTGGGGCCGATGCCCGGCACGCGCAGCATGGCGACGACCCCATCGGGCACTTCCTCACGCAGCCGCTGGTAGAAGGCCAGTTGGCCTGTGCGCATCAACTCGTCAATCTTGGCCGCGATCTCCTTGCCGACGCCGGCTATCGCCTCCAGCGATCCGGACGCCCACAGGTCGGCGACCGGCTGCGCCGCGTTCAAGATGTTCTCAGCGGCAGTGCGGTAGGCGCGCACCTTAAAGATAATCTCGCCTTGTATCTCCAGGCGGTCAGCAATGTCATTGAAGATCTCGGCGAGTTGCTTGTTCGAGAGCGCCATGCGTCAACTATAGCGCCGTTAAAATCCGGCTTCGTCATGCGCGCGCCTGCTTTGTTTGCCCTGGCCTGCTATGCCTTCGTCAGCCTGGGGATCAGCGCGGCGCTGTTGGGTCCGTTGTTGCCCACGCTCTCGCAGCGAGCCGATGTAGGTTTGGAGCAGATAGGGGTGATCTTCACATGGATGTCGCTGGGCTACATCCTCTCCGCTCCGTTGATCAACACGGTTGGCGCGCACATTGGCGCGCGCGGGATGCTCATTATCAGCCCGCTCGTGGTCATCTCGAGCATGGCCATGCTGGCGCTTAGCACCAGGTTAGAGCTGCTGTTCCTCGGGGGATGCTTGCTGGGATTGGGGCAATCGGGCACACAAGTTGCCTACAACGCGCTCTTCGGCGCCCGGTCTGGAGAGAGGTCCGACACTGCCAGGCTCAACCGGCTGAACGCTTTCTTTGGTCTCGGCGCGCTGATCGGTCCGCTGTTTGTCTCTGCCAGCTACGTCCTCGTCGGCGATGGTCGTCTAGCGCCGTGGATAGCGGCTGCGATGGCGCTGCCTTTGACCGTGGGCGCGATCGCGGCGCGCGAAATACCCGGCAGGCCAGGCGCAGCGCCGGCTGGCCATGACGCCAGGCGGCTGCTGGCCTCACCGGTGGCCTGGGCGTTGTGTCTGGTGATGGCGCTATACGTTGGCTGCGAAGTGGCCTTCAGCGGCTGGACTGCTGAGTTCACCAGACGCGCGGCAGGAACGAGCGCAGCGCAAGCCGCGACCGCAGTCAGCGTCTTCTGGGCGGCTTTGGCGTTCAGTCGCTACTTCGCTCCGCTTGCCCTGATGCGCTTCTCGCCAGCTCAACTGATTGGAATACTCTTCAGCGTCTCCCTGGTTGGCCTGATCGTCATGCTGATAGCGCAGCAGGTGAGCGCTGCGGCCTGGCTGGGCGCAGCAGTGGTGGGGATCGGCCTTGGCCCGATCTACCCCACGCTGGTGGCGATTGGGATTCAGCAGTTCCCTTTCGCCGCGCGCATGATTACCAGTGCGCTGACCAGCGTGGGGGCGGTCGGCGCGCTGTTTATCCCTGCGCTGACCGGCGTGGCGATGGAGTCAGGTGCCGCAGCCGGCACGGAGGCGTGGTTGCTGCTGGTTGGCGTGCTGCTGATCATGCTGACGCTATGGAGTACGATGCGCCGCGGCCTGCGCCTCGAGCCGGCCTCACGGTGAGCAGCAGCCTCAAGCACTTTTAGCGCGGGTGCGTTCACCAATAGGAGCATCTTTCACAAGCTACGCTGCCAGCGAAGGCAAATCTTGTAGAGGGTAGGCGACGGCAGTGCCGTCGCCTACCCAAGGTTTTGCCCCTGGCTATGAATGCACCCCTTTTAGCGCGGCCCCAGCCTAGATTGCTAGAATCGCCGTGTTCAATTCGTGCGAAACCCACAAAAAGGGTTAACAGCATACAGTTATAGAGGGCGAGATGGAAATAACCCGTGAGCAAGTCATGTCCGCGCTTTCGCGCGTTATCGAACCAGAGCTTCACAAGGACTTGGTGACGCTGAACATGATCAAAGACCTGCGCATACAGGGCCGCGACGTGTCGTTTGCCATAGAACTTACCACGCCGGCTTGTCCGCTGAAGGATGTGATCGAGCAGGCGGCGCGCGCGGAGTTGAGCGCCATCCCTGGCATTGGCCAGGTTGAAATCTGCTGGACAAGCAACGTGGTCGCTAATGCGCGCATGCGCAGCGTGCTTGATTTACCGATCAAAAACATCGTCGCTGTCGCTAGCGGCAAAGGCGGGGTGGGCAAGACGACTATCGCAGTGAACCTAGCCATCGCGCTCGGCCAAGCTGGCGCAAAAGTCGGCCTGCTCGACAACGACGTGTATGGCCCCAACGTGCCGCTGATGGTGGGGTTGCCCACGGCCGAGCTATTGCCGGATGGGCGGGCAGTGCCAAGCGTGGCCCAGCAAAACGGCAAATTGATCCCAGTTGAGAAGTTCGGCATCAAGATCTTCAGCATCGGCTTTATCTACCCATCCGAAGCGCCGCTGGTGTGGCGCGGCCCGATGCTGCATACCGCGATCCGACAGTTCCTCCAAGACGTGGATTGGGGCGAGCTGGATTACTTGGTCGTTGACATGCCCCCTGGCACCGGCGACGCGCAGCTTTCGCTGGCCCAAACTGCGCAGGGGGTGATGGGGGTGATCGTCACAACGCCGCAGTTGGTGAGCATGGGCGACGCGCTCAAGGGGCTGGCTGCGTTTGAACAGCTCAAGATCCCGATCATCGGCGTTATTGAGAACATGGGCCCTTACGTGGATCCAGCCACTGGTCAAAAGGTGGCTATGTTTGGCGAAGGCGGGGGCGAGCGGCTGGCTGCGATGAAGAAAGTGCCCTTCCTCGGCAGCGTGCCCCTGGACCCGACGATCCGCGTAGGCAGCGACAGCGGCCGGCCGATCGTGGCGGCTTATCCAGAGAGCGAGGCGGCCAAGCGGCTGGTTGAGATAGCCAAGCAGGTCGCCGCTCGGGTGAGCGTAATCAATTATCAGCAAGGCGGCGCGGTGTCGATCGCCATCGTCGGCTAATCACTTGCGAGTAAGCGAGGACACGCCACAACGGCTGTTCGTTTATGGCACCTTGAGGCAGGGTGGCTGTCGGGCTATCCCTGTGCTGTTTCCCGCTGCGCGCTTCCTGGGCTTCGGCACGGTGCGGGGGCGTCTATATGACTTCGGGGATTATCCGGGCTTGATCCTCGATCCCCATGGCCTAGATATCCTCGGCGAGGTGTACGAGGTTAATGCGCACATCCTGCGGGCAATAGACGACATAGAAGATTACTATCCCAACGACGTCGCTCGTAGCCATTACTTTCGGCGAACGCAACGCATCCGCATGTGGGATGGGGAGCACCTGACTGCTGACCTATATGAGTGCAACCCGCGCTTCTACGACTGTTCGCAACCGCTCGACGCAACGGACTGGATTGCCTGGAAGCAGCGCGCGGCTCAACGTGGACAGGAGGCGAACAGCGCGTCTTGATCGGGTGTGCGCTGGCGATGTTAGGCATACAATGAGCAGTACCTGATGGAAGCCCAACTTGCCAGAGAAGCTTCTATGTTCGACGCCCCGGAGTGGACGCAGACGCCTGACCCGCCCACGCCTGTCGATCCTAGTCAGCCGCGCCTGGTCGGCGTGCGCTTTCAGCGCGCCGGCAAGATCTACCACTACGACGCGCAGGGCTTTGACGGGTTGAAGGTGGGGGATTGGGTGATCGTGGACACCGCGCGCGGCAAGCAAATGGGGCAAGTGGCCACCCTTAAGCCGCCCAAAGCACAGGGTGGACCCTACAAGCGCATTGAGCGGCGGGCTACTGGCCGGGATATGGCCATGCGCCACTATTACGCGAGCAAGGAGCTGGAGGCCCTGATCGCTTGTCGCGCTGAGAGTGCAGCCCTGAACTTGCCCATCAAGATCGTCCGAGCGGAATATAGCTTCGACGGCCAGACGCTCACGTTTCTGTATTCCACAGACGAGGAGGAGCGCGTTGAGGTGGCTGCGCTGCGCGAAGCGATGAGCCGGCTATACCGCGCGCGCATCGAAACCCGCCAGGTCAGCCCGCGCGAAGTGGCCAAGATCCTCGGCGGCATCGGCGCGTGTGGCATCGAAGAGCGCTGCTGCTCGCGCTTCCTCACCGAATTTAGCCCGATCTCAATCAAACATGCCAAGGAGCAAAACCTGAGCCTGAATCCACAAGACATCACCGGCATGTGCGGGCGGCTGCGCTGTTGTCTGATCTACGAATACGAGCAATACGTCGAGGCGCGCCGCCACCTCCCAAAGCTGAAGTCTATGGTTGGCACGCCGCTTGGGCCAGGTAAGGTCGTTGAGATCCTGCATTTGCGCGATTCGGTGCGCGTCAAGATCGGCGAAGGTGCCGAGGCACGCGAGGTCGAGTTCCACCGCGAGCAGCTCACCCCCCTGGAGGCCCTGCGGCGCCTTCAGGAGAAAGCGTTGAGCGGGAGCTGTGACCGGCACGAGAACGGCGCGTGCGACTGCGGGAAGGGTAAGCCCGCAGCGGGCGAGCACGCGACAGCGCCGCAGGCCGCGCATGCCGAACAATCGGAGACGCCAACTGCCGGCAGCGGTCGGGCCAAAAAGCGGCGCAGGCGACGCGCCAAGAAGACCCCCACTGACCTGGCCCGTCACGCAAAGAAGGGCGGATCAAACGCTAAACAGAAGCCAAGTAACTCGTAGGGTATTTGGACTGCTTGCCCTCGCTGTCGCACATCTAAATTGACATAAAAATACATCTTGATTTAAGATATAATTCCAAATATATAGTGCTAGATTCCTATCGCTGGTCCAGCTAAGCCAGCTCACCCTGGGTGAGTTCACGCGCCAAGTTATGCGCGTGGTCGCCTACTAGCAATATGCAAAGAGAATCGATCTCGGCGGGTGAAGATAAACAGGCTGACATACCGATAGCGGTCCGTGTAAGGCAGCGATCGATAACACGCCGGCCACCGCGGCCAACCCGCGAGACCCCCCGCACCCAACTCCTGTTGCCCAAGACGCGCGCCGGCTGGCTCAAGGTGACCGGAATAAGCTTGGGCGTTGTACTGGTGATAGGCCTGGCGTTGCTGGGTCTGCGCTTGCTGACCGTGAGCGACTGCCAGGAGTTCACGACCGAGCGCACCGCCGTCGCCATTGATGGGTTCGGCATCGAGGTGCGCCCAAGTGATCTGCTGGGTAGCTTTGGCGTAAAGCTCAGCCGGCTCGGCGCGCAGGATAGCGCTGCGCTGGACAACTTGCCGCCCACGCTGACGCCGGTCAGCGCACCAGTGGTGATTCAGGCTTGTAGCGTTGATCCGCGCCTGTCCACGCTGCGGATGCGCATCCCGGAGGGTGTGGAGGATTCAGCGGAGCTAGATCTATACGGTTGGTATGAGCGCACCAAGACTTGGAGCTGGCTGGGCGGAGAGCGCGCACACGAGACGCGCGAGGTGATTGCGCACGTCCCCCGCTTGCCCTCGCTCGCAGTGATGGTGAAGGTCGGACCCATCGCGCCGACGATCGGCGCGGAGGTGCCACCGGTCGAGGGCGATCCTGCTGCGCTTCTGTCGGCGATCCCACCGTTTGTGAGCGAGGTTTACGCGACAGGAGTGTACTTGGGCGACTTCGGCCGCCTGAGCGGCGACGCAGCGAAGTTGCTGCGGCCGGCCCAGTCGAGCGGCGTCGCTATCAAAGCCATCCCTATTGTGCGCAACTGGGGTGTCTATGGCGACGTCGGGCGGACGCTGCTACAGGCGATGCTGAGCGACGAAGCCGGCATTGCGATCCATATTGATGCGATCTTGAAGTTGGTGGATGGCCACGCCCTTCCAGGCGTGGCGATAGACTATCGCGGCGTGGGGACGGAGCAGCGCGAAGCCTTTGCCCAGCTCATCGAGCTGCTCGGCGCACAGCTCGATAAGCGGGGCAAAGCCCTGTTCGTCGTCGTTCCCGCTCCTGGGCGCGCGCCGGACGCAACCGCGCGGTTCGATGCAGCAGGATATGACCTGTATCGGATCGGTCGGGCGGCCAGTCGCGTCCAGCTCGACCTGACGACCCAGCCGGAAGCGCTCTATGGCGAGGGACTGGACGCGCTCATCCAGTGGGCCGCCGGTCAGGTAGACCGTCACAAGCTCCAGGTGGTTATCCCCACGCTGAGCGTGCAGAAAGATGCCCTGGAGAGGGTCAGGCTCTTGGGATTTTCGGAGGCGCTCAGCGCCTTGGGGCCGCTTCAGCCAGTGAAACCCGCCGCGCTGCCAGGTGAGCGCCTACAGTTGTGGTGGGACAAGACCAAAATCATGCCGTCGGATGTCTTCTACGCTGCGCGCGGCAGGACGCTTGCTTTCACATCGCTTAGCCCGCGAGGCGTTCAGCAGACGACCTGGCTGAATACCGCGGCTAGCCTAAAGGAAGTGCTGGCGCGCGTCCGCCGGCATAATCTTCGAGGGGTTGCGCTGCGCGGATTGACGCACTTTGATCACGATGCGACGATAGCCCCGCTGATCAGCCGCTTCGCGCAGGGGAACATCGCAGCGCTGGAGGTGCCTGAGCCGATGTTCAAAGTGGCTTTCGACAACGGCACGCCGTTTAGCCTGTCCTTGGCCGAAGCTCAGCAGGAGATGTCGGTCCAGGCACCAGGTGGGGAGGGTGATTACCAAGTAACGACGACGTTCCAGAGCGTGCGTTCGATCGCGCTCGGCACAAGCCGGGTGCGCGTGTCTGCGGATGCGCAAGCCGGCGCTGCTTCCGCCGAGGAAACAACCAGCGTCAGCACCGCGCAACCGATCGGCGGTCTGCTGTTCGAGGTTGGCGGCTATGTTAACGATCTGGTTCACGCTGTCCAGATGAAATCGGTTGGCATGACGTGGGCGCGCACGGAGGTGCGTGATGAGGTCGTCCCGACGGCGTTTATCAACAGCGCAAAGCAGAAGGGCCTGAAGGTGCTGATTACGGCAGTGGGCGACCGCAGCCGGGCGATGAATATAGACTATCGCGATCAGTGGGTACAGTTCTTGGCGAAGCTGGCAGCAGCCGGCGCCGATGCTATCCAGGTCTGGCGCGAGCCAAACTATCAGTTGGAGTGGCCGGCTGGCCAGATCAGCGGCGCCTCGTACGCTGATCTGCTCAAGCGTGCCTACTTCGCCATCAAGCAGGTGAACCCGAACGTCTTGGTAATTAGCGCCGGCCTGGCCCAGACCTCAGGCATTTATGGTGGTGGCTGCGCGAAGGAGGGGTGCGATGAGCTGGCCTTTCTGCGCCAGATGGCGAACCAAAGCGCGCAGGATTACATGGACTGCGTCGGCGTGAATTACACCTCTGGATCAAGTGCGCCAGGCGTAATCCAGAACAACCGGCATTATCTGCACTACTTCGGGCCGTTGCGAAACGCATACTTTGGCGCTTTCAACGGCGCGCGACCGCTCTGTTTCACCGCCCTGGGCTACGTCACCAAAGAGGGAATCGCTGATCAGTTGCCCGAAGCTTATAAGTTTGCGGCGAACATCACGCTCAATCACCAGGCCACCTGGCTGGCGGAAGCTATCCAGATCGCCAAGGCCAGCGGTCAGGTGCGTTTGGTAATCATCTGGAATGTAGATGCCACGTCGTGGGTTCCTGACGAGCCGGCCTCGAATACGCCAGGCGACCCGCAGGCCGGCTATGCCATGATCCGGCCTGACGGGACATGCCCGGCTTGTGAGACGCTGCGCAGCGTTCTGAAATGAGCCGCTACACCTTTAACCCGAAGCTAGAGACGCGCGGTGGGAGAAACCGCCGCTTGCTTTTAGGAGTTGCTGCCTTGAGTGCTTTTGCGATCTTGTCGCTTGCCCTGCTGGGATTTGGCATCTGTCTGCTGACCGGCGGCTGCTCGTTTGGCACGCGCGCGCCGCAGGCCGAGCCAACGCCGTTTGTGCCTCTGGTGACTATTTATGCGCCACAGCCGCCGACTGCTCAGCCACCGGCTGCCGGCGCTACGCCGTCGGCTGGCGATCCGGCGGCTGTAACTCAGCCGCCAGCGGACGCACCAGCCGCGACCGAGCCGCCGGCCCCTGCGCCTACGATGGACCCGCGCGGGCGCATCGAAGGCATCCCAGATTTCGTCTGTCCCAATCCGCGGCCTGCGCCAGCAGGGTTCGGCTATGGCATTCAGAGTAATTGGCCGGTGGGCGACATTGGCTTGTTCAACACGATCATGGCTGAGCAGCTCAAGATGGACTGGACGAAGGCGCAGGTGCGCTGGGTGGACTTTGAACCCGATGGGCGCGGCCGATACGCGCTCTACAAGTGGCAGTTGCTGGATGCCTTTACTGCCGATGCCAACAAGAAGGGATTGAACATCCTGTTTGGCGTGTTGGACGCGCCGGCCTGGTCGCGCCCTCGCAACGCCTTCCCAGGCCGTCCGGACCTGCTCGGCCCGCCGGATGACTACGAAGATGCGCGCGTCTTCATCGAGAAGCTGCTGACGCGCTATAAAGGATGTGTACAGGCCATCGAGGTGTGGAACGAGATGAACCTCGATCGCGAATGGACAATCGCCTCGCGCCAAATCAACGCCAGGGACTACGTGGCCCTCTTAGACGCTGTTGTGCCGACCATACGCCGGATTGACCCGACCATCCTGATAGTCATGGGCGCCCTCTCACCCACCGGCGCGAACATCACTGAGGGAGGCGTGATGAAGGTGATAGACGACCTGACTTATATGGATCAGTTCGTTGCAGCCGGCGGCCCCAGCCGCGTTGATTGCATCGGCGTCCACCTCAACGGCTACAACATGCCGCCGGATAAAGAGTGGAACGAAGGCTACAACGACCCCACTGCCAAGTTCCGCGGCCCCTTTGATTCGCCACACCCTTCCTGGTCGTTCAAGAGCACCATGCGCCTTTACTACGAGAAGGCGCGCAAGCCGCTGTGCGTCACAGAGTTTGGCTGGGCTTCGATGGATAACCTTAAGCGCAGCGACGGCACGCCGGTCCAAGGCGCGCCACCTGGCTTCGACTTCGCTCTCGATAACACAGAGCAGGAACAAGCTGAGTGGATCGTTCGCGGGTTTCAGATCATGCGCGAGAGTGGCTACGTCAGGTTCGGTATCGTCTTCAACCTGGACTACATACAGAAGGTTGGCGGCGAACCCGATCAGGAAAATGTCTCAACCTACAGCATTACGCGCCGCGATGGCTCACCCAGGCCGGCCTTTGAAGCCCTCAAGCAGATGCCGCGCCCACGCTAGCTTTGAGCATTGTTTCGCGCTGCCATCCCACTGCTGATCGCAGTCAGCCTATCGGCGTGCACCTGGGCGCATCACGCACTATCGCCGCCGCCGACTGCATCGCCGCCGCGCCGCGTTGAATCACTGGGCTATGGATTCGAGGCCTATCTGTGGTGGAAGCCTGAAATCGCCACCCGCGACCTGGGCCTCATCCGCGCAGCCGGCTTTACCTGGGTGAAGCAGACCTTTGCCTGGCGCGATATTGAGATCGAGCCGGGCAGGTATGACTGGAGCCGCGCTGATGACGTGGTGTTCCTGGTCACTGAGGTCTTCACCCGCAATCTGATCATCCGGCTTGACCGCGAACCATACTGGGACCGGCGCGATTATCCGCTCGACGCTGGGATCGCCGCCGGCCCGCCGCGCAACTTAGCGCACTTCTTCCACTTCTGCGAGGTGATCGCCCGGCGCTACCGTGGCAGGGTGGCGGCCTATCAGGTATGGAACGAGCCTAATCTGGCCCGCGAGTGGGCTGGCCAGCCCCCAAACCCCGCTGAATACGTTGCCATGCTCAAAGGATGCTATGCCGGCATCAAGCGAGCAGATCCAAATGCGCTGGTCATCAGCGCCGGGCTGGCCCCGACCGGCGATGGTCTGCCGCTGGCCATGCCGCACGAGGCGTTCTTGGTGGGGATGTACCAAGCCGGTGCAGCGCCCTACTTCGATTTGCTCGGCGTACACGCGCCGGGCTTTCGCGCTGCGCCGGAGGTGCCGCCCGGCATGGCTGCCAGCATCCCGGAGCTGGGCGGTCAGCGCTTCTTTACCTTTCGCCACGTCGAAGACCTGCGCGCCATCATGGAGCGCTTCGGCGACGCGCACAAACAAGTGGCCGTGCTTGAGTTCGGCTGGACGACTGATCGGGTTAATACTGACTACGCCTGGTTCGCCATTGATGAGCAATTGAAAGCGGATTACATGGTGCGCGCGTTTCGCTGGGCTAAACAGAACTGGCAACCTTGGATCGGCCCGATGATCGCGCTGAGCATGCCGCAGTTCGACTGGACGCCGGACAACGAACAGTACTGGTGGGCGGTCATTGATCCGGTATATCCAGAGACCCGAACGCGGCCGGCTTATGAAGCGCTGAAGGCGATGGAGAAATGAATGCGTTTGTAGACCTGCGCACCTTCGAGGCGCTCACCGGACCGCCTCGGTGTGAGGCGATCAACATCGCTGGCTGCAGCATCCCGCGCCTGACTGGCGAGTTTTGGACCGCTCGCCAGCGACAGGCCGCGGCGCTGCATGAGATCGCCTATCGGGCTTGCTTCAAGCCTCAGCTCCCACGCTACTTCATCGAACGACTCTCGCAGCCAGGTGACCTGGTCTACGACCCCTTCAGTGGGCGCGGCACGACAGCGATCGAAGCTGCGCTGCTTGGCCGGTGCGTCATCGCCAACGACCTTAACCCGCTGAGCGCAATTCTGACCATGCCCAGGCTGCGCCCGCCGACCTATCAAGCGGTCGCTGAGCGACTGGCGCGCATCCAGCCGGCAGCGCATGGTGCAGAGATTGACCTCTCGATGTTCTTTCATCCTGACACGGAGCGCGAGATCGTTGGCCTGCGCGACTACCTGCGCCAACGCCGACGCGCGGGCAAAGAGGACGAAGTTGATGCCTGGATTCGCATGGTGGCAACCAACCGGCTGACTGGCCACTCCAGCGGCTTCTTCTCGGTTTACACCTTGCCCCCCAACCAAGCGACCAGCCCGCAACGCCAGCGCCTGATCAATGCTCGCCTGAACCAACGCCCCACTTACCGCGACACGCGCGCCATCATCCTGCGCAAGACGCGCAGCCTGATGCGAGGCTTGACCGAGGCTGAGGCTGTCAATCTGCGCCACGCCAGCCAATCAGCCCTGCTGCTCACTTGTGACGCGCGTGCGACGCCGGCGATCGCCAGTGAAAGCGTCCAGCTCACCGTGACCTCGCCGCCCTTTCTGGACATAGTGCAATACGCGCAGGATAACTGGTTGCGCTGCTGGTTTAACGACTTGGAAGCGCAAGTGATCGCGCGCGCGATCGCGCAAATGCGCCGGCTGGAGGATTGGCTACAGGTGATGCGGGCGGTCTTCGAGGAGCTGTATCGAATTACCCGACCAGGTGGTTGGGTGGCCTTCGAGGTGGGCGAGGTGCAAGGTGGCCGTCTGCGGCTGGATGAGCAGGTCATCCCGCTGGGGACATTTGCTGGCTTTACCTGCGTCGCGGTGCTCGTCAATCAGCAGCGCTTCACTAAGACGGCCAACATCTGGGGCATTCGCAATAACGAGCGCGGCACGAACACCAACCGCGTAGCCCTCTTTCGCAAGGGTCAGCCTACTTGACCTCGCTCACCAGCACGTTGTCGAAGGCGATGTCCGTGCCTGGCGCGTCAATGAGCGTCAGCGCGAAGACACCGATGTCGCCGCTGTCGAACAAGCTATCCTCGCGGGAGGTGATGAACTGGTCGTTGACGAAGAACGAGAGCTTTATGCCCTGCATGACGATCTTGATGCGGTTGGTGTCATTGCCTGGGCGGATGGCGGGGTGCGGTTGCCAGTCGTCCCAGTTGTTCCAAGTCCCATCCTGGACGTAGCCGGCGCGCCAGTAGCCATCAGATGAGATGGCAAAGTGATAGAAGTTATTGCGGTCTTTCATGCGAAAGATCACGCCAAAGCCGTTGTCTATTGGTCCGCTGTTTGGCCGAGCGTCTACCTCGAAGACGGCGTCGCTGAAGCGCCTGCCGGCTGCGCTCCACTGAATGAGGTTCTCGCGCTTGATGGTGATGCGCAGCACGCCAGCCTCGTAGGCCACGTCGGCGTTTAGGTCGGAGAGCGTCTCCCAGCCACTGCTTGGATCGCTGAAGTCGTCGCTGTAGGGCAGGGGGGTGAGGGGCGGTGCAGACTGGCCCAGGTCGAATCCACAGGCAGATAGCGTCATGCACAGCAGCCAGGTCACTGCGCGGGTGCGTTGCCTCATGGCTGTCAATGATAGCGCTGCTGGAGTGGTAGCAGGGTTGCATGGTTCCTATAATCGCGCATTATGCGCATGGCGAGCGTCAAAGCACTCATTTACGCGCTGATCGCCAGCCTGTGCCTGGTCGGCTCCGCCGCAGCGGCCAGGCTGCCACCTGAGGATGTTCCGCATGATGGCCTGCAGCCGCGCGCGACCGCTCGACCCAGCGCAAAGCCGGCGCTGCCCAAATCGGCGCGCGTGCCGATCCTGATGTACCACTATATTTCGACGCCGCCGCCGAACGCTGACCGCCTGCGCATCAACCTCTCCGTGCCTCCGGAGGTCTTCGAGCGCCACCTCCAGTATTTGCAGGCGAACGGCTATACCACCATCAGCCTCTACGACCTTCACGCGCATCTTTCGCGCGGCCAGCCGCTGCCGCTCAAGCCGATCATCCTCACCTTCGACGATGGCTATCGCGACCACTATGAGCATGCCTTCCCGCTGCTCAAGCGGTATGGCATGCGTGGGACGTTCTTCATCACGACTGACTTTATCAACTATGGCAATCCGAATTACCTGACCTGGGAGATGGTGAAGGAGATGTCGGCAGCGGGGATGGACATTGAATCCCATGCGCGCACCCATCGGGACCTGCGCAACCGCAGCTTTCAGTTCTTGGTCTGGGAGATTTTGGGGCCAATAGAGCAAATCACTGCGCACACTGGCAAACGCCCGCGCTTCTTTTGTTATCCATCCGGCCGCTACGACGAGGCGGTGATCCGCATGCTGCGCTCGGTAGAGACGTGGGGGGCGGTGACCACTGAGCATGGCTATACTCATACGCTGGCCAACGCAATGACCTGGCGACGGGTGCGCGTGCACGGGCCGGCGCCGCTTGAGCAGTTCGCGCGCATCCTGGAGGGCATCAGCCGAGCTAAGTAGAGCGCACATGCCCAACGGTCACCTGCTCATTGAGGGGGTTGCGGATTCATTATTCCTGCGCTGGCGGGACAGGTCGCCGCGTCATCCTGCTACGTGGTGGTGGGCTGGACTCAGCGCACCTATCGTGGTCATTTGTGCTTCCTGCCTTCCTGCGCGCGCAATGCGAGCCGGCTTGTGACCGGCGCGATGAGATGCGTCGCTGCGGTCACTGGCCGCAGCGCGAGCTGCCTGCTGAGTTTTGCGCTGCTGTCCAGGAGTTCCTTGACCAATAGAACGGCGTGCTGCCGGTTAACGCACCCGCAGCCTGGTGAGCGCGATCTGATCGCCGGCAAATTGCCCTTGCCCATCGTAGGCCGGCAGGCGCGAGAAGTCGTCCGGCGCGTACCAGACCAGCAGCAAGCGATACACCCCTGGCGCAGCTTCGGGCGACACGGTGAGCAGATGCGTCAGCGTCACTGCTTGATTGATTGCCCATTGGGTGGGCAGCGGGCTGAGGTCTTGCTGGGCGATCTTGTTCGCCCCTTCATCCAGCACCTGGAGCGAGATGTTCAAGTCGGCGGCTGGGCGTCGCTCGGGCAGCCAAATGGTAGTGACGGTCAGCAGCGCGCCTGGGCGAAGCGACGCCGGCGCGAGGGCGTAGTCCATCAAAGATAGCCCGTTGACATAGCGCAAGAGCGGTTGACCTTTGCTTCGGGGCGACAGCCTGAGTTCGCCGAAAATGAGGCGATCGCTGCCGTCGCTCAGCGTCAATCGCTGGCCGGTCTTGTGGTCGTAAAGGCCCACTGCCCAGCGCAGCAGCCTGGGCGCTGGTGTAAGCGGTGAGAGGCGCAGTGTGTAGCGATCGCTCCAGCGCCGACCGGCTGGCTGCTCGGCGAGTGCCAGGTTGCCTTGACCTGGATGCATGTCGCGCTGCGCCACGATCACGTCGTGCTCATCAATGAGGTGGATGAAGACGCTGTAGTTCTCGTGAACGGGCTGGTTGAGCTGCCAGTTGGCGTAGAGCACAACTGCGCTGCCGGGCTGCGCTTTGCTGGCGGGCGCGGTTTCAACTTCGACGAGCGTAACTGCCTTGCCGAACTCGGCGTTCAACGCCAGCGGCAGCCGGCGCTCCCACCTGTCCGCTGGCGGGGCATACGCCGGCGCGATGAACGCCAGCGGCGCGCTGACGGCCAGGAGCGCCATCCCCGTGCTCGCGCTCATCAGCAGCAGGCGATGGAGCGACCACCAGCCGTAGGCCAGCGCTGCCGAGATCACAGCGATGCATGGGAACATCAGCCTGCCCTGCGATGCCGGGGTGAGCGACGTCCAGCGCAACAGGGCGACGAAGATCAAAACGACCCAAAAGGCGCATAACAACGCGCGGCGCAGCGCAGCGGACGGCAGCGCATCGCCTTTTAGGCGTGCGCGGGCGACCCGCCAGAGTAGACCCAGGCCGGCCGAGGCTGCCAGCGCGTTTAGCCCGTCGTATACCCAGGTCGGCATGATCACGTTCATCGCCCCGAACACGCCCCAATACGCCCACACAAACCCCTCGCGCTCGCTCCAGAGCTGGGCCAGTGACGCGGGCTGGTCGCGCCGCCCGACCACGTCCAGAAAAGCATTCCAGCCCAGCAAGTCGCCATAGAGCACCTGGTTGCGGACGAACCACCAGCCGCTGATCGCCAGTGTGACGGCGAGCATGACGGCGACGAAGCCGACAAAGCGCCTGGCAAAGGGACGAACGCTTTGCCTGAAGTTGAGCAGCGCAGCGAGGCCAAATAGCCCGATTAGCCCCAGCGCGCTGCTCTTGCTGAGCGCGCCCAGGCCGGCGATCAGGCCAGCAACCGCAGCGTTGCGCGCCGTAAGCGCCTCTGTGCGCATTAACCGCAGCGCCCACCATAGGCCGATCGTGCTGAACAACACGGCGGCGTTGTCGTTGTTGACTGAGCCGCTGATGAAGGCGAACATCGGTGTGCAAGCGACCAGCGCCGGCACAGCGAGCCGCAGCCATACATCCCGCCGCTCGGTCTGGGCGGTGGGAGGGAACAACTCGCGGGCGAACAGATAGGCGAACCATACTGTCGCGGTGCTCATCAAGATAGATGCTAGGCGCGCCATGCGCACCGCAAGCGCTGCGCCGTGCCAGGGCCAAAACTCAGCCGGGGGGTGCAAGACGACGTTGGCGTTGCCGTCCGGGGCGGGCACGCCCATGTCGCTGTGGGGGTTCAGCCGACGAATCTCTCGCCAGTTTGATGCGTCGAAGGGCGCGCTCAGGGCCGCAGCGACCCAGTAATACAACGGCGGCTGGCTGCCCTCTTGCCGCCAGGGGGCCTCGGCGTCGGTCTGGCCAGGACGTTGTATGGGCAGCCCGCCCCCCGTGGCGAAATGCCAGACCATCGGGTAATGCCAAAGTTCGTCTGAGGCCTCAAATAAGGGAGTGTTCAGGCTATATAGCGCAAACAGCAGGCACGCTGCGGCGGTGATGGCTGCTGCAGCCGCGCGCTCAGCGCGAGCACTCATCGGCTAGGTTGGGGCGCTCTGCGAGTTCGCCGAGGCTGCTTCGGCCAGCCCTTGTTCCGCCTGCAGGCGCTCTGCGCGGTCGCGCTCTAGCTTGGTGATGCCGTTGGAGACGACCGCCAGGGTGTGGCTCAGTTCATCGCGCAGGCGGATGAGCGTCTCTAGCGCATAGGCGTCGGCTTCTGCGCGCATGCGATCTGCTTCGCGTCGTGCGCGTTCCTCAATAACCTGAGCGCGATTCTGAGCGATGGCGATGATCGCCTCGTCGTCGGCCAGCCGGCTGGCTTCTTCGCGTGCCAACTCCTTGATGCGCTCTGCTTCTTCCTTGGCTTGAGCGATGATGCGGTCGTACTCCTGCTGAATGCGCTGAGCTTTTTTTATTTCTTCAGGAATGGCCAACACCATCTGGTCAATAAGCTGGAAACACCGCTCGACATCCACCAGCTTCAACTTTGTGCCGGGCACGCGGCGCGCTTCTAACAGGACAGCTTCCAGCCTTCCAAGCAGGTGTTGAATGTCCATGGCGAATAGTATATTAGAAAGCGAAATTTTTATTTAAGCTGCCTCAACGCGCGCGCCACGCAGGCCGGCACCAGCGCGGTAACGTCGCCGCCCAACCTGGCGATCTGCCGGATCAGCGTCGCGCTGAGAAAGTGATTCGGGGCGTTGGCAAAAAGGCAGATCACTTCGATGTCCTCAGCCAGCCAGTGATTGGTTTGCGCCTGTTGCAGTTCAAAGTTAAAGTCCACGCTGTTGCGTAGTCCGCGGATCAACACGCGCGCGCCGACCTGCCGCGCGAAGTTGACCGTCAGGCCGCTGTAGCCGGCCACTGAAGCGCGCCCATCTATGCCGGCTTCCAGCAAGACCTCTTGCGCCAGCGCGATGCGCGCTTCGTGAGAAAACAGGAGTTGCTTCTCAGGCTGATCATAAACAGCGATGATCAGCTTATCGAACAGCGCGAGTGCGCGCTGGGCAATGTCCAAGTGTCCATTATGGAAGGGATCGAACGTGCCGGGATAGAGGGCGATGGTCATGGGCCGCAATCGTCAAGCGAGTGTTGTGTGCCGCGGGCATGTCTGATGGTGTGCTAGCTCGTCTCCCCTCCCTGGCGATGCGCCCAGAACGCCGAGACGCGCTCGGCCAACAGCGGATGGCGAGTCAAATCAGGATCGCGCTCGATCAGCTTCTCGGCCTGTTCGCGCGCCATCTCCAAAAGGTCGCGGTCGCGCAAGTTCACCAGCTTCAGCTCCGGATCGCCGCTTTGTCGTGTGCCGAAGAACTCTCCCGGTCCGCGGATCTCCAGGTCTATTTCAGCCAGCTTAAACCCATCTCGGGTGTTCACAATTGCCTGCAGGCGCTGATCGCTAAGTATCGAGCTGCTGTCGGCGATGAGCAGGCAGTATGACTTGTGCTGGCCGCGGCCTACACGCCCGCGGAACTGATGGAGCTGGGCCAGGCCGAAACGGTTAGCGCCCTCGATGAGGATCACGGTGGCGTTGGGCACGTCTATGCCCACCTCGACGACTGCTGTAGAGACCAGGATGTGGGTCTCGCCGTTGGCAAAAGCGCGCATAGCCGCTTCCTTCTCAGCCGGCTTCATCTTCCCGTGCAGCAAGCCAAGCTTGAGGGTTGGGAAAACCTCGCGCTGTAGCCGCTCATATTCCTCTATCGCAGCTTTCGCCTCGATCTTCTCTGACTCTTCCACCAGCGGGCAGATGATGAACGCCTGCCGGCCTTGTTCGATCTGGTAACGCACAAAGCGATAGGCCCGCTCGCGCTCGGCTGGCGCAAACCAGTGCGTCTCGATCGGCTGGCGACCCGGTGGCATTTCGTCCAATACTGTGTTGTCCAGGTCACCGTAGAGGGTGAGGGCGAGCGTGCGCGGGATGGGCGTGGCGGTCATGACCAGCGTGTGCGGGCTGAGCGCACCGCCCTTTTGGCGCAGCGCCTTGCGTTGCAACACACCGAAGCGATGCTGTTCGTCTATCACGACCAGGCCGAGGTTTCTGAACGCGAGCCCCTCCTGGATCAAGGCGTGTGTGCCGACCACGACCTGGGCATTGCCGTCGGCTAGGTCTGTATAGATGGCGCGCTTCTCGCTGGCCTTTGTGCTGCCAGTGAGCAACACCAGCCGCAGCGGCGCAACAGCGTTTTGTTCTGCGAAAGTGCTGAATAACTTGCTGAGCGTCTTGTAGTGCTGCTCGGCTAGGATCTCCGTGGGCGCCATCATCGCTGCCTGCCAGCCCTGACTGGCGACCAGCGCCATGCTCAGGGCTGCGACGACCGTCTTGCCCGAGCCGACGTCGCCTTGGAGCAGGCGGTGCATCGCGTTCGGCTTGGCCAGGTCCATAACAATCGCGTTGATCGCGCGCCGCTGCGCACCAGTGAGGGCGTAGGGCAATGCTGCGATCAGCTTCTCGAGCGTCTCTGGGTTTGTCGGTATAGCCGGCGCTGGCTCGGTGCGCCACATCTGACGCTGGCGCAACACGGCCAGTTGGAGCGCGAACAACTCGTCGAAGGCCAGCCGGCGACGGGCGTTCTCCTGATGCCGCATGGTGCGCGGAAAGTGAATCTCGCGCAGCGCATCGCTAATCGGCATGAGCTTTAGCTCGTCCCGGATTGCCTCTGGCAAGTGCTCAGGGACGCGCGACGACCAGTATTCAGCAACCCGCTTCATCACCCGCCGCATGAGCAGCGGCTGAAGTCCTTCGGTCAGGCGATAGACCGGCACAATGTTGCCGCCAATGATCCACTCGCGCTCAGCCGGCTCGTAGGAGGGATTCTGAAAGGTCAGCCGACCCAGGTACTCGCTGACCTTGCCGCTGATGACCATCTCGCGCCCAACAGCGAATTGCTTCAGCAGGTTGTCGGCGTAGCGCTCTGCGGTGAACCAGGAACACTCGATCGCGCCGGAGGCGTCCTCAATAACCACCCGCACAATCACTTGGTTGCTGCGCGTGGTGAATTTGCGGGCCGACGCCACCCGGCCGACGATCGTGACCTGCTCACCGTAGTAGAGCTGATTGATCGTCTTCAGCGCGCTATAGTCGTCGTAGCGCACTGGGAAGTAATACAGCAGGTCGCGGATGGTGTGAATGCCGAGGCGGGCAAATTTCTGGGCGTTGAATTCGCCGATGCCGGTGAGCTTAGTCACCGGTGCGTCTAGGCCAAGCCCGGCCTCTTGTGAGCGCGGGGCAGGTCGTTGACTTGCCTTTCTAGCAGGTGTGGCGACAGGCATCACCGTGCTGGGAGCTGCTGGCGCGCTACGCATTGATTCGCTTCGTCGCGGGGCGACCACTGGCGCTGGCGCCTCCGATGCCACCACCGGCGAGCGCAAGCGCACGGTCAATGCTTCCAGCGCAGCGCGGCGCCGCTCAGTGTCGGTCAGTGCGCTGTACTCGCGCATTGCTTGGGCCACGCTCTCAGCCCAAACAGGATCAATATTGTTGCGCGCTGCGTCACTCAGCCAGGCTGAGGTAAATGACTGTAAGCCGCGCGTCACAGCGCGATCTTGGTAGCCGGTCTGCGCTTCGAGCTTAAGGATTTTGAGCAGCTTCTCAGTTGCCGGGTTGGGCATGGTTTATATGCTAAGGATGGCGACGCCGAGTCCACCTGGGCCAAAATGCGCGCCGATCACCGGCGTGATCAGCACGGGTTCTGCCGGCTCAATGGGCGCGAGCGGCTGTAGCGCCTGGCGTAGTTGCGCTAAATCCTCATCCGTTGACCCGGTTGTGTAAAGGATTGCCAGGCGCTTTGCTGCCCCGGCTGACTTACTGGCTTCCGCTACCAACCTCTGTATGCCGCGGCTGCGGCTGCGCACGCGATCCACCTGCGAGATCTTGCCTTGCTTCAGCTCAATGATCAGCCTGATCTTCAGCAGCTCGCCGATGCCGGCAGTGAGGGACGACACACGACCGCCCTTGTGCAAGTACTTTAACGTATCGGCCATTGCGAGGATGCGAACACGCGGCTTCATCCCTTCGAGCGCAGTGACGATCGCATCCAGCGAGGCGCCGTCCTTCGCCATCTCTGCTGCTGCCATCACCTGCCAGCCCAGCCCGATGGTCATCGAGCCGGAATCCACCACGCGCACAGCGATGCCCTCTCTGGCCACATCGCTGGCGGCTAGCTCGGCTGCGTTGTACACACCGCTGACCGTGCGGGCGATGTGGATGGAGACCACCCCTTCAGCGTTGGCAGCGCGCGCAGCGCGGTAGGCGTTTGCGAACACTTCTGGCGAGGCCGCGGCGGTCCTTGGGAACTGCGCGTAGCCAGGCAGGCGATCGTAGAACTGCTGGCGCGTTAGGTCCACTCCGTCTCGATATGTCTTCCCGTCAACCTCAACGAGCATTGGCAGGATGACGATCCCCAGGCGGCGGGCGACCTCCTCGGGCACATCGCTGGTGGAGTCGGTGACGATTTGGATCATGCCTGGGCGAACGTATCTATCATCAGCTTGGCATCGCTCATGGGGTATAGGATGGGGCAGGTACATCCGCGCCGGACGTATTCTTGGACTTTGGCGCGCGCTTCGTCGGGCGTGCCGGTGGCAGAGATGCGCAGCACAAACTCATCTGGCACGAACTGCATGGCCTCGTGCACCTGTTCCTTGGTCGCTGGCCAACCGAGGATAGACTGCACCTTCTTTACGACGTCTTCGCTGACGCCGCTGGCCTTTGCGATGTGAGGCTGTTGCGCCAGATACTGAGTGAGCAGCATCTTGGCGTCCTCAATTGCCTTTTGACGGTCGTGGTTCACGGCGCAGACCACGAGCTGTGGCCGGTCCAGGTCCTCGGCGCGCCGGCCAGACTTCTTAGCCCCCTTGTCCAGCAGTTCCATCGCGCGGTCGTTATACTCTGGCGGGACGCAATAGTTCAACACCACGCCATCTGCGATCTCGCCGGTCAGTTCCATCATTTGATCGCCGGTTGCGCCGATGTAAATCGGCACGTTGCGCGGCTCGCGCCGGCCGTGCACCACGTCTAGCTCGATGCCCTCCACGCGATGGAATTCGCCGTGGAAGGTGACGCGCTCCATGCGCAACAGCCGGCGCAGCACCTCCACTGTCTCGCGCATGGCGGTGAGTGGTTTGCGTCGCTCGATACCAACGTTCCTGGCTAGCGGATCCCACCAAGCGCCGATGCCGCAAATGATGCGGTTCGGCGCCAGGTCGTCCAGGGTAAGGAAGGTCGCTGCCAACAACCCGATGTTGCGCGTCCAGTTGTTGATCACGCCGCTGCCGATTTTGATGTGCTCGGTCACTGCTGCGAAGGCAGCCATTGGCACAATGGCATCGCGCACCAGGCGCGACTCAGCTTGCCAGACGGCCTCGAAGCCGCGCTGCTCGGCGTATTGGGCCAGGTGCATGCCTTCGCGGATGGAATGGGCGTCCTGCAGGTATAGGGCGACGCGCTGACGAGGAGTAGGGGTACTGTGCATGTTGACTTCCTTAGAAGCCTGGAACGACTCTCCACTCGCATTTTACAAGAGCCTATAATTGAACATGTGGAACACACTGGTTCCCCTATGCAGATTCAGCATCAGGAGGTTGGATGGCTAAGAAGGATCGCGAGCAGAAGCAAAAAGAGGACGTGATTTTGGTTGATGGCGAGATCGTCGAGTCGCTGCCGGGCACGATGTTCCGTGTCCGTCTGGACAATGGGCACGAAGTGCTGGCCGCCCTCTCGGGCAGGATGCGCAAGAACTATATCCGCGTCTTTCTGGGAGATCGCGTGCAGGTCGAGCTCTCGCCCTATGACCTGACGCGCGGCCGCATCACCTATCGCTTGCGCACCAACGAAAGCAGCCCGGTTTGACCTACTTTGTATTTGTATCCCCGCTATTCTCAGCCCTCTCGCAGATTAAGCATACCCAATCGTTCATTGCTCGTTGCGCGCTCACCTTCAGGCCGGCATGCTCAGCGGCCTGGGCAACGTGTTCCTTCTGACTGTCAAGGATGCCAGAGAAAATAAATTGCACTGCGCGCGTCGCTAACCCCTCGGCCAGCATGCTCACGATCACACCAGCCAGGATGTTGGCCACGACAAGATCGTAGTGGCCCGTCGCTGCGTCGTGAGAGCCTTGAAGGATTTGCACGCGGTCGCCGACTGCGTTGCGAGCGATGTTCTCTTGGCCGGCGCGCACAGCTTCCGGATCGGTGTCCACGCCGACCACTTCGCTAGCGCCGAGCTTAGCGGCCAGGATCGAGAGGATGCCCGACCCGCTGCCAACGTCGAGCACACGCATGCCGGTCTTCACGTAGTCTTCAAGCGCGGCGGCGCATAGCTGGGTAGTGGGGTGCAAACCGGTGCCGAAGGCCATGCCAGGGTCGAGTGTGATTAACAGGTCGCGCGACGGATCGTAAGTCGGCGTCTCTATCCAGGAAGGCACGATGAGGATGCGCCGGCCGATGCGCAGCGGCTGAAAGCCTGCCTTCCAGGCGTCGGCCCAGTCCGACTGAGTGATGATGCGGTAGGCTGGAGGTGGCACAGGTCGAATCAGCCGAAGGCAGGCCAAGGCTTGCTCCAGGCGTTGCCGGCGCACCTCCAGCGTCTCATCAGCCGGCAGGTAGGCGCGGACGATGACCGGGCCATCCGCTGGTTCGTCCTCCCAGCGGTCAGCAGTGGTCAGATCATCCAATCGGCGGTTGCGCTGCTCCAGCGCCACACCGCCTTCGACGTAAGGGAAGATCGCCTCGCTGATCGCTTCGGCCAGCTCGCCGTCGGTCTCGATGCTTAGCTCCAGCCAGCGCACGTCCTCGCTCATCATTGCCGGTTGGAGCTACGTCGCGTCAGTTCGGATTTACGTGAGTGCACGGAGTGAGGATTCGTATTATCAAGCGGACGAGCAGCGCACCGATCAGGAAAGCGATGTATCGACGCTCCTTTTGCGCACGCTGGGCAGCAGCGGCGCTGCTAGAACCGACAGCGGCAGGATGATGAGGATGATGAACCACGCAACACCACCTGGCTCACCGAACCAGAAATTCACGATGTCACCCAGCGTAAATGACAGATTGGTCAACGTGTGCCCTAGCACGCTGTACCAAAAACCCAGCCGGATGCGCAGGTAGCCGAAGGCCAAGCCGCCGATGAGTTGGGGGAAGACCAGAAAGATAATCGCCCACCAGGGTGGTTGCTGAGCATAGTTGCCAAGGTGTGCTAGCGCGAAGAAGAGCGTGCCCAGGTAATAGTACCACCCTACATGGCGCTTGAAGTGGGCGATGGCACTGCTGTTGCCCACCCAGGTTCTGCTCCTAGCTGCGAATGAACCCATGCGGGGGGAGTGCTGAACTTTGGGGTGACTTGGCTCACTGAGATTTAAACCGCCAAGGTGCAGAGAAATAACCTCCGCGTCCTCGACGTCTCCGCGGCGCGTGCTTCTTGTATCATCATCTTCAAGTGGGGCACTCCCAAAACGCAAACTCCAGAGAACGTGAACAATAGACATACATGTACAAAAACCTCAACCTCCATGCCCTGGGGCACAGTTTGCCCTTCGATCAAGCCTGTGCATTGGCCGGTCAACATGGCTTCGCCAGTGTTGACCTAGACCTAGGCTTTCTCCGTCGCATGGTTGAGGCGCAGTCTCTGGAAGCAGCCCAGGCCTGGTTCGCCCAGACCGGCTTGCGCGCCGGCGCGTTTGGGCTGAGCGCGCGATGGCACGCGGATCACGATGACGGGACGTTCGAGCAGAGCTTGGCCCAACTGACCAATGATGTGCGTTTGGCCGCTGCGCTGGGCTGCTCGCGTTGCGTCACCTGGGTGATGCCTGGTTCGGACGCGCTGGACTTTCGCCAACACTGGGCGCTGGCCACGGCGCGGTTGCGGCGCGTCGCGGCGATCTTGGCCGAGCATGGCGTGCGGCTGGGACTGGAGTTCGTCGGGCCGTTGACCTTTCGCGCGCGCTTCAAGTATGACTTTGTGCACACCTTGGATGGCGCGCGTGCGCTCGCTGCGGCAGCCGGCGCGAACGTCGGCCTATTGGTGGATAGCTTTCACTGGCATACCGCGCATGGCTCGCTGCGCGACCTATCCACCCTCTCCGCGGATGAGGTCGTCTACGTCCACGTCAACGATGCAGTGGTCGGCCGCACGCCCGATGAGCAGATAGACGGCGAACGCGAGATGGTCGGGAGCACCGGCGTCATTGACATTCAGGGCTTCTTGGGCGCGCTGCGGCGCATTGGCTATGATGGGCCGGTCACAGTTGAGCCGTTTAATCAGGCCGTGCGCGCCATGTCGGTTGAAGACGCCGTGCGGTTCACCGGCGAGTCGCTTGACTGCGTCTTCGGCGCGCTGGGATGAGCCTGGTGCGGCCCTCGCCCCCTTCTCTTGGCCCATAGGCGCGCGACCAGTAGGCCGGCGACCGCCGCGCCGAACAGTAAAGGCTCCGGACGGCTGCCCAGCGACTTGACCGC
>Ga0308398_1000139_pt1 | contig 49744 bp, 51 predicted proteins | sample Hotspr20SampleT9_FD_202360 | JGI IMG/M metagenome (GOLD analysis project Ga0308398, IMG submission 202360) | Hot spring phototrophic mat microbial communities from Mushroom Spring, Yellowstone National Park, Wyoming, United States - 20051001_T9 ...
TCAGGATTTGCGCGCGGCCCTGAGCTTTGTCCTCGCCATCTGCACCCCGGAGGAACAAAGCGCGCGCGGCGTCGTTGACCGGCACGCCGGTGGCCGGCACTGTGCCGATCAGCGCCAGCGCCTTGACGTCTGCGCCGAGTTCAGCGGCCAGCCACTGTGCAATTGCGCCGCCAGTTGAGTGGCCCACGATAGTGAAACCTTTTAACCCCTCAGCGCGGATCACGGCGAGGGCATCCTGTGTGAGGTGGTCGAACGTATAAGCCCCTTCGTCTGCCGGCTTCCCTGAGCGTCCACAGCCCCTCAAGTCTGGCGCGATGATGCAGTATTCATCTGTTGGGAAATAGTCGAGCATGTATTTCCAATGCTCGGCATCAGAGTTAAAACCGTGCTGCCAGAACATAACTTCTGGCCCCGACCCATACGTGTAATATGCGATCGGCGTTCCATCTGGACTGTTTGCGAACTTCACCGCGTTCTCAACAACAACATCAACCTTAGCCTTCACGACAAAACCTCCGAGATACGCTATAAGTCAATCGCCATCTTAGGCCGAGAAGTTGAGCGGGGGATAAAAAAGCGCCCTGCTTTGAGCAGGGCGCGGTGTGGAGATGCCGGGAATCGAACCCGGGTCCGAAGTGTGCTTGCCGCGAGTGCCTACGAGCGTAGTTGCCGTTTAGGGTTCGCGTCCAGCATCCCCGGCAACAGGGTTATCCGGGCGCTAGTTCGTGTGTTTTGGCGATCTGCCCGCGCTGAACTGCCTACGAACCTCGGCAGGGCGCGCACCGGCTTTATCACGCCGCTGCATCTCCCACCGGCGCGAGGAGATGCACGACGCCGCGGACGCTATGCCGCGGATGCGCCCCTCAGCGGCTTACGCAGCCAGAGGAACCGCATTCCAGTTGATCTTCTTCGCACTTCTGTGCGGTGCGCTGTTTAACGAGAGTCGCGTCTCGGCTCGCCACTCGGACACAACACAATCCGTCGAGGCCTGTCATCCCCGAGCTGAGCATCATTTTAACATGAGCCTGCGATGGCTGCGAGTAGCCGGTCAGTTTGATCAGGTCGCCCTACGCTGATGCGCACGCAATCGCGCAGGCCGTCGCGATCGAAGTAACGCACCAGCACCCCGCGCCGCTCCAGCGCTTGCTTCAAGCGCCGCGCGGCCGGCTCGGCGTGGTCAGCGCTCGGTATAGGCGCATCCTCGGCTACTCGGCACAAGACAAAGTTGGCCTGGCTGGGGAAGGGTTGCAACCACTCAAAGCGCGCGAGTAGGGCGCGCATGCGCTCGCGCTCGGCCACCAGCGCGTTCACCGTCTGGCGCAGGTATGCGCGATCGCTGAGCGCTGCGATGGCGCCGAGGCTGCCAGCGATGTTGGGGGTATACGGTTGCTTGATCTTCCAAAGGTGCTTGATCACCGCCGGCGGGAAGATGCCGTAGCCCACTCTTAGGCCAGCCATGCCGGCCAGCTTGCTAAAGGTGCGCAGCACGATGAGGTTATCATGCGCGCGCACCCATCCTGCCCGGCTGGGGTGGGCGCTGAAGTCTACATAGGCTTCGTCGAGCACCACTACAGTTGGCAGATCCAGCAGCGCGCGCAGCGCGTCGTCGCTGATGGTCGAGCCGTCGGGGTTGTTGGGATCTGCGATGAAGAGCAGACGAGGAGCGCGCCCCTCGGATGAGGCACGTTCAAACACCCGCTGCACCGCTGGCACGTCAACCGAGAAATCTGCGCGGCGAGGAATTGGGAGATAAGTGGCGTTGGTGACGTCGGCGATCCAGCGATACATGCCGAAGGTGGGCGGCAGGTCCGCGATGACATCGCCTGGTTGAACAAAGGCGCGCGCAACCAGGTCAATAAGCTCATCTGCGCCGGCGCCGCAGAGGATGTGTTCGGTGGGAAGACCAAGGTAGTCGCCGATCGCCTCGCGCAACAGGGTCTGGTCGGGATCTGGGTAAATGTGAATCGCCTCGGCGCGCGCGAGCGCTTCTCGCACGCGGGGGGATGGGCCATAAGGGTTCTCGTTCGCGTCGAGCTTAACGATCGCGTCTGGGGGCAGGCCGAGCCGGCGGGTGAGCACCTCGAAAGGCACGATTGGGGTGTAGGCCTGCATGGCCCGCAGATGAGGGTTGATGAGCGATTCGACGTCCACCACAGCCTCAGCTAAGCTCCTGGCGCAGCGCGCGCAGGGCAGCGACGCGCGCTGGTTGCTCCTCAAAGATGTAGGTGATCGGCGTCACTACCACGCCACTGCCGCCGATGTTGCGCAGTTGGGTGATCGCCTCGGTTAGTTCGCCACGCCCAACGACGATGTTCACCGCGAACCATTGTGTACCTGGGTTGGCAGCAGTGCTTTGAGGGTTGGGGTAGATCGGCGCGATAGTCGGTCCTTGCAAGCCGCCGAGCGTGGTGTGGGTGGTGAGCAGCCGGCCCACCTCCTCCCATGACTGGCCGCGCACGTTGGCCCATATCATGAAGTAGCCTTCCGCTCGCCGATGTGCCTCGAAGTATTCCAGCAGCTCAACTGCTACCTTCATGACCTCAGCGCGCTTGAGGGCATCTCGGTTGGCCACCAGGCTGGCCTGCGTATGTAGGATTACACCGTCTTCGATTGGCCGCAGGCGGTTCTGCTGGAGGGTGGCGCCGGTCTCGGCGATGTCCACGATGATGTCGGCATAGCCGATCTCCGGCACGACTTCCAGCGACCCTTCCGCCTCGACCAGCACAAACGGATGCACGTGGTGTTGATGGAGAAACTGGCGGGTGAGGTGATGGTATTTCGTCACCACGCGCAACGGGCCGGGCAACATGCGCGCATAGGCGGCGAGGTCGGCCATCGTGCGCACGTCGGCCCAGCTCTCCGGCACAGCGACCACCACGCGGCATTTGCCGAAGCCCAGCGCATCGTGCAAGACCAGCGTGCTGTGCTCAACGTCCGCGTCGGCGATCACGTCGTATCCAGTGATGCCGAAATCAACACCGCCGCCAGCCACGCTGGTCACGATGTCTCGCGGCCGCTGGAAGAGCACAGTGACCTGCGGCAAAGCAGGGATATGACCAACGTAACCACGAGTTGCCGATGGTTTGACCTCGAAGCCGCAGCGCGCGAGGAAGTCGAGCGCCGGCTGCTGCAAGCGCCCTTTGGAGGGCAAGGCTAGGCGGACGTCGGTGCGCATGCGGATTGCCTAGCTGCGCGCGTGGGCAGCGCGGGCCAGGGCGACCGCTTTCTGGGCGGCTTCGGCAGCGCTATTGGCCGTGATCAGATGAGCGCTGGCCAAGATGCGGTCTCCCTCCTCTTTGTTTGTGCCGGTGATGCGCGCCACCATCGGCACATTCACCTTCACCTCTTCCAGGGCCTGGATGATGCCGCGCGCCACCTCGTCGCAGCGCGTAATGCCGCCGAAGATATTGAACAGCACGACTTTGACCTTCGGATCGGAGAGCACGATGCGCAGCGCTGCTGCGACCTTCTCGGCGCGGGCGCCGCCGGCCACGTCGAGGAAGTTGGCGGGTCGCCCGCCGAAGTGCTGAATGATGTCGAGCGTGGCCATCGCCAAGCCGGCGCCGTTCACCAGACAGCCGATGTCACCATCGAGCGAGACGAAGCTGAGATCGGCATTGCGCGCCTTGCGTTCGGCCTCGCTCTCCTCGTCGGGATCGCGCATGGCGGCCAGTTCGGGGTGGCGGAAGAGGGCGTTGTCGTCAATCACCATCTTGCCATCCAGCGCCAGCAGGCGGCTGCCGCCGTCGTTGCTGACGACGGCCAGCGGGTTGATCTCGGCCAACGACGCATCATTGGCCACAAACACCGCAGCGAGCCCCCGAGCGATTCTGATGAACTCATTCCAGTGGTCGCGCGCCAAGCCGATGCTGACAGCGACATCCCGTGCCAGATAGTCCGGCAACCCGACGAATGGGTCAATCGGCACGCGCACGATTTTCTCCGGCGCTGTAGCAGCCACCTCTTCGATGTCCACGCCGCCGGCGGCGCTGGCCATCAACACAGCGCGCCGCTGGGTGCGGTCAATCACCACGCCTAGATAGATCTCGCTGAGGATCTCGGCTGCCGGATCCACCAACACCTTGCGCACTGGTAGACCCTTGATGGTCAGGTTGAGGATGTGCTCGGCTTGGGCTTCTGCTTCCTCCAACGTGCGGGCGATCTTCACGCCGCCGGCCTTGCCGCGTCCGCCGACCAGCACCTGAGCTTTGATCACCACGGGCAGCCCGATCTCGCGCGCAGCGTTGCGCGCCTCGGTCGCGTTCTCCACCACGATGCCCTGCGGCACAGGTATGCCGAAGCGGCTGAAGATCTGCTTGGATTGATATTCGTGTAGCTTCATCGCGTTCGTGTCCTTGGACTCAGCTCGCGGGGGATTATAGGAGGGGTGGCGCTGATCACCGAGTTGCGCTACTCCATGATGCGAAGGATGGTGTAGCCGAGTTGGACGAGGCCGGCGATGGCCTCTTGTTCAGTGCGCTGTATCTCTTCCTGCACGAGATCGGGGTTCGAACCGCTGATGGAGAGCACAACCGTTAGGCGAAGGCCGTCCTCTAGCCATTGGCCGCGCGACTTGACGTAGACCGCTGGATGATGTTCCTGAACCGTTTTGAGCAGCGCGGCGATGCGTGACTCATCACCTTTGTCCAACACGATGGTGTGCTCGATGTAACAACCAGCGCCGATCGTGCGTTCCAAGACCGGACGCAGCGAAGTGGTGAAGATGGCTTCCATCTCAGCGGGCACGCCGGGCAACGCCACTATCGTCGTGATGCCGTCCGCGTGCTGGGATGGTGCATCGAGGGCCATCCCCGGCGCTGTGCCCCTCGGGTTAGCGATAGGTATTGCGCCGCGCGGGAAGAGCGCCATCTTGCGGCGCGCGTCGTTGAGTTCTGCGCTGTAGTTGGGACGAATCTTGGCCAGATGTGCATAGCGCTGGCGAATCATCTCCAGCGCTTCTGGGTGCAGCTCTAGCGGGAGGTCGAGGGTGCGGGCGATGGCGCGCAGGGTGAGGTCGTCTTCTGTGGGGCCGAGCCCGCCCGTGGTTAGGATCAACCGCGGCCCGCGCCACAGCGCGGCGCGCAGTTCGTCGCCGATGTGGTCGTAGTCGTCGCGGATCATCGCTGCGCGCGTGACGCGCGCGCCGGTGTTGGTGACCATGCGGATCAGCCAGTGGGTGTTGGTGTCCTGTACCTGGCCGGCCAGCAGTTCGTTGCCAATGGCGAAGATCTCAACGGTGCGCAAATCGCCGAACATCGGGGGCGGATTGTAGTGCGTGCTCCATGCCGTGCAGATCCTGAATCGGTCAGTACAATCCCAGCAGTTCAGCCATCCCTGGGAGATGGTAATCCTGAATACGGAAGCCGAGAGATGAAACGACACTTATTGCCTATTGCTTTGCTCGTCTCCAGCCTGCTGGCCTGCGGCGCGCCGCAGCCTTCGTCCCCTTCCCAAGAGACCCCTGCGCCTGCCGCAGATCGCGCGCGCACGCTGATCCTAGCGATGCCGTCGCTGCCCACCAACCTCGACCCCGGCGTAGCCACCAGCGGCGCGGAGAACATGCTGCACCGCGCGCTGTATGAAGGGTTGGTGAACTTCAAGGGGAGCAGCACCACCGAAGTTGAGCCGGTGCTGGCCGAATCATTCGAGCCGAATGCCGACAAGAGCGTTTGGACCTTCAAGCTCCGCCGGGGCGTCAAGTTCAGCGATGGCTCGGACTTCAACGCGGAGGCGGCCAGAGCCGGCTTGTTGCGCATGGTGAAGATCGGGCTGCTGGGCAACACAATCAACCGCTTTACCAGCGACGACCCCGAAAACAACCTGGTGGTGAAGGATGAGTACACGCTGGAGTGGCGCTGCGGGTTTTCGTGTCCGATTTTGCCGCAGGCGCTGGGCACGGCCTATGGCACGTTCATTGTTTCGCCCGCGGCGATGAAAGCGCACGAGAAGGTCGTTGACGGCCAGAGCGACTACGCTCAGGAGTGGTTCACCAACAACGCTGCCGGCACTGGGCCTTACCTGCTCGAGGTCATCAAGCCCAACGAGGAGATCGTCTTCGTGCGCAACCCGAACTACTGGCGTGGCTGGGATGATGGCAGGCAACACTTTGAGCGCATCATCATTCGCAACGTGCCCGAAGCCAGCACGCGCCGGCAATTGCTGGAGAAAGGAGACGCCGACATCGCGTTGATTAGCACCGTGGAGGACTACAAAGCCCTGCGCGCCACAGGGCGCTTTCAAGGCAGCGACGCGCCGCTGTTTCGCATTAACTACATCACCTTTACGAAGCGCGATGTGCTGAAGGACCCACGCCTGCGACAGGCGATCGCATACGCCTTCGACTACGAAGGGTATGCCAACGAAGTGGAGGGAGGTCTGATGCGGCGCGGCACGTCCCCATGGCCGAGCGGCATGAGCAGCGCCATAGGCACAAAGGGGTTTCAATACACCTTTGATTTGGAGAAGGCCAGAGCGCTGCTCAAAGAAGCCGGCGTGCCAGAGGGCACTGAGCTGACATACCTGTATGCCACCGGCTACGGCTACTATGAGCGCATGGGCCAGGTCCTACAGGCCGGCCTGGAGCAGATCGGCCTGAAACTGAAGCTGGAGGAGCGCGACGAGGCGAGTTTCAACGACATCTTCTACGGTTCGCAGCCCGTTGAAGAATTGCCGCATCTGATGGGCTATGCCTGGTGGCCGGATTACGACGATTTCTACAACTATGTCAACCCAGTCTTCCACACCCGCAACGACCAGAACGATGGCCTGGGCAACGGCGCGCGCTACAGCAACCCTGAGCTGGATGCGTTGATTGACCAGAGCAAGTTCGAGACCGACCCGGCCAAGCTCCAGGCGATCTACGAGCGGGCGCACCAAATCCTGATGTTTGAAGATCCTGCTGCCCTATATATTGCTGAGCCGCAGGAGGAAATCCTAATCGCCAACAGCGTGAAAGGCCACCCTTGGAACCCGATTCACGTCAAGACGTTTGACTTCTACAACCTGTATCGGGAGTGATCGTTCAGTTCCTCCTGCGCCGGCTACTGGGTCTGCTGGCTGTCTTGGCGGCCATTTCGGTGATGACGTTCGTGCTGGCGCGCGTGGTGCCCAAAGACCCCGCGCGCCTGATCGCCGGCCCGCGCGCCAGCCAGCAGGCGATCGAAGCGCTGCGCGAGCGGCTGGGCCTGAGCGGCACAGTGGTCGAGCAATATATCCGCTACGTCAGTGGGTTATTGCGCGGCGACTTGGGCTTTTCGTTCAGCACCAAGCGGCCGGTGCTCCAGGACATTCAAACCTTTCTGCCGGCGACGGCCGAGCTGACGATCGCAGCGCTGCTCATCAGCCTGCTGATCGGGTTGCCGCTTGGGATAGCCAGCGCTGCCTGGAAGGACTCCCCTCTGGACTACGCCGGGCGCTTCCTCTCCACACTTGGCCTGTCGCTGCCGCCGTTCTGGGTGGCTCTGGTCGGCCAATTGATAGGTTACTACGTGCTCTCGTTGCTGCCGGTCGGCGGCCGGCTGAGCCAAGGCGTGACGCCGCCGCCATCAGTGACCGGTTTCTATGTCTTGGACAGCGTGTTGGCTGGACAGTGGGCGACGATGATCAACGCGCTCTGGCATCTGGTGTTGCCGGCTGCTGTGCTGAGCTTTGGGGTAATCGCGGTGTTCGTGCGCATCACGCGCGCCAGCATGCTGGACGTGTTGCATCATGACTACATCCGCGTTGCGCGCGCCAAGGGGCTGGCTCAGCGCGCTGTGGTGCTGCGCCATGCTGTGCGCAACGCGCTGATCCCGGTGTTGACCATCCTAGGCCTGCAGGTCGGCCTGCTGATGAGCGGGTCGTTCCTCATCGAGAGTATCCTGCAGTGGCCGGGCCTCGGCCTCTACGCCGCCAACGCTCTCCTCGCTGCCGACTACAACGCCACGATGGGCGTGACGCTGGTGCTGGCTGCGATCTACACTGTGGCCAACGCGCTGGTGGACCTGGCGTATGGGCTGGTTGACCCGCGTTTGAGGACGGCATGAGGCGCTTCCTGCGTCAAAGCCGGCTGAACGGCCCGGCCTTGATCCTAGTCGTGCTGATTCTGCTGGCAGCTGCCTTCGGCGAGGTGATCGCGCCTCATCCGCCGCGCAAGCAGAACCTGGCCAATCGCTTACAGCCGCCCTCGGCGGCGCACTGGTTCGGCACGGATGACTACGGGCGCGACATCTTCAGCCGTGTGCTCAGCGGCGCGCGCATCTCCATCCAGGTTGCCGTCGTGGTGCTCGGTGTTGCGGTGAGCCTAGGCACGCTGATCGGTGCGGCAGCCGGCCTGCTCGGCGGCTGGGCCGACGCTGTGTTAATGCGGCTGACCGACTTGTTCCTCGCCTTCCCAGCGCTGGTGTTGGCCTCGGCGATCAGCGCGGCGCTGGGCAGCAACCTCACCAATACCATGCTGGCCCTCAGCATGGTCTACTGGCCGTGGTATGCGCGCTTGGCGCGCGGACAAGTAATGGCCCTGGCGCAGCGCGACTTCGTCCAGGCCGCCCGTGCGTTGGGGATGAACGACGTGCACATCCTCTTTCGCCACATGCTGCGCAACATCCTGCCCATCTTGCTGGTGCAGATCAGCCTGGACGTAGGCTACGCGATCCTGTATACCTCAGCGCTGAGCTTTTTAGGGCTTGGCGCTCAGCGCCCAGAGCCAGAGTGGGGCCTGATGCTCAACGACAGCCGCAAATTTGTCCAGACCGCCCCCTGGACGATGTTCTACCCCGGCTTGGCGCTTACGCTGACGGTACTGGCCTTTAACCTGCTGGGCGATGGCCTGCGTGATTACCTTGACCCGCGGCTGCGCGGCCAGCGCGTCACTGGATGATGCAACGGCTGACCTACCGCGGACTGGCTTACTACCAATTCGAGGCGCTGCGCGCTTGTGGCGTCAACCATGGCATCTTCACGCGGCGAGGCGGGGTGAGCCAGGGTCAGTGGGCCTCGCTCAATATGAGCTGTAGCACGGGCGACGCCGCCGAAGCGGTGTATGAGAATCGCCGGCGCGCGTTGGAGGCGCTCGGCTTACAGCCAGAGCGGGCGTGCACAGCCTGGATGGTCCATGGCTGTCAGGTGCGCGTGGTTCAGCCCGAAGACTGGCGCGTCTCTGCTGCGAACGACGTGCGCGCCGATGCCCTGGTGACTCAGGCGCGCGGCGTGGCGCTCACCTTGCGCTTCGCCGACTGCGTGCCTGTGATGTTCTATGACCCGCGCAAGGGAGTGATTGGCCTGGCCCATGCCGGCTGGCGCGGCCTGGTCGCCGGCGTCCTGATCGAGACCATGCGCACAATGCAGCGCGTCTTTGGCTCACAGCCGCGGGACGTGATCGCCGCTGTTGGCCCTTCGATAGGTCCGCAGCAGTTTGAGGTTGGCGCGGACGTGGCTGCACAGATTCAGCAGGCCGTTGACGTGCCCGTCGTGCGTCAGGTCGCCGGCAGGCTATACGCGGACCTCTGGCGCGCGGCGCACGCGCAACTGGCTGCGCTCGGTGTGGATCACGTTGAAATCGCCGGCATTTGCACAGCGAGCAATACCGACGAATGGTTTAGCCACCGCGCCGAGCGCGGCCAAACTGGTCGCTTTGGCGCGATCATCGCCCTCGAGTAAGCCGCCGGCTTGTCACGAGGCAGGCTGGAGTGCGGTGTTGCTGTGGGATTGCTCCAGGGCCAAGGGTTTATCCTGCGTTTCTTCGTCTTCGGCCATCAGGGCGCGAAAGATGTCCGACTCAGTGATGATGCCCACCAGGGTCGTGCCATCCATCACTGGTAGGCCGCTGACCTTGTGCTTGATCATCAGCTTGGCGGCTTCTTTCAGCGTGGTCTGCGGTGTAACGGTGATGACGTGCTCGGTCATGGCCACTTCCACGCGCATCTTGGCTGCTTCTGGGTTATCCACTGTGGCCTGGGCCTGGCGCAGGTCGCCCAGCGTGACGATGCCCACCAGCTTGCCTTCTGACATCACGGGCAGCCGGCGCACCCGCCGCTCTTGCATCAAGGCATAGGCGTCGCTCAGTGGCGTGGTCGGCAACGCGATCACTGGATTGCGCGTCATCCAGTCACCCACAAGGCGCTTCTTCATGGCTGAACCTCCTGATGTGTCCAGACCATACGCCGGCGTCCTCAACTTCGGCATCCGATAGATGGGGAGTTTTGCCCCTATCTAAGTGGCTGGTTTGCCGCCGTCGCCAGCCGCGCTTGGAGCATGTTCAACAGGCGCGGCGCATCCACGGCCATCAGGCAGTTGACGGGTGGGGTATCGAGAAAGTGACCGCGCCGGTCGGCAATGGTTGTCCCACGGGCTGGCCCCTCCACCGGTATGACCATGCGCCATTGGTAGCCTGTGAACAGGGTGGGATCAATCAAGTAAGCGATCGCCGAGGGGTCGTGAACGTCCACAGCGCCATTTTTGTAGCCGTAGCGCTCGCGGTGGAATTGCTGGTAGCGCGGGGCGATCTGGCCGATGAAACGGCCGATCGGTGTGCCGGCATCCCGCAGCGCTGCGAAGGACGCTTCGTCCATCCGAACAGCGGTTGTCACGTCCAGGCCGGCCATGGTGAGCGGCCAACCGGCGCCAAAGACCAGCTCGGCGGCGTGCGGGTCGTGATAAATGTTAGCCTCGGCGGTGGGCGAGACGTTGCCGGGCGCGACCACGCTGCCGCCCATGATCACCACGCCGCGCGCGGCCTGCGCAATGCGCGGCTCCAGTTGAAGCGCCAGCGCCAGATTCGTCAGCGGTCCGATGGCCACCAGCGTGATCTGTCCAGGGCGGGCCATGACTTGCTCGACGATGAACTGGGCAGCCGGCTTGTCGATCGGCTTTAGGGCTGGGTCGAGCACGTCCGTCCAGCCGATGTCCCCCATCGCGTCCTGGCCGTGGACGAACTCGCCGGTTTTGGCGAGCGGAAGCACCAGCGGCTGCGCAGCGCCCTGGGCCACGGGGATGTCCGGCCGGCCGGCAACATGCAGCAGGTTCAGCGCGTTGCGCGTGGTGGCCGCAACAGTTGAGTTGCCGAACACGGTGGTCAGGCCGATGACCTCAATCTCCGGCGAGCGCAGCGCCAGGAACAAGGCCATAGCGTCGTCAATGCCGGGGTCGGTGTCCAGGATAATGGTGTGCCTAGCCATAGCGGGCCTATCCCTTATGGTGAGCTGGCCAGGGCGCGCGCGATCTCGGCGGCCACCCGCGCGTTATTCAGCAGCAGGGCGATGTTGGCACGGACGCTGGCGCCTTCCGTCAGCTCGGCGATTTGCTGGAGCATGAAGGGAGTAGCGTCCGCGCCGTGAATGCCCTGGGCGTCGGCGCGGCGCTGCGCTTCTGCGATCGCCGCCTCCGCGATGTCAAACGGCAGCTCAGCCTCGGGGGGCAGTGGCACGCAGACCAGCTCGCCGCCGGGCAGCTTGCGCGCGCGGCGGGCGCGCACGATCCGCACCACGTCCTGCGGGCTATCAACGCGCACATCGGCCCTAAGACCGCTGCGGCGCGAGAAGAAGGCGGGTATCTCGTCGGTGCCGTAGCCGATCACCGGCACGCCCAGCGTCTCCAGCCGCTCGAAGGTGAGCGCGAGGTCGAGCAGCGCTTTCGCGCCGGCGGACACAACCGTCACCGGCGTGCGCGAAAGTTCGGTCAGGTCGGCGCTCACGTCGAAAGGATGTCCGCGATGCACGCCGCCGATGCCGCCAGTGGCCAGCACCTGGATGCCGTGCTTGGCTGCCAGGAACATCGTGGCCGCAACGGTTGTCGAGCCGTCGAGCCCTAGGCCGATGACGATGCCCAAGTCGCGCGTGCTGCACTTGCGCACGTGCTTGGCGCTGGCCAGGTAGGTCAGCTCGTCGGCAGTCACCCCGACTTTTACCTGGCCCTGAATTACAGCGATAGTGGCCGGCTTGGCACCAGCCATGCGCACGGCTTGTTCCATCTCGCGCGCGACGTAGAGGTTCTGGGGTGGCGCGAAGCCGTGAGTGATGAGGGCGGACTCCAGCGCGACGACAGGTTCAGCCACAGCGCGGGCATTGTAGCGGATGCCCGCTGATGGCTGTTGGTTGGGTGCATTCACGACCAGGGGCAAAAGCCTGGGTGGGCGACGGCACTGCGTCGCCCACCCTCTACAAGACTTGCCTTCGCTGGCAGCATAGCTTGTGGAAGATGCCCCTATGGGTGAATGCATCCTGTTGGTTGGGAGTGCGCTACTTGAAGGTGATAAGGCGACACAAAAAGATGAGAGTCGCTGAGGCCGCAGAGATGACTTAACGACGGGGAGTGTTCCAATTCGGAACGAAAGGCTGCCAGGCTAAGCGCAAGCGAAGCATCTAAAGGTCTGGGCCGTGCAGTATGGATGAAGCGCTGTGGTTAGTTAAATCCTTCGCTGTGCTTAGGATGACAAAGGCAGCAATTGGAAAATACGTCATCACTGCTCATTGGAGCGCTCCCTGGCTGTTAAGCAAGGGACGCGCGCCGTGATATACTGGATTCGCAATAAGGCGACGTGGCCAAGTGGTAAGGCGAGGGTCTGCAAAACCCTTATGCGTGGGTTCGATTCCCACCGTCGCCTCTGAATCAGAGGGCTGCCGGCGAGCGCAGCCCTCTTTGCTTTAGCACGGTGCGATGCCGTTTGGTCCAAACCCGCACAGCACGCTACAGGCGCTGGGCGTCTTGCTCATCCTGATAGGGCTGGTGGGGGTCTTCCTGCCGATCCTGCCCGGTCTGTTGACGATTTGGCTGGGCGCGCTCGTATGGGCGATCGGCGATCGGTTTCAACGCCTGGACTGGCCGGCCCTGATGGTGATGGGTGGGCTGGTGATCGCGGGCTGGGCAATCAACTGGCTGACGACCAGCTACTTCACGCGGCGTAGCAGCGCATCTTGGAAGACGGTGGCCGGCGCAATCGTCGGTGGCTTGATCGGGAGCGCCCTGCTCAGCGCAGTGCCATTGGTTGGCCCGATCCTCGGCGCGTTGATCGGCGGCGTGGCCGGGGTCATCCTGGTTGAGCTGTTGCGCGCGCGCCGAGTGAGTGCTGCGCTGCGCGCTAGCCGTGATTACCTTGTTGGTTGCGCGCTCGGCCAGATGGTTGAGCTGCTCTTTGCACTGCTGCTGATCGCGCTGTTCGTCTGGCGGGCTACGTCTTGAGCGATCCTCGCGCCCGCGCCATCCACAACACAGCGATTACCGTCATCGCGTCACGGATCTCGCTATCCAGCACCATGCGCAACACGTCGCTGAACGGCAGTATCCCGACCTCTAGGAATTCCGTATCGTCTGGAACGGATTCGTGGGCCGGCACGCGCTGCAGATCGTGGGCGATGAACAAATGGGCCACCTCGTGGCAAACCGACTTTGAGGTGTAATGAATGTTGATCAAGCGGAGCTGGCCGGCGCGGTAGCCGGTCTCTTCGATCAGCTCGCGTTGCGCGCTTTGTTCCGGCGCCTCGCCTGCTTTGCATCCGCCGGTGGGCATCTCCCAGCGGTGGCTCTCGCCAAATACGTAGCGGTGCTGGCGCACCATGACCACGTGTTCGTCGTCCACGAAGGGCAGCACGCCGACGCACGGCGCTAGCTCGCACACCCCATAAATGGTGGTTTTGCCGTTGGGCAGCGCAACCGTGTCCTCGCGCAGGCGAATCCAGGGGTTGCGGTAAACCTCGCGGCTGGTGAGGGTCTTCCAATCCCTTGGCAGCATGTTGTTTTGGTTGTGATTCTAACGGGAAGCGCCGGCTATAATCTCAAGGCTTTGCTCTTGGCTGGTGCATCCCCAAGCACAGCCAGAGTGGGAGCAGATGAGGAGAGACCTATGCCAAAGCGAACGTATCAACCCAAAAAGCGCCGCCGCGTGCGCGTGCACGGTTTTCGAGCGCGCATGGCGACGAAGAGCGGCCGCAGGGTGCTGGCTGCGCGGCGGGCAAAAGGCCGCAAGGTTCTGACGGTGAAGGCCAATAATCACGTCAAGAAAGTGAACTGGAACGCTGTGTATTCGCCGGCGCGCAGCAAGCGCGGCACGGCCGGCAGCAAGCGCTCCGCGTGATGAATGCTGGAAAGGCTCAGGCGGACGGCGGACTTCGATCGCGTGCGCCGCGAGGGAGTGCGCTGGCGAGGGCGTTACTGCGCCCTCAGCGCCGCGCCCGCTCCGCAAGTGGAAGCGCCGGCGCGGGTGGGCTATATCACCTCGCGCGCCCTGGGCAACGCGGTGAAGCGCAACCGCGCCCGTCGGTTGCTGCGCGAGGCAATGCGTCGGCTGGCCTGTCAACTGCCGCCTGGATGGGACATTGTCCTGGTCGCTCAACCGCCGATCGCCGAGCCGGGAACGCGCATGGCGCACGTATACGATGAGCTGGTATGGCTGCTCAGCAAAGCGCGCCTGATCCCGACGCCGGATACCGCGAAGTGACCCTGGCTGAATACGCCAGGGTAAACCAACCGCTGCCGGCGCGCATCCTGATCGGCCTGATTCGCTTTTACCAGCTCGTGATCTCGCCAGGTCTGCCGCCCTCGTGTCGTTTCTATCCCTCGTGCAGCGAATACACCCTGCAGGCCATCGCCAAATATGGCGCGCTCAAGGGCCTGTGGCTCGGCTTCAAGCGCATTGCGCGCTGCCACCCGTTTCATCCCGGGGGCTACGACCCCGTGCCTTGACATGATGACGACAAAGATCCTTCGTTCAACCTCGCTGGTTGCTGCCGGCGCACTATTGCTCAGCGCGTGCGGCGGCGAGGTGCCCCCGACTTCCTTCCCCGGCTTGACCGTCGAAGGAGGGGAGGCTTACCTATCCAGCAATTTGCACGTCTATAAGTTTGATCCACGCAGCGGGTCGCTGGCCTGGATGTTTCCTGCTGCCACGACCAGCGACGAAGGCCCGCGCGGGCCATTCGCCGGCCCGCCGCTCAGGTTCGGGGACTTGGTCATCGTTGGCGAAACCGTAGACCCCGGCGGCCGTCCGCATCACACGCTCTACGCGCTCTCCGTCCTGGATGGCGCGGAGCGCTGGCGTTTCTCCGGCGGTCAGCGCGAGTATGTGGACGGCGTCAGCAGCGATGGGACGCTGATCTTCGCCCCGAATGGTGACCATACTCTCTATGCGCTAGACCCAGCCCAGATAGAGAACGGCGAGCCGCGGGTGGCTTGGAAGTTCACCGCCAAGAACAAGCTCTGGTCGCGCCCGCTAGTCGCCAACGGCAAGGTGTACCAGGCGTCGCTGGATCGCAATTTGTATGCGCTCGACGCTGCGACTGGCAGGTTGCTGTGGACTTTCTCCGCTGGTGCTTCAATCGCTGCGCGGCCAGCGATCCTGGACGGCGTCCTTTTCTTTGGCTCGTTTGACCAGCATGTGTATGCCGTCAACGCGGACACCGGCGCGCAAGTCTGGCGCTCGGAGCGCCTGAGCGGATGGGTCTGGTGCGATCCACTAATCGCCGACGGCAGCGTACTGGTGGGCGATGTCAAAGGCGGGTTTTATGCGCTGGACGCGCGCGATGGCAGGGTGCAGTGGCGTTCTCAGGTTGGCGGGGCAATCCGCGCGCAACCAGTTGTGGTGGGAGATAGCATCTACGTGGTGGCCAGCGACACGTATCTGTATCGTCTCGACCATCGGCCGACTCCCGACGCGAACGGGTATGTGTCGCCGGCGCGCGTGCTGGAGAACGGTTTGGTGCGCCGCCTGTTCTCAACACCGGTATACGTCGGTGATGCGCTGCTCGTGCCGCTTTTCGATGGCGACGTCAAACTGATAGCGGTTAACCTGGAAACTAGACAGAAGAAGTTTGAGTTTCCATCTCGCCCAGCCGGGCAATAGCAGAGGAAATGGCGTATACACCGATCGTTGGCACGCTGGGCTATGTCCTTTCGCCCGACCAGCGCTTTGTGTTGATGATCCATCGCACGGCGCGGCCCGATGACCAGGCCTTTGGCAAATACAACGGCCTGGGTGGCAAGATGGAGCAGGGCGAGGACGTGGTTGCCTGCATCAAGCGCGAGATCCGCGAAGAAGCCGGCCTGGAAGTCTTGGCGATGCGCCTGCGCGGGACGATCAGTTGGCCGGGCTTCGGTAAGCATGGCGAGGACTGGTTGGGCTTCATTTTTCTGATCACTGCGTTCACGGGCCAGCCGCTCTGCCGCAGCACCGAAGGGACGTTGGAGTGGGTGCCAGTGGCGCGAGTGATCAACGATGAGATTCCAATGTGGCCGGGCGACAGATACTTCCTGCCGCTCGTCTTTAGCGATGACCCGCGCCAGTTCCATGGGCTGATGCCCTATCGGAACGGCCAGCCGGTTTCATGGTCTTACACGCTGCTCTAGCCAGTCGTCGAGCATTGCGCACCCTGGTCTAAGACATACAATCGCTTGTCCTGATGAAGAAAGTGCGTGACAACGTCTTCTATCATGTCGCAGCAGATGGGCTGAACGTCGGTTGCGTGATAGGGGAAGATGCAATTGTGTGCATAGACCTGCCGTTTGACGCTGAGGAGGCGCGCAATTGGCGCAAGCAGATCAGCGAACTCAGCTCCCTCCCGATTCGGGCGGTGATCTTCACTGCCTCGGACCGGATGAGCAATGAGGCTGTGGATGCGTTCAACCCGCCTGTGGTGGTGACCCACAGCTCGACGCTCGCCCCGGTCGTCGTGCCAGAAGAATCGTCTTCGTCGTTCTTCTTTGACGTGCTGCCGGTCAGTCTGCCCACCTCCGGACTGGAGAGCAAACCACGCATTGCGCTCAACGATGCGTTGAGCATTGTGCTGGAGGGGAAGCACACCCTCTTCATCGATGTCACCTTCCAGGGTGGATACTCGCCCGATGCGTGTTTTGTCACTGTTCGTGATTCGGGCATTGTGTTTACCGGCGATCACGTGGCTGTGGATCAGCCGGCCAACCTGACCGTGGGCCAGTTTGAGCGCTGGTTGGAGGTGTTGACGAACCTAAAGAAGAACCGCCTGGTGAGCGTCGTGGTGCCTGGCCGCGGGCCGGCCAGCGACCCCGTCCAGGCGGCTGAGGGGACGATGGATTTCATTAAGACAGCGATGGCGCGGGTGAAGGCGCTGCTGCGCGCGCAACGCCCACAGAGCGACGTGAGCGCACTGGTCCCGGACCTGATGGCCAAATACGCCCCCCAGGCTGTGCGCCAGCCTGAATCGCCCGAATATGCCCTGCTCAGCCGGGAGATGCGCGCCGGTCTGGAGCACCTTTACGACGCGCTAAAGCACGGTACAGCGGGCAGCAAGTGAACCAATGATTACGGTTGTCGGTAGCCTGAACATGGATCTGATCGTCCGCGTCCCGCGCTTTCCGGAGCCGGGCGAGGCCATTCACGGCGAAGACTTGCAGACGGCGTGCGGAGGCAAGGGAGCGAACCAGGCTTATGCCGTTGCGCGCATGGGTCATCCCGCTTCGATGGTGGGATGCGTGGGTCAAGATGGGTTTGGCGAGGCGATGCTCGCCAACCTGCGCACGGTGGGCGTGGATACGGCAAACGTGCAACAGCGCGCTGGCGTGCCCAGCGGCACGGCGCTGATCCTGGTGCACGATACCAGCGGCCAAAATGAGATCGTCGTCGCCAGCGGCGCCAACCGAACCTTGACCGCTGATGACGTGCGAGCTGCGGCGGATTTGCTGTATCGATCGGATGCGGTCATCGCGCAGCTAGAGACCACCCTGCCGGCTACGCAGGTTGCGCTGTCGCTGGCGCGCGCTGCGGGCCGGCTGAGCGTGCTCAACCCTGCGCCGTTTGCGCCGCTGGATGATGCGTTCCTCGCGCTGTGCGATTATCTGGTGCCTAACGAGAACGAAGCGGCGCGCCTGGTCGGTGGTGAGGTTTGCGATCTGGCCAGCGCCGCGCGCGCGGCAGAGACGCTGCGCGCCCGCGGCGCGCGCAACGTCCTGATTACGCTGGGCGCAGGCGGGGTGTGGGTGGACGCCGAAGCCTGGCGCGGCCATGTGCCGGCCTTCGCAGTAAAGGCGGTGGACACGGTTGCTGCCGGGGATACGTTTATCGGTGCGTTCGTGACGCGGCTCGTGGAGGGTGCGGACCTGCGCACGGCCGTGCAATTCGGCTGTGCAGCAGCCGCCATTGCGGTCACGCGCCCAGGCGCTCAACCCAGCATCCCTGCGCGTCAGGAAGTGGACGCCTTCCTATTGGCGCATCGGGAATAAAAAAAGCTCCTCAGCAGTTGTGAGGAGCTTCTTCTTGCGTTGCGGTCGGGTTGCTATGCTTCCTGGCTCTGGCGCTTCTCCAGATAAGCGACCGCTTCGCCAATCGTGGTAATCTTCTGGGCGTCTTCGTCCGAGATTTCGCCGCCAAACTCCTCCTCAAAGGCCATGATGAGTTCTACGAGATCGAGAGAATCGGCCTCCAGGTCCTCGCGAAAGCGAGCCTCCATTGTGACCTTGTCCGGGTCAACGCCGAGCAACTTGACAGTGAGCGCTTTGACGCGTTCAAATGTGGACTGGTCTGACATCAGTCTGTTCCTCCTGTGATGGTAGGCTGAGCATTCTAATACGTTCGCTTCTAAACAACACCAGAAGCGGTCGTTCGTTACTACAAAGATGGAAGACAAGCAACTGTCTGGACAGGTCCTGGAGGATGAAGGTCTGGTTCTGGCCTCTCGCAAGGCCGACCATATCCGCATCAACCTAGAAGAAGACGTCGTCTCGCGCCTCACCAACGGGCTGGAGCGCTATCGCTTTATGCATCAGGCGCTGCCGGAGCTGGATGCGTGCGAGATTGACACCTCGCTATCGATCTTCAGCAAACAATTGCAGGCGCCATTGCTGATCTCTTGTATGACTGGCGGCACGGAGGAGGCGCGCCAGATCAACCGCAACTTGGCGCTGGCAGCGCAGGAAGCCGGCGTTGCCATGGGCGTGGGCTCAACCCGCGTGGCGGTCGTCCGGCCTGAGCTGGCCGATACCTTTCGCGTTCGTGACGTCGCTCCCGACATTCTGTTGTTTGCGAACATCGGCGCTGTGCAGCTCAATTACGGCTTCGATGCTGAACAGTGCCGCCGGGCCGTGGCGACGATCGGCGCAGATGGGTTAGTGTTGCATCTGAACCCGCTCCAAGAGATGCTCCAGCCGGAAGGCGACCATAACTGGTCTGGCTTGCTGACCAAGATCGAACAAGTGGTGCGCGCCTTGCACACAGAGGGCATCCCGGTGATCGCCAAGGAAGTGGGGTGGGGCATCTCGCCGCGCGCAGCGCGTGACCTGGCGAACGCTGGCGTGGACGCAATTGATGTGGCCGGCGCTGGCGGCACATCGTGGAGCCAGGTGGAGATGTTTCGGGCGCACAACCAAGTGCAGCGCCGGATTGCCGAGGCATTCGTGGACTGGGGCATTCCAACGGCTGACTCAATCTGTTATGTGCGCGAGGCAGCACCTGGGATGACCATCTTCGCCAGCGGCGGCTTGAAGAACGGCGTGGATGGCGCAAAGTGCCTAGCGCTGGGCGCAACGCTGTTCGGCATGGCCCGTCCCTTCCTCCGCGCCGCCACGATCTCCGCCCAAGCAGTGGCCGCTGAGGTGGCAGTGATCGTTGGGCAATTGCGCGCCGTCATGCTCTGCACTGGCTCGCGCGACCTCGACGCGCTGCGACGGGCAGAGCTCATCCGCTGTTAGGCCAGCGCTCACACGCTCATCCAATGTATGGATGCCATAAAGAAAGACGAAAGCGATGCTGATTTTGGATGCAATCCGTGCGCACGTCGCGCCGATCGAGGAGCGGATTCATGCAGGCCAGACCTTCGGCGGTCACGAGTCGCGCGAGAGCCTGATGTGTGCTTTTATCACTCAGGTCCTGCGGCCGATGCTGCCGTTGCGCTATGGCCTGGAGGTGGGCAAGGCGTTCTCGGTGGATGACGTGACCACCCACGTGGAGAGTATCCTCATCTACGACGCCATATTCGCGCTGCCGACCGGCCGGCTAATGCCCTGTGAGGGCGTATATGCCATGTGTGAGGTCATTCCCTCGCTCGACGAGGCGGCGTTTGTCGAAGCCTTGCACAATGTGGCGTCGCTTAAGAAGCTACATCGAACCAAAGCCACGGCTCATGACGTCACCCCAATCCATCACCTGAGCATCTTCGGCGCGCGCTACGCGCAGCTCTCGGATGACAAACTGAATCCCTATCTAGGTTACATCTTCGCTGAGCGGGCCGATAGCCCGGAGAGCTTATTGAAAGTGATGAAGGCGCTGATCGAGCAAGATGCCCTGCGGCCGGAGCACACGCCCGATGCGGTGGTCTGCTTTCGTGAGCGCTGGATGGTGATACGACAAACCTTGAGCGGCGACGCAGCCGTGCCGCGCAGCAGCTTCGCCAAGTTCGGACTGCTCCATCCAAAAGAGCACTTGATGCCCTTGCTCTACGTGCTGATCAACGTCAGCCTCTCGCAGATCCAACTGCGCAACCCTGACCTGTTGCGGCCGCTAGCTGCTCTAACTAGGCCGCGGCCCGCATCACAAACCCACGGGCCGGCCAGACACTGAATTCCGAGCGAGCGTGCGCATCACCAGCCTGACCAACCCGCGCGTGAAGCACGTCGTTGCCCTGCGCGAGAAGCGCCAGCGCGATGAGGATGGTCTGATGCTGGTCGAGGGCTTCGATCCGCTTGCGCTGGCCCTGGACTGCGGCGTCCGGCCGGTGACGGCATTCGTGTGTCCAGACCTCTTTAAGCCGGCCCATCAACCAGGTGATTACGATCGTTTGCTGGCGCGCGTCCGCGAAACCGGCTGCCAAGTAATCGAGACAACCCGGCCAGTCTTCGAGAAGATGGCCTACCGCGATGGTCCGGATGGCTGGCTGGCGGTCGTGCCGCGGCCTGAGTTTGCCCTGAGCCGGCTCTCCCTATCAACGCATAGGCCGGCCTTGCTCCTGGTTGCCGAGGCCGTGGAGAAGCCGGGCAATCTGGGCGCGATGTTGCGCACCTGTGACGCCGCCGGCGTCGACGCCTTCCTGTTCTGCGATCCGAAGGCAGACCTCACCAACCCCAACGTCGTGCGCGCCTCTCAAGGGACGCTCTTCAGCGTGCCGGTGGCACAGTGCGCCAGCACCGAGGCAGTTTGCTGGTTGCGCGACCGCGGCATCCGCATCGTGGCCACCACGCCGCACGTGGTGCATGGCCGGCCGCTGCTGGACTACGCAGCGTGCGACTACACGCGCGCCTGCGCGATCGTCGTCGGCGAGGAGAAGCACGGTCTGTCCCAGCTTTGGCTGGAAGGGGCTGATGTTGCTGTGCGCATCCCCATGTTTGGGCGGATCAACTCCCTGAACGTCGCTGTCAGCGCAGCAATTGTGGTTTACGAGGCCATCAACCAGCGGCGCACGCGATCACCTGTGGCGTGATCCGTCCGGCGCAGTGCGTCCCGTCATCATGATGATCTGCTGCGCCGTGGCCATGCGGCGAATAGGACGCCGACGACAGCCAGAGCGGTGACCAGGCACAGCGTAGAGTCGGGCCAGCCGGCCAGTGTGCCGATGAGCAGCGGCAGGAGCACGAACAAGGCAGCCACACCGATGGATAGAGTAACCCACGGCCAAGCCTCGTTCCAGCGCCCCTGTCTGAACATGTCGAGGATCTCCCCCGTGCCAACCTCGGTGTAGAACTCGGCTTGGCGCTGCTTACCGCGAAAGTAGTCGGCGCTTGCACCGATCCCAATGGCGTCCTCTTCGGCCACTGGTCCTACCTCCACTTCCAACTTGCTGCCTTCAAATGCCTGCATCTCGATAGCCACCTGCCGGCGCTTGAAGATCGTCACTGCGCCGGCGACGATCAGAAGGATGGCGGCCACTATCCCGATAATGATGGTCGTCATGAGAACATACTCCTGTTCAGCAGTATATCGGGATGCTGTTAAGCCTGCGCGCGATGGCGACCTGCGCAGATCAGGCCGCGTGTAGCGTTTCGAAACCGAATTGACCAATTTGCTTTCGGAGCGAAAGCGTGCATAATAGGCGCGTCTGCAATGAGGTACGACGCTGCGAGCTTGGTCGTTCATCCGCTGCGCGACGACGAACCAGGGTTGATCACGCGCGTCACTCCTCAGCAGGCAGGTTGGGAGTTCCTTCACTTTGAGGTGCGCCACTTACCGGCCGGTCAGGCCCACGCACTGGACAATGGCGACCACGAGCTGGCGCTGGTGATGCTCTCCGGTGTGGTGGGCGTCTCTTCCACTGTTGGTGACTGGCCGGAGGTGGGCCGGCGGCCGTCGGTGTTTGCTGGTTTGCCCTTTGCGCTCTACCTGCCGCGCCAGACGCGCTGCACCATCCTGGCAAAGACCGATGCCGAGTTCGCGTTAGCTTGGGCGCCTGCGGATCGCGATTATCCGCCGCGCCTGATCCGACCGGCGGATGTCGCGGTGGAGATCCGCGGCGGCGATCAGTGCACCCGTCAGATCAACACAATCATCGCGCCTGGATTTGGTTGTCAACGGCTGGTGGTAGTGGAGGTCTATACGCCCGGTGGGAACTGGAGCAGCTATCCGCCGCACAAGCACGATGTCCACAGGGTGGATGCCCAAGGCCAGGTTTTGGAAGCTGACCTGGAAGAGGTGTATTTCTACAAGTTCGACCGTGCTGAGGGCTACGCATACCAGCGCATTTACACTGACCCGGAATCGCCAAGTCACCGCGCTGGCGCGCCAATTGACGCTCTGCTGCTGGCGCGGCAAAACGACGTCGTGCTCGTCCCCGAGGGCTACCATCCAGTGGCCAGCCCGCCAGGCTACACCACGTATTACTTGAACGCGCTGGCCGGCAGCGCGCAATCGCTGGCCAACACCGAGGATCCGCGCTTTGCCTGGGTCAAACAAACCTATCGCGCCAAGGACCCGCGCTTGCCAATCTATCCTCTGGACGCTGACCGCGCATGACATCGCACTACGACACCTTCCACATGGGCCGCTCGTCCATAGACCTGTATAGCGACGACATCGGCGCGCCGTTCGTGTCCATCACGCGCTTTGCCGCCTTCGTCGGCGGGTCGCCTACCAATATCAGCGTCGGCGCGCGCCGGCTAGGCCTGCGTAGCGCGCTGCTGACCGCGGTCGGCGCGGACCCAGTGGGGGATTTCGTCCTGCACTTCCTGAACAGAGAAGGCGTGGAGACGCGCTACATCCCGCGCAAGCCTGGGCGGCGCACTAGCGCTGTGTTGCTGGGCATCGAGCCGCCAGATCGCTTTCCGTTGGTGTACTACCGTGATAACTGCGCCGATGCCGAGCTGACAATTGACGACGTGCTAGCAGCGCCAATCGCGCAAAGCAAAGTGTTTCAATTCGCTGGCACCAATCTCTCCAGGGAGCCGAGCTGCAGCGCCACGCTCTTTGCTGCCGAGCAGGCGCGGCGTGGCGGCGCTAGCGTCGTGTTGGACCTGGACTTTCGGCCCGATCAGTGGCACGACCCGCGCGCCTTTGGCGTGGCGATCCGCGCTGCGCTTCACGTCGTGGACATAGCCATTGGCACCGATGACGAGCTGAACGCTGCGATGCTCACCCGCGCCGAGCAAGTGGTGATCAGCCATTCACAAATCAGTGGTGCGCACGTCGCGGGTGACCCTGAGGAGGCCATCCGCGCCATCTTGTCCAGGGGAGCGCGAGCTGTGGTGCGTAAGCGCGGCGCGCTCGGTTCGCGCGTATACCTTGCCGATGGGACGACGGTGGATGCGCCTGCCTTCCCAGTCGAGGTCGTGAACGTCCTGGGCGCCGGCGATGCCTTCGCCGCAGGTCTGCTTTATGGCCATGTGCATGGCTGGGACTGGTACAGGAGCGCTCGACTGGCCAATGCGTGCGGAGCAATTCTGGTCACCAAGCAAGGGTGCGCCAACTTCATGCCCACGTTGGACGAAGTGATGACGTTTATTGACCAGCGAGGTGGCTTGTGAGACAGGCAAAAGAGGTAATGAAATGACAACGCTTCGCTTGACCGTCGCCCAGGCGCTGATCAAGTTCCTTAAACATCAGTTCGTGGAGCGCGATGGGCGTATACAGCCTTTCTTCGCTGGTTGCTTTGGCATCTTTGGCCATGGCAACCTTGCCGGCATCGCCCAGGCCCTTCAACAGAACCTGGACTTTCGCTATTACCTATGCCGCAACGAGCAGGCGATGGTGCACACAGCCGCGGCCTACGCCAAGATGAAGAACCGCCTGCAAACCCTGGTGTGCACGTCTTCGATAGGCCCAGGCGCTACCAATATGCTGACTGGTGCAGCGGCGGCGACGATCAACCGCCTGCCAGTGCTGTTGTTGCCCGGCGACATCTTCGCCCGCCGCAACGTCGCGCCTGTGCTCCAGCAGCTCGAAAGCGAGCACTCGCAGGACATATCGGTCAATGATTGTTTCAAGCCAGTCAGCCGCTACTGGGATCGCATCAACCGGCCAGACCAGCTCCTCGCTGCGCTGCCAGAGGCAATGCGCGTGCTGACCAGCCCGGCTGAGACTGGCGCAGTGACGCTGGCCCTGCCGCAGGACGTGCAAACCGAAGCGTTCGATTACCCAGCGCACTTCTTCCGCGACCGCATCTGGCATGTGCCGCGCAATCGGCCCGATCGCCAGGCGCTCATCCGCGCGGCGGAGGCGATTCGCCAAAGCAAGCGCCCGATGATCATCGCGGGGGGCGGAGTGATCTATTCAGAGGCCACCGAGGCCCTGCAACGCTTGGTGGATGCCACCGGCATCCCCGTCGGCGAGACAATGGCCGGTAAAGGCAGCCTGACCTTCAACCATCCGCTGAACCTGGGCGCACTTGGGGTGACCGGCACGTTCGCTGCGAATGCATGTGCGCGCCAGGCCGACCTGGTAATCGGCATCGGCACGCGCTACAGCGACTTCACTACGGCCAGCAAGACCGCTTTTCAAGACCCTGATGTTCGCTTCATCAACATCAACGTGGCCGACTTCGACGCCCATAAGCATTCGGCGATCGCCTTGATCGGTGACGCGCGCGCGGCGCTTGAAGAGCTATGCCCGATGCTGGAGGGTTGGCGCGTTTCGCCGGACTACGAGGCGCAGGCCAGGCGGTGGCACGACGACTGGGCGCGCGAGGCAGAACGCATCTACGCGATTCGACACGCACCGCTGCCCAGCCAAGGCGAGATCATCGGCGCGATCAATGAACTGAGTGACCCTGATGGGGTGATCGTTAATGCCGCCGGCAGCCTGCCGGGCGACCTGCATAAGCTGTGGCGGGCGCGCCATCCCAAGAACTATCACTTGGAGTATGGCTATAGCACGATGGGCTATGAGATCGCCGGCGGGCTGGGCGTGAAGATGGCTGCGCCTGAGCGCGAGGTGACCGTGCTGGTGGGCGATGGCAGCTACCTGATGATGGCCCAGGAGATCGTCACCTCAGTTCAAGAGGGCTACAAGCTGATCATCGTGTTGGTGGACAACCATGGTTTTAAGAGCATCGGCAGCCTGAGTCGCTCGTTGGGTCAAGAGGGCTTCGGCACGCGCTACGTCTATCCGGTCAACGGCCGGCTGCCGGGCGATGAGCTGAAGGATGACGTGGAGACGCTGCCGGTGGACCTAGCCGCCAACGCTCGCAGCCTGGGCGCGGCCGTCTTTCAGGCGCGCAGCTATGAAGAATTCGTCGCAGCCTATAAAGCTGCCAAGCAGACCGAGGTCACAACTGTGGTGTATGTGCAAGTCGATCGCTACGAGAGCGTGCCTGGTTACGGCTGGTGGGACGTGCCGGTGGCCGAGGTGAGCGAGATGCCGGCGGTGCGCGCTGCGCGCCAAGCGTGGGAGCGCATGCGCGACTTGGAGAGGATTTTTTAGTGGAGTTAGGTGCGCACTGTGATCCTGGTCGGTAACGCGCCTTGTTCGTGGGGCACACTGGAGTTCGAGGGCTTTCAATCGGCCTGGCCTTCATTCGCCCAGGTGCTGGATGAAATGGCCGAGACGGGCTACAGCGGCACCGAGCTGGGTGATTGGGGCTTCATGCCAACTGAGCCGGACGTGTTGCGACACGAGCTGCAAAAGCGCGCGTTGACGATGACCGGCGCGTTCGTGCCGGTACGCTTTGCTGATCCAACCGCTCATGCCGAGGGCGAGATGCGCGCTGTCCGCACAGCGCGCTTGCTTGCGGCCGTAGCTAACCCAGACTATCCGCCCTTCTTGGTGCTGAGCGACGACAACGCTGCTGATCCAGGGCGCACCCAGAATGCCGGCCGCGTTGGTCCCGCGCTGATGCTGGATGAGGCGCGCTGGCACGTCTTTGCCGAAGGCGTGAACCGCGTGGCACGCGCTGTTGCCGAACAGACCGGACTGCGGGTTGTCTTTCATCATCACTGCGCCGGGTTTGTTGAGACGCCTGCCGAGATCGAGCGCCTGCTGGCGCTGACCGATCCTGGCTTGGTCGGGTTGGTGTTCGACACCGGTCACTACGCCTTCGGCAGCGGCGATCCCGAGCCGGGCGCGGTGATGAACGGCCTGCGCGCGTTCTGGCCGCGCACGTGGTATGTGCATCTCAAAGACTGCGCGCCGGAGGTTGCCGCGCGCGCGGCGCGCGACGGATGGGATTACCACACCGCAGTGCATCACGGCCTATTTTGCGAATTAGGCCGAGGTTGTGTACCCTTTGACCAGGTTGTGGCGTGGCTGAAGGCGCATGATTACGCCGGCTACGTCACCGTAGAGCAGGACGTGCTGCCGGGCATGGGCGCGCCAAAGGAGAGCGCACGGCGCAACCGCGAGTTCTTACGACGGCTGGGTGTTTGAACAGGAGCAAGTGACATGGCACGAGAAGAAGTACCGGTGATTGAAGCGCGAGGCATCTGTAAGTACTTTGGCGCGGTGACTGCGCTTGAGGACGTCTACCTCAAGCTCTACCGAGGTGAAGTGTTAGGGGTGGTTGGCGATAACGGCGCTGGCAAGTCCACGCTAATGAAGATCCTGGCCGGCCTGTATCCGCCCAATGCCGGTGAGATTCTGGTGGACGGCAGACAGGTGCACTTCTCCAGCCCACGGGATGCGCGCGACCTGGGCATCGAGATGGTGTATCAAGACCTCGCCCTGGCCGGCAACCTGCGCATTGACGAGAACATCTTCCTAGGCCGTGAACAGGTGCGTCGCTTTGGACCTTTCAAGTTCATCAACAACGCCGAGAGCCTGCGTCGCGCTAAGGAACACCTAGACAAGCTCAGGATTGAGGTCAAAAGCGTCCGACAGCGCGTGGAGGAGCTTTCCGGCGGTCAGCGTCAGGCTGTGGCAATCGCCCGCGCAACAGCGTTCGATGCAAAGGTCGTCATCATGGATGAACCGACTGCGGCGCTGGCCGTGAAAGAGGTGCGCAAGGTGCTTGACCTGATCAAAGACCTGAAGAACCACGGCATCGGCGTCATTTTGATCAGCCATCGCCTGGACGACATCTTTTACGTTTGTGATCGCATCATGGCCCTCTTCCGAGGGCGCAACTTTGCTGAGGCACCGCTGGCCGAGACCAATCGCAACGAGGTGATCGGCTGGATCATGGGCAACCGGTCGCCCGTCGCCCAGGCTGCCAGAATTCTCGACCTGAACTGAGTGAGATGAGCACGGCCACTTCCGAAGCCACAGCGACGGCGCGCGAACGCAGCCTGCGCGTGCGCCTGATCCCGTATATTGATCGTTTCGGCATCCTGTTTCTGGTGCTGGTGATGCTCCTCGTGGGCGCTATCACTCAGCCGGATGTCTTCCTCACCTGGCGTAATCTATCGAACCTGCCTGGGCAGAACGCCGCCAACGCGGTGTTAGCAATTGGCATGTTTGTGGTGATCTTGACCGCCGGCATTGACCTCTCGGTCGGCTCGGTGCTGGCGCTGGCGATGATGACCACGGCCGTCCTAGCGCGTGATGGTTTCCCGCCGCTGCTGCTGGTGCCGCTGCCCATCCTCATCGGCATGACTGTGGGGTTGATCAATGGGCTGGGCTTGACCAAGCTTCATCTGCCGCACCCATTTATCGTGACGCTGGGCACGCTGAACATCGCGCGCGGCGTGGGCAACCTGGTGTCCGGCGGCGTGCCGGTGAGCGGCCTGCCGGAGGTGGTGCGTTTCTGGGGTGCCGGCAACATCCCGATCGGCGATGTGCAAATCCCGGTCAGCTTGGTCATCGTCGCAGTGTTGTATATCGGCTTCTTTATCTTCCTACAGTACACGCGCACCGGCCGGCATATTTACGCCATTGGTGGTAACCCGCAGGCGGCGCGCGTGAGCGGCATCAACGTGGATCGCACGCTAATTTTGGCCTATGTACTGTGCGGGGCGATGGCCGGCCTGGCCGGCCTGCTGGTGGCTGGTCGCACCAACTCCGGCTTCCCAAACGCCGGCATCGGCGCGGAGTTGGACGCTATCTCGGCGGTGATCATCGGCGGCGCCAGCTTCTTCGGCGGGCGTGGCTCGGTTTTAGGCGTGCTGGCCGGCGTGCTCGTCATCGGCCTGCTGCGCAACATCCTGAACCTGAATAATGTTCAGGTGTTCTGGCAACAGGTGCTGATCGGCGTAGTGATCATCCTTGCGGTGTCGCTGGACGTCGTCCGGCGGCGGGTCGGGAGTGCGAGTGAATAAGGGACGGTGTTTGCCGAGGCGCGCGCCTCGGTCACACAAAACTCTCATTTAAGGAGGAAGCACACATGTATCGAAGAACCCCGCTGTTCATTGGTTTGTCTGCTATCGCAGCAATGGTCTTGTCGGCTTGTGCAGCGCCGGCCCAGCCGCCGGCTGCGCAGCCACCCGCGCCAACTCAGCCCGCGCCTGCGGCTGGGGAGGCGAAGGACGTCAAGATCCTGGTCTCGATGAAGGGGCCTGGCGGCGGCAACCCGTTCTGGGCGGCCGTGGAGAAGGGCGCGCTGGAGAAAGGCAAGGAGCTAGGCGTCGAGGTCATCGTGCTGGCCCCGCCGGCGGAGAGCGACGTGCAGGCGCAGATCGCGCAGGTGGAGGACCAGATAGCAAAGGGGGTGAGCGCGATTGCGATCGCGCCGACCGACCCGGCGGCGCTGCGACCGGTGCTGGAGAAGGCGCAGGCGCAGGGGGTGAAGGTGTTGTTCATCGACACCAAGGGTGACCTGCCTGGGGCGACCTTCATCGGGACGAACAACGAGCTGGGGGCGAAGCTCGGGGCGGACTATCTGTGCCAGAACCTGCCGAAGGGGAGCAAGGTGGCGATCCTGCAGGGGATCATCACGCAGTCAACAGGCAAGGCGCGCGCGGAGGGTGCGCGGGCCGGGCTGACGGCGTGCGGGATGAACATTGTGGCGGAGCTGTCGGCCGAATGGGATCGGGCGAAGGCGACGTCAGTGATGGAGGACATTCTGACGCGGAATCCGGACATTCAGGGGCTGTTTGCGTCGAACGACAACATGGCGTTGGGGGCGGTGGAGGCGTTGAAGAACGCTGGGATCAACGACAAGGTGGTCGTGGTTGGGTTTGACGCGAACCCTGACGCGGCGGCGGCGATTCTGGCTGGGGAGATGGAGGCGACGGTGGCGCAGAACCCCTACAACATGGGTGCGTTCGGGGTAGAGAACGCGCTGAAGCTGGTGAGGGGTGAGAGCATCCCAGAGGTGATTGACACCGGCACCGAGCTCGTCACCAAGGACAACGCGGCCAGCTATGCCCCCGCAGGTGCTGCGCCGGCGGTGGACCTGAGCAAGGTCAGGATTCTGGTCTCGATGAAGGGGCCTGGAGGCGGCAACCCGTTCTGGGCGGCCGTGGAGAAGGGCGCGCTGGAGAAGGGCAAGGAGCTAGGCGTCGAGGTCATCGTGCTGGCCCCGCCGGCGGAGAGCGACGTGCAGGCGCAGATCGCCCAGGTGGAGGACCAGATAGCCAAGGGGGTAAGCGCGATCGCGATCGCGCCGACGGACCCGGCGGCGCTGCGGCCGGTGCTGGAGAAGGCGCAGGCGCAGGGGGTGAAGGTGTTGTTCATTGACACCAAGGGCGACCTGCCTGGGGCGACCTTCATCGGCACGAACAACGAGCTGGGGGCGAAGCTCGGGGCGGACTATCTGTGCCAGAACCTGCCGAAGGGGAGCAAGGTGGCGATCCTGCAGGGGATCATCACGCAGTCAACAGGCAAGGCGCGCGCGGAGGGTGCGCGGGCCGGGCTGACGGCGTGCGGGATGAACATTGTGGCGGAGCTGTCGGCCGAATGGGATCGGGCGAAGGCGACGTCAGTGATGGAGGACATTCTGACGCGGAATCCGGACATTCAGGGGCTGTTTGCGTCGAACGACAACATGGCGTTGGGGGCGGTGGAGGCGTTGAAGAACGCTGGGATCAACGACAAGGTGGTCGTGGTTGGGTTTGACGCGAACCCTGACGCGGCGGCGGCGATTCTGGCTGGGGAGATGGAGGCGACGGTGGCGCAGAACCCCTACAACATGGGTGCGTTCGGGGTGGAGAACGCGCTGAAGCTGGTGAGGGGTGAGAGCATCCCGGAGGTGATTGACACCGGCACCGAGCTCGTCACCAAAGAGAACGCCACGCGCTATAAGTAACGGATTCAAAGCGCTGAATTATGGAATACGCAATACGGAATACACATTCCGTATTGCGTATTCCTTATTGCATGTTGTAGCTTGTAATGACAAATGCGCGTTTGCAGGTAGGCTTGATCGGCGCCGGTCGCATCGGTCAGGTGCATGCTGCGACGATCACGCAACGAGTTGAGCGTGCATTATTGATTGCTGTGGCCGATGCGAACCTCAACGTTGCACAGGCCTGCGCAGCGCGCTATCGCCTGCCGAAGGCGACCAGCGACCCTTATGAACTGATCGCCGATCCGCAGATCCAGGCCGTGCTGATTTGCTCGTCCACAGATACCCACGCGCCGTTGATCGAAGCAGCAGCGGCTGCCGGCAAGCACATCTTTTGCGAGAAGCCAATTGCGCTGGACCTGGACGCCACAATCCGCGCGCTCGACGCGGTCGCGCGCGCCGGCGTAAAGCTGCAGGTTGGTTTTAACCGTAGGTTTGACCCTAACTTTCTGCGCGCGCGCCAGGCTGTGGCCAATGGTGAGATCGGCGAACCGCATACCCTTCACATCGTCAGCCGCGACCCCGAACCGCCGCCGCCGGCTTATATCCAGGCGTCGGGTGGTCTGTTCCTCGACATGACGATTCACGACTTTGACATAGCGCGCTTCTTAATTGGTGATGAAGTCGAAGAGGTGTATGCGCTGGGCGCAGCGCGCGTAGATCCAGCCATCCGGCAGGCTGGCGACGTAGACACAGCAGTGGTGCTGCTGCGCTTTGCGGGTGGCGCCTTCGGCACAATAGACAACAGCCGGCGCGCTGCCTATGGCTACGACCAGCGTGTCGAGGTCTTCGGCAACTTGGGCGCGGTCAACGTGTTCAACAACTATCCCAACAATGCTGTGCTCAGCACCACCCAGGGTGTATATCGCGACCGGCCGTTGCATTTCTTCATGCAACGCTACACCGAGAGCTACCAGCGCGAGGTAGAAGCATTCGTTGAAGCCGTGATCGAAGACAGACCAGTGGCGGTGAGCGGCCAGGATGGGCTGGCCGCCTTGACCCTCGCCCTGGCGGCCAAGCGATCGCTGCAAGAAGGCCGACCGGTGCGCGTGCGCGAGGTCACGCAGGACGCGCGCCTAGCACATGCCGACGCTTGCTGACCCATGCGTGGCGATGGCGACGTTTAGCGTAGCCGTGGTTGGCGTTGGGCGGATCGGGACGATCCACCTACGCAACGTGAGCGCGATCCCCGGCGTGCGCGTGGTCGTCGTGGCTGATGCAAAGCGAGAGGCTGCCGAGCAGGGCAGAGCGCTGGTGGGCGCGGAGCGTGCGACGGATGACGTCGAGGCCGCAATCCGCGATCCGGCTGTGGACGCTGTGTTGATCGCCACGCCGACCCCAACCCACGCCCGTCTGATCACGCTGGCTGCCGAGGCCGGCAAGGCAATCTGGTGTGAGAAGCCGATCGCGCTTGACCTAGGGGAAGCTGAGCGTGCCGCAGCGGTGGTGGAAGCCAAAGGGCTGCCGGCCCAGGTCGGCTTCATGCGCCGCTTCGACCCTGGCTACGCAGCGGCCAAGCGCAAGATAACCGCCGGCGCGCTCGGGCGCATCGAGACCTTTCGTGCGCTCAGCCGCGACACGCATCCGCCGCCGCTGGCGTTCATCGCGCACAGCGGCGGCATCTTTCTGGACATGGCTATTCACGACTTCGACCTAGCCCGCTATTTGGTGGGCGAGGTGGCCGAAGTCTATGCCTGGGGAGCGGTGCTGGTTGACGCGCGGTTCGCGCTGGCCGGCGACGTGGACACCGCCTGTGCCTTGCTGCGCTTCGAGAATGGCGCGCTGGGCGTGATTGAGACGGCGCGCCGCTCAGCATGGGGCTATGATATTCGCACTGAGGTCGCTGGGTCTCAGGGCAAGCTGGTGGTCGAAGCAGACCAAAAGACCCCGCTGCGCTTCTCGCGCCACTTCGGCTTTGAGGGCGATCACTATGAGGATTTCGCAGATCGCTTTGAAGCAGCGTATCGGCTGCAGTTCGAGGCGTTCTTCGAGGCGCTGCGCAAGGGGCATGCACCCAGCCCCGGCCTGAGAGACGCGATCGAAACGCTGCGCCTGGCTGTCGCCGCGACGCGCAGTTGGCGGGAGGGCCGACCGGTGGCCGTGGAAGCGGTCAAGAGCAATACCAACTGAACGGAACACAAAATGGCATGTGCGAAGAACGTCGTCGAGCGATCATCGCGCTGTTGGAAGCAGAACGCAAAGTGCGGGTAGAGGCACTCTCGAGACACTTTGGCGTGAGCGAGGTGACGATTCGCAAGGACCTGGCCGAATTAGAGGCGCGTGGGTTGCTACAGCGCGTCTATGGCGGCGCAGTGCCCACTCATAAGAGCCGCTATAACCCCTCGTTCCTTGAGAAAGTCTCGCTCCATGCAGCCGAGAAGTGGGCAATTGCGCAGGCCGCAGTTCGGCATATCTGTGAGGGTGATGTTGTGATCCTCGACGCTGGCAGCACCACGCTGGCCTTAGCTAAGGTGATGCGCGATCACTTTCAACATCTTACTGTGATCACAAGCTCAGTGCCCATCGCGGTGGAGTTGGCACATGTCGGCTGGGACCTGATTCTGGTGGGCGGGCAGGTGCGCGCGCACAGCCTGGCCCTCATAGGGCCAGTGGCGGTGAACACGCTGGCTGATTTTCACGCCGACAAGGCATTTCTCGGCGCCACTGGCGTTACGTTGCAAGATGGCTACAGCACGCCGAACCCGCTCGATGCTCAACTGAAGCGGGCGATGTTGCGGGCGGCTAAGGAAAGCTACGTGCTCACCGATTCTTCCAAGCTAGGGCATGGCGTGCTGGCGAATTATGCTCGTTTGGAAGAAGTAAAGCTGTTGATTACAGACAATCATGCGCCGGCGAGCTTTATCAGCGCGCTACAAAAACGCGGGATCGCCTATCAGCTTGCGGCGGTCACCGAGGCAGAGCAGTCAGCATCTAATAATAACGATGGCCAGTCAGGTGCTTGCTCTCAGCCCATCCTTAGCCTGTGGTGATATGAATTGCCGATATGAGGGGCGATGTCCGCGGGTTGCCATGGAAGACAAGTCAAGTCGAGCGCCTGATCGTCGCCTTGCTGCGCGAGTTTAGGTATCACACCGACCCCGCCAATCATCTTCCTCTTCAGATCCGCCCTGTTGCGCACCCCCTTCAGCGCACTGGTGTGCTGATCGTCGGTCTGCTTGCGATGCTCTTGGCCGGCGTCGGCGCAATTGCGCCGGTGATGCCAGTCTCGCCGTTTGCGCTCGTCGCGCTGTTCTGCTTTGCCCGTAGCTCTGCTCGCGTGCGGCGTTGGATAACTCGCAGCCACGCCGTCAAAAGCGCTGTCAGCTTCGTCTGGTCTCGACCGGAGCGGCCTTTTGGCTGGGTGCGCTGGTGCGCGGTCAGGTTGGGCGGTTTACAGGTGGATGTCTGTCGTTGACTTGAAACATGGATGAACTCAAGGGTCAGGTGAAGGCCTGGTCGCGTTGGGCGCGCCTGCAACACAGCGTTGCTTTGAGCTTCTTTGGGGCATCGTGTGGCTTGGGACTGGCGCTGATCATCGCGCTGGCGGCGCGCCTCACGCTACTGCTCGACCAACCAACGCTGATCGGCTTATCAGCGGCGCTGGTGGTTGCCGGCTTGTTCGCAGCGGTCTCCTTCCCATGGGTGCGTCATGCGCGCACGCCGCTGCTGGCCTGGGCGCGCGCGTTCGACCAGCGCTTTGGCCTGGAGGATCGCCTGTCTACCGCCTTGGAGATCAGCGAGGGCAGTTGCACCACCCACAGTGACGTGATCCGCCATGCTCAGCGTCGCGATGCCGGTGCAGTGGCCGCCGGTCTCGATGTGCGCGCACGGCTGCCCCTGCGTGTGCCGCGCCGCGACGCGATCGCTGCGCTCATCTTGCTGATCGCGCTCTTGCTCGCGTTGTTTTTGCCCAATCCGCAGCAGGATAGCCTGGCACGGCGGGAGCAACTGCGGCAGGCGATTGCCCAGCAGGTTGAGCAGTTGGAGCAAGCCAAGCAGGCCATCACACAATCGTCCTTGAGCGAAGCGCAGAAGCAGGCGGCGATTCAGGCGCTCGAAGATGCTCAGCGCGTCCTCTCTGACCCAGACGTTACCCCTGAGGAGGCGTTGGCTGCGCTTAACGAGGTGCAGGCCAAGCTAGACGCGCTGAACGACTTGACAGTTCAACAGCTCGCTGAAGACCTGAACCGCGCCGGTCAGCGTTTGCCTGCCGATTCGCTCACCAATCCACTGGCCAATGCGCTGACGAATCAAGATTTTGAGCGGGCGGCAGATGCGCTGCGCGATCTAGGGCGTGTGAGCCAGGACAGCGGACAATTTAACCAGACCGCGGCGCAGCGCGCCGCGGATCAGCTCGACCAACTCGCGCGTGGCGTGCAGAACAGCAGCCCTGAGCTGGCGCAGCACTTGCGCGAGGCTGCGCAGCACCTGCGCCAGGGCGAATCGGTAGCGGCTCAGCAACAACTTGAGCAAGCTGCGCAGGCCCTGGAGCGCGCGCAGGCAGCGAACCAGGCCGGCCAGGCGCTCGCGCGCGCCCAGGCACACGCCGAATCAGCCAGACAATCCATCGCACAACAAGCGTCTTCGCCCAGTCAGGCCGGCAACTCAGGGCAAAGCCAACGAGGTGACGCAGGCGCGGGCAACCCTCGCGCGCGGGAGGACGCGCTTGCTGACGGACGCAGCACCTCCTCACGCAATGATGCCGCTGGTGCTGGCCGTGCTGCCGGCGGCGGCGCGCGTGCGCTGCCGAGCGATGCCGCTGGCGCGAATCAGGCTGGCAAGAGCGACGATATCGGCACGAGCAACCTGATCTACGCCCCCCGCCGCGTTGGTGGCGATGGCCAGGCTGTCGTGCTGCCGGACGCGCAAAGCCCCAGTGTGCCTGATCCTGCTGGCCGTGCTGCGCGTGCGCCGGCGGGGAGCAGCAGCGTGCCCTACGAGCAAGTCTACGGCGACTACGCCCGCGCCGCTGATGAAGCCCTGCAGCGCGGGCGCGTGCCTCCTGAAATGCGTGATTACGTCCGCGATTACTTCAGTTCACTTAACCCCGCTCAGCGTGAGCGATAGTTTCAGGTAGCGAAGGCTGCTTGGCAAGCCTGCTATCTGCCTAACCCGGTAGCACCACCCTGCGCTCTGCTTAGATTAAATTAACAGGAAAACCTGTTAATATTGAAAGCGGTCTTTCTGAGGTATGCGCAGCAACGGAGCAGGAGGAAACAAGCTGTGGAACTCATCAAGGTCTCTGCGACATCTCGGCCAACGGCCGTCGCTGGCGCTATCGCCGGCGTCGTGCGCGAACATAAGCGTGCCGAGGTGCAAGCCATCGGCGCAGGCGCGGTCAATCAAGCCGTCAAGGCAGCCGCCATCGCGCGCGGCTATTTGCTGCTCGACGGCATTGACGTCGTGGTGATCCCGTCCTTTAGCGAAGTTGTAATAGATGGCGTGGAGCGCACTGCGATAAAGCTCTTAATAGAACCGCGCAAGGGCAGCGCCTGAGATTCAAAGTCTAGTGCGTCACCGCGCCATCGCAGGCGCGGCCGACCAGCCGCGCATATTTGGCTAACGCGCCGCTGGTGTACTTCGGTTTGGGCTGCTTCCACCTCTTGAGCCGCTTGGCGATTTCTTCTTTGCTGAGCTTGACGTTGAGCTTGCCCTTGGCCGGGTTGGTTGCGTCGATCTCGATGATGTCGCCATCGCGCACGACCGCCAGCGGGCCGCCGACGAAGGCCTCTGGACCGATGTGGCCGACCATCAGGCCAGTCGTCGCGCCCGAGAAGCGCCCGTCGGTGAGCAGCGCAACCTCATAGCCCAAGCCCTGGCCGCGGATGGCAGCAGTGACTGCGAGCATCTCGGGCATGCCAGGAGCGCCCTTCGGTCCAACGTAGCGGATCACCACCACATCGCCAGGCTTGATCTCACGGCGCGCTATCGCCTCGGCGCAGGATTGCTCATCGTCGAACACGCGGGCCGGCCCGACGTGCTTGAGGTTCTTCACGCCGGCCACCTTCACCACGCCGCCTTCTGGCGCCAGGTTGCCCTTCACGATCACGATCCCGCCGCTTTCGCGCAGCGGCCTGCTGACTGGGTAGACGACATCCTGTCTGGTGAGCTGCTCGGCGTTTTTGACCTTCTTCAGGTTCTCGGCCACAGTCTTGCCTGTCACAGTGATGCAATCGCCGTGAAGCAATCCAGCATCGAGCAGCGTCTTCATCACTACCGGCACGCCCCCGACGCGGTGCAGATCTTCCATCACGTATTTGCCCCCTGGGGTCATGTCGGCGATGTGCGGTGTGCGACATGTGATGCGGGTGAAGTCGTCAAAAGTGAGCGTAATGCCTAGCTCGTGGGCGATCGCTGGCAAGTGCAGGGCGATGTTGGTCGAGCCACCCATCGCCAACGCCACCGTCAGGGCGTTCTCAAACGCTTCTTTGGTCATGATGTCGCGGGGCAGGATGCCGCGCCGCATCAAGCGCATGAGTGCTCGGCCGCTCTCATAGGCGAATACTTTGCGCGCCTCGTCCACCGCTGGCGGGGAGGCGCTGCCGGGCAGCGACATGCCTAGCGCCTCGGCAACGCTGGCCATCGTGTTTGCCGTGAAGAAGCCGCCGCATGACCCAATGCCAGGGCAGGCGACACACTCCAGCTCATACAAGTCTTCGTCGCTGATCAGGCCGGCCTCGCGCTGACCAACCGCTTCGTAGACCGTCTGGATGGTCACGTCGCGGCCACGGAACTTGCCTGGCTTGATCGTGCCGCCATATAGGAAGATGCTCGGCAGGTTTAGGCGGGCGATGGCCATTAGCGTCCCTGGCAGGCTCTTGTCGCAGCCAGCCATGCCATACAAGGCATCGTAGCAGTGCGCTCGCATCATGAGCTCGATGGAGTCGGCGATCACCTCACGGCTGACAAGCGATGCCTTCATGCCCTCGTGCCCCATCGCAATGCCGTCGCTGACCGCGATGCTGACGAATTCGCGTGGCGTGCCGCCCAGTTCGTTAATCCCACGCTTGGCTTCCTGGGCTAAGAAGCTCATGGACATGTTGCAAGGGGTCGCTTCGTTCCACGTATGCGCTACGCCCACCAAAGGTCGGTGCAGGTCTTCGTCGGTTAACCCCATCGCGCGCATGAACGCGCGGTGTGGAGCACGGGTGGTGCCTTCGAGTTCGCGGCTGCGCGTCTTGAGTCGTTCAGTTGCGGGTGCCATTGGGATATGCTGTTGATTTAAGGTATTGGTGCAGGCTCGATTTTATGCCCGCCGGCCGGAATTGCAGAGTGCATTCACAGCCAGGGGCGAAACCTTGGGTGGGCAACGGCACTGCCGTCGTCCACCCTCTATAGATCCGCCTTCACTGGGCAGCATAGCTTGTGGAAGATGCCCCTATTGGTGAACGCACCCGCGAGTGACCAAGTGCGCATCCAGGTGCTACACTGCTGGCGCAAATATCGCAAGCAAACGTGAGTGCGCACACCATCAAGGGCGGCGTGATCGGCGCCGGCGCAATTGGTCAGCGTGGGCACATTCCAGGCTTCCGGGCCGCGGGCGTGGAAGTTGTTGCGGTCTGCGATGTAAACGAGTCGCGCGCCCAGGCAGTAGCTGAACAGTTTGGCATTCCCCTCGTCTTCACTGATTACCGCGCGTTGCTGGCGCAGCCGGAGATCGACGTTGTCTCGGTGGGTTTGCCAAATGCACTGCACGCTGTGGTCTCCATTGATGCTTTGAACGCCGGCAAGCACGTGTTTTGCGAGAAGCCGATCGCTGTCTCCAGCGCTCAGGCCGAGGCGATGATCTGGGCAGCTAGGCGAAACAATCGCCTGCTTAGCGTTAACCAGCACATGCGCTTCGATCGCAGCGTGCAGACCATGCGCCAGGTCGTCGCCTCCGGTCAGCTAGGGCGGATTTACCTGGCAGAGTCGCGCTGGGTCCGCCAACAGGGCATTCCTGGTTTTGGGAGTTGGTTCACCGACAAGTCCATGGCCGGCGGCGGGGCGCTTTACGACATCGGCGTGCATATGCTCGATCTGCTGCTGTTTCTGCTGGGCTTCCCGACCGTGGTCGCCGTGAAGGGATTCCTGGCTGGCGAATTGGGCGCGCAGAGAATCGGCCTAGGCGGTTGGGGATCGGATTTCTCCACCGAAGGCCGTTTCGACGTGGACGACACCGCCTTCGCTGTGCTCACCCTAGAAGACGGCGCGCAGGTTCAGCTCCTGGTGACCTGGGCAGCCTTTGCGCCGCCGGAGGATCGACTGGCGATCTACGGCTCGCGCGGGGGGCTGGATCGGCGCGGCATGTTTAGCGATGCATTGTCGCTGAAGCGATACGAGGCTCAGCACGGCAAGATCGTGGCCAGCGATGTCGCGCTTGCGCCGCATTCGGGCGAACGGCCCTGGATACTTTCAGTTCAGTCGTTTGTGCGCGCCATTCGCGGGGAAGGGCCGCTGCTCGTGAAGCCGGAGGAAGCCCTGCAGGTCGTTCAGATCCTGGAAGCCATTGCGCATTCAGCGCAGACGGGCCGCGAAGTGGCCCTGACCCGATGAGCTCGGTATAGTGGCAGCTATGATCGAGACACCTGACATTGTTCGTCCGCCACAGTCGCTGATCGAAGGGTTGCGCCAGATCAGCGCTGCGACCGCTGCCGGCGAGCTGGCGCGCTTGGGCATTCGCGATCCGCACATCCGCGGGCCGGTTGCGTGGAACAGAGGAAAGCGCGTTGTTGGGCCGGCGCTGACGCTGCAGATGATGCCGAAGCGCGAGGACCTTTACGGCCAGAGCGAATACGATAACGTCGAGCTTCAGTTACACCGCCATGTGCTCTATCACACCCAGCCCGGGGACGTTGTGGTGGTGGATGCGCGCGGCGACTTGAGCAGCGGCATCTTCGGCGAGATGATGCTGACCTACTTCAAGGGGCGGGGCGGAGCTGGCGTGGTGATCGATGGTTGTATTCGCGATTACCCCAACGTGCAAAAGCTCGACCTGCCGCTGTGGATTCGAGGGGTTACGCCGAATTTTCACACACAGACCAACTTAATGCCTTTTGCGGTCAATGTGCCGATCGCGATGAACAACGTGTTGGTGATGCCGGGCGACATCATCATTGCTGATGATGACGGCGCTGTGGTGGTGCCCATCAAGCTTGCGCCGGAGCTATTGAAGAAGGCCAGCGAGCACCGCGAGTGGGAGGAATTCGCGCGCCTGAAGCTGGCCGAGGGCGGCGATCTGCGCAAATATTACCCGCTGCGCGAGGATGCACGCGCAGAGTATGAGGCCTGGCGACGCAACCAAGCATAGCACAAAGCAAAAGAGGCGCAGGAACGCCCTGCGCCTCTTTGATTCGCTGGGCTTCGCTTAGAAGTCACCGCCCGCGTCTGGCGTTGGCTTGGCTGCCTTCTCCTTCTCCGGGATGTCGGTGACCAGCGCTTCGGTGGTGAGGATCATGCTGGCGATCGAGGCTGCGTTCTGCAGCGCGCCGCGGGTGACCTTGGCTGGGTCAATGATGCCCGCCTTGAGCATGTCCACGTAGTCGCCGGCGATGACATCGTAGCCGAAGAACTTCTTCTCCTTGCTCATGGCGCGCACCTGTTGCACCACCACGCTGCCATCCATGCCAGCGTTGGCCACGATGCGGCGGATCGGCTCCTCCAGCGCGCGGCGCAGGATGTTGATGCCGACCTGCTCATCCTCGTGCTCCATCTTGATGTCCTCCAGGGCGCTGACAGCGCGCAACAGGGCCACGCCACCGCCGGGCACGATGCCTTCCTCAACTGCCGCGCGAGTCGCCGAGAGCGCGTCTTCCACGCGGTGCTTCTTCTCCTTCAGCTCGGTCTCTGTGGCAGCGCCCACGCGAATGACGGCCACGCCGCCGGCTAGCTTGGCCAGCCGCTCGTTCAGCTTCTCCTTGTCATAGTCGCTGGTGCTCTTCTCGATCTCGACGCGGATCTCCTCAATGCGCGCCTTGATGCGCTTCTCGTCGCCGCGGCCGCCGATGATGGTGGTGTCGTCCTTGGTGCTCACCACACGATCGGCGCGACCCAGGTCCTCAATCGTTACGCCCTCCAGCTTGCGGCCCATCTCTTCGGTGATCACCTGACCGCCGGTGAGGATGGCGATATCCTGCAGCATGGCCTTGCGGCGATCGCCGAAGCCGGGCGCCTTGACGGCCAGCACGTTCAACATGCCGCGCAGCTTGTTCAGCACCAGCGTGGCCAGGGCCTCGCCGTCCACATCCTCGGCGATGATCACCAGGTCGCGCTTGCCGCGCTGCACCAGCTTCTCCAGCAGCGGGATCAGGTCAGACGCAGCGCTGATCTTCTTGTCGTGGATCAGGATGTAGGGCTCTTTGATCTCGGCCTCCATGCGCTCTGGGTTGGTGATGAAGTAGGGCGAGATGTAGCCGCGATCAAACTGCATGCCCTCCACGTATTCGGTCTCGAAGTTGAGCGACTTGCTCTCTTCGACGGTGATCACGCCGTCCTTGCCAACCTTGTCCATCACCTCGGCGATCAGGTTGCCGATTTCCGCGTCCTGGGCGCTGATCGTGGCGACCTGGGCGATCTGGTCCTTCTTGTTGACCTCGACGGCCATGTTCTTAATGTATTCCACAACCGCCTCGACGCCGCGCTCGATGCCGCGCTTGATGAGCATGGGGTTGGCGCCGGCAGCGACGTTCTTCAGCCCCTCGTTGACGATGATCTGGGCCAGAACGGTCGCTGTGGTGGTGCCGTCGCCGGCGATGTCGTTGGTTTTGGTGGCGGCCTCCTTCAGGAGCTGCGCGCCCATGTTCTCGAACGGGTCGGCCAGCTCGATCTCCTTCGCCACCGTCACGCCGTCGTGCGTCACGGTCGGCGCGCCATACTTCTTATCCAGGGCTACATTGCGCCCTTTCGGGCCGAGGGTGGTTGCCACTGCGTTCGCCAGAATGTCCACGCCACGCTTCAGGCTGCGGCGCGCTTCCTCATTGAAGACCAGTTGCTTTGCCATACGTGCTCTCCTCTCCTAAACAGTGTTTTGGGTGTGCAAAGCGCGTAGATGCGCGCGATTACTCCACGATCGCCAAGATGTCGCTCTCCTTGAGGATGAGGAACTTCTTGCCCTCCAGCTTAATCTCGGTGCCGGCATACTTGGCATACAGCACCACGTCACCTTCGTTGACGTCCATCGGGATGACCTTGCCGCTGTCGTCTTTGCGACCTGGGCCGACGGCAAGAACCGTGCCCTTCTGCGGCTTCTCTTTCGCAGTCTCTGGCAGTACCAGCTTGCCACCTGCGAACGTGACCTCTTCCTCTTCCATCGGCTCCACGACCACGCGGTCGGCCAGGGGACGCACATTGATCTTTGTGAGAGTGGAATCCGTTTTCTTGGCCATTGTTCTTCCTCCAAGCTTAGAACTGATGTGTAGTCTGCCATGTTAGTGTTAGATGCGCATTAGCACTCGGCGGTTGACAGCGCTAAACAGCGGCCATCTTAGCACACTGCCTGCCAGAGTGTTAGGCGCTCAGCCGGTAGGTGAGCCAGGCAGATGGACAGCCGCAGGCCGCGTCCAGGCCATCTGCGCGGTGGATCAGGACGAGCATCGGCGTAAAACAACTCAGGTCGGCGGGGATGATCCCGACACGGCTGGCCTGCGGGTCGTTCTTGAACATTACGTAGAGGAGAAAGGCACCAGTGGGTGAGAGCAAACGCTGTATGTGCCGCGCGTAGGCTGAGCGCCCGCTCGCTGATAAACCGTGGAAGCAGCCAAGGTCGAAGATCAGGTCGAACGGGCCACGCAACCAATCGAGGCGTGTTACATCAGCCAAGCGAAAGTCCACTCTCATACCTGCTGCGCCGGCCTTGCGGCGCGCGATCTGAATTGCGCGCCAAGCGAAGTCCACGCCAGTGACCTGCCAGCCATGCTGTGCCAGGGTAATAGCATTTGTGCCTGTGCCGCACCCCAGGTCTAGCGCGCGACCTGGTGGGTGGCTGTTGATGAACGCGATCAGCTCTGGTGGCGAGATGCCAGTGTCCCAGGGCGGCGGCACGCGCCGCCAGTACCAACGGTTGAACGTCCACCAGCGCTTAAAGCTCAACCAGCTCTCAGATGCCACCCCTAGACTATATCCCCAGGGGAAAGATACAGATGACTGAGACGAACTTGGCTTGCTTCAACCTGGGTCCAAAGGAGCGCCAGAAGCGGCTGGCGCTGGGCGTGATGGGCGTCCTGGTCGGCGTCATGGCCTTCTTGATGCTGCGCGCTTCTGTTGCGCCGTGGTGGGCATATCTTGTGCTGATGCCCTTCTTCACAGCCGGCGCAGTGGGTTTGATCCAATGGCGCGCGCGCACCTGCATCGCCTTCGCGCGTCAGGGAGTGCGTAACCTGGATCATGGCCTGGAGCCGATCGCCGACGAAGGGGAGAAGCAGGCGCTGCGCGCCCGCGCAGCACGCATTCAGCAACAGGCAGTTTCAATTGGCCTGGTGATGACCGTGCTCGCGATCGTGCTATCGTCAATCGGGTAAATCGTCAATCGGGTGAATTGGAGGTCACGCTGCCTCCTCTCCGCCGGCGACGCTAATCGGCAATTTGGGCGCGGATGGGGTGAGGGTGCTTTGGCGCGCTCAGTTCAGCACGAGCGTCATAACGTGATCAGCCCCAGCCGTGCTGCGCGGCTGACCGCTTCGGTGCGGCTGGCCACGCCGAGCTTGGCGTAGATGGAGGAGAGGTGATACTTCACAGTGGACTCGCTCACTGCCAATGATTGGGCGATTAGCTTGCTGGGCAAGCCGCGGCTGACCAGCTCCAAGACTTCTAATTCGCGCGGGGTCAGGGGCTGGCGCAAGTCGGGCGCGTTGGCTGACCGCAGCGCAGAGGTGGCAGGCGCGACGTGGCCGGCCATCGCTAAGGGCAGCGCAATCATGCCATGGGCTGCTGCTAAGACCGCTGCGCGCAGTTCGTCAGCCGTGGCGTCGGTTGGCACGATGGCCCATCCGCGCAACGGCAGGCTGCGCAAGAGCGCTACGACGGCGTCGTCGTCGGCGAGCACGACCACGCCCTGATCGCTGTTGTGAGCCAGCGAAGCCAGGTCATCCGGGTCGGCCACAACGAGCACATCTGCGGCCTCTTGCCTATCGTTGGCCGCTTCCAGCACTTCGAGCGTCTCGTCTGATTGGGCCAGCATCGCGCGCAGGCCTAGGCGCAGGGCAGGCGTAGGTGCGATGACGAAGACTCTGGGCACGTCAATACGCCGGCGTGCGGCCCAGGCGGTCGGCGACCCATTCATCGGCGATGTGGCCGGGGATGGCGACCCCCATGTCACCGCCTAGGATCATCGTGTTGATCCCGATCACCTGACCGCTGGCGTTCAGCAGCGGCCCCCCACTGTTGCCAGGTGCCAGCCGCACGTCAGTGCGAATGTAAGGCAGGCTGCGCATGGTCTGTGGCAACCGACCCAGGCCGCTGACCACACCAGCAGTGACGATGTTCGCTTGTCCCCATGGGTTGCCGATCGCAAAGACCAGTTCACCTACGCGCATCCTCTGCGAATCGCCCAGCTCAGCGGCTGGCAGAGCGGCGTTGACGCCGAGCAGAGCCAGGTCGAGCTGGCCATCGCTGGCCAGCAGCGCTGCGTCGAGGGTTTGTCCATTGGCTGCGACGATGTCCATATTAGCAGTGAAGGCAGCGACGTGGGCATTGGTCACGATCACGCTGCTGTAGGGCGCAGCGCGACGGAGCGGCCAGACGATGCCAGTGCCGATGCCGCTGCGCCCGACGCGCACTTGCACGACGCTGGTCTTGGCGCGCTCGACGACGGCGGCAAGGGCTTGGACGGCGTTTATCGCTGCGGCGCGTGCCATAGGCTAGGGCTTCTGACCAACGGTCACAGTGAGGGTCTGGAGAAGCCCGCCACGAATGATGCGCACCGCCACAGGCTTGCCCACGCGCTCGCCTTTCAAGGCAGCGATCAAGTCGTCGGCGTCGCGCACTGGCTGATCCTCCACCCCGATCAAGATGTCGCCGATCAACAGGCCGCCCTGCTCTGCCGGGCTGTTCTCCTCTACGCGCACGACCAGCAGACCGCTTTCCTGCCCGCTGCTGCGCTGCGCCGGCGGTAGCTTGACCTGCTGGCTGATGATGCCGAGGTAACCGCGCTTAACGTAGCCCTGGCGGGTGAGCGTCTGGGCCACCTGTAGCGCGAGCGCCATCGGGATGGCGATCGCTAGGCCGCGCCCAAAGCCGGTGGTGAATAGGCCAAACGGCGCACCGCTGGCGTCCACCAAAGCGCCGCCGCTGAAGCCAGGGTAGGGGACGGCATCAGTCTGGATGTAGCGCTCCAGTGATGCGCTGCGCCCCATGCGCAACGGTCCGCCGACTTTGCTGATCACGCCCAGGCTGGCCATGACGCCGTCGGCTGAGGGGCGACCAACAGCCAGGGCGAGCTGGCCTACACGGGCCTGGGCTGCTGGTCCGACCGTCGGCACGGCCAGGCCGCCGACGCGCAGCACAGCCAGGTCGGTGGAAGCGTCGCGCCCGACGATCTGCGCGTTGAGCACGCGGCCATCATGGGTCTGAACCGTCAGCTTGTCCTCGCGTTCCAGCACGTGATCCGCGGTGAGCACGAGATCCGCGTCGTAGGCGATGCCGGTTGCTGGCTGGCGCGGCCGACCATTGACCATGACGAGCGACTTGCCGATCATCTCCACAGCGTCGGCCATCGCTTGTGAAAGCGCAAGCAATGGGTTGTCTGACATTTCGCTTGAACCTCCCTAATCCGGGATGCAGGATAGTTGAATTCAGCGCGCGTGTCCATCCTCCCTTCGCACAGGGCCGCGCGTCGGCGGCCTAGACGTTCGTCGAGCGCGCTACTTGGCTGGCTATCATAGGGTCATGGACCCCGTTGCCGAAGGCATCTTGTTTACTGATCTATATCAGCTCACAATGGCGCAGCTCTACTTTCGCACTGGCATTCAGGAGCACCCTGCGCAGTTCGAGCACTTCTTCCGGAGCTACCCCGACTACGGCCAGCACCAGGCTGGCTATTGCATCAATGCCGGCTTAGGCACGCTGATTGAATGGATGCAGCGCGCCCGTGTTCGCGACGAGGACATTGCGCATCTGCGCGCGCAGCGCACGCGGTCCGGCCGACAGCTCTTTGGCGAGGATTTCCTGCGCTGGTTGAAGCGCTGCGGTGGCTTTGCTGCGCTCTCGATGCGCGCTATCCCAGAAGGCCACGTCGTTCATCCCTATGAGCCGATCACCGTAGTGGAAGGGCCGCTGGCGAACGCGCAGCTACTGGAGAGCGCGCTGTTGAACCACCTTAACTTTCAAATATTGATCGCGACCAAGGCTGCTCGCATACGGGAGAGCAGCGAGGGTCGAACGGTGTTGGAGTTTGGGATGCGGCGCGCTCAGGATAAAGGGGCGAACGCCGGCACGCGGGCGGCCTTGATCGGCGGCGCGGATTTCTCCTCAAATGCCGGCATGTCCTTTGCGCTTGGCCTGCCGCCGAAAGGCACCCACGCCCACAGTATGGTCCAGTCGTTCATCGCGCTGGGTGGGAGCGAGCTAGACGCCTTTCGCGCTTATGCTGAGGTCTATCCAGATGATTGTCTCTTGCTGGTGGACACGATCAACACGCTGGAGAGCGGCCTGCCGAATGCAATCAAAGTGTTCGAGGAGCTGCGCCGCAAAGGACATAAGCCTGTCGGCGTGCGCCTGGACTCCGGCGATCTGGCCTACTTGAGCATTCAGGCAGCCAAGATGCTCGACGCCGCTGGCTTTCCCGACACAGTGATCGTGCTCTCTAACCAGCTCGACGAGCTGGTGATCTGGCAGATCACGTCCCAGATTCGCGCCGAGGCTGCGCGCTACGGGGCCGACCCAGAGCGCGTCATCAGCCGGTTGGTGTATGGCGTAGGCACCAGTCTGATCACCTCGCAGGGCGCGCCGGCCTTGGATGGCGTATATAAGCTGGTTTCGCTCAAGCGGGGCAACCAGTGGGTGCCCGCGATTAAGATCTCCGAAACGCCCGCTAAGACGCTCAATCCGGGCTACAAAACCGTGTGGCGTCTATACGACAGGCGCGGCTTGGCCACTGCTGACCTATTGTGCCTAGCTGAGGAGGACCCGCGCCAGCAACCGGTTGTCACCCTTCGCCATCCCACCGACCACACGAAGTTTCGCATCCTCCAGCAGGAAGAGGTCTCATCATGGGAGCCGTTGTTGGTGGAAGTGCTGCGCGAAGGGAAGCTAACGTATGAATTGCCGACGCTGGAGCACATTCGCGCTGTGCGTCAGCGCGATATTGGACGCCTGGACGCTGGCGTGCGGCGTCTGATCAGGCCGCATGCCTATCACGTCTCGCTCAGCCAGTCGCTGTGGGACTTGAAACAACGGCTGATCAGCGCAGCCGGCCAGCATCACGCTGCGCTAACTGATTGATGAATCGCGCTGCGCGTCGGATGGCGGCGCCTCATGAGCGCGCTGTAGGTAAGCGAGCACCTCAGCATCGGTGAGCTGGGAGAAATCTTCGTACCACGCGCCGATGCCCATCAGCGCCATCGGCTTCAGCACTGCCACGACCTCATCAGCGACCGCCCACAGGTCTGGCAGCGCCTGCGGAGCGGCCACAGGCACAGCGACGCACAAATGTGCTGGTCGGCATGCGCGCACCGCGCGCGCGGCGGCTTGCATGGTAGCGCCGGTGGCGATGCCATCGTCCACGAGGATCGCTGTGCGGCCCGTAAGCGCGGGGAAGGGGCGGTCGGCGCGGAAGATGCGCTCGCGCCGGCTCAGCTCGGCCTGTTCTTGCGCGATCACGCGCGCCACATCCTCGTCGCTTAGCCCCAGCTCGCTGATTAGGTCTGGGAACAGCACGCGCACCCCGCCCAGCGCGAGCGCGCCCATCGCCAGTTCCTCGCGGCCTGGCACGCCCAGCTTGCGCACGATGAACACGTCGAGCGGCAAGCGCAGCGCGCGGGCAACCTCGTATCCGACCACCACACCGCCGCGCGGCAACGCCAGCACGATCGCATCTGCGCGGCCCGCGTGGTGTTGCAGGCGTTGGGCCAGCAATTGGCCGGCATGCGCGCGATCGCGAAAGCGAAACATCGGCTTGTCCCATAGCGGTGGCATGTTCCGTCCCAGATGGTCACGGGCCGACGCTGGTTGCTCCGTCGTTGGCCTGCCCTGCTGGCGGATAGAAGTGTCAGCTTGGTCTGCTTAAAACGCGCTCAGCCAGCGGCATTGGCGCTGTTGCGGTCAGTATAATCACAACGAAAGAATTGTGCCCGATCCGCTCTACTGGGACGACGTGTATCCGATAGCCCTTTTGCTTAACGCTGCGCATCCGGACGTGGATGACCCGGCCAGCCTAGACCTCGGTTTACTGCGCGACTGGATCGTCGCTCTGGACGGATTTAGCGATGCGCGCGACGCGATGCCTGTGGAGTGGCTAGAGCGGATTCAAATGGAGTGGGTGGAATTGAAGTGAGAGGTACAAGCGATGACTGAGTTGAACCGTGCGAGCTTGCCAGAGGAATTGCAGAACGACCCGCGCGTCCCGCCGGACCTGCGCAATAACGTATTTATTACTACGCTAGACAAGCTCTACAACTGGGGGCGCAAGCGCAGCATGTGGCCGATGTTATTTGGCCTAGCGTGCTGCGCGATCGAGATGATCGCCACGGCTGCCAGCCGACACGACTTGGCCCGCTTTGGCTGGGAGCTGATGCGCGCCAGCCCGCGCCAGGCCGACCTGATGATCGTCTCCGGCACCGTGACCAAGAAGATGGTGCCCCAAATTGTCCGGCTTTACAACCAGATGCCCGAGCCTCGCTATGTGATCGCCATGGGCGCATGTGCGACTGCTGGCGGCCCGTTCAAGGAGGGCTACAACGTGGTCAGCGGCATTGATAAGTTCATCCCGGTAGATGTTTATATCACCGGTTGTCCGCCGCGCCCCGAAGCGCTATTGCACAGCTTCATCAAGCTTCAGGAGAAGATCGAGAAGCAGTCCTTGCGCAGCGTGCCTTGGTATCAGAAAGGCGAGGAGGACGCTGTACCCATCCCAGTGCTCGGTCCCGACCTGGTAGATATGCGCCGCGCCGAGGCGATCAGGGCAGCAACAGCCCAGGCGAACCCGGCAGCCTGATCCCCAACGAGCGTCCTGAATCATCTTGTATTCACCAGCAGGGGCGACGCGATCTTCTATTGAGAGTTACCAAAGTTGGTTGACGGATAAACCGGCATAACTCAGCAGCAGGTCATCGTAAACGGGCAAACCCATTGTCAATTCCACGTCGGATTCGCTCGGGTGTCCAGTTCTTTAGACGCTGTTTTGACAGTATTCCTCCGGGTTGAGATCCGGGGCGTATGGTGGCAGCCATTCAACGATAACTGAGTTGCCAGGTAATCTCGCACTCGTTTCGCCCGATAGGCCGGCGACCGATCCCAAAGTTTGAGCATGCTAACCAAGCGCTGACATTGATTGGCCGACAGCTTGCGAGGCGGCCGGCGAGCCTTGAGACCTCGCAATCCCGACTCGGTCAGTTGCTTCTTCCATTTCGTCACTGCCGTCCTACTAGCTGGCGAGCAATGGCTGCCTGGCTCAAGCGCCCAGCTTTCAACAAGCGTGCCCCTTCTAGTCGGCGCTCTTCCATTTGCTGTCGTGTCAATACTTTCGGTCGCCATGTCATGCATATAGTGTAAACTAGTCCCAGTTTATCTCAGTAGTGAACGCACTCTATTCGGGCGCATTCACCACACCAACAGGGGCAAACGCATCGGTGGATGGTAGGGTGGCCGTGGGAATCCTGAGCTTCATTTCTTCGCGTCCTCTGCGCCTCGGCACGAGATTGTAGCTGTGAGTGCAGCGGTGCGTTCAGCAACTCCCAGGATTCTGCGCCTGGCTTTTAACCAACTTCCACAAGAGATCTTTACATCGGTATATGGACAAACTGATGCCTGCTAAATATGGTTTACCTAGTAGACCGTATGTATGCAGGAGGACGAATGACGAACAAACTGCTCTCTTTACTGATTGGCTTTTCAGTGCTTGCGCTCGTATCTTGCGGTCAGGCACAGTCACCCAGTCCGCAGCCCACTGCGGGCCAAACAGCGAGCGATCTGAGTGGCATAAAAACTTATCTCCTTGAACAGTGCCGCGCGCTCACAGAGGCGGCCATGGAGCTTCAGATGGCTTCTGACCGCTACTACAACATCGCAAAAGAGGCTGAATTCAACTATGCAGCACTTTGGAATAC
>Ga0308398_1000144_pt1 | contig 48490 bp, 46 predicted proteins | sample Hotspr20SampleT9_FD_202360 | JGI IMG/M metagenome (GOLD analysis project Ga0308398, IMG submission 202360) | Hot spring phototrophic mat microbial communities from Mushroom Spring, Yellowstone National Park, Wyoming, United States - 20051001_T9 ...
TTTGTTGCTTGATTTATAATATTTAAAAAGGAAATCTGCTGATCATTTAAAGATCCACTTTCTTCACTTAAAAGAAGAGATACAAAACCTTTAATGGTTGTAAGTGGAGTTTTTATCTCATGATTTAATGTTACTAAAAAGTCATCTTTTATTCTATTTAGATTTGCAAGTGTCTTTGCGTCCTCACTCACCTTTTTATATAGTTCAAAAAGATATATCATCATTCCTATTTCTTTAGAAATTATATCAATAAGCGAAAGGTCATCCTTGGTGAAAAAATCTTTTTTTCCTCCTCCTATTACCAATACACCATATCTTTCTTTAAGATATCCAACAGGTATTATTATAAGAGAACTTACTTGCGAAAAAAATTTATCTTTTATATCACCATCTTCAAGGTATATAATTCTATTGTCAACAAAAGATTTTACTATATAATCATTATGTTCAGATAAATTTATACTAATTGGAAAATTTTTTTTCTCCCCAAGATTTATAGAAAGAACGAGCGAATTTGAAAAATGAGCAAAAGAATAGTAAACAAGATATGATGGCTCAACAAAATTATATAAAAGTTCTGTAAGTTTTTTGACAGGATTTTCATTTTCAAGATTAAAATTTGATATTCCATCATAAACAATTTTTGCCTGCTTATGTTTTTTTATAAGTTTAAATTCTTGATTCTCTATTTCCCTAACAACACTTTCAAGTTCAAGTTTTAATTTTTTGTTTTCAACATTTAAATGCTCAAATACTTCGTAATAATTTTTAAAGAATTTTAGAAAATTACTTATAAATCTAATGTAGTTGAGTATAACCTCTTTTTCTATATCATCAAGCAAAGTAAGAATATATATGTTTTTTGAAGATACTTTATATGGTAATAATATAAACCTTTCCTTTTTACCATCAAAAATCTCACCATCCTCAACAAATATTATTTCATCATTATCAGATTTTATAAATTTCTTTAAATTTGAAAAATCTATAAGTGTATTTGAATTATTTACTCCACCAAGATATAAAAATGTATCTCCTGCCTCTTCAAGAATATATATACGAGTTTGAGGAAAAACTAAATTCAACTTTGAAAAAATCATACTTAAAAGATTTACATAATTATCTTTATGAAAATTAATTGCAATATTTAAAATAGAATGAACAAACTCATCAAATTTTACATAGAATTTTTCTAGATGATCTACTTTATTTAATACAGGAAGAAAATACTTAAACTTCATATACCAATAAACAAAGAAAACAAAAACTATTATGATGGTTAAATATATCAGATGAATCATATAATTTCTAATATTGTATTTAGATAAGACGAATCACCTTTAAGTTTTGTAAAACTAATATAGCCAAACTTTATATTCATACTCTCTGCTATTTTTTCAGTTAGATGTGAAAACTCAACTTCTTTAGCACTTAAAGGAGAAGTTGAAGGCGGTCCTATTAATATAAGACCATTTACATTTTTTTCAAGAAGATAATTCCCTATCCTAAAAGGAAGCCCAAATGTTTCATCTGTATCATACTCTTCAACAAAAACAGAACTCCAACCAATATCTGTTGAAAGATACTTCTTAGATACCTCATCAAGTTTTAAAAAAACATAATTTATATAATCTTTCATTCCTTTTGGATAGAAAAATCCCCATTTATAAATACTTTTATTTTCTTTAAAAGATGGAGTATAATTTGAAGCATTTCTAAGATCAGAATCATTTACCATTGATATATCATCCTTTTCTCCAAGCAAAATTGATAACATATCCTGATGAAGCATCGAGTTAGAAGATGCAATTAAATACTTTTCAAATTTTTTCATTCTAAAAAGATATTTATTTACATTTTTAAAATCCATTAATTTTGTAACAAAAAACCTATTTATATCTCCTTCCGAAAGTTTTATGTCCATATTTGTGAGTATTTGATTTAATATCATTCTATATGCCTGTGGTGGTGGCTGTTTAATATCAACCATCCACCCTTGAGAAAGATTTATTTCAAGAAGATTTTCAAGAGGTTCAAGTTCTGATGGTGGAAAAAGCGATGAGAAAACAACCTGTTTATTTGCCTTCATTGATGAATCAATAATTCTCGATATGAACTGTTTGTTATCTTTGTTTATAAGCATTAGATGAAGATCATCTATTATTATAACTTTACATTCATTTATTATTTTTTCAAGTTTGTCTATAAAATTCTCTTTTATTGCAAGGTTTACCCCTATTGAGAACTTAACACCATTTGTAACGAATATATTTTTCTGACCTATACTCGAAGAAAGTCCATATGACATAGAGTGTATAAAATGTGATTTACCAACCCCAATTCCACCATATATAAGTATTGGATTATACATCACCCCTGGATTTTCAACAACACTCATACTTGCTGCATGAGCAAATCTATTATGAGAAGCAGTTATAAGCGTCTGAAAACTCATCATCGGATTTAAAGGTAATTCTATGGACCATTTAAGTCTTATCCTATCATATTCTTTATCATCTTTTGGTTGTCTAACAGTTTTTCTATCTTCAATAATATTCTTTTCTTTTTTTTCCGTAAGTTTAATATCTTTTTTCTCTACCTCAGTTTTTTGGAAGTGTGTTTTTGGGTGTAATTCTTCTTCTTTTACTGGTGAAGAAGGTGGTTTTGGAGGAGGTGGTGGGGTAGGTTCTATTATCGTTTTTTCTTCTTTTTTAGTTTTAACATCTTCAATCTTTGGTAGAGCAATTTCTTCTTTTATTTCAATATCTGGAATTGGAATTTCGATTTCTGAAGTTTTAGATTTTTCTTCCTCAACTTTTTTGGAAGCCTGACTAATGTTTTTAGAAATTATTTTTTCTATTTCTTTTTTAACTTTTTCCTCTATCTCTTTATTATACTCAAGAAGATATATAACAAAATTATAATCGCTTGATATAATTCTTTCTGGCCTTGAACAAATAGCACCTAAATTTTTTACAAGAGAAAGTATATCTTTAAGTTCACATTTTAAGAGAAGTTTATGTTTTTTTGTCTTTTCATCTGGTTCAAGAATTTTCCACTTCTCTATCATATCACCTTATTATTAACTCCATTATAAAATCTATAACAGAACTTTTTGTAAGATTTGCTTTGTTAAAATTTATAAAATAAATTCCCTCTTGCGAAAGTGAATTTTCAAACTCATATTTTTTATCTGGTGGGATCTGCCCAACAAAAACAACCGCAATTACTTTTTCATTTTTAGCATTAAAGATAATTACATCGCTACTAATTGTATCATCATAATTTAAAACAAAACTTCTATTTACAAACATTGGTTTTTCTTTTGATGAAAGGCATATTTCATCAATCATCTTTAAAAGTTCGACAAATGTTTCCTCCTCAGATAGATAAACAAAACCAACATTTTTAATTCTTTCAGACGGTATATTTTGTGGTGGTGTTATCTCTATAATTTCTTTAAGATTTTCTTCAAATTCATTTTTTTTGATAATAAATGTTTCCTTTTTTTCTTCTTTTGCTTCATCTTTTACAACCTCAAATGATGGGAATTTTTCAATTTCAATACCTTCTTCTTTTCTTATATCTTTTGTTTCAATTTTTAAATCTTCGTCCAATGAAAAATCAGAAATAATATTTTCATCTATTTTAGGTTCATTTTTATCCTCTGATTTATCAATTTCAAATGATATCTCATCAAGTTTCTCTTCTTCCTCTAAAACTTTATTAGCATTAACTTCTAAAGATATTTTGTTAAAATCATTTAAAGATGTCTCATTAGATAATTCTATTTCCTCATTTTTACTTTCAATTTCTTTTTCATTTTCTAATATTTTTAAATCTTCTTGAGGCTCAATTATATAAACCTCATCTTTTTTTTCTTTTTCATTTTCGGTATTTGACAAATCTTTTTTATCTTCTACATTATTATCAAGTATACTAATATCGTATATTAATTCTTCTCTTATTTTTTGATCCTCTGACAAATTTATATTTTCTGTTTGTAAGTCTTCTTTTGATATCTCATTTTTATCTATAGCATTTGGTTGTAATTCAACTTTACTTTCTCCAATATTTATATTAACATTTTCATTCCCACTTTCAGATAAATTTATATTCTCTGTAATATCTTTGGTATTAGAATTTAAAGGTTTTGATTCAGATTCAATCTTATCACTTCTTAGATTAGCATCTATATTACTTTTATTTTCCTCAAATTTGTTTTCCTTATTTATATTTTTTATTTCCTCTATATTAGAAATTTCTTCTTTTTTTTCTTTAGTATTTTCAGTCTCATTTCCTAAAATATTTTTTTCTTTTTCAATTATGGAAGGCATACTTTGAAGAATTAAGTTAAGTTCATTTAATATCTCCTCAAAACTTTTTTTTCTATCTTTTTCTTCCATCAAAACTCCTTAAATTTATCCTATATAAATTATACAATTTTTAAACCTTTTAAAACCTAAATTTTTATTATATAATTGTTTTATGATTAAACTTCAAGATATAAACCCAAATTTACTTAATACCAACTATGCTGTGCGAGGTAAAATTGTTCGCAGGGCATATGAACTTGAACAAGAAGGCAAAAAAATAATATACACTAACATAGGAAATCCTCAAGCCTTAAAACAAAAACCTATTACGTATGTAAGACAACTTCTTGCTTTAACAGAATACCCATATCTTATGGAAGATAAAACAATTGCTTCAAAGTTTCCAAAAGATGTTATAGAAAAAGCCAAATATATTCTTTCTGAAAACCCACATGGACTTGGAGCATATACTCAAAGCGAAGGAATGAGTTTTATAAGAAAAGCAGTTGCAAAATTTATATCAAAAAGGGATGGGATAGAGGCAGATCCATCAAAGATAATGCTTACTGATGGTGCTTCTAAAGGAATTCAATCAATATTTACACTTTTAATGAAAAACTCAAACTCTGGATTTATGATCCCAATTCCACAGTACCCTTTATATAGCGCAACAATAGCATTATATGGTGCAAAGCAAATAAATTACTATCTTGATGAAGAAAAACATTGGGAATTAAATAAGGATGAACTTGAAGAAAGTATAAAAGAAGCAAGAAGAAATGGTATTGAGCCAGTTGCAATAGTTGTCATAAATCCAGGAAATCCTACAGGCTCTGTTCTTTCAAAAGAAAATATAAAAATGATAATAAATTTTGCAAGAAAACATAATCTTTCTATCCTTGCAGATGAAGTATATCAGGAAAATATATACACAACAACACATAAATTTTATTCTTTTGCAAAGGTTATGGATGAAATGAATATAAAAGATGTTCCACTTTTTAGTTTTCACTCAACATCAAAGGGATTTTTAGGAGAATGCGGGCATAGAGGTGGATATCTTGAAGCAAGAAATATAAGTGGTGAAGTTTATAACGAACTAGTTAAACTTCAATCAATAGGTCTTTGCGCAAATACAGCTGGACAAATTGTAACTTATGCAATGGTAGAACCACCACAAGAAAATGATGAAAGTTATGAACTTTACAATAAAGAAAAAACAAAGATACTCTCGGACCTAAAGAAAAAAGCAGAGATACTTGACGAAGAGATAAATAAAATAAAAGGTATGAGTTTAAAAGCACCTTATGGCGCAATGTATGCCTTTGTAAAGATAGATCTCCCCCCAGATGAAAACATGAAAAATATGAGTCAAAAAGAACTAATAGAATACGAAACAAAAAGGGAGTTCAACTACTGTCTTGAACTTCTTGAAGAAACAGGCATATGCGTTGTTCCTGGTTCAGGATTCGGGCATAAACCACATACATACCATTTTAGAATGACAATACTTCCACCAGTTGATGAAATAAAAGAACTTGTAAAAAAACTAAAAGATTTTCATTTAAACTACTTAAAAAGGTTTAAGTAGAAAAAATAATTTAAATTTTGGATAAAAATCAAATTATTATAAAATATATTGATAACTGGGCTGGTGGCGGAAATGGTAGACGCGACGGACTTAAAATCCGTTGGCTTTTAAAAAAGCCGTGCGGGTTCGAGTCCCGCCCTGCCCATTTTTAAATACATTAAATTTCTTATTTTTTTGATAGTAGATTATTAAGGCTTTATTTTCTTTTTTTGTATAATTTAGTTATGAAGATAGTTAAAGAAGGTATTTATATTCTTATTTTTTCTTTTGCTGCAATTATAATATCATTATACTGGGCAAGGTTTTATAAAGTTCTCTATATAATAACTTTTATTTCTGGAATACTTTTTTTATTCTCACTTTATTTTTTTAGAGATCCACAAAGAAACAAGCAATTTAGTGAAAATGAGATAGCATCACCTGCCGATGGAACAGTTTTGTCAGTAAAAACTGAAAACGGGGTTACAGTAATAAGAATTTTTTTATCAGTTTTTAATGTCCATATTCAAAGATCCCCAATAGATGGTAAGATTATTGAAACAAAATTTACATATGGAAAATTTCATATAGCATATAAGCCACAAGCAAAAGACAACCAAAGAAATATGATAAAAATTGAAGGAAAGGACGGAAAATGGGCATTTGTTGAACAGATAACAGGAGCAATTGCAAGACGAATAGCTTGCTATGTTAAAGAAGGAGATACTGTTAAAATTGGTCAAAAGATTGGAATGATATATTTTGGTTCGCAAGTTGCTCTATATCTTCCACAAAATGCTGTAATTACTGTTAAAGAAGGAGATAAGGTCTTTGCTGGTGAAACTATAATAGGATTATGGAAAACCAATTAACTAAAATAGATTTAATAAAAACAAAAACGAAAAATACAATTCCATCCCTTTTTACACTTACAAATATGGCATTTGGAATTATGGCGATTTTAAGTGTTAGTGAAGAACAATTTGTAAAAGCATGCTATTTTATAATTGGGTCATATATAATGGATATTCTTGATGGAAGGGTTGCAAGAATAATAAAAGCAGAAACAGAGATGGGAGTTGAACTTGATTCATTTTCTGATCTAATTTCATTTGGAATTGCACCAGCATATATGATTTATGAGTTTGCATTAAAAGGTTATGGAATTGCAGCCTATCCTGTAGTTATTATATATGTAATATGTGGTGCATTAAGACTCGCAAGATTTAATTTAAAATCACTCTCAGGGAAAAGTTCAAATGAATTTTTTCAAGGGCTTCCAATACCTGCAGCATCAGGTGTTATAATATTTTTTATATTATCATACTCTTTAATTGAAGATGATACACCAGCAAAATCAATACAAATACTTTCAAGACAAATGCCATTTCTATATGGAATATTTCCGTTTATAATAATAGGAATATCACTTCTTATGGTATCATCTGTTCCATATGTAGCAATGAAGTCAGGAAATATATTTAAGATAAGGTCTCCTCTTTCTTTGATAGTGGCTATATCAATAATATTTCTAATTATTTTCTATCCTCAAAACTCATTGTTTATATTTTTTGTCCTTTATGCACTTTCTGGAATAATATACTTTTTATATCGCTTGTTTTTCAAAAAAACAGAAGAAAACTAATCTCATATTAAGAAAGTGAGCAGGTATCTTGTCAAGTGATAGTTTTAAGGTCAGGTTCTCTTAAAAAGTTAGTATCACTTAAAACAAGATAACTGCCTTGCTCTACCTCGTTGTTTTTAGTTAAAATTAGTTTAAAAGCATTATTATTATTTTGTTCTCTTACATATGTTTCATAATAATCAGGAATAAAAGGCAAATTATTTCTGACCATAGCGTTTAGGATCCTGATTATTTTCCTCATGCAGGCGACAAGAGCAACCTTTGGTGGCTTTCCTTTTTGGATTAGGCGGTTGTAATACTCTTTTATTGTTGGATTATATACAATAGCAACGAGAGCAACCATATAAAGAATCTGTCTGACTTTATCTCTGCCACCCCTGATAGATGCCTTACCAGTGGCTTTACCGCTTTGATTTATAAAAGGAGCAACGCCACAAAGTGAAGCAATTTGCTTGCCGGAGATAGTGCCTAACTCGGGGAGTAGAACAGCAAGCATCATAGCAGAATGCTCACCTACGCCTGGCATTGTATCAAGTAGTTCAACTTTGGCTTTGAGATTAGGGTCTGAGTAGATTAGTTCTTTAAGTTGCTTTTTGTTGTCCTCTATTAATTTCTCAACGACCTTGATAGACTTTTTTAGTTGTGATTTAGTTTTTGGAAATGAAGCAGATGATAGTCTATTTTTCTCAGAAGCTAAGAACATAGTTAGTTGGAAATGTCTTGATGCAAGGTCTTTGAGAAGTAGTGATTTTTCATCAGGCTTAGGTTGAGGAGCAGGTTTGTATAAGAAGGCGTAGTGAGCAATGAGTTTAGCAAGGATTACTTTTTAGCCCTAAAGGGCTAAAAATCTCTGAGGAGTTCTCTTTTATTTAATTATAAACTAAAAAATTAAGAATTTTTTAGTTAGAAGTTCTTGATGTTAATAGGTTTGATGCAACAGCAAGGGATGTTATTATTCTTGAGGGCAAAGAACAATTGACGTTTGAGCCCTCCAGTATACTCCATTGCTACTAATGTAGGATTTAATGGAGTGATGTATTTAACAAACTTCTTAATTCCCTTGCTGTTGTTGTCAAACCTCATTGTCTTGTTTGACTCATAGATGTAGATGTCAGGATAACTTTTTAACCTGTAAGGTTAAAAATATTAAGGTATTACTGATTTAATAAAGGAATTGCTTTATTTTAACTAAAAAATTAAAATTTTTTAGTTAGAGACATCTACACCGATTGTAATTGTGTTGTTTGTTATGTTCTCTAACTTATTCATGGTTTACTCCTTTTCTGACACTTTTCCATCCTTGCGTAAAGATTGAGGCTTTATAGCCTGTGCAGGAATACGGAATTAAGTGTCAGATGCAGAGGTATGGGATTTTACGCTCACTTACGAACTTTAAAGTTCAAGAGGTGATCAAGTTCCCATACCTCTGGATTTATTTTAGTTTTCAAGAGAACTTTTGCTCTCTATAAATTTAATTTTAAAATATTATAACTAAATTTTAACATACAAGAAGTGAAAAGGTGAGTCGTGAAAAAAGTGAGCAGGTGAGAATCGTTAAAAAAGTTAGAAATATTTGATTGTGAATTATGAATTTTGTATGATGGATGTTGAATTATGGATTATGAGTTGTAAGGATTTGACGTAGCGTTGGAGCAATAATTTGCAAGGCTAAAGCCATGTCTTACAATTTTGTATTGTATTTAAAAACCAGTGCTTGAATTTAAAATTATGCTATAATTTTATTGGAGGGAGATTATGAATGTAGTTATAACCTTTTGTATAGTTATTATTACTGCTGTTATAGTAATAGTTGCAATGGAAATTATAGATACATTAAAGAAAGTAAAATCTGCTGCTGAAAGTATTCAGATGCTTGCAAAAGATATTGATGAAAGAATTAAAGATACAGAACCGGCTTTTAAAATGGTAAACAGTATATCATCTGGTATAAACAATTTTTTCTATAGTATTGCTAATTGGATTACATCGTTTTTAAGAAAAAATATATGATTTTTGAAAATATATTTAATAAAGTTTATGATAAAGAAGTTCTTTCTAAGATAAAGTTTCTTTCTGGAATTTCGCTTTTTAAAGGAATAAAAAGAAAGGACCTTCTTTATTTTCTTGAAAATATGTATGAAAACAGATATAAAAGCGGTGATTTAGTTTTTGAGGAAGGTGATATAGGAAGGGCTCTTTTTATAGTTTATAAAGGAAGTATAGGTCTTTGTAGAAAAAATAACAAAAACTATATTGTATATACTGTTAAGTCAGGTGAGTTTTTAGGTGAGATGGCTTTACTTGAAGAGATGCCAAGAACTTTTTCTGCTGTTGCTCTTGAGGATACTTATGTTTTTATGTTTTATAAGGCGGATCTTGAAAATATAATAACTTCAAAACCAAAAATAGCTGCTCGTTTAAATTATAATCTTGCAAGAATACTTTCACAAAGACTTAGGGGTTATATTAAAGGTGAAAAAAGTTTCACTGAGTGAATTAATTGTTTGGATATTGATTTTTTTTGTTATATTTATTGTTTTCTATTATGCAAGAAAAACATTTGTATCTTTAGTTCTTAGTGCCGCATTTTCTTATATCCTTTCTCCAATGGTTAAATTTTTTGAGGTTAGAGGAATAAAAAGAAGTTATACTGTTGGTATTCTTTATTTGAGTTTTGGAGTTTTGTTTTTAGGAGTTGTTTTTTTTATAATAAAGATTGCAAGTTTTGATATAGAATCATTTATAAACAACTGGCCATCGTATTATAGTCAGTTTGAGAACATAATTGCCTCTTTTGTAACAAAAACTGAAAAAATTTTTCCAATTATATATCAACTTAAGATTAAAGAAAAGATTCTTGGATTTTTAATAACGCTGCCAGTATTTCTAATAGAATATATCCCATATTTTGTTTTTCTTTTTATAGTACCTTTTATATCTTTTTTTATACTTTTAAAAGGAAATAAAATGCTTGATATGATAGTTTCAAATGTTAATTCAAGATATGTTGAGTTAATATTCTATGTCGTTTCAAGAATAGATAAGACACTTGGAAATTATCTTAGAGGAATTCTTACAGAGGCATTTGTAATTTTTATTATCGCTTTTTTTGGACTTTTCTTGATGAAAATAGAATATTTTTCAATTCTTGCATTTCTTAGTGGAATATCCCCTGTTGTACCATATCTTGGAGCATTTGTAGCAGGTGTTTTGTCAGCGATATTTGCATACATTCAGTATAGCGATGTTTATGTTGTTTTCAAAGTTCTTCTTTTTTTTATTGGTATTAGGTTTTTTGATGATTGGTTCTTACAACCATATATAATGAAGAAGAATGTAAACATAAATCCTGCAGTTGTTGTTCTTTCACTTATGGCTGGTGGTGAGATTGCAGGTTTTTGGGGTGTTGTTTTTGCGGTTCCTGTGGTCTGTATTTTAAGGGAAATAATTGTTATACTAATAGAGGTGAGAAAAAAAGGTTCCAAGAGTAATGAAGTTGAAATTATATCTGTACCATATACTTAGTTTGATGAGTGAGGGTATATGTATAAGATAGATATAGAGACAACAAAAAAACAGCAGATAATAGATATAACGGACCATATATCAAGGGTGATTGATGAGTCGAAGGTGAAGAATGGTGTGTGTTTTGTGTATTCGCCACATACAACTTGTGGTATTTCTTTAAATGAGGGTGCTGATCATGATGTAAAAGAAGATTTAATAAATAAACTGAATGATATAATACCTGTTGATGACAGAAAATACAGACATATTGAAGGAAATTCACATTCACATATTAAAACTGTAGTTGTTGGTAGTAGTGTTACTATCTTCATAGAAAATGGAAAACTGCTTCTTGGAAGATGGCAGTCGGTTTATCTATGTGAGTTTGATGGACCAAGAAGAAGAAATGTCTGGGTTAAAATTTTAAGCGAGGATAAAATTTGATATTATAATATTTATTGGGCAAGTGGCGGAACTGGTAGACGCGCAGGTCTCAAAAACCTGTCTCGTTTAGCGGGGTGAGGGTTCGACTCCCTCCTTGCCCATTTTAATATTGTTTTGTATGAGGGATAATAAAGATTTTTAGGTGTGTATGGAAAATAAAAGAAAAATAATGATAATAGATGATAATCTTGATTTTGTAAATATGATAACGGAGTATCTTTCTGAGTTAGATGTTAATATTTATAAACTTATGAATTTTGAAGATGAAAATGATATTATTAAGAAAATAGAAGAATTTATTCCAGATTTTATACTTCTTGATATAAACCTTGGGAATGCATCGGGACTTAAAGTTATAGAAAATTTAAAAAGAAATGCTCTTATTTCAAAGATACCAATTATAATTATAACTGCAAGCGATTATAATGATATAGTTGCAAGTATGCTTAGAGGTGAGAAAAATATTTTTGGATTTTGCTCAAAATTAGAGATTGATGTTATAAAAAATAAATTACAAAAATATTTGAGAGGTAGTTATGGATAGAAAAAAAGTACTTGTTGTTGATGATAATCCTGTAATGGTGGAGATAGTGAAAATGGCTCTTGAATCAGATTATAATGTATTTTCTGCAAATGATGGGCTTGAAGGGATAAATCTTGCAAAAACAGAAAAACCTGATGTTATAATAATGGATGTAATGATGCCAAATGTATCTGGAATAGAGTTGTTAAGAATGCTTGTTTCTGATAATGAAACAAAAGATATCCCTGTTATAGTTTTTACAGCAAGTCATTTTGATCCTTCCACTGAGATGCTTTTTAAAGTAGAAAAGAATGTAAAATCATTTTTAAGAAAGCCCACCACTGTAGATGTTTTAAGAGAGCAAGTAGCAATGGCGATAAACTCTCGTAACCAGCCAAAATAAATTTTTTTGTATAATTGATATTATAAGAGGAGTATATATGGAAAAGACTAAAAGTAATTCTTATTCTCATACTGTTTTTTTGCCTAAAACTTCCTTTTCAATGAAGGCAAATTTAAATCAAAATGAACCAAAATGGCTTAAATTCTGGGAAGATAATAAGATTTATGAGAATATTCTTAAAAAAGGAACAAAAAAATATTTTCTTCATGATGGACCACCATATGCAAATGGTCACATACATATAGGGCATTCGTTAAATAAAATCCTTAAAGATTTTGTTATTAAATCATATTCTATTCTTGGTTATTCTACTCCATATATTCCTGGTTGGGATTGTCATGGACTCCCAATAGAACAGCAACTTCTAAAAGAGCTTAATATATCAAAAAAAGGAATAAATGATATTATTTCATTTAGAAACAGGGCAAGGGATTTTGCAACAAAGTTTATAAATATACAGAGAGAGGAGTTTAAAAGACTTGGCGTTTTAGGTGAGTGGGAAAAACCTTATATAACGATGAGTAATGAATATGAGGCAGATGTTATTGAAGCGTTTATAGAACTTTGGGAGAATGGATATATAGAGAGGGATAAAAAAACAATATACTGGTGCGTTAAATGTGAAACAGCTCTTGCTGATGCAGAGGTTGAGTATAAGGATAAAACTTCAAATTCAATATTTGTTAAGTTTAGGATTTTAAAATATAGCGAAGAGTTTAAAAATTTTAAGCCTCTTTATATAGTTATATGGACAACAACTCCCTGGACACTTCCTGCAAATATGGCTGTTGCTATAAAAGAGAATGAGACATATATTGTTTTAAAAACAGGTAATGAGTATTTAATAATAGCAAAACCTCTTTATGAGACATTTTTAAATATTACTGGGGCAAGGGATGAGATAGTTTTTGAGTTTGAAGGGAAAAAACTACTTGATTTTACATATCAAGCACCACTTGAAGATGAACTTGCGGAAAATTATAGATATGAAAGAAGAGTTATTGCAACAGATTTTGTTGATATGACAACAGGAACTGGTATAGTTCATATAGCACCGGGACATGGAGAAGAGGATTATTTTGCAGGAAAAAAATGGAATCTTGAGGTATTTTGTCCTGTTGATGAAAGTGGTAGGTTTAGCGATGATGTTGTCTCGCTAAAAGGAAAAAATATTTTTGAAAGTAATAAAATAATAATTGAAAGACTTCAGGAGAAGAATCTTTTAATTTATAAAGGTGAGATTTCTCATAGTTATCCACATTGCTGGAGATGTAAGGAGCCTGTGATATTTAGAGCAACAAAGCAGTGGTTTTTAAAGATTGATAAGAATAATTTAAGAGAAAAACTAATTAAAGAGTGTTCTTCTGTTAAATGGGTTCCAAAAGCAGGTTATGAAAGAATAGTATCTATGATAAAGTTAAGACCTGATTGGTGCCTTTCAAGGCAGAGATATTGGGGAACACCAATAGTTGCGTTTTACTGTAAGAAATGTGGTGAAGTTCAAAATGATTTTGCTCTTCTTAGAAAAATTGCTCAAAGAATAAGGGAAGAAGGAAGCGATTTTTGGTTTAGAGATGATATAAAAGATATAATAGGTAAAGATTATAAATGTAGATGTGGTGGGGATCAGTTTGAAAAAGAAAAAGATATACTTGATGTGTGGCTTGATTCAGGTGTTTCTTGGTATTCAGTATGTTTGAAGAGAGAAAAAACATTTCCAGTAGATCTTTATCTTGAGGGATCTGATCAGCATAGAGGATGGTTTCAGACATCATTGATACCATCTGTAGCAATGAACGAAAAAGCACCATATAAAACAGTACTTACACATGGTTTTGTCCTTGATGAACAAGGAAGAGCAATGCATAAATCTTTTGGAAATGTTGTCTCTCCCCAAGAGGTTATAAATAAATATGGCGCAGAGATATTGAGATTATGGGTTTCTTTAAGTGATTGGCATGAGGATGTTAGAATTTCTGATAATCTTTTGGAAGTTCCAGTTGAGATGTATAGAAAAATAAGAAATACATTTAGATATCTTCTTGGAAATCTTAATGATTTTAAACCGTTATATTGTGTTAAGAGAGAAGATATGATGCAGATTGATAGATATATACTTTCAAAATTTAGAAGAATTACTAAAGAAATTCTTATGGATTATGAGAATTTTAGATATAGAGATGCTATAAAAAATATTTCTGATTTTTGTATAAATGATCTTTCATCTTTTTATTTAGATGTTTTAAAAGACAGAGTTTATACATGGTCTATTAACTCAAAAGAAAGAAGAAGTGCTCAAACTGCAATGTATTACATACTTAAAGATTTACTTGTGCTTTCATCTCCAATTCTTTCGTTTACATCAGAAGAGGCATGGCAGGTCTTTAAAAAAGAAGTTGATGAAAACCTTAAAGAAAGTGTATTTCTTTCGTCAATAGATCTTGGAGATGAGTTTATTGATGAAAAAGTTGAAAAAAAATGGAATAAGATTATTTCATTAAGAGAAGAAGTTTTAAAAGAGATAGAAAATGTAAGAAAAAACCATGTTATAGGATCATCTCTTGAAGCAAAGGTTATAATAAAAACAGACGATAGATTTATAAAAGAAAATGCTGATGATATAAAAATGGCTTTAATAGTTTCACAGATAGAAGTTTATGATGATAAAGGATTAAAAATAGAGGTTGTTCATGCTGATGGTAAAAAATGTATGAGATGCTGGCAGTGGAGTGTTGATGTTTATAAAGATGAGAAGTATCCGGATCTTTGTCCGAAATGTATAGATGCTATTGAAAAAGATAAAATGAATGTATAAAAAAAACATAACAGGCCTTTTGGTGCTTTTATTTGTCTTTTTTATTGATAGAATTACAAAAGATCATGTTTTAAATCATATTAATGATTTTTATTCATTTCTTGGGGGGGTTTTAAAAATTCATTATGTAGAAAATACTGGTATAGCATTTGGAATGCTTGGTGGATTTAATAAATTTTTTATAATTTTTAACTCATTTCTTCTTCTTTTTCTTTTTTATTTTAGAAGAAAGCTTAATTCATTACTTCAAGTTGTTGCAATACATATGATTATCGGCGGTGCTGTTGGAAATATTTTTGATAGAATAAAATATGGTTTTGTTATAGATTTTATAGATCTTAAATATTTCCCTGCTGTTTTTAATATGGGAGATTTTTTTATAACGATGGGTGCTATTATTCTTTTTTTAAGTTCAGGGGAGGAAAAATGTTAAAAATAATTATTGTTATGCTAATGTTTTTCTTTTGGTCATGTTCTCAAAGCCCAGAGTACTATTATAAAAGAGGAAATATGTTTTTTGTAAATGGTGATTATTTTAAAGCTCTTGATATGTATACAAAAGCATTACTTGATAATTCTGATTTTTACCAAGCATATGTTTCAAGAGCTATGACTTATGAAAGGCTTAATAATAGAGAAAAAGCAAAAGATGATTACCAAAAAGCAATATCAATAAATAAAAATTATCTTCCTGCTTATAACAACCTTGCGGTACTTTATATTGAGGAAAAAAGATACCAAGAAGCTCTTTATTATATAGATAAGGCTCTTGAGATAAATCCTAATTATTACTATGCTTATTACAATAGAGGACTTATAAATTATTATACAGGGAATTGTAAGAACGCAATTGATGATTTTACATCTGCAATAAATATTTCATCTAAAGATATAGCATATTATTATAGAGGTCTTTCCTATATATGCATTGGTGATAAGAATAGAGCACTCATAGATTTTGAGAATATAAAAGAAAAAAATGATGTAATATATTTTCAAATTGCTAAAACTAAGTATGAGATAAACGATCCAACAGCACTTGATTATATATCAAAAGCAATTGAAATTAAAGAAGATTATAAATATTATTATCTAAGAGCAAAAATTAATCTATTAAATAAAAACTTTGAATCTGCAAAGAATGATATCAATAACGCAATAAAATTAGCAGATTCTCAGGAGAAAAAATCTAAATATCTTTATTTTGGTGGTGATATATTTTTATCTATCGGTGATAGAGAGATGGCAAAAAATTACTATGATATGGCATTAAATTTTGATCCCCAATCAAAAAATATTTATGATGTAAAGATAAAAGAAATTAATGAGGGAAAGAAAAATGTTAGAAAAAGAAAATAATAACCAAGAAAATTTTTTAGAAAAATTTAAAAAAAGATTCCAAGCAAATAAAATTGCTGTTGAAAGTGTTCTTTTTGAAAACGAAAAGAGGCAAGACGAGAAAAAAGATTTCAGATATTGGTATTATTTTTTTGGTATTTATGTATTGAATATTTTAATTAACTATATTTATTTTTTAAAAAATTCTGATTTTTCACTTAACATAAATGATATAAAAGCATATGAGTATTTAAGGATTTATTTAAACGAAAACCTGATAAATATCTTTAAGTTTTCTTTTTTAAATGGAATTAATTTTGATATGCCAATTTATTATTTACTTTATACTTTACCAATTAAAATCTTTGGGTTTTCTTATTCATTTTCTATATTTTTTACAAATTCTTTTATATTCTTCTTTATATCTCTTGGACTTTATTGGCTTGTCTTAAAAACAAGAAATGAAAAGGCAGCTTTAAGTAGTGTGATTATACTTTCTTCACTGCCGTCTGTTTTTTTTCTTGAAAGGCATTTTTCTCCAATTCTTCTTACATCTGCATTTGTTTTATGGAGTTATTATTTCTATATAAAAAGTGAAAAACTTGATGATGCAAGAAATCTTCATATCTTTGTAATAATTTACTCTCTTGGTGTTTTAAGTGATAAGTTCTTTATAATTTATACAATTCCAATGATTGGCTTTTTAAATATTCTTCTTACAACTGTATATTGGGATTATGTTGTAAAAGTTCTTTTCCCATCTTTAGTTATATATTTTGTTTTTCTAATTAGGTTTTTATTAATTGGATTTTTTTCTATACCTTTGCTTAAGAAATTATCGTTTGGTTTTAGTTTATCTTTTTATTTAAAAGAAATTATTAATTATTTTAGCGCTTTTTATTTTTATCCTTTTATTTTACTTTTTGCTTGGATGATTTTTGCAAAGTTTATGATTTATGAACCAAGGAAAATTCTTCTTAAATGGTTTTTATATCCTTTAATAGTAATATGTTTTATTCCTTTTGTAAATTCAAACAATATTTTTCCTTTGATATTTCCTATCATAATTGGAACTTCAATAATGGTTTCACCTTATATAAGGAAATATTTTAATTATGTAGTATTATTGATGATGTTTATAAACGGTTTTTCTTTATTCTATATTAAAACTTCATCCGGAGTTAATGTTATTGGTTATGAAAAAAATTATTTTAAGGAGGATATAGAAATAATTACAAAGGCTATAAAAAATGATGCTGATAGTTTGGATCTTGCTTCTTTTAAAAATAAGGGAATAGTTGTTTCTGTTGATATTAAAAATGATTATATTAATAATTATGTGCTTGATTATATGAAAGAAAATTTTAAAGCTAAAAATTTAATATTTGCAGGCAAAGATCCTTTGGGTGTTTTTTCTAATTATATTATATCTGATTATGAAATAAATAATAAAAGTTTTAGAAAGATTTACAGATTAAAAAATATTTATGTATATAGAAAAATATTTGATTTTTATCTACCGCAAGATTGTAGTGATAAATGTTATTTTGACTTTTTAAATATTGGTGATATTAAATTTTATGGATGTTTAGCTGAAAATTTTAAGATAAATGATAATGAAAAGATTTTTGATAAAGTTGTTATTAATGCAAAATATATTAATTTTAATGGAATTGATATATATGGAGGAATTCTTAAATTTGAAGATTTTGCAATTGGCGGTGATAAATGTTTATCCATAAAACATTTTAGTTCTGTTGATATAATTTCAGCAAAGATTTCAAATTTTTCTATATCAAGATTTTTTGAAGATAATTTTAAAGATTTGGAAGTAAAATTTTTTAATGATGCCATTGTCTTACATAAAAAAATAGGAGGTTTTACTTTTTCATATTATCTTTCTTTATATTTGAAGAATGAGATTGTCTATGTAAAGGTAGATAGATTTGAAATAAATGGTTTAGGGATACCGTTTGTAAATTACTTTGCAAACTTTATGCTTGATATTAATAAAATTTATATATCGCTTCATATTAAGTCTTTAAAAATTACAGAGGATTTTACAATTTTAAAATGAAATCTGTTAGTAAATACCTTTATCTTATTTGTTTTGTAGTATTTTTTTATTCTTGTGTAGGTGAAAATGAATATCATAGAAAAGAAGATAATTTTTTAGGCTATCATTCTTATAATGTATTTGAAAGTACTCATTTTATATTTGTTTCAAAAAATATAGAGTTCTCAAGGATTAGAGAACTTGCAGATAAATCAGAAAATGTTTACTATTTAATCTCATATGAACTTGGAAATAATTATTTTTTTAGAGAACCTTATAAAATATTTGTTTATTCTTATAATAACGAAAAATTTAATGATATTGATGCTAAAAAAGATGCTGAGATTGTTTGGACAACAAATTCTTTTTGTTTTATTTCTGGAGTTGTTGCATCTCTTATGCTTAAAGATGTGCTTGGCGATTATATTGATATATATCCAGTGCTCTATTATGGATATAAAAATTATTATGAAAGAAAAAATTGTTTATCAAAAGAAAATTATTATTCTTCTTTAATTTCAAATTTTTTAAAAAAAGGAATTGATCCAATTTATTTTGTTAATATTTCAAATCCTAAAACTCTAAGGGAAAAAGATTTTGAATTGTATAATGCTATTTCATCATCACTTATAGAATTCTTGATTAAAAGATATTCTCAGTTTAAATTTATACTTCTTTTAAATGAACTTAAAAAAGGTTCTTCTTTTTATGATGCAATTGATAGAGTTTATCTTTTCTATCCTGGTGAATTTAAAAAGAATTTTAAAGAATATTTAACTCAATATGAATAATAAAAAAATAATTGTTGTAGTTGATAAAATTGAGGATAAATCTATATTAACTTTTTTACATAAAATGGGAGGTGTTGTAAAAGTATCGGTATATACATCAACTTGTGTGATAGAGATTGACTATGACTCTCACTCACTTACAGATAAAAAAATTATTGAAAAAATTGAAAGTATGAATATGAAGGTTTTAGGTTATATAACCGAGGATATATATGATTATAAAACACCAATATTTAGAGAGAGAAGAAAAAAAATATTTTTTAGGCTTTTGTTATCTATTATTTTTATTTTTTTAATACTTTACTCAGGATATTTTGATATGGGTGGAGTAAGCATTATAATTATTTCATTTGTTGTAACTTTTATTAGTGGAAAAGAAATTTATGAAAAAGCTTTGGGTTCAATTAAAAAATATGAGTTTGATATAAATATATTTGCAAGTATTTTTATTCTTTTTTTTATTTCAATTTCTTTTTATTCTTATTTTTTTCTTGATCTAGATATTTCTGTATCAAGGTTTTATATAATTTTTTTATTTACTATAATTTTGTTTTTTAATCTTTATCAATATCTTAATTCTTTTGTAATAGATAAAATAAATGCAAATTTTGAAAATGTTTTTAAACTTTTGCCTTCTTTTGTTACATTGATTAAAAATGATAAACAGATAAGAACATTTCCATCAAAAATAAATGAAGATGATCTCGTTTTGGTTTTAAAAGGTGAAAGAATTCCAGTTGATGGAATTCTTATATCTAAGCAAGCAAAGATAAAACAACCACTAAATTCTATTGATAAAGAGATAGTCTTTAAAAGAGGGGATATTATTTATTCTGGTGCAATTAATGGGGGAGATGATATCATTATAAGAGCAATAAAGGATTTTAAAAATAGTTTAATATCTCAAATAACAAACATTTCTAAAAGATTTTATGAAAAAAGAAAAGAGATATTTCCTGATAAAAAAGTTTTTGTTTATTATTTCTATTTTGTTTTTATTATCTCAATTTTATCTTTTCTTTATTTTTATTTTAAAGGAGAAAATCCTCATATAAGAAGAATTCCTCTTTTTTTCTTTCCGCAAGGTTATTATTTTTCTTTCATAATTCCATATTTTTTTATGATAAATTATTTAAGTAAAAGTGGTATTATTTTAAATAATCCATCAATTGTTTTTGAGATATCTTCTAATGATATTTTTATAATTGATGCAGGAATTAGTTTATTTTCTGGTATGGAGAAAAAAGATTTTATAATTTTTATAGAAAAACTAAAGTCATATGGTTTTAAGATTGTATGTATAATACCACAATCATTAAAAAGTATTGTAGATGAACTTAAAGATATAGATTATTTTATAGATGTTGATGTTTCCGAAAAACACAGTGTTGTTTTAAGATATAAAGTTTTTGGATATAGAGTTGTAGCAATAAGCGAAGGTTTTGGGAATCTTGGTATGATTTCATTAAGTGATGTTGGAATAAATTTAGTTGGTAGTTTTGATCCGGTTTCAAAAATATCAGATGTAGTAGTATGTAGGAAAGAAGTAGGGTCAATATTTACTTTTTTGGATTCTGTAAAAAAACTTTTTTATATCTATCGCTACAATTTATATATATCTGTTATTTCAGTTTTTTTGGTTTATCTTATTTTTTCAAAATACAGGTATAGTCCTTTAATTGGAATATTTGTATCTGTGTTTTTGGTTTTTTTAAGTTCTTTAAGAATTTATTTTAAAAATTGATAAATTATAATTAATTATTTTCTTTTTTTTCGTAAGTTGCTGTTATTACTGATTTAATTCCGCCTCGCGGGGTAAATTCTCCTATTACTATACATTTTTTGGGCTTTGTATATTTTACAACATCTTCAAGAATCTTATTTACAGCATTTTCCATAAATATTCCAAGGTTTCTATATTCAAGAAAATAATATTTTAATGATTTAAGTTCAAGGCAATATTTATCTGGAACATATTCTATTGTTATAGTACCAAAATCTGGAAGTCCTGTTTTTGGACATACAGATGTAAATTCAGGATGAATTATTTTTATAGTATAATCATTTTCTGGGTATTGATTTTCCCATACATCTATTGATGGAAGTTTAATCTCTTTAAATGAACTTGCGTGTTTATCTGTATATCCAAGCTTTGTTTTTTTCATATATCCTCCTATATTCTTTCAATCCAAGTTTTATTTAGGTATTTTTCTTCCTTTTTTTTATTTATAATTGAATAGTAATCTTTGTTTAATTCAAAATTTTTAAATTCTATATTAAATTTTTTAGAAAGTCCTTTAGTTATTATTTTGCTATGTTTTTCAAAATCATTTCTTGCATTTTCAAATTGAAGTGATGCCTGATAAAGCATATAATCAGAAAATTTTCTAAGAGCCCCTCCAAGAACTTTTTTCCCATTATATAAAAGATCCATATCCACAGGTTTTTTGAAGCATTCCATAATTGGATTGTTTATGTTGTAATTTGAATTTGAAATACTTGCTATATCTATATTTATTCCGTTTTCTCTATACTCTTCAAATATTGCAGAATGTATAATATCATATGTTTTTTTAGGATTAAACTCTTCAGGGCTATAGAATATAAATGAAAATGTAATATCTGTTTCGTGTATAACTACTCCACCACCAGTAGGTCTTCTTGTAATGTCAAAACTTTTTTGTCTTTCATTAAGTGTTTCAATTATATTTTTATATCTTTGTGCAAATCCAAAGGTAATTCCTGGTTTTTTCCAATTGAAAAACCTAAGTATATATTTTTCTGGCATCGTCTCACACATAACTTCATCACATGCCATTTGTTCATATACATCAAATTGATTTGTTAATACAATTATGCCGTTATTCATATTCTTTTTTTACATAATTTTTCAATCTTACATATATCACATTTTGGTTTTTTAGCATCACATATATATCTTCCATGAAGAATAAGAGCATTTGATATAAAGCCCCAATCATCTTTATCAAATATTTTCATAAGGTCCTGTTCTATTTTTAATGGATCTTTATTATCAGAAAGTCCAATCCTGTATGAAATTCTCTTTACATGTGTATCAACAACTATTCCCTCGTTTTTGTTAAATGCATTTGAAAGAACAACATTTGCCGTTTTTCTTGCCACACCTTTAAGTTTTAAAAGGTCTTCCATATTATCAGGGACTTTTCCACCAAACTTTTCAACAAGTATTTTTGATGTTTCTATTATATTTTTTGCTTTTGTCTTATAAAAACCTGTTGGCTTTATTATTTTTTCAACATCCTTTAAATCTGCCTCTGCAAGTTTTTGAGGAGTTGGATATTTTTTAAAAAGAATTGGAGTTATTTTATTTATTGTGGTATCCTTTGTTTGTGCAGATAGTATTGTTGCAATTAAAAGTTCAAAAGGATTTGAATGTTTTAACTCAGTTTTTGCATTAGGATATTCTTTTTTTAGAATTTCTATCATTTCTTTTATTTTACTACTATTCATACGCCCCCATTTTTACTTAAATTATAGAAATAAATCCCCATATAAAGGGGATTATCTATAAAGTTTTCTACATTTTCTCTTATAGCTATTATTCCTGATGGGTGTATTGTATATATTTGATAAACTTCCTCGTTTGCCTTGTTTATTATTTTTCTATAGATTTCTTTTCTTTTTGAAATGTCAGTTTCTGATATTGCTTTTTCTATTAAATTATCAAGTTCCTTATCTGAAAACCCTTGTGCTTGTGGATATCTTCCTTTTGAGTGGAAAAATGGAAAAATAAAATTATGAGGATCAGCATAATCTGCAACCCATCCCCTTGTGAAAATAGGCATTTTATGGGACTGGGCTTTTTCAATGTATAATGCCCAATCAAGAGGTCTGATATTAATTTTAAATTTTGGATTTATTAACTCTATATTTTTTTTGAGTATTTCACAGGCAGTTTGTCTTATATCGCTTCCAGTATTATATGTAATAGTAAGTTCAAAGCCATTTTCCCAGAGTTTTCCATCAAATGCTTTCTTGAAGTATTCTTCTGCTTTCTTTAGATCAAATTCATATTTCTTTATATCATTTAGTTGCATTAGCGAAGGTGGAATGGGTGAGTATGCTCTCTTTGCCTTTGATTTTAGACTTTCTTTTATGAAGGTATCATAATCAAATGAGTATGCAAATGCTTTCCTTACATCTTTGTTTTTGAAAAAATCAGGAGGAATTCCTTTTCCATCAAGTTTTCCACTTCCAATATCAGGATTTGCTTGCGGGTTTATCTCAAAAGTAAAGAAAAATACAGGGTCTGTCATTAGTCGTGGAAGTTCTGAGTAGATTTTTACTCCTTTTATATTTTGCATCTGGGTTTCGTAAATTCTTGGAACTTCTATAATATCTGCATCACCTCTTTCAATCATAAGCCTTCTTGTAGAAAATTCATCAATTGTTTTTTCAATTACAATGTTTATCTTTGGCTTTCCTCTGAAATAATTCTCAAATGCAGTAAGTGTTATTTGTTTTTGCTGTCTGTCCCATCTAAGGACCTTGTATGGACCACTTCCGTTTTCTTTATCAATAATTTTTGCATTTTCTTTTGGTCTGTTTGTATAATCTTTTATTGTTGAGTATTTTCCATCCCACTCACCATTTTCAATACACCATTTTTTATCCATTATGTATGACCATCTTGCAATTATTGATAGAAATGGTGCAAATGGCTTTTTTAATAGTACAATAACTCTATCACCTTCAACTCTTATTGCCTCATTAAATTCTTTCTCAGTTACCTGAATGTTTCCATCTTTATCCCTTATCGATGTTATTCCAAAAATCGGTTCAAGTAGCAAAGATGATGGTCCTCCCGGAATGTCCATTATCATGAATCTTAAAAGTGAGTATTTAACATCTTCACTAGTAAGTTCATCACCGTTATGAAATTTTATTCCTTTTCTTATTATAAATGTATATTTTCTACCATCTTTTGAAATAAGACCATTTTTTAAGGATGGAACTTCCGATGCTATAAGTGGTATATATTCATCAACTTTTGATCCGTTAAACGTTATAAGTGTGTCATAGATATTTAAAAGTGTTGAGTGGGTAATTCCATCATATGAATATACTGGATCAAGCGATGTTATTTCCCCTGTATGCGCAAATACAAGGATATCTGTTTTTTCTTTTTTAACACATGATGAAATAGATATCAGAATGAAACTTATTATAATAAGTATTTTTTTCATATTTTCTCCTATAAAATATTTTATAAAACTTATAGTGGAAGTTTTTTTATATCGTCGACAATTATATATGAGGTTCCAAATTTATTTTCTATCCATACTTTTTCAAATTCTTTCTGATTGTAAATTCTTTCCACGCCTTTAATATTAGGTGAAGCAGGGTCATTTACTATTATATCTCCTTTTAAAGTGTATCCTTTTACTACCAGAAGATGTCCTTTTGTTTTCTTTAATGGTGAGTTTGAGAGTTCATTTTCATCAAATGTTATAGATGCAATTATAGGGATTTTTCTATCTAAGAATTCAAAGAGTTCTTTTATTGAATTAAATCTATATACAAATGAAAAAAGAGATTTTGTAGATACAAACATTGTGTTAAATATCCAGTTTCCAAATATTTTTGAACCATTATCATAAACTAAAGATGCTATTTTAATTGGTGAGAGTTTTATTCCATAATAATCAAGCACCATTGAAATAGATGTTGGGCTGCAGATGTCAGATGCTTTTGATGTTTTTTGAGTCATTTGGGAGGTTTTTATTATATTGAGTTTAAGAGTTTTTCTTGTTTTTTGTAGTTTTGACGGAATAAATTCTTTTTTTCTATTTGAAAGAATTATATTTATAAGTTTAATTGAAGAAGGTTTTTTAGTTTTGCTTTTAATCTTTATTTTTATATCAAAATTTTTTCTTAGTTTTTTTAATTTAAGTGTATCAGCAGATATAAAACCTATATTTTTTTCAGCATCAAAGCTTTTTGATCCTGAAAGTGAAAATTCTCCAAAAGGAAATTCTTCTTTATCAATTATGGCTGAAATACTTATTGTATCCTTTTTGTAGAGTTTTGGGGAAACCGATATAATCATTTCATTAAAAATAAAATCATTTTTTACACTAAAAATTATTTGACTTGTTTTTTGAGATTTTTTTTGTATTAAAAGATTTGGAAATGATGAAATTATAAAATTTTTTATATTTTTTATTTTTGTATTTTTAAAATCTGTTATTAAAATATTTTTGGATCTTTGCTTGTTTTTTAGCATCACAACTAAATTATATAATAATTTTTGTGGAAAAATTTATTAAAAACAAGTTGTTTAAAAATATAGTTAGAGTTATAATTTATCCTTTTTTTATATTTTTTATAATTTCGATTGTTTATTTTTATCTTTATTCAATTCCACGAAGATATGTATCTGAAATTAAGCCTTCTGATATAATGCTTAAATATGAAAGTGTAAAAATTAGAACCTTTGATGATATTGAACTTAAAGGATGGTTTATCCCATCAAATATTAAAACTGATAAAGCGATTATCCTTCTTCACGGCTGGGCAGCAGATAAGGGAGATATATTTTCATTTACAAATTTTCTTTCCAAAAGATATAATCTTTTATATATCGATTTTAGAGCAATGGGAGAAAGTAGTGGAAGATTTTCAAGTGGAGGATATACTGAGATCGGAGACCTTAAGGCAGCAATTGATTTTCTTAAAAAAAGAGGATATAAAGTTGGAGTTTATGGATATTCTATGGGTGGTTTTGTTGCACTTCTTTATTTATTTGAAAATAATGATATAAGTTTTGTTATTGCTGATTCTCCTTATGATAGTATTTATACTGCTCTTGATAATTTTTTAAAAATTTATGGTATATTTTCAAAACCTATAATTTGGCTAATGAATTTTGAATATAAAATTGTATATGGAAAATATTTATCTGACCTCTCAATTCAAAAAAATATAGAAAAAATAAGAGTTCCTGTTCTTTTTATATGCGGAACAAAGGATGAGATATGTTATAAGCAAGAGATTAAGGATTATCAAATAAGAAACTCAAATATAACTTCTTTAATACTTGATGGTTTTTCGCATGGTGAGACAGTTTATTATAAAGATTATGAAAATATTTTGTTTGATTTTGCAGAGAAAAATTTTTAAGATATAGATATGAAGTATCTTTTAATGATTTTTTTAACATTAAATCTTTATTCTGTTGAATGTGATAGAGCAAAAGAATCTAATCCTTGTTATGGTGAGTGTGGAAATTTCAGAGATTTAAATTCTAATGAGATATGTGATATATGGGAGAGTTATCACAAAAATTTTAAGATAGAAAAAAAGGATTTAAATCTCAAAAATAATATAAAAAAGGGAAAAATAAATAAAATTAGTGATGATAAATTATTAGAAGAAAAAAAACTAAAAAATTCGTTTGAAAAAAATAAAGATATTAAAAAAGAGGATTTAAAAAATAAAAAAGAAAATAAAATAGAAAATACTGATTTAAAAAAGCACAATGAAAATAAAGTTATGAAATTTGGAATTTTTTGGATTTTGATAGCAAATATCTTTCTTGTTGTTATTTCTGAGATTTTTGCCCGAGGAAGTAATTTTTTGAGGATATTGTGGAACTGGGTTCTTCTTATATCTTTTGTTATATGTTCTTTGAGTGGTTTTTTTATGTATTTTGGACTACTTTTAGATATTAAATCAACACTTTTTAAACTTCATATGCAGTCATCAGTTATACTTTTTATAACTGGTATGTATCATCTTTTAAAGAGATTTAGATGCATGATATAAATCCTTATACAAGAGATTATTTTTTAAATGAGTGTGAGGGGTATAAAACATTTCTTTCATCAAAAGGACTAAAACTTTCAAGAAGGCTTCTTAAAATATATCAAAAAGTTATAGAGTTAAAACCTAAAAGGGTTCTTGATTTTGGATGCGGAAGGGGAGAACTTGCATTAAATTTAGGTCTTAGTTGGATAGAGACATATGGGGTGGATATATCAGATGATGCAATTTTTATATCAAATGAAATAAAAAATTACTGGATAAAAACAAATCCTGATTTAAAACTTAATTTTATTAAAATAGGTGGTAACAAACTTCCATTTGAAGATAATTTTTTTGATACTGTTGTTATGAGTGATGTAATTGAGCATTTAAGAGATGATGAGATTTTGAAAGTTTTATCTGAGATAATAAGAGTTTTAAAAAAGAATGGAAATATTTTAATACACACTTCACCTAATAAAATTTTTATCAATTTTGGATTAAAGATTTACTGGATAGTTGGTTTTCTTGATGGGATAAAACTTCAATTTAGTATGAAAGATAAACTTCCTGATGGTCTTAAAGATAAATATCATATTAATGAACAGACATCATTTTCAATAAAAAGGTATCTTAAAAAAAGTGGCTTTAGAAATATTCAAATAGAGTTTTGGAAAAATCCACATTATGTTTATTATTTTTTAAAAGATGATAAATATATAAAAAAATTAAATTTTATCTATAAATTTCTTCCAATAAAACATCTCTTTTTTGCTGATATATTTGCAATTGGAAAAAAGTAAGATCAAAGTTTTTCAATTCTATCAATATATTTTTGCATTTCAAATTTCCTCTCAAGGCCTTTATCATTCATGTATCTTATTTTTCCAAATATTGGTCTTTCAAAAAAAGGTCTATCAAATTTACCAAAACACCAGCATATTGAAGCATAACCATTTGGGTCTCTTCCATCTAGTGCATATTTATCATTTAGATAAACAAGTATATCAAATGCTTCTTTAAAATCTTTCACCCATTCTATTATCTTTTTTCCCCAATACATTCTCATATAATTATGTATTTTACCTGTAATTAAAAGTTCTTTTTGGGCAGCATTCCAGTATTTATCATGTGTTTTTGCATTTTCTAAATCGTCAAGTTTATAATTATATATTCTTGGATCATTTGAGTGTTTTTCAAGTTCATTTTTTGCCCAAAGAGGTACAGCATCAAATGTATCATAATTTTCTTCATAATAACAAAAATTTCTTGAAAGTTCACGCCATATAACAAGTTCATTTATAAAACTCATAAAAATATCAGGATGAGGATTTGCTTTTTGAACTCTTATTATTATTTCAATTGGAGATATTTGTCCAAAATGAAGATATGGGCTTAAATTCGAAGAATAATTTTTAGATGGATCAGATCTTAGGTGGTAGTTTTGGAGTTTTTTTGAAATAAAATCTTCTAAAAGTTTTATGGCATTGGAATATCCACCTTTGAAGTATTTTGAAACCATTGATATTTTTTTATCAACTTTTAAGTTTTTAAGAGCAGTTTCTACGCCTTCAAATTCACTTCTTATAGGTATTTTATTTTTGTTTTTTAATAAAGGGAGTTTTAATTCTTTTATATATTTATCCAATTTTTTTATTATCTTAGGCCTTATTGTCATTGCATATGGTTCTGCTTTACTTGATATATCGCTTACTGGCACAACAACATCGCTTTCAACTGCTATTAACTTATTTTGAATTTTTTCTGCTGCTTTTCTTCTTATTTCTCTTTGAAATTTCAAATATCCATAATCTGTAACTGTTAGAAATGCTTCTTTTGATAATTCAAATATCACATCCTCATACTTTCCAAATTTTATAACAAAATTGATGTTTAGTTTATCAAATTTTTTAGAAAGTTCATCTATTCCTTCAAGCATAAAATTGTAATGTCTAATATTTGCATTAGGAAAGTATGGCATTATAGAAAAACCTACAAGAAGAGGAAGATTATTCTGGTTTGCTTTTTCTATGGCGTATATCAGAGCGTGGTTATATTCTATTCTTTGTGATGCTTGCATAAAGTATAAAACATACTTTCCGTTTTTATTTTCAGGTTTATTATTCAAATTTCTTATCCTTTCTTTTTCAACAATCTCAATCATATAATAAAATTTTAACTTAAATAAGTCTATTTTAAAAACTTTATAAATATTCAAATAGAGTTTTAGAAAAATCCACATTATGTTTATTATTTTCTAAAAGATGATAAATATATAAAAAAACTAAATTTTATCTATAAATTTCTTCCAATAAAACATCTCTTTTTTGCTGATATATTTGCTATAGCAAGTAAGTGAGAAAATAAGAGCGGGGGATAGAGATTTCATTCTAACCATATAAGAATTTTATAAAATATATTATATATGGGGAAACCTATGGAAACTGATATTCTTTTTGGGAAAGAAAATAAAAAATATGCTAATTTAAAAGAAGCCAGTATCTGGGCATCCAAGTATTTAAATAGAAAAGTTAATATTTCCAATATTTCTTATTTAATACAATACGGTAGAATAAAAAAATATTTAAATGATAACAATATTTTTATAGATATAGAAGAGTTAAAGAATTATTATGATAATTTTTTTAAAGAAAAAAAATGGAAAGATGAGTTTGGGAAAGATATTAATTGGCATCTTTCTTTTTCCCAATATAAAGAAGCAGAAAGAACAAAACATGTTCATAGATTACATCCTTATAAAGGTAAATTTATTCCTCAATTAGTAGAATATTTTCTTGATTCTCATAAGGATGATTTTAAAAAAGAAGTTTATTTTCATAAAGGTGATATAATTCTTGACCCATTTTGTGGGAGTGGCACAACTTTGGTTCAAGCAAATGAATTAGAAATCCATGCAATAGGGGTAGATATTTCTGATTTCAATTCTTTAATTTCAAATGTGAAGGTTAAAAAACATAATTTATCTAATTTGTTAAATGTTATTTCTAAAATTACATATGAACTTAAAAATTTTCAAATAATGAATAATAATGTTGAATTTGAAAATCAATTATTACTGGAATTAACAAATTTTAATAATAAATATTTTCCATCTCCAGAATATAAGAGAAAACTTTTAAAAGGTGAAATTAATGAAGATGAATATGCTAAAGAAAAAGAAAAGGAAATAATTATTATTTATGAAAGACTTATAAGAAAATATAATATTAAAATTATTCAGGATAGTAATAAAACTTTTTTAGATAAATGGTTTTTAGCCCCGGTAAGAAAAGAAATAGATTTCATTTCCGATAAAATTAAATCTATAGAAGATGATGATGTAAAGAAAGTTTTGATGATAATTTTAAGTAGAACCGTTCGTTCTTGTAGAGCCACTACTCATGCTGATTTGGCAACTTTAAAGGACCCTGTAATTTATCCTTATTATTGTAAGAAACATGCAAAAATTTGTAAACCTTTGTTTTCAATAATAAAGTGGTGGGAATATTATACTAACGATACAATTGATAGACTTAAAGAATTTGATAGTTTAAGAACAGATACTTTTCAGTTTTGTATAACAGGTGATAGTCGAACGATAGATATTTATAAAGAAATTAAAAAAGTAAATTTAGATTTTGCTGAATTATTATATAAGCAAAAGATAAGAGGAATATTTACAAGCCCTCCTTATGTTGGGCTTATTGATTATCATGAACAACATGCTTATGCTTATGAATTATTTGGTCTTGAGAGAAAAGATGATTTGGAAATAGCACCACTTTTTAAGGGTCAAGGGGAAAAGCAGAGAGAAATGTATGTGAAAGATATTTCTGCTGTCCTTATTAATTGTAAGAAGTATTTACAAAAAGATTATGATATATTTATCGTTGCAAATGATAAATATAATCTCTATCCTAAAATTGCTGAATTAGCAGGTATGAAAATTGTAGAAGAATTTAAACGTCCTGTTTTATGCCGAGTTGAAAAAGATAGAGAGACCCCATATTTTGAATCAATATTTCATTTAAAGGAAAAATAGAAATGCCTCTTACAAAAGTACAAATAGAACAGGTGGAAAAAGTTATTAAAGAAAGTTTAAGGAATAAATTTTTATCTTATAAACCAGAAACAAATAATATGCCATTTCATTATAGATTACTTGGTAAAGATAAAATGGCTCTTTATTCTTTTATTCAATCGCTTAATACTACTTTTGGTACTTCTATTTTTGAACCAGTAGCTGAATTTTTAGCAAGTTTAAAATTTCCTTTTTCTCAAAAGCAATATGAGGTTGGAGATGTAATAAGTGAATATGCTCAATTAGAAATACAGAATATTATAAATGAATTATCTAGTGGTGGAAATCCTGATAAAATGAAAGAGATTGAACGAATAAGAAAGGTTGCTAATTCTGGAAAAATAAATAAGTTAAAAACTGTTAAAGTAGATTTGTTTATACAAGACAAAGATGGATGTGTGCATTTGTTTGATTTAAAAACTGCTAAACCTAATATTAGTAATTTTAAGGACTTTAAAAGAACTCTTTTGGAATGGGTAGCAATTTATTTGCTAAAAAATCCAAAAGCAAATATTAATTCTTATATTGCTATACCATATAATCCTTATGAACCAAAACCATATGAGAGATGGACATTGAAAGGAATGTTAGATTTAGATAGAGAATTAAAAGTAGGTGAAGAATTTTGGGACTTTCTTGGTGGTCAAGGGGCTTATAAAGAATTGCTCTCTTGTTTTGAAAGAGTTGGTATAGAACTAAGACCAGAAATAGATAAATATTTTTCAAAATTTAGATGATTTTTATTTAGTATTGTTGTTTGATAAGTAGTAAAGTTATGATAAGCAGAGAGGAGTTTAATAAAATACCCCATACTTATGTGGCATTTATAGATATGTTAGGAGTATCTGAAGCAACGAAAAAACCAACGATGGAGCAGATTTTAAAAGGTAATGAATTAGAAACTATTTCTGAATTCGTTTCTGATCTATGTAGAATTTATCCTAAAATAAACGCGTATGGTTTTTCAGATTCTCATGTCTTAATTTCTAATTCCTTTGATGACTTGATTTTGTTTTTAATACTTCTTTTTCAAATATCTGTAATAATGCGAGATTTTCGTCTTAGAGCAGGGATAGAAATTGGAAATTGTCATTATTATGAAGTAAAAGTGCCTCCTAAGAATTATATATCTTTACCATTCTTATACGGAGATGCTTTGACTGGTGCATATGAAGCAGAAAAAACTTTAAAAGGATCCCGCATTGTATGTGGATATCTATTGTCAGAACTAATAGAAAAGAAAGTATTACCTAAAAATCCTGATTATGAGAACTTTTTTAAAAAAACTGTATTAAGCTATAAGGAAAATTTAATACAAGATGAAGAATATAAAGAAATATTTACTTCAGCTAATGTTATTGATAAGTATGTTTATGAAATAAACTGGTTTATGCTAACAGAAGAAATAAAAAATATTTATAAATTATTAAATGAAAAGGTAGAGCACTTAGGACTTAACAAATGTTATCATATGCCATGTAAAGATACTATTGAAAATCGAATTAAACGATGGATAGAACTTTCGAAAATTGAACCTTATTATCCTCAGATAATGTTGGGACTTCTTTATTCTTTTGAGATCTTAAAATGATATTAAAATTATAAATACATTCTTACAAGGAATGAAGAAGTTCAATTCCTTGCTAAGAAGAGATTTGGTAGATTTTTGGATGAGATTGAGTTAAAAGAAGTTCAAAAAAGAATTGAGTTTGGACTTGAATGCTGGGAAGATGTCATAATTTATGCAATAAAAGATGTCTTAAGTAGTAAAAGTAAATAATTATCTTATCTTTTCTACGCAACACTCAGTGCATATTGGAAGTTTTTTAGTTTCAGAGATAATTTTTATTTCGTTTATTTTTTCTATATTTTTGTAATAAACTTCTTTTAAATCGTTTTTATATATGTTTCCTATAGAAAGATTGTTTAACATAGGGCAAATTAAAATGTTTCCTTTTGGGGTTATTATTAAATCATTTGATATAAAATGACAGATTTTGTTTTGATTGTAAAATATTTTTTCAAATTCAAGGTTTCGGTATTTCTGAGTTAGTAAAGTATGTTTTTCCTTTATAAATTTAAATGCCTCATCAGTTTTTATTGAATTTATATAAGAGTGAGTTATTATTGAGTTTGGAATTATTTTGTTTGTTTCATTTATTATACTTTCAGTTATATTTGATGCTAATTGAATTCTTATTTTATTTGGATTAAGTGATTTTATTAGATTTATTGTTTTTTCTAAGTTTTTGTAATTTTTATCCCATACTGTTATATATATGAGTATTCTAGGTTTTTTGAGTTTATTTTTTGTTTTAAGAACGCTTAATTTTTTTATATTATTAGAAACTTTTTCAAAAATATCTTTTCCTCTTATTTCGTTATGAATTTTGGGAGGACCATCTATTGAAAATATAATGTTTTCAAATATTTGCTTTTCTATTATTTGGTTTATTTTATAATCATCAAGAAGTGTTCCATTTGTAACAACAGAAGGAATTAAGTTATATTTTCTTGAATTTATGGATGTTTCTATCAAGTAATCTTTTAAAAATGGCTCTCCACCTATATAGGTTATTCTTTCTATTCCAAAATCTGATAATTTTTTATAGACGATATCTAAATCTTTTTCATTTATTATTTTTTCTTCATTTCTTTTTTTAATATAATTATTTTGCCATAGAGAGCACATTTTGCAGTTTAAATTGCATGTATATTCTGTTTCTATTATTGCTCTTTTTGGAGTTTTAAATGTCATATAATACTAAGATAACATATTTTGGAATTATAAGAAGCATATCAAGTTGGTCAAAAGTTGCAAGAAATATCTTAAAAGAACTTTTAAATTTTAGTATTGACTTAAGTATATATGAGAGAAAAGGTTTTTTATATAACAAAAATTTTAATCTTGGTGAGTTAGAAAGATTTGTTGATAATAGTTTTAAAGGTGATATAGTATTTACCTTTGAACATCCCAAAAATTATATTTATCTTCCTAAAAAAACTTTAAATGTTGGTTTTCTTGTGTATGAATATACATCACTACCTTTTGATTGGGTTTCTAATATAAACAAATATCTTTCTTTTGTATTTGTTCCTTCAAAATTTACATATGATGTTTTTTTAAAATCAGGCGTGGATGAAAAAAAATTAAAAATACTAAGATATGGAATTGATAGAAAAATTTATTTTAAAAAAGAAAAAAAAGAAGATATGGAAAATAATAAGATTAGATTTTTTTCAATAGGGTCTCCACATAAAAGAGAAGGCGTTGATCTTCTTCTTAAATCTTTTTATTTAGCATTTAGGGATATATATGATGTTGAACTTATTCTTAAACTAACTTATATTTCAAAAAAGGCAAAATCTTTTGAGATTAATGATTTTAATAAGTTATTAGATGAGTATAAAAAAAATCTTAGAGAAAGATTGGTTATAATAACAGAAAAACTCGATGAGTTTGAAATTGCAAAATTATATAGAAGTTCTAATTATTATTTTTCATTTTCAAAAGCAGAGTCATTTGGGCTTTGTTTTTTAGAGTCACTTGCATCTGGAACTCCAACAATAGCTCTAAATTATAGCGGTCAAAGTGATTTTCTAAATGAGGAAAACTCTTTTTTTATAAAACATACTATAAAAGAGACTGATGGTGATGAGTATGAAAAAACTGAATTAAAACAATATTGTGCATATCCTGATATAGATGATTGTGTCTCAAAACTTAGAGAAATTTATTTTAATAAAATGAAAAAGGATTTTAGTTTTGATTATGATTACTTTGACTGGAAAAAAATTACAGAAGAATTTTTAAAAATTATGATGAATTAAAATTATGTTTAAAGATTTTTAAGAAAATAACTATCCAGCACTTTAGATATCGTCGCTTATTTCAATTGTATCAATTATTTTTTTGAATGCGCAGGTACTTTGTTTTTCCTGGGATATACGCCACCAATCCGGTGGATTACCTGGAGGATGTAGTAAAACACTTAAATATTTATCAACAAACCTATTAAAAAATTTATAATCATCACTATCTGAATTTCTCAATCTAATTGATATTATATTTCCTTTTTTTGTTATTCCATATAAGTAAATCAGATTATCTACATCCTTATTAACAAGTCTAATTAGTTTCAATCCTTTTTTAAGCGTTACTTCATCCATAAAATATTCCGGATCTGGTAACCAAGGCATATCAAAATGAATTAATCCTTTTCCGGCTGGAATTGTTAAAAGACATTTCAATGTTTCATAATCAAACTCTCTATTTTTTAATTTTTTCAATATATCTGAAGGAATTTTTCCACAGTCATCTGCTATGCAATAATTACCATCATCAGATATTATCTTCCTTGAAAAAAGTTCTTGAATTTCATTTATAACATATTCTTTTTTAATAACATTTATCCTTATAGTACCTAAACTATGGTCAATAATTGATTCTTCTGAGTTATAACTGAGAGAAATCTTACTATATATAACAGGAGTATATTCAAATTTTATATATTTATCGCTGAATTTTTTAACCTTATTACTGCAGGGAGTAAAAACATATATAAGATTATAATAAACACCACTTAGCATAGTGTATTTTGTTCTTCTCCCAACAATCAATAAAACTTTGTCAAGAACATATATAAAAGATGGTAGAAGAATAGATACTGCTATAACTATTAATAATATTTTTTTTATTTTTTTCATCATATCAACTCCCCCAATGTCCTCCACTTCCACCCTAGTCAACATTTGGCGGACTTACAGGTGGCGTGGGTGGTGGCCCAGGATTAATTCCTATTTCCCCACCATTAGATGGATATTGATTGCCACCAGAATTATTATTACTACTATTATCAGATGGAGCATCATGATAATCATTATTACTTCCCAAACCTTGGTTAGATTGCCCTGGCAATATCTCTGATGGCATATCAAGATAATTAGATGGAGGTTTTACTCCAATTGCACCACAATATGGTAAATAAACATCAGATATAAGACTATTTCTTACACTAATAAATTTATTCATTATTTCCTTATCTTTAAGTTTCTTTTTTAATTCATCATTTGCTTCTTTTAATCTGTTTTTTGCATCCTCTGGTTTTAGTTCTCCTTCATCAGGATAATTTTTATAATATCCCAATGTAACAAATGAATGAAAGGTATATGGTCCGATAAAATTTTTGTCGTCTTTCAATGAATCTATCATATTTTTAAACTTTCCATTAAATACATTCAATTTTTCTAATTTAGGAAAATCACTTATACTTGGGAGTCTCCCATTATTGTTCTTATAATCCCATATCGCTTTTAAAAATTTGTTTATTTCAATAAAAATCTTAACTTTTTCATATTTGATTTTATCTTCATCAAACAAATATGGTTTTTCTTTTAAAAGTTTCTCATAAATATACAATTGTACCTGGTATGCTTTCCCCTCAGTTATATAATTATATGCCCAGTTATTTAAAGTTGAACCATTTGCATTAAGTAAATCAAAGTCATATTGGTGAGATAACTCATGTGCAAGAATTATTGCTAAATATTCAGGTGTATTAAGAACATCTTTATATTGGGTGTTTAGCTCAATATGTCGAGTTCCAAAAAGTCCTAAAGCCCATTTGTCTGGCTTTGATTGAGCATAAAAATCAGTATCCTTTAAATCTTTCCATACAATTTTTATATCCTTAGAATACACTCCTGATAAACCATATTTTCTTAATATCTCAAGTGCTTTATCAATTGCAGCTTTATCATCTGATTTATACTCCTTTATTATTGTTTTTGGAGGTATAGGAACAGGGATTTTATTTATTGAAAAACTCTGTATGCTTGAAGGAGAATACCTAAATTCATTTCCATCATTAATAATTTCATCTTTTGAATCTCTTATGTTTATAACAGGCAATATAATATCATTTTTATTTGCTTTTTTGCCATCAAAAAACTCATCTGGATTTGTTATCGCTAACTCTGCTTTATTTAATAACTCAGCTGTCTTGGGCTTTATAGACAATTCCCTTTGATTATTATTTTCAGAATAGAAATTAATAAAAAATAAAAACAACAAAATAATATTTCCAAAAAATCTCTTGCTCATTTTTGTTTTTCCTCCTTGTATAAAAATATCATACAAGGATATTATAGATTAGATTAGATTAGATTAGATTAAAAGGGTCTTTTGGGGAAAATTTATTAGAATTTGGTCCTATTGACTTGTCAAGATTTAACTTTTTTTAAAATCTACTTTATCTAAAGAGATCAAAATTATTATAATCCACAATCCATAATTTCTAATTGCCACTCCCCAATCCCCAATCCCAAATCCCTAATTCCAATTCCCTAATTATTTATTTCCCAAATTCTTATATAAGAATCATTTGATGCAGTTATAAGTTTTCCGTTATGTATTTCTATTGAATAAACTTCATCTTGATGGTAATCGTTTTCTGCTATTAAATTCATATTTTTATCAAAAACCGAAATTATATTTGAATTGGCGATAAATATTTTATCTTCATAGAAAAGAATATCATTTATCCAACTTGAAATTTTTATTTTTTTTATCCTTTCAAGTTTTTCTTCATCCCATATTTCAAGGGATTTCTCCATTGAGCGAGATACATAGACAAAATTATTGTTATTTTTAATAAGATTTATCCCATAGATATAATCATCATCTTCTTTTATTTTTTTAAAATCTTTATTTAATATTTGTAGTTTTGATCCACCAAGATAAATATAATTTTTTGTAACTTTCAATGCATTTACATCACCTATCTGAGGCTTTATTTCTTTATAACTTTTTGAAGCAATTTTGTATACTCTTACAGTAGAATCATCAGAACAAGAGATAAATGTTTTTTCATCTATAAAATCTATTAGATTTACATCTGAATTATGTGGCTCATATTCATAAACCAAATTTAAGTTTAGATCCCATTGCTTTATATAACCATCCCTTGAGGTTGAAAAAATGTATTTTTTACAAGGGGAAAGTATAATTTTTAAAACATCCTTTGAGTGAGCATTTGCTTCATTTATTTTTCTGTAATTTGATATATTGAAACTCCTTATAAAGTTATCTTCTCCACAAGCATATAAAACTCCATTATTTATAAATATGCTTAAGATTCCATCATTTCCTGCTTTAAATTCATATATTTTGTCAAATTTCATAATCTCTCCTTTGCTATTTATTATATAAAATTTTCTTTTATGGTATAATTTGATTTATGAAAAACTACTCAAATAATATTATTGCAACTCTCTGTTATATAGTTAAAGATGATAAGGTCTTGATGTTAAAGAGAGTAAAGAAAGAAAATGATATACATCATGGAAAATATAATGGGTTTGGAGGGAAACTTGAAAAAGGAGAGACGCCTTATGAATGTGTGATAAGAGAGGTTAAATAGGAAAGTGGTCTTTTGATAAAAAATCCAATACTTAAAGGGATTTTAAATTTTCCTGATTTTGATGGAGAAAATGATTGGATAGTTTTTGTTTATCTTGCAAAGGATTTCGATGGGGATTTGATAGATTCAAAGGAAGGAGTTCTTGAGTGGATAGATATAAAAGATGTTTTAAAAATACCTTTGTGGGAGGGGGATAAGGTTTTTCTTAAATATATTTTTAAAGATAAGGGCTTTTTCTATGGGACATTTTATTACAAAAATAAGAAACTAATTGATTTTAAATTTCAAATAATTTGATAGATTTCACAAGAAGAAATAATGTTAAATTTATGCTATTATATTAGAGAGGTGTATTAGAAGATTTTATGAAAAATAAAACTTTTAAAGTTATAGGAATGATGTCTGGAACTAGTGCAGATGGGCTTTCAGTTGCATACTGCTTGGTAAATTTTAGTAAGAGAAAAATTAAAGTTATGGCATATAAAACATATAAATACTCAAAAAACTTAACAAATAGAATAATAAATGCAAGAAGTTTAAGTTTGAATGAGATTGTAAAACTTCATTATGAACTTGGCAGATTATGGGCAAAATTTCTTGATAAATTTATAGATGAGTTTGATATAAAGGATATTGATCTTATCTCAAGTCATGGCCAGACGATTTATCACTCATCTAAAGATAAACTCACTTTACAGATAGGTGAGGTTGAGTTTATATCAAGAAGATTTAATATTCCAGTTGCTTATGATTTTAGAGTTGGTGATATTGTTTTTGAAGGTGAAGGTGCTCCGCTTATACCTTTTATGGATTGGTTTTTGTTTGGAGAAAGGAAGTGTGTTTGTCTTTTAAATATTGGTGGGATTTCAAATATATCAGTTGTTGGTAGAAATATTAAAACCTATGGTTTTGATATCGGTCCTGGGAATACTCTTATGGACTGGGCTATAAATATTTATACTAATGGGAAAAAAACATATGATAAAGATGGTTTACTTGCTTTAAAAGGGAAAATAGATTTTAAAAAGATAGAAAGGTTTTTAAAAAATCCATTTTTTTATAAAAAACCACCAAAATCACTTGATAGAGAAGAATTTGGAAAAGATTTTGTTATAAAAAATTTTGATTTTAAAAAAGAAAAAATTGAAGATGTACTTGCAACTTTAAATTACTTTACTGCTATTTCAATAAAAATTGCAATTGAGAGGTTTGTAGAAGAAAAACCAGAGGAACTTATAGTAAGCGGGGGAGGGGTTTATAATAAAAAACTTATGGATAATATAAAAAATCTTTTGCCAGATATAGTTGTTAAATCAATTTCTGATTATGGTATTCATCCACTTGCAAAAGAAGCTGCAGGTTTTTCTCTTTTAGGTATTGCAAGAGTTCTAAATATTTATTCCAATTTCCCTTCTGTGACTGGTGCTAAAAAAAGAGTTGTCCTTGGCAAAATTTTAAATCCATAATTTATTTTCAATAAAAATTTAAAAATTAATAAAATTAATAATTTTTAACTATTTATTCAATGCAGATCTATATATCTTTAGTTTGGGGATAAAAATTATGATTTGATGCAGATTACTATTTAAAAACTTTAAATTTTGTAAAATCTTTATATGAAAGAGTTGGATTTAATTAATAAAATTACAAAGATTTTTAATGAGAATAATGATAAAAGTATAATTATGGGACCTGGGGATGATTGTGCGGTTTTAGATCTTGGAGATAAAGATAATTTTTATGTTTTTACGGTGGATGAAATTGTTGAAAATACGCATTTTATACTTGATTTTTTAAAACCAGAAGAGATTGCTATAAAACTTGTTAGAATGAATGTAAGCGATGTATTGTCTATGGGTAGAGCAAATCCTTTTTATGCGCTTGTAAGTGGAGGAATTGATTTTAAAAAAATTGATGATAAATGGATTTTGAGATTTCTTAGAACCTTAAAAAAAGAATTTGATTGTTGGGGAATAAAAAATATAGGCGGAAATCTTTCAAGAAGTAGCAATATTTTTTTCAGTATAAAACTTATTGGAAAGGTTGAGAAAAATTATGTTGTTTATAGAAAAGGGGCAAAAGAAGGTGATTTTTTGTGTGTTTATGGGTTTTGTGGAAGTTCTATGGCTGCAGTTGATATAATGAAAAATAAAAAAAGAAATGGTATAACAAAAATTGAAGAAAAACTTGTATACTATTTTACAAGGCCAAAATTATATAAGGATTTTATTTGGGAAAATTGTAAGTATTTTTCAGCTATGATTGATAACTCAGATGGAATATATAGAAGTGCGTTGATTTTATCAAAAGAAAATAATCTTAAGGTTGTTATTGATTTTAAAAATATGGAAAAACTTGTAAAACCAGAGGTTTTAAAGTGGTGTGAGATTAATAAAAAAAATCCTTTTGATTATTCCCTTTTTGGTGGTGAGGATTATAATCCTATATTTTCAGTTTCAGAAAAAAATTTAAAATTTTTAAATGACAAAAACATAAAAATAATTGGAAGGTTTAAAAGAGGAAAAGGTGTTGAGGTTTTAAATTATGATGGCAAAATTAAAAATTTTGAACACTTTTAAAACTGAGACAGAAGAACAAACTATTTTGAAAGGATATGAGTTTGCAAAGATACTTAAAAAAGGTGATTTAATACTTTTAAATGGGGAGATAGGAAGTGGAAAAACAACTTTTTTAAATGGTGTTGTTACTTTTTTAGGTTCAAAAAAAAGAGTTATAAGTTCAAGTTTTACTGTAATGAGCGTTTATAAAACTAAAAAGATGGATTTAATACATTTTGATTTATATAGGTTAAATGGAAATATAGATTACTTTATGTTTATGGAATATTTAGATAAAGGTATTGTTGCTGTTGAATGGCCTTATAATAACAAATTTTATATAAGATTTCTGCCTTACATTGTGGATATATCATTTAGAGAGAAAAATAGTAGAATAATTAGAATAGGTAAGTATGAGTGATCTTATTTGTGCAATTTCAACACATTCAAAAAAACTAAATATATATCTTTTTGATAGTGTTAAAAGTTTTTCATTTTCAAAAGAGATTCTTAATATGGAGGATTTAATTTTTGAAGAGATTAAAAAAGGGCTTAGAGAGATGAATAGAAAATTTAGTGATATTTCTGTTGTATGTAGCGTAATAGGTCCTGGAAGATTTACCGGGCTTAGAATATCATATACTTTTGCTTCGGTTCTTAGTGTAATTTCGAGATGTAAGGTTTATGGAGTTGATGTTTTTGATCTTCTTGCATATAAGTTTTTCATGAATTATACTAATGAAGAAAATCTTTGTGTTGTTCTTAGAGCATTTAAGAATGAATATTATTATTGTACATATAAAAATAAAAGTTTTCCTATAAAAAAAATAAAACCTAAATGGGTTTTTGAGAATGCTCTTTTAAATTTTATTAAAAAGTGGAATTATATGATAATAAGCGATGAAGAGGAAAGCAATGTTTATGATATGTTAAAAGGAAAAAAAATTTCTCCAATATATTTATCAAAGATTGAACCTGAAGATATTTATAAGGCAGCAATTTATTTTAAAAATAAAGATATAAAACCTATTTATCTAAAGCCAGCAAAATTTGAGTTATGATAAGAGAGGCATTAATTAAAGATATTTATAGAATTGTTGAGATAGAAAGTGAGTGGGGAGATTATTTTAAATGGAAGAAAGAAGGTTTTTTAAAAGAGTTTGAAAAAGAATTTTCAAAAACTTTTGTTTATGATGATGGAATTATAAAAGGTTTTATAAATATATGGAATCTTGATGTAATTGAGATAAATACACTTGTGGTTTCAAAAAAATTTATTCGAAATGGAATAGGAAATAGTCTTCTTAATTATATAATAAAACTTGCAAATAAAAAGATTATAACTCTTGAAGTGAATGAAAAAAATACTAATGCTATATCTCTTTATCTTAAAAATGGTTTTAAGATCTATGGGAAAAGGAAAAACTATTATGGATCATCTGATGCACTTTTGATGAGAAGGGAGGATGTATGATTTTTTTGATTTCATTTTTTGTTTTATTTAGCAAATCTCTTTGTTCTTCAAATTATTCTGATTTTGTTGATGCTCTTTATTATGAAAAAAAAGGAGATTATGTAAAAAGTTATGAGATAATTGAGAAGTTAATAAAAGATGGAGAAAAAGACCCATATCTATATAAACATCTTTATAATCTTTCATTAAAAGAGCAAAAATATGACAAAAGCAAAGAAATCTTAAAAGAAATAGTAAATCTTGAACCAAATTCATCTGAAAACTGGTTAATGTATGGAAACTTTTTATCACAAGAAGGAAAGAATGATGAAGCCAAAAAGGCATATCTTAAAGCAATAGAACTTGATAGTGAAAATATTGATGCATATTATCAGTTGGCTGTTCTTGTAAGTTCTAATACTGAAGAGGCAGTAAAATATTTTAAAAAGATTATTGAAGTAGATCCATCATATAAAGCAGATGTTTATTATAACATTGGGGTTATTTACTCGATGGCTAAAAATGAAAAAAAGATGCTTGAGTATATAAATATGGCGATTAAAGAAAATCCTAAATTTATTAAACCATATTATTTCCTTGCTTTCTATTATGAATCAAAAGATGATATTTTAAAAGCAATTGATATGTATAAGAAAATACTTGAAATAGAACCAGATAATTTAGAGATTGTAACAAAACTTGTTCAGATATATGTTAATAATAAAAATTATGATGAGGCAGAAAAAATACTTAAAAACTTTATAAATTATGATTCAAATAATAAAAAAGCATTATGGTATCTTTCACTTTTGAGTGAATCTAAAGGCGATTTTGAATCTGCCAGAAATTATTTGTCAAAGATTGATGATTGGCAAGATGAGCTTGATATGGTTTTTAAAATGAGTTATTACAATGTAATGCTTTCAGATATGAAAAAAACAATAGGAATCCTTGAAAATGCTCACAAAAAATGGAAAGATAATGTTGTTATAAGTTATTATCTCGCACTTGGATATATGGATAGCGGTGATGATAAAAAAGCAAGAGAACTTTTTGAATTTGTTGTTTCATCTGAACCTGATAATTATGAAGCAAGATATAATTTGGGTGTGATATGTGAAATAATGAATGATGTTAAATGTTTTATTGATAACTTTGGATATATTCTTACTCATAAAAATCCAGATGATCATTCTGTTTTAAATTATCTTGGATACTCGCTGATTGATAGAGACCTATATCTCTCAACACCTGTAGTTATAGGAACAACACCATATCTTACATCAATAGAGATGGTAGAAAAGGCTGTAAAAATTCAACCTGATAATTTAGCATATCTTGACTCACTTGCCTGGGGTTATTATAAAATTGATAAATTTGAAAAAGCAAAGGAAATTATGGAGAAAGTTATAGAAAAAATTGATGAAACAAAAGAAAAAGATCCATTGATCTATGAGCATTATGCAGATATACTTTTAAAAAACAAAGATTTCAAAAATGCTTACAAAAATTATAAATTTGCTTTAAAATATGGTTCTAAAAATATAGATCAGATTAAATTAAAAGTTATAAAATTTTTGCCATCCTTAGACGAAGAGTTTCTTTTTGATAATTTGATGATAACTTTATATGGAAAAATAAATTTAAATTTAAAAACAAAGATTAATTTTTCTTGCAGGAAATTTATTTTTACAAAAGAATTTTCTTATTCATTAAATGGAATTTCTCTTATAGATCCAGATAATGATTATTTTTCTTTCATAATGCTTGATCCTTTATACACTCCGCTTCTAACATTTCAAAGCGATGATGAAAAATATTATTTTGAATTTAAAGGGAATATCAATGAAATTGATGAAAAAAAGCTTGAAAATTATGCAGTGAGTTTCCTTTTAAATATAAAAAATTATTTTATGTTTAGAAAAAGATATTATAACGAGGGGTTAACTTACATGTGGAAAGATAGTTGCTTTGTCTTTAAAAATCTTATAAAAAATAATGATGAAGTTTCATTTTGCATAAAAGATGATCCATTTTCTTTTTCAAAAATAAATTATTGTTCAGATGTTTATTTTTCAATTTATTTTAATAATTTTTCTTTTTATAGAGAAGGAAATAATTTTTATTATTTACCATCAAAATGGGTTTTGAATATAAAAAACATTAGTAATACATGCACTTTAAATTCTGTTTTTGATGTGGAAAATTATGAGTTTAAATACTGATTTTAAGTATTATAAGTCATTTGCAAAAATAAATATATTTCTTGAGATTGTTAGAAAAAGAAAGGATGGTTATCATGATATAGAAAGTTTGTTTGGAAGGATTTCGCTTTATGATGAAATTTTCGTAAAAAAAGATTTGGATATTAATGTTGAAGTTATAAACAATGTAAATGCTGATAATATAGACGTTAAATCAAATCTTGTTTATAAAGCTTTTGTTAAATTTAAAAAGGTATTTAATATTAATGATGGGGTTTATGTTAAACTTATTAAAAATGTACCTGTTGGAAGTGGGCTTGGTGGCGGATCATCAAATTGTGCTTATGCACTTAGGGCATATTCTGAAATATTTGGGATAAATGATGAAGAAAAACTTGAAAAAATTGCAACAGAGCTTGGAAGCGATGTTTTGTTTTTTTGGAAGAATTGTAGTTTTGCTTTAGTAAGTGGAAGGGGGGAGATTGTTGAGGTAGTTGATATCAAAGGAGAACTTCCTTGGATTCTTATTGTTTTTCCTAATTTACATATATCAACAAAAGATGTTTATGCTTCTATAAGTCTTGATTATACTCCAGTTAAAAATTATTGGGAGATAAAAGAAAAAATTCTTTCCTCTAAAGAGATAGATTTTTGTAAATATCTTTTTAATAGGCTTGAGAGTGTAAGTTTTAAGATTAATAGAAAGGTAGAAGATTTAAAAAATGAAATGTTAAGTTTAGGACTTTATTCTCTTATGAGTGGATCAGGTTCATCTGTTTTTGGATTGAGTCATGATAAAAGTAAGATTGAAAATGCTTTTAATGTTTTAAAGAAAAAATACCATTTTATTTATCTTTCGAAATTTGTATAATAATATTACATCTTTGTTTAAAAGGAGTGCTTGTGTATGGATATAACAGAAGTTAGAATTCACTTAAGACCTCAACAGAAACTTAAGGCGTTTGCAACCATAACATTTGATAATACGTTTGTGGTGCACAACGTCAAAATAGTTAGCGGCAAAAATGGACTTATTGTATCAATGCCATCAAGAAAGGTTAAGGATGGAAGCTTTAAAGATATAGCCCATCCTATAACAAATGAATTCAGAAGTAAGCTTGAAAAAGCAGTTCTTGAGGCATACAATAAGGCTGTTTCCGAAAAGGATAGCGGAAATACAGATAAAAAAGAAAGCAAGAAATAATCTTACTATAGATTATTTCTTAAAATAGTATTTAAAATTAGTTCCCGGGTGGTGTAATGGTAACACAGCGCCCTTTGGAGGCGTTGTTCATGGTTCGAGTCCATGCCCGGGAGAAAAGATTTTTATATGTCAGAATTTAGTTTTGATATAGTATCAAAGGTTGATTTAAATTTGGTTGATGAATCTGTAAATATTGCACTTAAAGAGATAGCAAATAGATATGATTTTAAAGATACAAACTCAGAGATTATGTTAGATAAAAAGGAAAATAAGATATATCTTGTTTCAAGTGATGAATATAAAGTTAAAACGCTTTGGGATATACTTTTTACAAGAATGGCAAAAAGGGGAATACCGCTCAAAAATTTTACAGTTGAAAAAATAGAAAATGCTTTAGGAAATAGGGCAAGAATGATTGTAAAAATTCAGCAAGGAATTCCAAAAGAAAAACTAAAAGAGATAGTAAAAGTTATAAAGGATTCTAAACTTAAAGTAAATCCGCAGATAAATAAAGATATAATTAGAGTTTTTTCAAGATCTAAAGATGAACTTCAATCAACTATAGCACTTTTAAAAAATAAAGACTTTGGAATAACTCTAATTTTTGCAAATTATAGATAATTTTGCTAAAATTTATAAAGGAGGTGTTTTATGTCAATGCTACCACTTATTATAATAATTTTGTTCGTGGTGTTTTCAGCAGTAAATGTATTAAATGAGTATGAGAGAGGAGTTGTTTTTACTCTTGGTAGATACTCAGGTGTTAGAGGTCCTGGAATTGTTATAATACTTCCTGTTATACAAAAAATGATAAAAATAGATACCAGGGTTGTTACATTTGATGTTCCACCGCAAGATATAATAACAAAGGATAATATACCTGTAAAGGTTAATGCTGTAGTTTATTTTAGAGTGATTTATCCAGACAAAGCTGTTTTAAATGTTGAGAGGTATATGTATTCAACAAGTCAATTAGCACAAACAACTTTAAGAAGCGTTTTAGGTCAACAAGAACTTGATGACCTTCTTACAAATAGAGAAAAGATTAATCAAAGTTTGCAGCAGATACTTGATCAGCATACTGAGGCATGGGGAATAAAGGTAAGTGCAGTTGAGATAAAAAATGTTGATATACCTCAAGAAATGCAAAGAGCAATTGCAAGACAAGCAGAAGCAGAGAGAGAAAGAAGAGCGAAAATTATTTCCGCTGAAGGAGAATTTCAAGCTGCACAAAAACTTGCTGAAGCATCTAATATAATATCACAAAATCCTGTAGCGCTTCAGTTAAGATACTTGCAAACACTTGTTGAGATTTCATCTGAAAATAGTCAAACAGTTGTATTCCCTATACCAGTTGAGTTTTTAAAAGCATTTACTTCAAAAAGCAATAACTGATTAAAGTTTTAATATACCGTGGGCGATTCTTTTTTTTCAATATATGTTCATATTCCTTTTTGTATAAAAAAATGTAATTACTGTTCGTTTTACTCAATTCCATTTGAAAAAAGAGAAATCATAAATGATTTTATTGATTCTATTTCAAAAGAGGTTGAACTTAGATATGAAATAATAGAAAAATATCTTTCTTTATACAAAACTCTTTATTTTGGTGGTGGAACCCCATCAGTTCTTAATTTAAATGAACTTGAAAAACTTTTAAATATTTTTTATAGAATAAAAAAATTTAAAGATCTTGATGAAGTTACATTTGAGTTAAATCCAGACACAATTGATGAAAATAAGCTAAAACTTTTAAAAGATTATGGTGTTAATAGAATTTCAATTGGACTTGAATCATCAATTGATAAATATCTTGAGTTTCTTGGAAGAATTTATAGATTTGATACTTTTGTAAAAAAGTATGAGGTTGTAAGAAAATATTTTGATAATGTAAATATTGATATAATTTATGGTATTCCAAATCAAACGGAGGATGAGTTTAGTAAAGATGTGCTTGCACTTTTAAATTTTAAACCAGAGCATATATCGGCTTATGCTCTTGAAATACATAAAAAAACTCCTTTTGAAAATTTGAAAGTAGATGAGGATTTACAAAGTAAGTTTTATTTTATTTTAAAAGAGATGTTAGAGAGAAATGGATATATTCATTACGAGATTTCAAACTTTTCGTTTCCATATAAACAATCACACCATAACATAAATTATTGGATAAGAGGTAATTATCTTGGTTTTGGTCCATCTGCTTGTAGTTTAATTGAAAATTTGAGATGGAAAAATATTTCTGATGTTTTGTTATATAATTTTTCTTTCAAGAATGGTAAAATAGAATTAGAGTATAAAGAAAAAATTTCAGAGATTGATATTATGAATGAGCGATTAATACTTGGCCTTAGAATGATGGATGGAGTTAAT